>Ga0209382_10002438_pt1 | contig 27167 bp, 19 predicted proteins | sample SoiMetdeltSBSDD5_FD_187599 | JGI IMG/M metagenome (GOLD analysis project Ga0209382, IMG submission 187599) | Bulk soil microbial communities from a Populus tree surrounding site in Tennessee, USA - Soil MetaG P. deltoides SBSDD5 (SPAdes) (version 2) | ecosystem: Environmental > Terrestrial >... | reverse complement strand
GTTTCGAGGAGTTGATCGAAGAGGCCGGCGACGCTATCGCGTCAACGCACGCGGGCCGCGGCTGCGCCTTCGGCGATTTCGACAACGATGGTGACGTCGACGTCGTCATCATCAACCTGAATGAGCCGCCATCGCTGCTCAGGAACGACGTGTCAGGACAGGGTCACTGGCTGAAGGTGCTGCTGGAAGGTGTGAAGTCGAACCGGAGCGCGATCGGCGCCCGTGTGATCGCTCAGTACGGAGGCCGCAGCCAGGCCCAGGAGGTGACCGCGCAGTCCAGTTTCTATTCCGCCAACGATCGCCGGCTGCACTTCGGGCTCGGGAGCGCAGCATCCGCCGACCTGACGGTGCGCTGGCCGAACGGCACGACCGAGAAGATTGGCGCGGTGCCGGCCGACCAGCTGGTGATCATTCGCGAGGGCTCGGGAATCGTACGGCGGGAGAAATTCGGCGCGTCGAGCCAAAAGCCTTGAACAGGAGGGCCAAGAGATCAAGAGATTCCTAAAGAATGAGTTCTCCTGATCTCTTGGCCCTCCTGTTTTCGCCTTTGCCTTTTGCCTCTTGCTTTGTCGGCAACAGTCTTTCAGCAACCAATCGCGAGGACTGTCATGCACAGATACGTGCTACCCGTTGCGATGTCGCTGGCGCTCGGGATCATGGAGACGAACGCTTCGACGTCCACGACACCCGGAGAGTCGCAGAAGGCATCCACCGTCTCGTCCTACACGAACCCGGTGATGCCGGGCGACTTCCCGGATCCGTCGATCATTCGCGTTGGCCGCGACTACTGGGCGACCGCCACGACCTCGCAATGGTCGCCGATCTTTCCACTCCTGCATTCCACCGATCTCATGAACTGGGAGTTGAAGGGCGCCGTGTTCCAGACGGCGCCGTCGTGGTCGGCCGGCAGCTACTGGGCGCCGGAGATCAGCGTGGACGGCGGCCGCTTCTTCGTCTACTACACGGCACGGAAGAAGGACGGGCCCTTGTGCGTCGCGGTCGCCGATGCCGGCAGACCGCAGGGACCCTACACGGATCGCGGCCCGCTCGTCTGCCAGGAAGCGGGGTCCATCGATGCCGCGCCCGTTCGCGACGAGAACGGCCGCCGGTATCTCGTGTGGAAGGAGGACGGCAACAGCCGTAAACTGCCGACGGCCCTCTGGGCGCAGCCGCTTTCAGACGATGGGCTCAAGTTGATTGGAGAGAAGCGCGAGCTCCTGCGGAACGAAGCGCCCTGGGAGGCGCACCTCGTCGAAGGGCCGTATCTGCTTCGCCGCGGCGACTGGTTCTACATGTTCTATTCCGCCGACGCCTGCTGCGGCCGCCGCTGCAACTACAAGCTCGGCGTCGCGCGGGCGCGCAAGCTCCTCGGACCCTGGGAGCGCTACACGGGCAACCCGATCCTCGCCGGGAACGAGCAATGGAAATGTCCCGGACATGGCAGCGTCGTCCAGGATCAGGGTGGGCGCACGTTCCTCCTGTACCACGCGTACGAGACCTCGACGTTCGAGTTCGTCGGCCGTCAGGCACTGCTCGACGAAGTCACGTGGAATGCGGAGGGCTGGCCGGCGATCAATGGCGGCAAGGGTCCGTCGAGCTCGGCGGCATCCCCGTCGACGGTCGCTCAGCGTCGCGCTCCTGGCGTGATCGAAGACGACTTCAACAAGGCCGGGATCGATCCGGGCTGGCAGTGGCCCTGGGATCAAACGGCCGTGCCGTCCATCGAAGCTGGCCGCGGCGGCTGGCTGCGGCTCACGACGGGAAACGCATCGATGGCGATCGCGGCACGGCCGACGCGCGACGCCAACTACGCGGCGACGACCGTCGTCGACCTGGCGTCGATCGGATCAGGGGCGCGCGCCGGCCTGGCCGCCTTCGGGAATCGCGACAACGTGCTCGCCGTCACCGTCGAGCGCCAAGAGGGGACCACGTCCGGCGGCGCATGGACCGTGGTGGTCTGGCAGACCCGGAAGGGCGAGCGCCGGACACTCGCGACGGTGCCGGCCGGACCAACGCCGCAGCTCCACCTGCGACTCGCCGCGAAGGATCGCACGCGGTTCGAGTTCGGAATCAGCCCGGATGGCCGGAATTGGAAGGCCGTGGGTGGTGGCGAAGGTGAATATCTGCCTCCGTGGGACCTCGCCGTCCGGGTTGCCCTGCTCGTGAGCGGTCAAGCGGGATCATCCGCACGCTTCGGGATGTTCAGACTCGAGGCAGACTGACGCGGCCGGGCTTTGCCCCGGCGGCACAACTTCTGCAGCGCTTCCGCGATCAGTTGTCTATGTGTATGTCAAAGATACGCGTCCGGTGGCTGCATGCCGATTGAAGATGAAATCAATGCACGCCTTCGGCACATCCCCCGTGAGATCCGCATATTCCGTGAAGAACTGCGTGAAAGGCAGCGTGTGCCACGTCCCCGCGCTGTGGAACGATTGATCGCCGCCGATGCATCAGAGCGGCACATGGAGAACACCGCCCCGTCCATGAAGGAACCGCGGTCCAGCCGTGACGGTCCGCTCCGAAGCGATTCTGATTATTGAAGACGACGGGGATCTACGGCGTCTGCTGAGTCTCGCCTTACGGTTGGGGGGATTCGCGACGCGAGAAGCCAGAGACGGCCTGGAAGCGATGGCGATCCTGGATCAGGAGGTCCGCGTCGATGCGGTCATCCTGGACGTCGTGCTGCCGGATATCGACGGCCTCTCGATCCGCCAGGAAATCGCCGCGCGGGCCGGCAATCTCCCGGTGATCGCCATCGCGGAGCCGCAGGAGGACATTCCCGGGCTTCATCCGTCGTGCGTAATTCGCAAGCCGGTCATGCCTGACGACATCGTCGGGGCAGTCGTGAAGTGCCTTACAGACTCTCGAGGTCCTTCGCGAGCGTCTCGGCGATCTTCCAGACTGCAGCGGCCTGCTCGCCGGTGACGCCGATGCCGAGCCCGGCAATCACGCCCCCCTGCCGCGCGTTGCGTGCACCGACTATGACGCCGGTGAGACCTGGTGTCTGCAGCAGAACGCCGACGCACAGCTGTGGAACGCTGAGCCCGCTGGCCATGGCCAGCCCACGGATCTCGTCGACCGCCTGCAGGTGGCGCTGAAAGCGGGCGCCGGCATAGTCCTTGTGCGTACTGCGGGCGTCGTCGGCAGGAAACGTCTTGTCCCTCGTCCAGGTACCGAACAGCAGTCCCCGAAAAAGTGGTGAGTACGAGATGGCGCCCACGCCGTGCGCGGCGCACCACGGCAGGACGTCACGTTTCACTGCCGGCCGAAGAATGCTGTAAGGCGGCTGATCGGAATGGAGCGCCACACCGGTGGCGCACCACTCTTCGAGTTGCGCCACCGAGAAGTTCGACACACCGATCGCGCGGATCTTTCCTGCGTTCATCAGCGCGGCGCACGCGGCCGCGGTCTCTGCAATCGGTTGCGGCGCGGGCCAGTGCAGCTGATACAGGTCGATGTGATCGATCCCGAGCCGCCGCAGGCTTGCGTCGCACTCGGCCTCCACCTCGGCCGCGGAGGCCGATCGGTTCGGCGAGTCGCTGTCGATCCCGAGGCCGAACTTCGTGAAGAGGAGCGGCCGCCTGGACACCGGCAGCTCCCGCACGGCCCTGCCGACGACCTCTTCCGAATGCCCCGATCCGTAGATCGGAGCCGTATCAATCCAGTTGATCCCGTGATCAATCGCTGCGTGAATCGCCCCCACGCTCAGCGCGTCATCCTGTCCTCCCCACATGTGGCCGCCAATCGCCCATGTCCCGAGACCGATCGTCGAAACCTCAAACCCGCTGCTGCCAAGCACTCGTCGCTGCATGCACGCTCCTGGATCGCATTATATGAAGGGGGATAGCGTTGTCGGGATCCGTGATCCGGGATCCGGGATCCGGTTGGGCCGTGGTACTCAGGGGCAACGAGGCCAAATCCAAGCGGCTCGTTGCCTCTGGCTACCCCCGACTTCGGTCCCCGGATCCCGGACCCCGGATCCCGAGCCACTGCATTGACATCCCTCAACCGTGCGGAGACGATGGGACTGATGATCCGCGGGCTGATGTTCGCGTCGCTCGTGTTCGCCGTGCAGGCAGCGGCCCCGACTCAGGGCGTCAGCGTCCTCCACGTGAAAGTGGTCCTGACGGATGCCGCCGGCACCGCGACACCGGTGCCGCGCCACGTGCTCCTCGTCAGCGAGAATCCCGCCGGAGCGACGCCGCGGCAGATCGTGACGGGCCTGGACGGCACCGCAGATATCAGGTTGAAACCGGGAAATTACACGGTGGAATCGGATCGGCCGGTGGCGTTCCAGGGCAAGGCGTATCAGTGGACGCAGATCATCGACGTCCCGGCCGGCCGCGACACGGTCCTCGAGCTCACGGCGGGCAACGCGGATGCGGAATCGGCCGCCGCACCGGACGCCGCGTCACTGCGACCGGGCGAAACGGACCCGTCGTTTCTCCTCGGGCAATGGCAGGACAGCGTCGTTGCGCTCTGGAGTCCGACCGCACACGCGTCGGGCTTCGTGATCGACGCGAACGGGCTCATCGTGACCAACCAGAGAGTGGTCGGGACTGCCACGTCGATCGAAGTACAGCTCGCGCCATCGGTCAAGGTCGCCGCGCCTGTGCTCACGGCGGATCCAGCCCGCGACGTGGCGGTGCTGTGGATCGATCCCAAAGCGATCGCGTCCGTGAAACCCGTGCCGCTTGTGTGCAACAGCGATGTGCAGTCGCCCGCAGCCAAGGGAAAGGAGATCTTCACGATCGGCACTCCGTTGCGTGGGCCCAAGCGGATGACATCCGGCAGCGTGAGACGCGCCTCACCGCAGGGTGTCGACGCCGATCTCCTGATTGCGCGTGGCAGTGCGGGCGGTCCGGTCTTCACCTCCGGGGGCGACGTGATCGGGCTCACTTCGATCGCGAGCGACGACGAACGCAGCGACGGCAGTTCGCGAGTCGTCGCCAGCGGAAATGTGTGCGAGGTGGTGGCGACGGCACGGCAGAAGATGAACGGCGCGACGCCGCCGAGCGGCACTCTCCTTCCGATCGAACCGGACCGGCCGTTTCCAGCCGAGGCGCTCAAGGCGGCATCCGCGGGACGCGCGGGGAACCTGAACCCGTACCCGGTCACAGCGTCCACGTTCGACGTGTCGTTCATCACGCCGGTGCTGACGTATGGCGCACAGCATCTGCACGAGCAGATGAATCCAGAAGCCGGCGCGCGCAAAGGGGCTGCGAGGGCACCCGAGCCGCCGATGGTGCGGCCGCTCATGGATTTCAGCAACTGGTCGGAGTACGTCGCCGACTATCCGCCCGTGCTGCTGGTGCGGATCACCCCCAGATTGGTCGAAGGCTTCTGGACGACCGTGGGACGCATGGCGGCCCACACGCAGGGCGTATCACTGCCGCCGATCAAGCGCATCAAGTCGGGCTTCGGCCGCCTGCGTGCGTTCTGCGGCGATGCCGAGGTCACACCGATCCACCCGTTCCGGCTCGAGCAGCGCGTCTCCGAGACCGAAGCCATTTACGAAGGTCTCTATGTCTTCGATCCCGCCGCGCTCGGTCCGCACTGCGCCGCGGTGAAGCTGATGCTCTATTCAGAGAAAGAGCCGGAGAAGCCCGAGACCAAAGTCGTCGACCCCGCGACCGTCCAGCGGTTCTGGGACGATTTCAAGAGATGGCGGGAGCGCTAGGGACTGTATCGGTGACTTGTAGAGTGTCAAATCCCAAGCTCCAAATCCCAAGCTCCAACGCACTCCCAAGTCCCAACTGCCCAATCGTGGTGAAATTTCGAAGTTGGAGGTTGGTAGTGCGTTGGGATTTGGAGCTTGGAGCTTGGGATTTGACTGGAAAGTCCTCTAGTCTGGTTTGGCAATCAGAGGCACCCTCGGGTCCGGCGGCGCCCAGTTAGCGCGAAGGTACGCGTAGCGCGGATCGTCGGTCGCGGCCATCGATCTGAAGCTGCCAGCGAGCGTGTTCAGGTAGTAGGCATCGACTCCTGGTGACGCCACGAACGGGTGATACCCCTCGCGCACCAGGACCAGATCGCCGTGCACGACCCGCAGCACCTGCTCTTCGCGATCCTCCGCGGTGTACAGCCGCTGGACCCCGTATCCATCCGATCGCCTGAAGCGGTAGTAGTAGGTCTCCTCCAGGTCCGCCTCGATCGGCGGCCGGTGGCGATCGTGCTTGTGGGGCGGATAGCTGGACCAGTTGCCTGCCGGCGTCAGCACCTCGCAGACGAGCAGCCGATCGGCTGCTGCTGCCGGAGGCAGGATGTCGATGATCTGACGCGTGGCGTTGCCGCCGCCGCGTACTTCGAATCCGCAGTCCGCCGGTCGAATCACGCGCGCCGGAAATCGCTTCGACGTTGGCGAGCGGCATGCCGCGATCTCCGTGAAGCGCTGCGCGCGCACCTCGAACGTGATGCCGGGCGGCAGGTACACGGCATGCGGATACTCCGAGAACACGTCGCGTCGGGGTCCAAGCCGCGCGGCTGTGCGCTCGCCCGACCATGTGATGGATGCGAGCCCGCCGAGCAGCACCAGGCACACCTCGTCTTTGCCCGTGACGCCGGTCCATGCTTCGCCTTTTGTCAGCTGCCGCACTGCGAACCCGACGTACTCCCAGCGGGCCCGGCGTGGCGTGAGCGCGACGAGCGTCCCGGACTGTGCCGGCGGCAGCTTGCGGCTGCGAAGTCGCGTGAGCGTGTTCATACCGTTTGAATGGCCGCAATCTCGACGCGCTCACCCGTTTTCTGGGCCTGGGTCGCGGCCAGGGCCACCCGCAGCGCCTCGACGCCATCGTCAACCGTGATCGGGGGCTCGCGCTGGTCGAGCACGTTACGCGCGAAATTCTCGAGCTGCGCGGTGTAGGCTTCGGCGAACCGCTCCATGAAATACGGGACCGTGTCGTGCGCCACCTGCCCCTTGGTCATCACCATGAGCGGCGTCTCGCGCAAATAGCCGACACGGAGCGTTCCGTTCGTACCAAGCAGCTCCGCCATGATGTCGTAGCCGTAGATGCCGTTCCTGGTCACGTCGATGACGCCGAGCCGGCCGCTCGCGAAGATCAGGCTGATGACCGCGTTGTCGATGTCGCCGACCGCGCCGAGCTCGGGATACGCGAGAAGACCGCCGATCGCCTGGACCGCGGCAACGTCCCCCATATACCAGCGGGCGATGTCGAAGTCGTGAATGGCCATGTCGATGATCAGCCCGCCACTGCTGCGCGGATCGGCATACTCGACCGACGGCCGGTACGGGTCGCGGGAGGTGGACTTGAACACGACGGCGTCGCCGATGGCCCCTTCGGCGAGCCTGCGCTTGGCCGCCGCAAAGCCGCGATCGAACCGGCGCATGAAACCCATCTGAAAGAAGACCCCGGCGCGCGCGACCGATTCTTTGATCGCCATCGCCTCCTCCAGCGAGATCGACAGGGGCTTCTCGCAGAAGATCGCCTTGCCCGCGGCAACCGCCCCTTCAACCATCTCGCGATGCGTCGACGTCGGGGTCACGATGACCACCGCGTCCACCGACGGATCGCTGAAGATGCTCGCCGGATCAGTCGAGCCTCGCTCGACCCCGAATTCGCGCGCGACCGTGTCCACGGCCGCCGGGTCGACGTCCGCCAGGGCGGTCAGGCGCGTGCACGGGATCCGCGTCGCCAGATCGCGCGCATAAATGCGCCCGAGCCGTCCCAGTCCAATCAATCCAACATTCAGCTTGGTCACCACGTGGTCACATCTCCCAACGAGACCCGGATCGCAGGCCGCAGCCCGCGGTCCGTGGCTCGTTTCTGTTCGTCTCACATCCGGACCGCGGACCGCGGACCGCGGCCCGCGGTTTTTGGTCACGGCGTGCCGCCAGCACCCTTCGTCACCAGCGCGATCGGCACCTTCTGATCGGCAGGGACCGTCTCGCCACGCAGCAGCTTGGCTGCGCTCTCAACCGCGATCCGTCCCATGTCGCGTGGCGACTGCGCGACGGACGCTTCCATCCGTCCGGCGTCGATCGCCTTCCGCGCATCCTCCAGCGCGTCGAATCCGACCACGCGAATCCGCCCGGACTTCCCCGCCGCCGCGATCGCTTCGAGTGCTCCGAGCGCCATCAGATCGCTGCAGGCGAACAGGGCGTCGGTGTCCGGGTGGGCCTGGAGCATGTTCTGGAACACCGTAAACCCCTGATCGCGCTCCCAGTTCGCAGGCTGGCTCGCCACGATGCTCATGCCCGGATGTGCCGCCAGCGCCTCGCGGAACCCACGCAGGCGCGAGTCGCCGGTCTCGTGCCCCGGGATCCCTTCGAGGACTGCCACCTGTGCCTTCCCGCCGGCGATCTTCGCGAGATACTCGCCCGCGATCTTGCCCCCCTCGAAATTGTCGGAGCCGATGAACGATTCCAGCTTCAGGTTATTGTCGGCCGCGGCCTTCGGATCGACTCGCGTGTCGACCACGACCACCGGGACGTTGGCGCGGTTCGCCTTCGCAATCGCCGTGGCGATCTCGCGCGACCCGCTGGGCGTCACGATCAGGGCCCGAATCCCCGTCTGCAGCAGATTCTCGATGATCTGGACCTGCTTCTCGACGTCGATCTCCCGCTCGGCAGCCTGCACAACCAGATCGACGCCCGCGGCCGCGGCCGCGTCCTGCGCACCGCGCTGCATATCGAGAAAGAACGGGTGATTGAGCGTCTTCATCACGAACGCCACGCGCGGGGCTCCCCCACCGGTTGCCGTCGAGCCGCCCCGATTGCAGCCGACCCCAAACACGAGCACGGCGATCGTGACGATTGCATTTCGTGCCACTCTTCGCATCCGCCCATTCCTTTCAGATCGTCGTCGGGGCTGGGTACCACCGTCTTTCTTTGCCGAGCCCCGAGCCCCGAGTCCCGAGCCCCCGAACCCCGCCAGCTAACGCCTGCGTCTCTTGAGCGACATGTCCACCAGCACCGCACCGATTATGACCACTCCAATCACCACCTGCTGAAGAAACGACGACACGTTCAAGAGATTGAGGCCGTTTCGAAGGACGCCCATGATCAGAGCACCGATCAGCGTGCCGGCGACGGTCCCTTCTCCGCCAAGCAAGCTGGAGCCGCCGATGACCGTCGCCGCAATCGCGTCCAGCTCGTACATCGTGCCCGCCGTCGGCTGCGCGGAGTTGAGCCGCGCCGTGAGCACCACGGCCGCGGCCGCGCTCGTCAGCCCGGCCACTCCGTAGACGGCGGTCTTGTGGAAGAGTACCTGCACGCCCGACAACCGTGCGGCTTCCTCGTTGCCGCCGATCGCGTACGTCGTGCGGCCGAACACCGTCCTCGTCAGCACGAAGTGCGCGACAGCATAGATCACTATCGTGATCAGCACAGGGCCGGGAATGGCCAGGAGGCGCTCGGTGGCAATCGCGCGAAACGCCTCACTGAAGCCCGAGATCGGCCGGCCCTCCGCGAGCATCAGCGCGACACCGCGGGCCACGCTCATCATGCCCAGGGTGGCGATGAACGGCGGGAGGCGTCCGCGGGTGATGAGCACGCCGTTGACCAGCCCGCAGCCCGTTCCCACGACAAGGGCGAGCCCGATCGCGGCCGGCGCCGGGACGCCAGCCTCGAGCGCCAGCGCCAGGCAGATCCCCGCGAGCGCCAGGACCGAGCCGACCGAGAGATCGATCCCGCCGGAAATGATCACGAACGTCATCCCCACGGCGACCACGGCGTTGAGCGCAGTCTGCTCGAGGACGTTGAGCAGGTTCGAGACCGTGAGGAAGTGCGGGGTCGCGGCCCACAGAATCACGCACAGCGTCAGCAGGCCGGCAAGTGTGCCCAGCTGGCGCCCGCTGTGAGACCCGAGGGCGCGCCTGGCGCCCGCTTCGGCCGACAGGTCTCCGGCGCGAGCGGTGGTCATGCCGGCACGCCGAGCGCGGCCTGAAGGACGGCTGCGTCGGTCGCCTCCTGCGAAGAAAGCTCCCTGATCACGCGGCCGCCGCGCATCACGAGAATGCGATCGCTCATGCCCAGGACCTCGGGCAGGTCCGACGAAATCATGATGAGACCCGCGCCGTTTTCGACCAGCTGGTTCATGAGCAGGTAGATGTCGTGCCGGGCGGCCACGTCGATCCCGCGCGTGGGTTCGTCGAAGATCAGGATATCGGCGTGCGCCGCCAGCCACTTCGCCAGCACGACTTTCTGCTGATTGCCGCCGCTCAGGTTCAGCACGAGCTGATCAGAACCGGGCGTGCGGATCCTCAGGCTCGCGATGGCCGCCTCCGCTTCGCCATGTTCCTTCGGGTGATTGACGACACCGAGGACGGCCAGCGCGGACAGATGGGAAATCGAGATGTTGCGCTCCACCGACAGCGGAAGAACGAGCCCCTGCTGCTTGCGATCCTCCGGCAGAAAGCCGATGCCGGCGCGCACGGCGTCGGCCGGCGAGTGGATCGCTTCGACAGCGCCCCGGACGACGATCCGCCTCGCCCCATCGCGGCTTGCCCGCCGTAGCGCGGAGCGCGAAGGGTCGGCTCCGACGATCGCACGCGCGAGCCGGGTGCGCCCCGCGCCGACGAGACCCGCGATTCCGAGAATCTCGCCGCGATGAAGCGTGAAAGCGATCTCCTTCAGCCCCCCGCCGTCGAGACGATCGACGCGAAGCAGCTCCGCACCCCGCGCGTGCTGCCGGCGCGGATACTGGTCCGACACTTCGCGATTCGCCATGAGACGGACGAGCCCGGCGGCCGTCACTTCCTCGATATTGCACGTGACCACGTGGCTGCCGTCACGGAGTACGGTCACGCGGTGACCGATGCGGAAGACCTCGTCCATCCGATGCGAGATATAGATGACTGCCACACCGTTCGAGATGACCCGCGCGATGGTGGCGAACAACTGCTCGACTTCGCGCTGGCTGAGCGCCGAGGTTGGCTCGTCCATCACCAGGATCCGCGCCTTGTCCGACAATGCGCGCGCGACCTCGACCATCTGCTGCTGTGCGAGCCGCAGGCTGTGCACCGGGGCATCGCACTCGATCGCCACGCCCAGGGTATCGAGAATGCGCCGGGCTTCCTGGCGCATGCGTCGGCGGTCGACAATCCCTGGCCAGCGCGTCGGGGTCTTTCCCAGGAAGATGTTCTCCGCCACTGACAGGTGCGGGACCAGGGTCAACTCCTGGTAGATGGTGCTGATCCCGAGTTTGCGGGCGCGCAAGGGGCTGTCGAGCTCGACCGGGGCGCCGTCGAGGAGGATCTCACCGGCATCGGCCCGGACCGCGCCGCTGAGGATCTTCATGAGCGTCGACTTGCCCGCGCCGTTTTCCCCCACCAGGACGTGCACCTCGCCACGGCGGACCTCGAGGTTCGCGGCGTTGAGCGCGCGCGCGCCTGGATAGCGCTTCGACATCCCGCGCATCTGCAGGACTGGCGGCACGGCCTCGTGGGTCGTTGTCATCAGGGAGTGGAGAGTGTAATCGGTTTACTGCTAGACTCGGGCCCCCGAGGATCTTTCAGCTCCGGAACCGATCATGTCCACTACCAGGCGCCTGACGATGGGGCAGGCCATCGTCGAATTCCTGACCTGTCAATACACGAGCCTCGACGGCGTCGAACAGCCGTTCTTTGGTGGTGTTTTCAGCATCTTCGGCCACGGCAACGTCGCCGGGATCGGGCAGGCCCTGCTCCAGGCGAAGGACCGGCTCCCCTGCTATTTCCCGCGCAACGAACAGGCGATGGTGCACACGGCGGTCGGCTTCGCGAAGATGGCCAATCGGCGCCGGACGCTCGCCTGCACCAGTTCCATCGGGCCGGGCGCGACGAACATGCTGACCGGCGCCGCTCTGGCGACGATCAATCGACTGCCGGTCCTGCTGCTGCCGGGGGACATTTTCGCGACCCGGGGTCCGGCCCCGGTCCTCCAGCAACTGGAGTCGATGGCGTCGCAGGACGTGTCGGTCAACGACTGCCTGCGCCCCGTGTCGAAATACTGGGATCGCATCAATCGCCCCGAACAGCTGATCACCGCGCTGCCCGAAGCGCTGCGCATCCTGACGTCACCGGCGGAGACCGGAGCCGTCACCCTGTCCCTGCCGCAGGACGTCCAGACCGAAGCGTTCGACTACCCCCAGGCGCTGTTCCACAAGCGGGTCTGGATCATTGCTCGTCCTCGGCCCGATCGCGGCCTGCTGCAGCGGGCCGCCGAGTGGCTGCGCTCGGCGAGCGCGCCGGTCATCATTGCGGGCGGCGGCGCCATCTACAGTGAAGCGACCGAAAGCCTTGGGCAATTCGCCACCGCCACCGGGATTCCCGTCGTCGAGACGATGGCGGGCAAAGGCGCGCTGAACTTCGATCACGCACACGCGCTCGGTGCCGTGGGCGTGACCGGCGCCGCCGGCGCCAACCGGATCGCCCGCGAAGCGGACCTCGTGATCGCAGTGGGCTCGCGGCTCAGCGACTTCACCACGGCCTCGAAAACGGCGTTTCAGCATCCGAACGTGCGGTTCATCAACGTCAACATCACCGCGTTCGACGCCGGCAAGCACCAGGCGCTCCCGCTCGTCGGCGATGCCCGGGCAACGCTCGACGAGTGGCTGCCACTGATGCAGGGCTGGCAGGCACCGTCCACCTATCAGGTTCGCGTTGCCCGCGAGAAGGCGGACTGGGAGAAGGAAGTCGATCGCGTCTACGCCGGCTCGGGGAAATCGGTGATGAGCCAGGCCGAAGTCGTCGGCATCCTGAACGCGTTCACCCGGCCCCAGGACGTCATCGTCAACGCGGCGGGCAGCCTTCCGGGCGATCTGCACAAGTTGTGGCGCGCGCGCGATCCCAAGCAATACCACCTGGAGTACGGCTATTCGTGCATGGGCTACGAGATCGCGGCCGGACTCGGCGTGAAGATGGCGGCGCCCGATCGCGACGTCTACGTCCTGGTCGGCGACGGCTCCTACCTGATGATGGCGCAGGAGATCGTGACGTCGATCCAGGAGGGTGTCCGGCTCATCGTCGTCATCTTCGACAATCAGGGCTTCGCCAGCATCGGTGGCCTGTCGCAGGCAGTCGGGTCGTCCGGCTTCCTCACCCGCTATCGTCACCGCACGAAGGAGACAGGACTGCTCGACGGAGAGCTCGTCACCGTCGACTTCGCGGCCAATGCCGAATCTCTCGGCGCGCGCGCGATTCGCGCGTGTTCGGCCGATGCGATTCGTGCCGCGCTCGAGACCGCACGTAATGCGGACAGGACCACCGCGATCGTCATCCCCGTGGACATCGACCACCGGGTCGGAGGCTACGAGACGTGGTGGGACGTGCCGATTGCCGAGGTCTCGACGATCGACGCAGTGCAGAAGGCGCGGGAAGAGTACGAGCGCGCACGGAAGGCGGAGAGACATTTCCTGTAGGGCAGCGCGCTTCCCGCTTCCAGCTTCCAGCTTCCAGCTCCCAGCTGGCAGTTCTCTCCACTTCAGGCTCGAAGCTGGAAGCCGGCAGCTGGCAGCTGGCAGCTGGCAGCTGGAAGCTGGAAGCTGGAAGCTAAATGATCAAAATCGCCAATGCCCCGTGCTCCTGGGGCGTGCTGGAATTCGAAGCCAAGACCCAGAGCCCCGGGTATGAGCAGGTGCTCGACGAGATCGCGCAGACGGGATATGTCGGCACGGAGCTCGGTGACTGGGGTTTCATGCCGTCCGACCCGGGCCGCCTGCGCGACGAATTGGCGGGGCGCCGGCTGGCGATGGTTGGCGCGTTCGTGACGACGCGGCTGGTGGACTCTCGTTCGTACGGCGAGACGCGCAAGCGCGCCGTGGCGACAGGGAGGCTGCTCGCCGCCGTCGCTCAGGAAACGCCGCCCGTCATCGTCCTGTCCGACGAGCCCACGGCCGATCCTCACCGCGCCCGCGCGGCGGGCCGTGTGACGCCGGCGCTGGGCCTCCCGGGCGAATGGTGGGACACGGCGGCGGCAGGGATCGAGGACATCGCCCGCGCGGTGCGAGACGAGGTGGGATTACGCAGCGTGTTTCACCATCACTGCGCCACCTTCGTCGAGACGCCGCAGGAGATCGATGCCCTCATGCAGCGGACCGATCCGTCTCTCGTCGGACTGTGCCTGGACACCGGGCATGCGACCTACGGCGGCGGCTCGCCGGCCGACCTGCTGAGGCGATTTCGTGAGCGCATCTGGCACGTGCACTTCAAGGATTGCGACCCGCGCGTCGCGGCGCAGGCCCGTGCGGAAGCGTGGGATTATCAGGCCGCCCTGAAGCACGGCCTGTTCTGCGAGCTCGGGAAGGGATCCGTTGATTTCGCCAGTCTGCTCCGGGATCTCAAAGATACCGGCTACGATGGCTGGATTGTGGTCGAGCAGGATGTCCTCCCCGCGATGGGCGCGCCGCTCGACAGCGCGCGGCGAAATCGGCAGTATTTACAGACAATAGGGATCTGACCCATGACCAACCTCGCCACCGTCTACAAAAGTCCGCTCCACCAGATGACCCAGACGACGTGCACGTGTCTGTGGAACGACTCGTCTTCGCTGGCCGAGCTGGGTTATGCCATCGACAATGGCGCTGTCGGCGCCACGTGCAATCCGGTCATCGTCGTCGAGGTGCTGAAAAGGGAGTTGCACCTCTGGAAAGACCGGATCCTCGAGCTGATTCGGTCGATGCCACAGGCGACCGAACACGACATCGCCTGGAAGCTGGTCGACGAGATGTCGATCAAGGGCGCGGAGCTGCTGAAGCCGGTTTACGATTCGCACAACGGCAAGAACGGCCGGCTGTCGGTGCAGACCGATCCGCGCTTCTACCGCGACACCGACGCGATCGTCCGGCAGGCTGAACACTTCGCCGGGCTCGCGCCAAACATCATCGTCAAGATCCCGGTCACGGCGGCAGGGATCCCGGCCATCGAAGAAGCGACCTATCGCGGGATCAGCATCAACGCCACTGTCTGCTTCTCGCTCCCGCAGTCGGTTGAAGTAGCCGAGGCGTTCGAGCGCGGCCTGAAGCGGCGGGAGAAGGAAGGCAAGGACATCAGCACCATGGGATCGGTCTGCACGATCATGGTGGGCCGCGTCGACGACTGGCTGAAACTGTACGCCGACAAACACGACATCAGCGTCGATCCCGGTGTCCTCGAATGGGCGGGCCTCACCGTGTTCAAGAAAACCTACCGCTTATTCCAGGAACGCGGCTACCGGATCCGCCTGCTCTCGGCTGCCTTCCGCAATCACATGCACTGGAGCGAGCTGATTGGTGGCGATGTGGTGATCTCGCCGCCCCACGTGTGGCAGAAGCGGTTCAATGCCTCCGATGTGACGGTGGAACCACGCATCGACACCCCGGTCGCACCGGCCATCGTCAAGGCCCTCGAAAAGTTCCCGGATTTCCGCCGCGCCTCGACTGAAGGAGGTCTGAAGCGCGAGGAGTTCGATACGTTCCCCCCGACGCGGCGAACCCTGCGCCAGTTCATCACCGCCTGCCACGACCTCGACGCGCAGATTCGGGAGTTGATGCTGCCGAGCCCGGATGTGACGGGGGGATAGGACGGGCTCCCGCAGGGCGCGGGTTCCCTGTTTCCGCGGCGCAGGCTTCGGTCAGGCCGCGGTCACTCGGGGGTGGTCCGAAGTGGCGTTTTGTAAACGCGCGCCCGGAGCCGGACTTCAGATATTTCTCGAACCGAACGGCCTCCCTCTCGCTTGTGAACTCGAGCGACACCACAAGAGCCCATGGACGATGCATGACGGTATGGCCCGTCAGGCTCCGGTGATGCCATTCAACCCGATCGCGGACGTCAGTGGTAATTCCAACATAGTGTCCCAGCGGTTCGCTCTGGCTTCGAAGGATGTACACGATCCGCTTCTCGATCCCATTCATCCGTCCTGTTGGCGCATAGATCGAGCCAGCTTCAGATTCGAAGGATCTGCGAGGATTCATTCTCGAGGTACGATGATTTAGCAATGTCGAGAGGGCTTCCGGATGGCAGAACCTGTCAGGTACTCCGCCTTCGCGGCTTCGCCGCTTCGGCGAGACAGGCTGTACTCAAGCGGCGTCGGGACAGGATGGCGGGCATCGTGCACCGCTCTATTCCCACCTCGCCCGGGAGAACTGAAGCTGTCTCGCCGAGGCTCACCTCCTGACACCGAGGAGCCTGTCTCGCCGAAGCTCGCGCGAAGCGCGAGCGGAGGAGGAGTCCCCTTCCTGGACGCCCTCGTTGCGGGTCGTGGGTGTGAGCGAGCGCCAGCCAGCCGATATTCTGGCCGTTCAATTGCGTGAGTGTCAGTGGCTGGTTCCAGGGGCGTTCGCGCGGATCGTGGCCAGCGGGGAGCGTGCAGCAGTTGCCGGATGACGGGGCCGACACAGCTCTCGCGGCCGTCGTGAAGATTGGGAGCGCAAGGACGTGTGCCGGTGAATTCACCGCTTCGGCTGCTGAGGCTCGTTCGGGTAGTTGAAGAACAGCTGGTTGCCGTCGAGATCCTCGACCACCAGCAGCCTGTAGCCCCAGCGACCATCCTTGACCGGAGCGCCGCGGGCTTCGAATTCGGCGCGTAACGCGTCGAGCGCCGCGACCGCGGCATCGTAGGTCTCCGGCTCGACATTGAGGGAAATGAACATCAGACCCTTGCCGACCTTTTCCGGCCACTGGTCCGAGAATATGAGGGCGCAGCTCCCGCGATCGACTTGAGCGACGAACACCCGACCGTCTTCCTCGAACTGCCAGGCGACTGTAAAGCCGAGTCGGTCGACATAGAAGCGGAGCGAGGCCTCGACGCTCGCTACGTGAAGCACGGGGCGGGCGAACCAGTCGGTCATGGCGTCGATGCTACAACGCTTCCCGCATGCGGCCGGAGAGCTTGACGGGCGCACTTTCGCCACGCTGCTAGTTGGGCAATGCACGGCAAGAGGGCTCGAATCCGTGTGAGGATGTCATCCATCCGGCCCTGATACCACGGACCTGACACACACCTTGTCGCAGACACGTCATGACATTGCTGCTCGGAATGGTTCAGTCCCCGCCGCGGCGTATCGGCGGACCGCCGCTATACTGGCGTTCTCAAATGGACGACGTCCCCCATGGCCAACTCGACCCTAAAGGGAGCGTGACATGACACGCCTGATGGTGATCCTGGCAGCGGCCTGTGTTCTTGCGCCGACCGTGTTCGTGGCGGCCCCGGTCGAGCAGGCAGTCGTCCGCATCACCAAGGAGCCGCAGGGCTACTGGTTCACGGAAGGCACTACGAAGGTCCTCTTCTACCAGGCCGAGCGCAAGGCGCTGCCGGATGGCCAGGCCGCGCGGTCGAACTACTTTCATCCGCTCTACGATCTCGACGGCAACGTCCTGACCGAGGACTTCCCGAAAGATCACATTCACCACCGCGGCATTTTCTGGGCGTGGCATCAGGTGCGGATCAACGGGAAGTCCGTCCAGGACCAGTGGGTCAACCGCGACTCGTTCTGGACGCTTCAGAACGCGAGGGTCATCGAAGGCGACGATCGCTCCGCATCGCTTGCGCTTCGAGTCCTGTGGGAATCCCCGCTCTTCACTGACGATCGTGGTCAGCCCCGGCCCTTCGTCGAGGAGCGGAGCGTCACCCGCGTGCACCCGGCTCAGGGGGCAATTCGCACAATCGACTTCAACCAGCGTCTGACCGCGCTCGTCGATGGCGTCGAGATCGGCGGATCGGAGGACGCCAAGGGCTACGGCGGTTTCTCCTACCGCGTGGTGATGCCACCCGACATCCGTTTCACAGGCGCCTCGGGGACGGTGACCCCGATTGAGAATGCCGTCGACTCCAGTCCGTGGATGGATGTTTCGGGAACCTACGGAACGACAGGGACGAGCGGCCTCGCGGTCCTGACGCATCCGAGTACCACGGGTTTCCCGCAGCAATGGATCCTGCGCGCGCGTAGCAGCATGCAGAACGCGGTGTTCCCGGGCCGGCAGCCAGTGGCGATCCCGCGCGATCGTCCGGTGATCCTGAATTATCGGGTCGTGCTGCACCGCGGTGCGCTCGCGCCCGCTGACATCACTCGCCTGCAGGCGGAGTACGCGGCGGAACGCGGCGCCGAGTGAGCTTTCCGCCTTCGTCCGCCTTCGTCCGCCTTCGCGGCTGCGCCGCTACGGCGAGACAGGCTGTACTTAAACGAAGCCTGGTCGCCAACACTCGTCAGCGACCCCGGGGAGCCCGTCTCGCCGAAGCTCGCGCGGAGCGCGAGGGAAGGCGGGCACTCATGAAGCGATGCGCGCCGATCACCAGATCGCGCAGCGCATCCCGCCGTATTCGGGACAGCCGGGCGAGCACGCACGGGTAGCCGAGGTAGTGATCCTTCAGGTAATAGACCTCCGGATCGTCTGCAATCAGGGCATCGCGATCCGGGAAGTCCATCATCGCCACCAGCGAATTCGGTTCTGCGGCCTTGTTGGACGCGATGCAGACGAACATCTTCCCGCGGACTTTCAGCGCGGGCGAGCCCCACGTCGTGGTGACTTCCACGTCCGGCAAGGTCCGTCCGATGGCCTCTACGGTCTTGAAGTCGACCTTCGGTGGCATGGCACGCACCTCGCCGAGCAGTGCGCCTTATTTGACCGCGGCCGGAGCGGTGATCGCGCGCCGCTCGTCGTTGAACCCGAACGCGTACAACGTGCCGTCGCGCAGACCGACGTAGACCTGTCCCAGCCCGCTCCACATGCTCCCCGGCGACGCCGGCGTCGTCATTGCCTTGGCACTGTTCCACAGCCGCTTGCCGCTCGTGCCGTCATAGGCGTGAAGGACGGCCGCGCTGCCGCGCTCGGCTGCGGTGTTGCCCGCACCGGTCGCGAGCGCAAAGACGACGCCGTTCACGATGATGGGTGTTGCAGGAGAGACGAGATCGTGCGAGATCCAGCCCGGCTCGAGTGAAAGCGCACCACCAGCGTCCGCCAGCTTCAGTGCGACAACGGCTCCCGCGGACACCGCGCCATTGCTCGCGGGGCTTCCGGCCGTGAGCCGGCCTTTCACCGGCAGCAGAATCCACGACGCCGTTTCGCCCGTCTGTTGCCACGCGGCGAGCGCCTCGCCTCCCACGCTGGCTCCAGCGGCAGCGAACGGCTTCGAGGCCAGGAGGGGGGTGCCGTGATCCGCCCCGCCGAGCGAGGCCGCATCCAGCAGCAGCACACGTCCGTCCTTCGTCGCCGCGGCCACGATTTCCCGGTTGTTGTGACGGATGATCGTCGGACCGGTGACGAACTCCGCGTTGGGCTGGGAGAACCAGTCCTTGAGCTGCAACGTTTTTGGGTCGAGCGCGACGATGGCGTTGGCCTTGCCGTCGGCGCCTGCCTGACCCGGACCGATTGCGGCAATGAGAGTGCCGCTCGAGGTGAACGCGACCGCGCCCACGACGCCGCCTCCGTTCGTCTTCCACGACACGACCGGCTTCGCTTCGCTGTCGAGGTCGATCGCCCACACAGCGTCGGGCGCACCGCCGCACTTCCCTGACGTTGCAGCGTAGAGCGTCGTGTCGACGGCAATGGGCGCCGACCACTTTGCGTTGGCAGGCAGGAACGGCGCCGGCTTCTGAATGTCCTTGCCCGACGGAAGTCCGACAACGTGCAGCTGACCGTCGCTCGATACCACGTAGGCCACGCCGGACGGGCGGAACAGGAAGCCGAACGGGCTGGCATTCTCTTCGCCCCGGGGTGCACCCGGAATGCGCTCGACCGCCTGTCCGCCTCGGGCGGCAGCAGGCGGAGGCGCTGGCGGTGCTGCTCCGCGAGCCCCCTGCTCGACCCCGGCCGGTGCGCCGCGTCCGGCACCTCCGGCCGGCGGCGCGGGATCGCCGCCGCGGCCCGGACCGCCCGCCCGTCCTTCGGCCGGGACGCCTTCACCCGGTTCACCGAGGAGGCTGCGATACCCGGCAGAGCCGCGACCACCGCCGAATCCGCGGCCGGCTGCGGGAGGAAGAGCATCCACTCTCACGATCCGGGTGGCCGCCGACGTGATTCCGCCACCACACGCAGCTGTGGCTGCCGGCAACGGCGCGTCGAAATGCCGCTGCCACACGATGTAGCCGAGATCGTTGTCGATACCGTAGACGTAGTTCGAGCTGCCGGCAACGACGGACATCGGCACGAACAGCGTCACGCCCGCGGCAGTCACGCCCTGCGCCAGCCCGTGCAGGCCGCGCGGCTGGTTGTCGAGCTGTGCCTTCCACTGCTGATCGAACCCGCCCTTCGCCAGCGCCGGGACCGAGATCTTGTCGTCGGTCCGGATCCATGAAGTGCGCTGCGCATCGGCAAATGCGGTGAGCCACTGCGAACCACCGCGGCCCGGCTGTGCAAAGGTGAGCGCGCCGGCGACCGCAACGCCGACGGCTGCGAAGATGAGACGTTGACGGGTCATCGCGCCACCCCGAAGCAATACAGCGTGCCGTCGAACGTCGCGATGTAGGCGCGGCCGTTCGCCACGGTGAGACCGCTGAAGTGATTCCACGATTCGATCTGGTTGCCGCTCGACCACAGTTCCTTGCCGGTCGTGCCGTCGAGCGCGTAGAGGGCTGCCTTGCGCGAGCTCGGGATGCGACGCGCCGGCCCCGAGCTGAGGCCACCGCCGTACACGCCTCCGCCTGACTCGTTCCACGCGCGATCCGGAATCACCTGCGAAGCGTCCTCACCCGCCGCGTACGCGAATACGACACCGTTGGCAATCACCGCTTCCTCCGCAAGGTCCATGTTGCGGGACAGCCAGGCGGGGGTGAGCTGCCACTTGCCGGCGCGCTCCTCGAGCTTGAACGCCGCCACTCCCCCACCGGCCGGCCGGGCATGCTCGACAGGGGCCTTGAAGGTCGTGCTGACCGGCCCCCAGAACGGTGCGAGCACCCACTGTGTTCCTTGCGGGTCCTGCCAGGCGCCGAGCGCGCCCCAGATTCCCTTGGCGTCGAAGGCCTGGGCATCGTTGCAGATGAGCGGCGTCGTGTGGACGGTCGTTCGATGATCCTCGCCTCCGAGTCCTTCCCGATCGAGCAGCCACAGCCGGCACTCCTTGCTGGTGCCGACGAGGAACTTCCGGTTCCGGTAGTCGATGACCACCGGCGTGGTATTCACGTCGAGGTCGCGCCGCCAGAGCCAGTTCGCATTCGGGGCGCCAAAGAAATCGGTCAGCTGGAGCTGCTTCTTGTCGTCGAGCTTCACCCCGACGATCCCGTTCCCCAGGCGGCGGGTCAACGGATCGAACTCCGCGTCGCCGGTGCCGAGAAACACACGCCCCTCGGGATCGATGGCCGCGCCGCGACGGCCCCAGAGGCCGCCACCGGCAGGAATGAACGCACTGGCGCGGCGTGAGGCCAGGTCGAACGAATAGAAGGCATTCGTCAACCCACCGCAACCCTGCGCCGTCGCGGTGTAGACGACGCCGTTGTGGAGGTTGAGCGCATAGGGCTTGCCACCACCGGGGATGAACTTTTCGGGCGACGCGACGTCCTTGCCGTCCGCAAGATTGACCTGGCGCAGCCTCCCATCCCACGACACCCCATAGATCGTGTAAGTCCCGGGCGCCGACTGCGCCATCGTCGGGACCGCGGTCTGTCCGCCCGGACACAGCGTGTCGTTGGTGCCCCCGGGCTTGGCCAGCGTGCTGTCGAACCGCCGGTGCCAGATCTGTTTGCCGGTGGCGACGTCGATACCGAACAGATCGTCGGTCACGCCGGCCACGGCCGCCAGCTCGCGGGTCCCGTCACCCGTGTTGACGCGCTCGGCGACGAGCGGTGCAAAGAGGTTGTGCATCGCGCGTGGCGTGCTCTCGAGTTTCACCCTCCACAAGAGCTTCATGCTCCCGACATTCGCCTTCGTAAACACTTTCTCGTCGCGCACCCAACCGGTGCGCGCGCTATCAACACCTTCAGTGAGGAAGTCGGAGGCGCCGGCCGTGACTCCCGTCAGCAGAAGGAACACCATCCCAGACCTGACCAATCGCATATGTCGCGTCCCTTCGTGTTTTGGACCGGCAGAGATCATAGGCCATGTCCGGATCCGCTATCGGTTTGCGTTGTTCTGAGTAGTTGCCGGCGTCAGGGAGGGCGTTATGGGCCTGTTCGACAAGAAAACCGAGGCGGAGAAACAGCGGAAAGCATCGACAAGGATGGTTTGGTCAGCAACCGGTTTCCGACCGGGCAGGTCGCGCTGAACTTCATGGATCACAACTGGCCGCCGTACCTGGCGGCGCTGAAGGGTGTCACAGCGGCAGCGATCGCCTGATGGCGGAATCAACCGTCACCGGACGGGTTTCCCGGGCGTGTCAATCGTCTGTTTCGTAACCTCCGATCGCGGCGCACCTGGCGCCGTCGCGGCCGGCAGGCTTCGCAGCTGCCGGAAGGTGGTGAGCGCTTTCTCCTGTGCCGGCGTGTCGCCGAGCGCCCGGTAGGCCTGCGCCAGCTGGTAGTACGCCACATCGGATTTCGGGTTCAGCTCGATCGCGCGTGCGAGCGGTGGGATCGCGGCCTTGGGATCCTGGAGCGCGACGAGCGTGCGCCCCAACCCGACGAGCGCGTCCTCGAAATCGGGATAGTTGTCGAGTGCCCGCTGAAAGAACGCCCGCGCACGCGGCGCGTCGGCGCCCTTCCGATGAATCTCGGCGACTTCGTAGGCGGCGTTCGCGTTGGTGGGATCGACCTCGAGCTCGGCCATGAACTCCTTCACAGCCTCCGGCTCGGACGGTGCCGCGTCGGGGGCCGCATGGCGCGACAGGAGGACGCGACCGATTCGGAAGTGGACGCCGGGACGCTTCGGATCGACCGCGAGCACGGCGCGATACTCGGCCAATGCTGCTTCGTCGAGTCCTTGCGCCTCGTTGGCCTCACCCGCAGCGAGATGCACCCACACCGAGTCCGGCGCCACAGCGGCGAGCGTGCGCAGGGTCTCGAACGCCAGATTCGCGTGCAACCGGCTTGCCTGATAGAGGACCTCGGGATCTTTCGGATACAACCGCGTCATCGTCAATGCGACGGCGACCGCGTCGGCGTGGCGCTGCAGACCGGTGTAGGCGCGTTGCAGTTCGAGTCCTGCCATCCGGCGCAACGCGGGATCGGTCGTCGTCTTGAAACCTTTCTCCAGATCGGTCAGGGCCTCTTGGTGCCGACCCAGCTCGGATCGGGCCATCGCGAGCAGCAGCGGCAGGTTCGGGAGGTCGCGCTTGAGTGCGAGAGCCCGCTCGAGCGATGTGACCGACTCCTTGAAACGTCCTTGTTGAAAGTAGACGAATCCAAGATTGGCGTGAACCTCGCCAACGTCCGGGCTGAGATCGCGCAATTGCTCGAACGCGCGCGCAGCGACGTCGTAGCGCTTCTCCACCAGCGCCTGGCTGGCCTCCGCCGAGAGACGCACGCGCGGGTCCGCGGTCTGCGCGAGAAGAGAGCCCGCGCACACCAGCAGCGCGACGGCGCTGCACATAGTCAGCCGAGAGACCTTGGATGGCATCGCTATCCAGCTGCGGTGCGGCGGGGGTCTTAAGACCCCCGCCGACAAGGCTCAGAACAGCAATTTGAGCCCGACCTGGTTGATCCGCCCGGGCCGGGCGCTCCTGATTTGTCCGAACCGATTATCCGCCACGTTCACCTCCGGGGCGTTGAACTGCGGATGGTTGAACGTGTTGAAGGACTCGAACCTGAACTGGACGCGGGAGCCCCTGGCCAGGTCGAAGTTCTTGAACAGCGCCAGATCGAGGTTGTTGATGCCCGGTGCCCGCAGGGTATTCCGGCCAACGGATCCGAAGCTGCCGGGTGCGGGCTGCCTGAACGCCGACGTGTTGAACCAGGCGCCGATGCTCTTGTTGAAACCGTCGGGGTAGGGGTCGCCGATGATGTCGGCGCGGTTGGTGCCGAAGCTGTCGTTCAGGCCGCCGGCGTCGGCCGCGGTGATCGTGATCGGAAAGCCGCGCTGGAACGTGGCGATCCCGTTGACCTGCCAGCCGCCGACCAGCGCGTTCTTGAGCCCGCTCGCGTCGCCGGCAATCTTCTCCCCTTTCCCGAACGGCAGGTTGTAGACGAAGCTCCCGACGAGACGGTGATCCACGTCGAAGTCCGACCGCCCGCGATCGAGCTCCGGGCGGCTGTTGTCGAGCAGGCCTTGCCAGCCATTGAACGCCGAGCCGCCAATCCCTGCCGCCGCCGACTTGTTGTCGGTGCTCTTCGCCCACGTGTAGACCACGGTCGCCACGAGCGATGACGTGTGGCGCTCGAGCTTGGCGTTCATCGCGTTGTAGTTGGACGGGCCGGAGAAGTCGCTGTCGATGTAGACCACAAAGTTCGGGTACGGCTTCCGTTCTGCCACCGACTTCGGATTCGCTGGATCGTACGGCAGCGCCTGCGCGATGTTTCGCCGCATCAGCAGGTTCGATCCCTTCGTCCCGATGTAGTTCAACTCGAAGATCGTGCTGCGCAGGATCTCCCGCTGCACCCCGACCGACCATTGCTGGACGTAAGGGTTCTTCGGATCCGGCGACATGCTCACGGCGAGGAACGTATTTGCGGCGGGCGTCGCCGGGCCGAGATCCGCAAAGCTCGGGAAGAGATCGTTGGTCGTCTTCAGTCCCGTCGTCTGGTCCGCGGTCTGGATGTAATTGCCGCGACTCACATACGGGTAGATGTCGGCGGCCCCGTCGATCTCCCGTCCCTCGTACGAGTCCCAGAAAACGCCGTAGCCGCCGCGAATGACCGTTTCCGACCCTCCAAAGGGCCTGAAGGCAAACCCGAGGCGTGGCGCGAAGACATTCTTGGACGCGTCTGTCGGATTCCGCCGGCCCGCGGACTTGTAGTAGCTGGAGTCGCCGACGATGCCGCGTTCGACGAGGGTCTCGTCCGCAACCAGCAGGCCACCGCGGGGATTGGACAGATCGCGCCAGCCCATGCGGTCGTTGGTTTCGTACGGCACGCTGCGATAATCCCAGCGCAGCCCCGCGTTCAGCGTGAGCCGCGAGCTCACCTTCCAGTCGTCCTGGACGTACGGCGCGAAATACATGAAGTTGAATTCGCGCGGATTGCCCGATCGGCCGGGGACACTGAAGCCCGCCGGCTGGAACACCGAGGCGCCGGAGTAGTACCCGAGCAGCATGTCCGCGACGGCGTTGCCGGTGAAGAAGCCGCTGAACGTGAACTGGCCGAGGAAATCGTTCGCGAGATCGCGCTGCAGCCACCACCGGCGGTAGTTGCCGCCGAAGTTCAGCGTGTGCCGGCCGCGAACCCACGTGGTGGTGTTGCTCACGTCCCACATCGGCTGGTAGCTCGCTGTGTAGTCGTTCACCGCGCTTCCCGCCCCCGCTAGCCCCGTCCCGGTGCCGCCGAAGCCGATCGCCGGATAGGTCCGCTGCTCGTCGGGCAGGTTCGTGAACACGCCGGTCAGCCCGGTCGCGTCGATATCGGCCTGCGGCGCGGTGAACCCATGCTGGTCGGCCCGCGCGCCCACGTAGCCAATCCGGAACTGGTTGATCAGTGTCGGGCCGAGCGGCAGCGAGTGCGATACCTGCCAGTTCTTCGTCTTCTGCACGAAGAAGACATCCCCGAGCTCGGTCACCGTGCCGAGCGTCGTGTTCGTCCAGTCGGTCTGGGTGTACCGGCCGAACACGGTCCCCCAGCGCGTTCCCAGCTTCTGGTCGATGCGCACTGTCACTTGATTGGTGTCGGTGGGCAGGTTGCGCTGCCGGATGTAGTTGCCCTGTGGCACGTTCGCATTCGGCGCAGGCCAGTAATTCCGGCTCAATGCGACATTGGCCAGGCGCGTGAAGCGATTGGTCGGAATGGTGTTGTTCGGAAACGGCTGACGGGTCACGGGGTCGATGATCGTCGACGAGAACCGGCCAGCCAGCTCCTCGGGAAGGGGGACACGCAGAAAATCCTGGGCGCCGACCTCCCGCCGCATGCCTTCGTAATTCACGAGAAAGAACGTGCGATTCCGCCCGTCGTAGGCGCCGGGTACCAGTACCGGCCCACCAGTGACGAATCCGAACTGCTTCTGATCGAGCTTCTGCTTCTCGACGTCGAAGAAGCTTCGGGCGTCGAGCGCATCGTTCCTCAGGAAATAGAACAGGGCCCCGCTCAGCCGGTTCGTCCCGGTCTTGCTGACGATGCTGATCTGGTTCGCGCTGAACCCGTACTCGGCCGAGTAGGTGGCCGTCTGCTCTTTGAACTCCTGAATCGCATCCACCGACAGGATCGCGGCCGGAGTCCCGAGAGAGGTATCCGTGTTGGAAGTGCCATCGAGCAGATAATTGTTGGAAGTGGGCCGTGATCCGTTGATGCTGATCGCGTTGCCCGCACCCTGCCGCATGCCACCCTGCTCACCTGTCGTCTCGACGGCGCCGTTACCGAGGAAGAGGAGCTGGAGGAAGTTCCGGCCGTTCAGAGGCAGCTCGGTCACCTGCCTCTCGGTGATGACGTGCCCGATGCTGGCGGTCTCGCTGTCGACTGCGACCGATCGCCCGAGCACCTCCACGCTCTCGGTGAGCGCCCCGAGTTCCATCGTCATGTCGGCCCGTAGCACCTGATCGACCTTGAGCTCGTTCGCGGACGAGACGGCGAGCTTGAAGCCGTCCTTCTCCGCGGTGATCACGTAGGTGCCGACCGGGAGCTGCGGCACCGAGTAGGTACCGCGGTCGCTGCTCGTGGTTTCACGAGTCAGTCCCGTCAGCGTGTTGGTGATTTTGATGCGAACGCCAGTCACCGTTGCGCCCGTCGCGTCGGTAATCGCCCCGGTAATCTGGCCGGTCGCCGTTTGGGCGGCGGCAAGACCCGCCGTAGCCAGGAACAGCGCCAGGACCGCGGCGCCGGGGACCACTGTGGTCTTCATCGTGGAACCTCCTAGGCCAGTCGAACGGAATGATCCAGTCCGGCGCTCTTGTAACGAGCTGGAACCGGTGCCAGCCAGAGGTTCTCGCTGGAGCGCCTGCTTTTCGCAGTACGGAATAACGGCGGAGGCCGGACAACGACGCCCGCAGTAGGCGCGATATCGAAAACGCGACGGTGGGACGAGCCTGCTCAGCCGGAGCTCGCCTTTTGCAATTTGAAACGCGTACGAACCAGCAGCAATCGGTAACGAACTTGCACTGGTTCTCTCGGCAGGCCCCCTGCCGCCCGTGCCCCCCCAGCGCCGGGCGAATGCCGGCGGGCGTAAGGACACGGCTATGCGCGAAATCGTGCGAACACGCATCGTGCTCGTTCTTCTGACGCTCGTCGCCGGCGGTTGCGCGGAAACAC
>Ga0209382_10002437_pt1 | contig 27168 bp, 25 predicted proteins | sample SoiMetdeltSBSDD5_FD_187599 | JGI IMG/M metagenome (GOLD analysis project Ga0209382, IMG submission 187599) | Bulk soil microbial communities from a Populus tree surrounding site in Tennessee, USA - Soil MetaG P. deltoides SBSDD5 (SPAdes) (version 2) | ecosystem: Environmental > Terrestrial >... | reverse complement strand
CGGAAAGCCTCTTGGCAAGGTTCTCAGCGAGCGCGTCTATCGCCCGTTGAAGATGACCGACACGACGTTCGTTGTCCCCGCGGACAAGCGCTCGCGCGTTGCGCAGGGGCTACCCACGCATCCCGACACGGGAGCCGAGTTCAAGCTCCCCGATCCGACGGTGCCGAGGAAGTTCGACTGCGGAGGCGGTTGCGCCGTATCGACCGCCGGCGACTACACGCGCTTCGCCCAGATGCTCCTCCACCGAGGCAGTCTCGACGGCGCGCGCGTCCTGAGCCCTCGAACCGTTGAATTCATGACCGCGGATCAGCTTGGAACGATCTCCCGCGGCAGCTTCGCGACGTCGCCGGGATACACCTGGGGACTCGGCGTCGCGGTGCGCCAGGACAAGGGACTTGCGCCATTCCCCGGCTCACCGGGAGATTTCTACTGGCCGGGCGCCTACGCGACCTACTGGTGGGCCGACCCCAAGGAAGAGCTGGTGGTCGTGTTCATGACGCAGTCGATGTTCATCGTCCACCGGGGATTCCTGAACCCCGGGGGCATGCGCATACGTCATCCCATCCTGGACTCGGCCGAGACTCGGTACGTGGCGATGGCCGGCAACGGCGCGCATGGACCGTTCTTGCTGTTCGTTCGGCGAGGCAGCCGTCTAGACGTCAAACATCCGCAGCTGCTCGCCGCGCCGGACAATCGTACGGACCTCACGTTCCGGCGGTAGAGGCACTCGCGGCCTTCATTGGGTTGCGAATCGGTCGTCGTTTGGGTCAGTCTGAGCGCAGACCGAGCTAACGCCCCGAGGAGGCTATTCGATGGGGGACGAAGTCGCCTCATCTAACGTCAATCGCTCGTACTCGCTCGCCGCCACGAGCATCGCGATCTTCACGTTCATGCTGTTCTTTCTGTACCCGAGGTTCAAGGGCGGCGAGATCAACGGCTGGCTGTTTCAAGTCCTGTTGGTCGTGATGGGTGTCGCGACGTTCTCATTCGTCTTCGCGTCCTTCTATTACTACGCCGCCTCGCTTGGCAGCCGGATCGACGATGCCGAGCGGGCTCTGTACTCCCGGCGAGGCGATCGCTTCTGGCTGCTCGGTTACACCCTCCTGTTCCTGGATCCGAGCTTGATCCTCTTCACGGTTGGGCTTTTCGCCGTCGGGTTGATCTGGTTTGCACTCTGGCTGGTGTACTTACTCTTCGTGATCCGCCACTTCCCCAGGGTGCAGATACCGCTACATTGATCGACGCAGCGGGAAGTGCAGCCCGAACGCGGTGGAAGTCATCATGTTGTCTTGCTGAACCCAGAGGTGCGCTACCGTCTCATACTGCCTCCTGACCATCGTGTGGTGAGCCGCCGTTCGGTCGTCAACCGAAGAACTCAACCAACCCCGTTTCGAGGTTGTACATCGCGCCGACGATCTTGACCGCCCCTGACTTTTTCAGGTCGGCAAGCACGGCACTGCGTCGACCGATGTCGGCGATTGTCAGCTCGACGTTCTTGCGCGCCACCGTGTCGACAAACGCATAGTTCTTGGCCGAGCGTTCGCCCGAATACTGAGTCGCTTCCACGGCCGGGCGGATCTTGGTGAGCAAGCCCGTCAGGTTTCCGAGCTGCACATTGTCGATCGCGCCTTTGATTGCGCCGCATGCGGTGTGACCCATCACCAGCACAACTTTCGCACCAGCCACCTTGCAGGCGAATTCCATGCTCCCGAGAATGTCGTCGTTGGCGACGTTGCCGGCGACGCGCGCATTGAAGCAATCGCCGATGCCCAGATCCATGATGGTTTCGGCCGGTGCGCGGGAGTCGATGCAGCTCAGGATCACCGCGGCCGGATACTGACCCGTCGCGGTCGCCTTCTGCTGAGCGAGGTAGTCGTGCGGGGACTCTTTTCCAGCACGAAAGCGCTCATTGCCCTTCTTCATCAAGGCGATGATTTCGTCCGGCGTCAGCTTGTCGCGCTGCGCTTTCGTCAGCGCGGCTGCATACACGCGGTGGCCGGCTGGGGCGATGCCCACGATTGTCGCGGCAATCGCGACGCCGGTGGTCTGCAGGAAGCCCCGGCGGTTCGTACGGCCCTGGCGGAGCGTCGATGTCGGCTTCCCGGGCATGACAGTGGCCTCCCAAGCGGACAGTTCTAGAGTGCGCGCTATCGAGCGCGCCGCAGGGTCACCGGCACGCCTGGTCGCCCAAGGCTCGCTGGTGGTCTGGCGTCGTTCTTCTGTCGAAAGGTTCCGGTCAGCAATGAGACCTTTGGCCTATGAAGAGCGGACGGGCAAGCCCTCTCTTCTTTCCGCGTATTTACGCGTAACCACTCGATTGGCCGACCCGTTCGGCGGCTGTCCCCGCGTTCTTGACACGCGAGGAGCTCGCGCGTTATGGTCGCGGCGTTTTCCGGATATTGGGGACGAGCAGTGATCTGGTGGCCAGTTGAGGAGATCGACCATGAAGAAGGCTGGGATCGTCGCGGCGCTGCTTGCCATGTTGTTCGTCATCCCGTCTCCGGCACTCGCCCAGGTCAAGGGCCTGTACTGGACCACCAGCGGCTTCTTCGGTCCCTTCCCCATCACGGACCTGATTCCGAGCGTCCCGAAGGAGAAGGCCCGCAACGTCACCATTCCCGTCAGCATGTGGGTGATCGATCACCCCAAGGGGCTAGTGGTGTTCGACACGGGGAACAACGCCGCGATCTCCGATGGCGGCTGCAAGCAGCACTGGGCTGCCGGCAACTGCGACGGCCTCAAGCCCAGCCAGAAGCGGGATGACGTCATCGACCGCCAGCTGCAGAAGCTCGGGTTCTCGGCAGACAAGGTCAAGGTGGTCATCACGTCGCACGCTCACCTGGACCACATCGGCAACATCAAGCTGTTCCCCAAGGCGATCCACGCCATCCAGAAGAAGGAGCTCTACCAGGCGTGGTGGCCGGAGAAGTTCCAGCGGGCGGGCGGTGTGTTCGTGATGGGCGACTTCGACGGGCCGGCGCGTGACTTCAACTACCTCGAGCTGGACGGCGACTACGATCTGTTCGGCGACGGCTCGGTCATGATCCTGAGTACGCCCGGCCACACGCTCGGGCATCAGTCCGTGAAGGTCAGGCTGGCCAGCGGGCAGACGATCCTGATGAGCCAGGACGCGATCTGGATGCAGGAGAACCTGGACGGCTATCCGGCCGGGTTGAACTACAGCGTCAAGGACTACACCAACTCCGTGAACCGCCTCAAGATGATGCGCGACATCGAGAACGCCGACCTGTTCTTCGCGCACGATCAGGACCAGTACAAGGCGAAGGGCGGACGCTGGTACAAGTAACCACTTCCGATCCATAGGGTGTGCGAAGGCCCCTCGCCGGCGGGGGGCCTTCGTGTTCCAGCATGAGCTCCCCTGCAGCGGCCATCGTCCTCGACGCTGTCTCCAAGCGGTACGGCTCGCGCACCATCATCCGCGATGTGTCCTTCACCGTGGATCACGGCGAGATCGTCGGCTTCCTCGGCCCCAACGGCGCGGGCAAGACGACGACCATGCGCCTGATCGCCGGCTTCACCGCCGCCACCAGCGGGCGGGTGATGGTGGCCGGATACGACATGGCCACCGACAACGTCGAGGCCGCCCGCCGCATTGGCTACCTGCCCGAGCGCCCTCCCCTGTACGACGCGCTCGACGTGAGCGCGTATCTGCGATTCGTCGCCAAGGTCAAGGGCGTGCGTCGCGCCGCTCTCGCCGCCGAGCTGGAGCGCGTGACGATTGCTTGTCATCTGGAAGCTGTCACGCGGCAGGAGATCTACAAGCTCTCCAAAGGGTACCGGCAGCGGCTGGGTCTCGCGCAGGCCCTACTCGGCTCGCCGGGGGTCCTGCTCCTCGACGAGCCAACGGCGGGGCTCGATCCTGCGCAGATCCAGGAGACGCGTGAAGTGATCCGCGGCTTCGGCCGAGATCACGCCGTGCTGCTGAGCACGCACATCCTTGCGGAGGCCACGCTCATCTGCCAGCGGGTGGCCATCATCCATCACGGCCGGCTGATCGCCATCGACTCCCCGAGCGGACTGCAGCGGGCGTTGGCACAGACCAACAGCGTGAGCCTGCAGGTGACGGCGCCGCCCGACGATCTGCGAGCAGAGCTACTGTCCCTGAAGGGCGTCCGCGCGGTGAGCATGCTTCCGCCCGATCGCGACGGTCGGCTCACCGTCGAGTGCCAGGTCGAGGCCGAGCACGGCATCGAGGCCGAGCTCGCTCGCGCCGTGGCCGCCCGCTGGGATCTGCATCGACTGGAACGCCAGGCCCCAACGCTGGAAAATGTCTTCTTGCACTATGTCGCAGACCGACGGGACGAGAGCGGGTCCGCATGAGGGGCGCGCTCGCCGTGTACCAGAAGGAGATGGCGACCTACTTCCGCTCGCCGATCGCGTACTACGTGGTCGCGGTGTTCCTCCTGGGCACCGGGTACTTTTTTCTCTACAACGTCTTCCTGACCGGCGAGACCACGATGGCGGGCACGCTGCAGAACATGGGGCTCCTGCTGCTCACCTTGGCGCCGGTGATATCGATGCGATTGTTCTCGGCCGAGTACGGCGCGGGCACCGCCGAGCTGCTGCTGACCCTGCCGCTCACGCCGTGGCAGATCGTGCTCGGGAAATACCTCGGCGCCGTGACGATCCTGTTGCTGATCAGCGCCGGCACCGTGGTCGATCTGGTCCCCCTCTATCTGTTCGGGACGCCGGAGACAACCACCATCCTGGCCGGTTACATCGGCTTCGTGCTGCTGGGCATGGCGTGCCTGGCTGTCGGCGAGCTGTTCTCTGTCCTGACCCACAACCAGATCGTGGCCGCGCTCATCACGGCGGCGGTGCTTCTTGCGTTCTGGTTCGTCGGCCACCTACAGGACTTCCAGCGATCGGACGCTCTCCGGGGCCTGATCGGCTACCTGTCGTTTGCTCGGCACTTCACCGATTTCATCCAGGGCCTCGTGCGGACCGAGGCGGTGGCGTTCTATCTCGTGGTCTCAGCCGTCGCGCTGACCCTCAGCGCCAGCTATCTGCAGTGGCGGCGCTGACGTGAACCGCGCCTTCGGCGCGGGCCTGAGCCTTCTCGCCGGGATCGCCCTGCTGGTCGCCGCGCTCTCGCTGCACGTCATCCTGCTGGAGATGGTGGCGGCGACCCTGACTCTGGCCGTGGCCGGCGCGGTCCTGACCGCGGTCGGCGCCTATCTCCTGCGCGCTGAGCTCGGTTCCCTGGTGCGCCGCCGGCGCGGGGAAATCGCGCTCTTCACGGTGGGCGTCATCGGCGTGTTCATTGCCCTCGCGTACCTCTCGGTACGCTATCCGTTTCGGTTCGATCTCTCGACCGAGCGACGATTCTCGCTGTCGGCGCCGACGATCACGATGCTGCAACGGCTCGAGCGTCCGGTTCACATCGTCTTCTTCCACGACCCGATGATGCGAGAGACGGTCGAGCTCTATGAGCTCATCGCGCGGCAGACGCCGCGCGTGACGGTCGCGTTCTACGATCCGGTGATCAATCCCGCCCAGGCGCGGATGCTCGGGGTGAATTTCGCGGGGACGGCGGTGCTGGAGTCGGAGGGACGGCGCCTGCAAGTCAACGGCGGCAGCGAGACCGACATCGCCAACGGCATCCTGAAGGTGTCGCAGGCGGCCACCCAGCGGGTTTGCTTCCTCGACGGCCACGGCGAGCCCGACCCGTTCAGCCTCGAGTCCCACGATCATCTCGAGGGCGCGCCCGGGCACACGCATGGCCTCGGCGCCAAGTACGTGCTCCATGAGCGGCACGGCATGGCCAAGGCCCGGCACGCCCTGGAGACCGTGAACTACCGCGTGGAGAAGGTGCTGCTCCTGCAGCGGTCCACCGGCCTCACCGGCTGCGCGGTGCTGGTGGTGGCGGGCCCGAAGCTGGCACTGCTGCCGATGGAGGTCGAGGCGGTGCACGCCTATCTCGCCGGGGGCGGCAACGCGCTCTTCATGCTCGACCCGTTCGTGCGCACCGGCCTGGAGCCAGTTATCCGCGAGTACGGCGTGATCGTGGACGACGATATCGTCATCGACGAGGCGAGCCATTTCTGGACGGACGTCTCGGCCCCCGCGGTCAGCGACTACAACCGTCACCAGATCACGCGCGACCTGCCGCTGACGTTCTTTCCGGGCGTCCGTTCCTTGTCGCCGCCGCCCCAGCGGGTGCCCGGGACCTCGGTCGTGCCGCTCGTCAACTCGTCCAGAAACAGCTGGGGGCAGCGCAACCCGGACCGCGTCGCCTTCGTCCCGGGACGCGACGTGGCGGGTCCGAACACCTTGATGGTGGTGGCCCTGCGCCGCTCGAGCGGTGAGGACGGGGAGTCGGCGGCACCGCGATCGCGGATCGCAGTGGTCGGCGACTCCGACTTCGCGACGAACTCGTTCTTTCACATCATGGGCAACGGCACGCTCTTCCTGAACACGGTGAACTATCTGGCCGCGCAGGAGAACCTGATCGGCATCCAGCCACGCACCGCCGACCTGCCGCGGGTGAACCTCACCAACCGCCAGATGAAGGCGACCTTCTTCCTCGTCGTGCTGTTCGTGCCAGCGGTGCTGGCCGTGGTTGGCTCGGCGGTGTGGTGGAAGCAGCATTGAGTCGGGCCCGCGTCCGTCCCGCCCTGGTCGCCGTGTGGGCGGTGCTCGCCGTGCTGGTGGTCGTGATCGTCGCACTCGAGCTTCGCGATGCCGGGCGCGCATCGTCCGGGGCAGCCGCCGACTTACACTTGCTGGTGCCGGTGCCGATGGACGAGCTCGGTGCGGTGGAGATCGCCGAGGCCGGTCGACTACATCGATTCGAGCGCGACGCGGCCGGAACCTGGTTCTATCACGGCGTGCACGCGGGCGGAGAGGCGGCCCACACGCACGCGCCAGATCCCGTGCTGGCCCAGCGCATCGAGCGCGCGGTCGCCGCCTTCACTCGCACGCGCACCGAGCGGCAGTTCGCGCTCGAACGCGACGCGGCGGCCTATGGGGTCGCCACACCGGACATCATCGTCCTCGTCTATCGCCCGCGGCAGGCGCAACCGCTGACGCAGTACGCGGTCGGCAGCGTCGCTCCCGACACGGTCAGCCGGTACGTGATGGTGGTCGGCCGCCCGGTCGTCTTCACCATCCCCGGCTACCAGATCGACAATCTGCTGGCGCTGGTACAGGCGGCGATCGCCTCCGCTTCGACGGCGCCGCCGGCTGGCTCTCGATGAAGGGCGGACGGACGCTGGCGACCGTTCTCACGCTCGTGGCGTTGGCGGAGGCCGCGCCGGTCGCCGCGCACACCGGGGGCACCAACGGGTACGCCACGGTGACGATCGATCGCCGCAACGTCCACTACAGTCTCACGTTGTGGCCGGCGGCCCTGCCAGCGACTGTGGCCTCGACGCTTGAGGCGGCCCGGGCCGGGGACATCGCGAGTCGAGATCAAATGCTCGGCGTTATCCGAAGCAAGGTGACGGTGACCGCGCAGTCCCGTCGCTGTGAGCCGGGCCAGGGATCGCTGGCGCCGCCGACGTCCAAGGAGAGCGTGACCCTCGTCGTCGATTTCACGTGCGGCGCCGACGTTCGCGATCTCCTGATCCGTGACGACTTGTTCGACGTCCTCGGCATGGACTATCACACCCTGGCCCGCATCGACGCCCCCGGGCAGACGGAGCAGTTCGCCTTCGCCCCCGAGACGCGTGAGACACGGGTGACGCTGGACACCGCGAACGACCGCCGGCGCGGCACGCTGAGCTTCGTGTTGCTCGGCGTGGAGCACATCTTGAGTGGTTACGATCATCTGTTGTTCCTGTTCGGGCTCTTGCTTCGGGGCGGCGGCCTGCTGGCCCTAGTCAAGATCATCACGGCATTCACGCTCGCCCACAGCGTGACCCTCGCGCTTGCCGTCTTCGATGTCGTCGTGCTCCCCGATCGGCTGGTGGAGGCCGTCATCGCGCTTTCGATCGCGTGCGTGGCCGCCGAGAATCTCGTCGCCCATCCGGTCGTGGCTCGGCGCTGGGTCGTCAGCTTCTGCTTTGGGCTGGTGCACGGCTTCGGCTTTTCGTCGGCGCTCCGCGAGCTCGGCTTGCCGACTCAGGGACTGGTGCTCTCACTCTTTGGCTTCAACGCCGGGGTCGAGCTGGGTCAGGGCCTCGTGATCGCGGCGGTGTTGCCCGTGATGGTGTTGGTGCGCAACACCCGCTGGGAGCCGCGCATGATGTGGAGCTCGTCGGTGGCGATCCTCCTCGTCGGTGTCGTGCTCTTCGTCGAGCGAACGTTCTTCTGATAGAAGGCCTTCAGATCACTCGCTTCTCGCGGAGCGCCCGCACTTCGTCGGCGCTAAAGCCGGCGAGGCTGGTCAATACCGTTTCGGTATGCTCGCCCATGAGCGGCGCTCGAGTGGGCGCGAATGGCGAGTCGGACAGGCGTACCGGACTCCCGATCACCGCGAACCGCCCGCGCGCCGGGTGGTCGATGTCGTAGACCACGCCGCGCTCGCGCAGGTGCGGGTTGGCCAGCACCTCGGCGGTGTCGAGGACGGCGCCGCAGACGACGCCGCGGCTGGCGAGGGCTTTCATCACCTCATGTTTGCTGCGTGAGCGCGCCCAGCCCTCGAGAATCTCAGTCAGCGCGGCGGCGTTCTTGGCGCGCGCCCGCGGTGTGGCAAAGCGCTCGTCCTTCTGCAGCTCGGGCTGGCCGATGACCTCCGTCACGGCGGTGAACATCTCCGGGTTATCGGGCGGGATAATCAGGTAGACCGCGTCGTTCGAGCCGTCGCCGGCGCAGCGGATCAGGTCCGCATAGCCGCCGGTCGCCGAGCGGTTGCCGGTACGAGCGAGCGGCTTGCCGTCGCGCAGGGTCGGCGTGAACTTGACCCGGGTGAGGTTCAGTACCGCTTCCTGCATCGCCACCTCGACGAGCTGTCCCTGGCCGGTGCGAACGCGCTGCACGAGGGCCGCGAGGATGGCGATCGCGAGGTGCATGCCGGTCCCGCTGTCGCCGATGTTGGCGCCGTTGAGCAGCGGCGGCCCGCCGGCCTCGCCGGTCACGCTCATCGCGCCGGAGGTCGCCTGGGCCACCGGCTCGAAGCACTTGTAGGCGCTGTATGGACCGTAGGAGCCGAAGCCCTTGACCGAGGCATATACCGCGCGCGGGTTCAGCGCCTTGACCTCCTCGTAGCCCAGCCCGAGCCGCTCCATCACACCAGGGCCGAGATTTTCGGAGACGACATCGGCCTCCCTGACCAGGCGGCGCGCGATGTCCTTGCCCTCGGCAGTCTTCAGATCGACGACGATGCTGCGCTTGTTGCTGTTGAGCAGAAGAAAGAAATAGCTGTCGGCCGGATCATCCGCCGTCGCCCACAGCCGCCGCGCACGGTCGCCGTGCGGAGGCCGCTCGATCTTGATCACATCGGCGCCGAGCCAGGCCAGCATCTGGGTGCAGGACGGCCCCGCCTGGTCGTGGGTGAAGTCGATGACACGAATGCCTTCGAGTGCCTGGCTCATGTTCTCTCTCCTCGCTGCGCGGTATCGTGCACGCTTCCGGCACCCCTGGCCTCGTGCAGGGCGTGAAGGAAGTCGGGTTGTGATCATAGCGCGCCCGACGATGTTAGGGTTTGTCGCATGGCGGAAGGAACCAAGATCGAGTGGTGCGACGACACCGTCAATGCCGAGATGGGGTGCGACGGCTGTGAGCTCTGGGACGCAAGGAACCGCGTGCGTATCTGCTACGCGGGGCAACAGACGACGCGAATGCTGTCGAAGGGTCCGCTCAAAGGATGGCCAACCGCATTCGATCAGCCGACGATCTTTCCGGGCAGGATCGCCAAAGCAGCACGCAGGCGTGATCTCACAGGTACCGCGCGGCCGGAGAAGCCGTGGCTCGACGGAATGCCGCGCGTGATCTTCGTGAACGATATGGGCGACACGTTCACCGCGTCCCTGCCCGACGACTGGCTTGCGCCGGAGCTGCCGGTGATGGCCGCGAGCCCTCACTGCTGGATACTCCTAACAAAACGGCCCGATCGGCAGCGGGCATTTTCCCTTCGTCATGAGTTCCCGAGGAATGTCTGGTGCGGGACATCTATCACGAGCCCGCAGGATCAGCGGCTGCGGCATCTCATGCGGACGCGCGCGCGTGTGCGGTGGGTCTCCTATGAGCCGATGCTTGCCGCCGTGGACTGGCGTCCGTGGTTCGAGCAGGGCTTGAACTGGCTGATCGTGGGAGGCGAGAGCGGGCCGGGCTTCAGGCCGATGGACATGTCGTGGCTCACCGACACGGTCGAACAGTGTCGCGAGGCAGGCGTGCCCCTCTTCGTCAAGCAAGATTCGGGGCGGCGACCCGGAATGAAGGGGCGTATTCCCGACGAGCTGTGGGTCCGCCAGTATCCTAAAGGATGATTGAGCCGATCGACGAGGCTCCGCGCAGCTCCATCGCGCTGTCCGTGACCTGAAGCCCGTTCCGTCCAAGTTCGCGTTTCGCGAGATCAACCATATACGCGCCGTCCGCGCCCGGGAGATTGCTGAGGCCCTCTTCGGGTATTCCCCCGCTTGTTCGATTCGCTCGCACAGCGAATCCTCGAGTGTGCGCGCGAGTGACGAGGACAACGGGCAGGTCCCTGCTGGGCCGCGTCCGGTTCACGATGGCCGTGGGGTACTTCACTCAACATCGGTCATGTGCGGAATAGCTGGCTTCTGGTGCCCTGATCGCGGCACGCCCACAGCGCATCTGTCTGCGCTCACGCGCATGACGAGGGCGCTCGCACACCGCGGGCCAGATGCGGAGGGCCACTGGCTCGATTCTGAATTCGGGGTTGCTCTGGGGCACCGGCGACTCTCGATCATCGATCTGTCGCCGACCGGCACACAGCCCATGCGCTCCGCGTCCGGACGCTTCACCATCATCTTCAACGGCGAGATTTATAACTTCCGGCGACTCCGTCAGGAGCTCATGGCCATGGGCGCCGCGTTTCAGGGCAGCTCAGACACCGAAGTCCTGCTCGCGGCGTTCGAGCAATGGGGCGTTGCCTCGACCATTCCGCGCACGTCGGGCATGTTCGCCCTGGCCGTGTGGGACGCGAAGACCCATTCACTCTGGCTTGCGCGGGATCGGATGGGTGAAAAACCCCTGTACGTCGCGCAGTTCAACGGACAACTGGCCTTTGCCTCCGAGCTCAAGGCGTTTCACACGTTGCGCGACTTCCCGGCGGACATCGAGCCGGCGGCGATGTGGGATCTCATGCGTAACGGCTACATCGGCGGTCGCCATACCATCTACCGCGCGGTCAGCCGTCTCCTGCCCGGTGAGCTCGCCGTGGTCGCGCTCGGCGATGGGGTGCCTGTCATACGCACACAGCGATACTGGAGTCTGCATGATCACCTCCGGCCACGCGCGAACGACCGCTTCGCGTCCGATGAAAGCGCCACCGATGCGCTCGATACGCTGCTCAGGGAAGTCGTACGCGACGAGATGGTGGCCGACGTGCCGGTTGGCGCATTCCTCTCCGGTGGAATCGACAGCTCCCTGATCGTGGCGTTAATGCAGGCGGTCGCGACCCGACCCGTGCGTACGTTCACCATTGGATTTCGTGAGAACACCCATGACGAAAGTCCGTACGCCCGAGATGTGGCAAAGCATCTGGGCACCGATCACACGGAAATCATCCTGTCCGCCGATGACGCCCTGGCCTTTGTCGAACGGCTTCCACAGGTATTCGATGAGCCGTTCGCCGACTCATCGCAGCTTCCCACGTTGCTGGTCTCGTCGGTGACCCGGCGCCATGTTACCGTGGCACTTTCCGGCGACGGCGGTGACGAATTGTTCGGCGGGTATTCACAGTACGTCACACGCGATTCCATCGGACAGCTCGTCGACCGCGTTCCCCGTATGCTGTGCCGTCCACTTGGAGCGGCGCTCCGCGCAACGCCACGCCCACTCCTCACAGCGTTGCTTGCGCGCGGCAGCACGTGGGCGCCAAATACGCGAGCGCGATTGGTGCGTGAGCTTCAGCGCCCATCCAGGGCGTGGTCATATGAGAGTCTCCTGGCCGGCTGGGTCGAGCCCGCAGACATTCTGTCAGCGACACACGCGAGACAGGCGGCGAGACGTGAGAGTCCGCGTTGGCCCGATGCCAGAACCGATGTGGAAGCCCGGATGGCCTTCGACATGGAGCACTACCTGCCCGATGACATTCTCGTCAAAGTGGACCGATCCTCCATGGCCTGCTCGCTCGAGACGCGAGCGCCTCTGCTCGATCATCGCGTTGTGGAATTCGCGCTGAGCCAACCCCTTCATCACAAGATTCGCGATCGAAGGGGCAAATTCCTACTGCGAAACCTGCTGGCTCGATACGTGCCGCTCGCGCTCGTCGATCGCCCGAAGCGTGGATTCGCCGTTCCGCTCGCCGCGTGGCTGCGCGGTGCGCTCAAATCGTGGGGGGACACCATGCTCAAACCCGATGCCCTGCTCCAAATCTGGTTTCAACCCGCTGCGGTGGGCGCCGCGTGGCGTGCCCATCAGCGCGGGGAAAATCACGCAGAGCGACTGTGGCCGGTGCTCATCGCGATGCAGTGGCTGCGCTCGACAACGAGATCCTCGCCATGACGGCATCTTCGCTGAAGAACACGACGGACGCCCTTCCCAGGAGCGCTGCCGACGCCCATGCCGCAGAAGTCGTACGAGGCGAACGCTTCACGTTCGGCAAGAACTGGCGGAAGTTCCTCGACACCATGTCGGAAGAGCGCGTGCAGGCCGCCGTCATGTCGGTGCGCAACATGCTGGGTCGAGAAAGTTTGACGGGATCCCGTTTTCTCGACATCGGTTCGGGCAGCGGCCTGTTCAGTCTCGCCGCGCATCGTCTCGGCGCCGATGTCGTGTCATTCGACTACGACAGTGATTCAGTCGGTTGCACCAATGAAATGCGTCGTCGCTACGCCCCTGATTCAACCGACTGGACTATCCGGCAGGGTTCCGTGCTCGATGCCGATTTCATGCGGTCGCTGGGGCAGTTCGATGTCGTCTATTCGTGGGGCGTTCTGCACCATACCGGCGCCATGTGGAAGGCGATCGATGCAGCCCTCGAGCGCGTCGCGCCGGGAGGGTGGCTCTTCATCTCGATCTACAACGATCAGGGCGCGTGGTCGCACCGCTGGGCCAAGATCAAGCGCTACTATTGCTCGGGACCACTCGGCAAGGTTGTGGTGTGTGCGACGTTCATTCCATATCAGCTGGCGCGTGACCTGGTGGCCGACATTGTATGGCGGCGCAATCCATGGACACGCTACACCGAATACAGTCGTGCGCGTGGCATGTCACCCGTTCGCGATTGGTTCGATTGGCTCGGCGGGTATCCATTCGAAGTCGCGAAGCCGGAAGCCATCATTCTTCCGGTCAGCAAACGCGGGTATCGGCTCATCAACCTTGTGACCTGTGGAGGCGCCCCCGGCTGCGTGGAATACGTGTTCCGGCACGACCCCGCTCAGGCCAACCCCGTCTGAGAATCTCCGTCGAGGAACGGCCCCTGCGCAGTGCGCGGCCGGCCGGCATCCCCGTGTGCTTGCCGCCGTCCACGACGACCTGGCCGTTGACGATCACGTAGTCGTCCCGATCGGGAACTGCTTCGGCTGCGTCCGCGTCGCCGGCGCCTTGGCCGTCTTGGCGTCGAACACGACAACGTCGGCCTTGAAGCCGTCCCGCCGCGGTCGGGTAGCCCGAGGCGCTGAGCCGGGCACGACGTCATCTTCCGGATGGCGTCGGGCAGCGCCAGGAACCGCTCCTCGCGCACGAACTCGGCGAGGATGATTGGGAAGCAACCATACGTGCGTGGGTCGTGCGCACGGGTCTTAGCGTGCTCTGGCGGTAAGAATGAACTGAACCTAGCTGGGATGGCCGTTGAGCGAACGTCGGAACACTATCGCTTCAGGCCGTCCAGCACCTCCAGCGCCAGCTCGTAACGGCCGAGCGGCGGCATCAGATACGCGCCCTGGACGCGCTCGCGCACCGCGAACAGCATCTCGCGCGCGATCTTGATGCCTTCCTTGCGCGCGGCCTCGCCGCCCGGCGTCTTGCGCATCCGCTCGCGGATCACTTCGGGGATCTGCATGCCGGGGACTTCGTTGTGAAGGAACTCGGCATTCTTGTAGCTCACCAGCGGCAGCACGCCGACCAGCACCGGCATCGCCAGGTGCTCGATGCGCCGCAATACTGTCTCGAGCAGGTCCGTCTGGAAGATCGGCTGCGTCATGATGAGCTCCGCGCCGGCCTCCCGCTTCTTCTCGAGGCGGGCGAGCTCCTTGTCGAGATCCGCCGCGCCCGGCTCGAGGCCCGTCGCGAGGAGGAACGACGTCTGACCGCCAGGCAACGGCTTGCCGGCGGGATCCACGCCGTGGTTCATGTTCGACGCCATCTGCAGCAGCCCGATCGCGTCGAGATCGTAGACCGCGGTCGCCTCCGGATAGTCGCCGACCTTCGGCGGGTCGCCCGTGATGATCACTAGATTTCGGATGCCGATTGCATGCGCGCCGAGCAGGTGCGCCATCTGCCCGAGCAGGTTCCGGTCGCGGCCGCACACGTGGAGAATCGGCTGGATGCCGTAGCGCCCCAGCAGCAGCGAGCAGAACGCGATGTTCGACATGCGCGCCATCGCGCGCGGCGCGTCGGCGACGTTCACGATGTCGACGCCGCTGTCGAGCAGCATCTTCGCGCCCGCGAGCGCCTTCGACGGGTCGAGGCCGGGCGCCGGGTTCACCTCGACCGAGACCACGAATTTCCCGGCCGCGATCTTCGCGGCGAAGGCGCTCCGCTCGGCCAGCGGCGTGGGCGCGAGGACGATCGCCGGCTCCACGGTCTTCACCGCGTGCGCCCGCCCGACGTCAGTGCGCTGGTCTCCGAGCATGCGCGCGGACTTCGCCATCCAACGGACGTGCTCGGGCGTCGTGCCGCAGCAGCCACCTACCATCGTGGCGCCGATCTGGATGGTGCGGCGGGCGAAGACGTCGAAGTACTCGGGCGTCGCCATGTAGAGGAGGCGGCCGTCCACCGTACGAGGCAGCCCGGCGTTCGGCTGCACGCAGAGCGGCAGATCCACCACCCGCATGCGCTCGGCGATGGCGAGCGCGATCTGCGGCCCGTCGCCGCAGTTCACGCCGAGCCCGTCCGCGCCCCAGTCGCGCAAGGTCGTCGCGACGTGCTCTGGCCCTGACCCGTCGGCGACCGTCTCGCTGGGGTCGAACGCCATCGTCGCGATGATCGGCGTGCCGGGCGCGCCGTGCCGCGCCGCTTCGATGGCGATGCGAATCTCCTCGAGGTGCCGGAAGGTCTCCAGCACCAGCACGTCCGCACCGCCCTCGACGAGCGCCGCGGCCTGCTCGGCGAAGGTGGCGGAGGCCAGATCGAGCTCCGCCTGCGTCGCCACGCCGGGGACCAGCCCGATCGGTCCCATGGAGCCGGCAACCCACACGTCCTCGCCGGCTGCCTTACGCGCGAGCCGCGCGCCCGCGAGGTTGAACGCGCGCACCTGGTCGCCGAGGCCGTGGCGGTCGAGCCGGAAGGAGTTCGCGCCGTACGTGTTGGTCTCGATGATGTTTGCGCCGGCGTTGACGTAGTCCTCGTGGATCTTGGCGACCACGTCCGGCCGGGTGACGTTGAGCTGCTCGAAGTTCTGCATGACGAAGATGCCGCGCTCGTAGAGGAGCGAGCCCATGGCGCCGTCGAACACCTGGAGCGAGCGCATCGCCTCGCGAAATGGCGTGTCCCGCCGCGTTGGCCTCATACCGCTATGCTACCGCGCGAGGTGCGGCATGCGCGAGATGACCTACGCATCTACGTCGAGGCCCGGCCCCTTCGCAGCGCCCGGCCGGCCAGCGTCCCCGTGTGCTTGCCGCTGTCCACGACTACCTGGCCGTTGACGATCACGTAGTCGATCCCGATCGGGAACTGCTTCGGCTGCGTCCGCGTCGCCGGCGCTTTGACCGTCTTGGCGTCGAACACGACCACGTCGGCCTTGAAGCCGTCCCGCAGCAGGCCACGGTCGGGTAACCCGAGACGCTGGGCCGGGAAGGACGTCATCTTCCGGATGGCGTCGGGCAGCGCCAGGAACCGCTCCTCTCGCACGAACTCGGCGAGGATGACGGGGAAGCAGCCGTACGTGCGTGGGCTCGGGTAGTCACCGATCAGTACCGCGTCGCTGCCCACCATCGACAGCGGGTGGCTCACGAACTTCGGCAAGGTGGCGAGGTTGCCGCCTGCCGAGACGTAGCAGGTTTCCAGATCTTCCTCGACGAGCAGGTCGCAGACGACGTCGATCGGATCCTTGTCGAGCAAGTCGGCGACCTGGAGGATCGACCTACCCTCGAAGCGGTGGTTGGCCGGCTTTCGGAAGTTGGTGAGCCACATGTCGCCCCACGAGCTGGCGCGCGGGCCCATCTCCGAGCGGAGCCGGGTGCGCAGCTTCTGATCGCGGAGGACCTCCATCAGTCGTGCGTAGCCGCCGTCGTGGGTCCACTGCGGCAGCAGGATCGTCAGCCGGGTCGACGACAGGTTGTACGGGTAGCTGTCGAACGTGACATCCAGGCCGGCGTCGCGCGCGTCCTCCACCAGACCGAGCATGCGGCCGGCGCTGCCCGGCGAGGTCGTGCGGTGGTAGAAGTGCGTGATGTGGACGGGGATGTCGCTGCCCCGGCCGATGTCGAGGGCCTCGCGGAAGGGATCGAGGAACCTGTCGCCGAGGCTGTAGCGCACGTGGGTGTGGTAGATACCCCCGAGCCGGGCCGCCGCGCGGGAGAGCTCCGTGAGCTCCGCCGTGTCGGCGTAGCTGCCGGGCGGGTAATCGAGGCCGGTCGACATCCCCCAGGCACCCTCCTCCATGGCGGTCCGCAGCAGCGCCTTCTGGTTCGCCATCTCGTCTCGCGTGGCGGGCCGGTCGTCCCAGCCGACGGCGCCGATGCGCAGCGGCGAGTTGCCGACGATGTAGGCGATGTTCACCGCCACGCGCCGCGTGAACATGTCGAGGTACTGCTCGACGGTGGACCACCGGCCGGGGAGCCGCGGGTTGCCGTCGAGCCCGGAGTTGATCTGCACGAACTTCAGGAAGTCATCGTGGGAGTGAAACGGAGCGTACGAGTTGCCGTCGATGCCGATCAGCTCCGTGGTGATGCCCTGGCGGACCTTCGGCTCGTGCTGCGGCTCGGCGAGGATCACCAGCCCGGAGTGCGCGTGCATGTCGATGAATCCGGGACAGACCACGCGGCCGGTGGCGTCGATGACGCGCCGGGCCTCGATGCCCGCCGTATCGCCGCGCAAGATGCGGACGCGCTCGTCCTCGACGGCGACGGCGCCGTAGAAGCCCGGATTGCCCGAGCCGTCAATGATGAGCCCTCCGCGAATGAGCAGGTCGAGCATGGTGTCTCCTCGGCGTCGTCGGTTCGGTCAGTGTTCGACGAACAGATAGCTCCGGCGGCGCCGCCTGTCAACGAGGCCTGAATCGGCTCTCACCGTGTGGTCGAGCTCCGCCACGCGTAGAACTGCGGAAGCCCGAGGTAGACGGCGACCAGGAGCAGCGCCGCCAGCGCGAGCGCGACCGACTGCATGAGCCACATGCCCGCGATGCCCCACGGTGGCCCCCACAGGCCGCCGAAGGCGACGAGGTAGCCGCCGGTCACGCCCACCCCCCACAGCGCCGTGGCGTGGATCGCGGTGGGCGCGATCGCGAGCTTGTAGGCGCGCAGCACGAAGCTCGCGACCGTCTGCAGCGCGTCGAAGAAGTGGAAGGCGGCGAGATAGGGCACCAAGGTCAGCGCCGCCGCCGCGACCGCCGGGTCTCGCGTGTAGAGGCCGATGATGCCGCCGCGCAGCGTCCACACCGTGAGCACGGTGGCGGCGGCGACGAACGCGCCGATCCGCAGCCCCGTCAACGCCGTCTCCCGCGCTCGGCTTGGATCGCCCGCGCCGATGGCCTGGGCCGTCAAGGTCGCAGTGGCCACCGAGAGCGAGAGCGGGAGCATGAAGCACAGCGCCGCCAGGTTCGCGACCACCTGATGCCCGCCCATCACCGTCGTACCCAGACGGGCAGCGAGGAGCGCCATGGCCGTGAACGACGTCGCCTCGAGCGCGTAGGACAGGCTCATCGGAACGCCGAGCTGGAGGATCTCGCGCAGCATCGGCCAGCGCGGCCACGCCCAGTGGATGACGAAGCGGCGATAGAACGGGCTGCGATGCATGTAGCCGAAGCCCAGCACGAAGAGCGCCCAGAACACGATCACCGAGGCCAGCGCGCCGCCCACGGCGCCCAGCCGGGGCAGGCCGAGGCCGCCGAAGATGAGGAGGGCGCTGAGCCCCACCTTGAGCGCGAGCCCCGCGAGCTGCAGCGCCATCACGACGTGAGGACGCGACACCGCGGTGTTGACCGCGTAGATCACGCGGAACATGAGGCCTCCCGGTAGGGCCAACGCGAGCACGCGAAGATAGCGCGCCACGTGCGCCTCGACCTCGGGCGGCGCGTGCAGCCACGGCAGCCAGAGGTCGGCAAACAGCAGCGGGAGCACGCCGAGGGCGGACAGAAACAGCGCCATCCACAGCCCTTGCACGTACGTCGAGCCGATCGTGACGATACGCCCGGCGCCGAAGTGCTGGGCGACGATGGGATTCAGCGCGCTGGTCGCGCCCATGAGCCCGACGAACACGGTCGAGTAGACGCTGAGCCCGAGGCCCATAGTGGCCAGGTCCACGGGGGAGGCGCGGCCGCAGAGCACCGTATCGACCACCGCGAATGCCATCCCGGCGAACTGACCGACGAGGATCGGTCGCGCTTGATCTACGATGCCGCGGACAATCGACGCGCGTGGCATGGCTCCGCGACTATAGCGTGCTCGACCGTCGCGTCGTCGTACGCTACCACCTACGGATCGAAGGCCCCCCACGGCCTTGCGCGAGAGGGAGGGAGTGATACGCCGGAAGGAGATCAGTTGACTGGTGAGCGTGTTCCACGATCGGGCCGAGCCGCGGGCGCGAGGTGCCTCATCGCCGCCCTCCTTCTCTTGATCCCGGGAGCCCCACCCGCGCTGGCCGCCGAGATCCAACCGGATCGTCCCGAGCTCACCGAGAGCGCGAAGCTCGTGCCGCGCGGCGCGGTGCAGATGGAGTCCGGGCTGGCCTTCTCGCGCGAGCGCCGGGCCGGGCGCGCAACGGAGGAGACCTTCGAGGCCGGCGCGGATTTCCGCATCGGGGTGACCCGGAACGTCGAGCTAAATCTCGGTTGGGAGCCGTTAGTCCGGGTGCGAGGCGCTGAGGACGACACGGGCATCGGCGACGTCACCCTTGGAGTGCGGTATCGCTTCGTCGAGGGCTTCGAGGACGTGACGTGGCCGCCTCACCTGGCGGTGAAGGTCTTTGCCAAGCTGCCGGCGGCCGAGGAGCCGCTCGGCACCGGCCGGCCCGACTTCGGCGTGCTCCTCTTGGCCAGCTTCGAGCTGCCGTACGAGTTCGAGCTGGAGGTCAATCTGGGCGCCGCGGCCGTCGGCCAAACCCGGCCGAACGGCTATCTCGCTCAGGGCATCGCCACGGCATCGCTCTCACGCGATCTGGCGTCGTCGCTGCTGGGGTTCTTCGAGCTGCTCTTCAACACGCGCGACGAGCGGGGCGGCCGCGAGCAGCTCTCCGTGCAGATCGGTCTCGTCTACCGACTGGCCCGCGAGATGGCCGTCGATGTCGGGCTCCAGACCTCGCTGGTGGGGCAGGCGCCGGACTACGTCGTTCGCACGGGACTGAGCGTGCTCTGGCGGTAGGTCAGGCCGCTCAGCGAAGTGTCCCCTTACGCCGGGTTGTTCTCGCAAGCGCTCTTGAGTAACTCGAAATTCGCGGCCTGCCCGGCCAGCATGCCCTTCTTGTTCTCCGGCGGCAGTTTCGAGTCCATCCAGTTCACGTTGAATTTGAGCCGCGTGCCGCCACCGTTCAGGGCTTCCATCTCGTAATGGGCTTGGAGGGTCACCTTGATTTCGGGGATCTCCACCTTCTCCGAATAGAACGCACGGTCCTCGTGGAAATCGCGGTGCACGGCCGTGTTGATCAGCTTCAACCCGTGGAAGACGCAGTTGTGCCGCATGCCGATGCGTTCGCTCGTCATCTCGCGGTTGATCGTGTCGACGCCGTCGAGCCATTCCGGCCGCTTGTCGACGTTGATCAAGGTCTGGTACACGGCCTTGAGGGGCGCATTGATCACGAGCTCGAGATTGTCCTCCCCCTTCTCGACGACGAACCGTGGGGGCGCCGCCGGCGGTACGATCTGCCTCCGGTAGCCGCTGAGCGTCGCGAACTCATACTTGATCGTGCCGATCGCGTCATAGGCGTGACTCGACTTCGACCAATGGAGGGCCGGATGCTGGTCGGAAGGACCGACGGCCTCGCAGCACGCCTCGGTCATGAGGATGTACTCGTGCGAGTCGATGTCGTTCTTGAGCAACCGGTGGGCGACGATCATGTCCACTCCGGTCGCCTTCACGAACCGAGCGACCTTGATCTCCTTCAGGTATCCGAAGTGCGCGATGAACTTGAGCGTCAGGTTGCTGGCCGACTGGCACGCGCCGCACTGGCAGACCGTGTCTCGCTCGATGACCATCAGCCGCTGATGGAAAGTCGAGAACATGGTGAGGCATTGCTCGACTAGCTGCCGGCGCCCGAGCGGTTCGCCGGTCCGGTAGAACAGGACGGCATCGCCTTCGATCTCCGCCAGCGTGAAGCCGCTTTGGTTCGACTCGACAAGCAGCTCCAGCAGCTCGGTGATGATGTGAGCGGCGTGGTCGATCTCCGTGGCGCTCGTGAAATCGGTGAATCCGCTGATGTCCGGAATGAAGACTATCGCTTGCTCGGCCATGGCGAGGCCTCCTTAGGAGGACAGGGTAAGCCCGAGCCGACTCGGCAAGAGCCTAACCTTGCGCCCGCTCTTCAGGGACGTTCGTCTGCTAGACTCCCGCCAGCCAATCCCAATGGCCCACGAACTCGCGACGGAGGCAGGATGAACTACGACCTCCAGCACAGCGACCTATCGACCGTACTCGCGGAGGGCCGCCTACTCGCCGACGAGACGCGACATGCGTTCGGTCAGCTCTCCGCCGAACAAGTCAACTGGAAGCCGAGCGAAGCGGAGTGGAGCATTGGTCAATGCTTCGACCATCTGATCATCTCGAATCGCCCGTACCTCACGATCGTCGAGGAAATCAGGGCTGGCAAGAGACGCGAGCGAGCCTGGGAGCACGTGCCGCTGCTCCCTCGCTTCTTTGGGAAGCTCCTCATCAAAACACTCCACCCGGACTCCGGACGTAAGGTGAAGGCCCGGCCAGCCTTTTACCCCTCAACCAGCCAGATCGCTACGGGGATTATCACGAGCTTCGTCGAGCAGCAGGATCGGCTGCTCCAACTTATGGAAGCGACTCGCGGGCTCCACCTCAACGACATCACGATTACGTCGCCGGTTGTTCGCGTCATCACGTACAGCCTCATGGATGCCTATCGCATCATTGTGGTGCACGAGCAGAACCACTTCGTCCAGGCGAGGCGGGTAATGGAATTGGCTCGCTTCCCCGGATGCGTCCCGTTCGCTGGGTCCTCTCGGACGTAGGGTCGATTCGGGCGACGAAGCCTCCGTTCGCGGCCGGCAGCGGGTGGCCCGTCAGTCGCACGCGCGCCTCTAGTTCGAGCGGCGCAGATTCACTGGGAGCCCGGGAAACGGCTCGCCGGTAATCGTGCCCTTCTGAACTCGGAGTTCAGCCAGCGTCGTCCGTTCCTGTAGCGTCAGCTTCAGAAGCTCGCCCTGCACCGACCCAGTGACGTCTCCCGAGTAGTCCGGCCGGCCGCCGACTTCGATGGTGCCCTTCACGGCGGTACCGTTCTGCGTCAGCATCATTGTTATGGGGATAAACTGTCCGCCCGTCCCGGCGCTTCCCGTCCACACACCGGCCAGCTGGGCAGTTGGCGCGTTCTGCTCGGCGATCTCTGCTCGCTCCAGCGCGCATCCGCCGACGGCGACATTGAGCAGAGCCAGAAACACTATCGTCCGTGTCTTCACGATGGAATCCTCCCATTGGCACCCAAGTCAGTCTGAAGTGCTGTGTCTATTCGACGCGTGATTGGGCGTGGCCGTAACAGCATCGGGCGATCGATTCCAGCAAAACTAGGAAGCACCGAATAGACGAAGTACGTGGACGTTGCTGGGGCTGCCCCGCGTATGAACTTGGGAGGGTGACCGCCACCGCGGTGGGGGCGCTGCAGAAGTCCTTGTAGTAGTCGAAAGTGACCGTCCTCGCCGACCTCGACGCCTCCATTCAGGAGCACCGCACGCGGTCGCGACGCCGTCGATGTTCATGGTGTTCGACCTACTGCACCGCGACGGCCGCGAGCTAACCGGGCCGGCTCCGCGACCAGCGCGCTCACTCTTGAGGACATCGTCACCGAACAATGGTGGCCGCTTGGGGTGTGTTCACCCGGTGGTATATTCCATCTGTGGGTCCCGCTATATTCCGCGTGTTGGTGTTGTGTACCGGGACGGCGCTCGTGACATGCGGCATGGGCGCCGCCCTCGCGGCGGACGAAAGCGCCCCATTGGACCGGTTGGCGACGGTGCCGTCGGAGCGGGCCAATGCGGTCGCGGACGCCGCGCGGGATGCCGCGCGCCACGCGGCCGATGCGTCACGCGAAGCCTCGCAGGTCGCCGAGGTGGTCGCGCGGATCGTCAATTCGGCGGTGTCGGAGACCGTGGAGGTCATTCGCCGCGAGACGAGTCGGGCGCGAGCCGCCGCGGAGCGCACGTGGCAAGGCCTCGAGGAGGCCGAGGACGAGCGCACGCTCACATCCGCGGTGCCGGCTATTCCGGTGCGACCGTCCCGGCCGGCTCCGCGCTTCCGTCGAACAGCTCAGGCCGAAGCGAGCTTCGCCCACGGCAACGCGCTGCTGGAGACGCGGAAATATTATGAGGCCCGCGATCAGTTCGAGGAAGCGATCGCGCTTGATCCTGAGCACGATCGCGCGCGCGCCGCGCTCGCCTGGTCACAGTATTTCCTCGGCAACTATCGCGGCGCCATCGTTACCTTCAAGGCCGCGCTTCGGCGCCAGCCGACGTGGGAAGGGCTCTACGACGGCCTGGGGTGGAGCCGGCTGCGGGTGGGCCGCCACCAGCTCGCCATCGACGCATTTAAATCGGCGCTGGACCGGAATCCCGGCTACGTCGATGCGTGGAACGGGCTCGGCTCGACGCTCTTCGAGCGCGGGGATTACGAGGCCGCGCTCGCGCCGTTCGAGAAAGCGCTGTATGGATATCGACGGCTCGCGGGCCCCGAGCCCGCCGAGGTGACGACGCTCAGGGCGAAGATAGCCTGGAGCCTGTACTACCTTGAGCGGTATCGCGAGGCACTGGCGATGTTCATCCGGGCCAGTCTCGCGGCGCCGGGCTCGCATCAGCTACAGGTGGGGATGGGCTGGTGCTATCTGAGGCTCGGCCAGAAGGCCGACGCGCAAGACGCTTTTCAGCGCGCGATGCGGACCGAGCCGAACGACGAGATCGTTCGCGAGGGTTTGCGCCGCGCGAGCCTCTGAACGCTCAGCCCGCCGGCCGCGTCAGCGGGCGGCGTCCTTGCTGGTCGTAGTGGGGAGGCCACAACACCCAAAGCACACTCCGCGCCGTCCGTCGCGCCGAGGTGAAATGGAGCGCCCCGAACTCAATTTCAACGGCAGTATCTGATCGGCGCGGATTGCAATCCTCAGGTGCATGGCCTCGTACCGCTCGACGACGGTTATTTCATTCGTCGATTTCAGCTGCTCAAGGCCGCGCCCCTGTCGAAGAGTGCGGTGTCGCGCGTCATCGCCACGCTGAAGGACGGCTTGGAGGCGTGGCGGACACGCCCGCTCACCGACCTCGACGTGATCTACGTCTACCCCGATGGTTTTGCCCTGCGCGTACGCAGTTGCCGGAAGGGTGATCAGCGTTCCGGTGCTCGGCGTCGGCGGCGTTCTCCCCGATGGGCGCAAGCATCTGCTCGCCTTGGAGCTGTGCGCAGGCGAGTCGTTCGCGGCGTGGAAGGGCTGCCTCGACGATCTCGTCGCGCGCGGGTTGCGGGCACCGGTGCTGGTTGTCATCGATGGCAACGCCGGGCTGCGGCGGGCCGTCGGGGAGGTCTGGCCGCGGGCGGCCGTGCAGCGGTGTTGCGTGCACAAGCTCCGGAACCTTGAGCGCAAAGCGCCGAAGCATGCGCTCGCGCAGATCCGCGACGACTTTCATCGGATCGTGTACGCGGCCAATGCTGACGTGGCTCGTGCAGCGTACGCGACCTTCGAGCGCGCGTGGGCCAAGCGCTGCCCGAGCGTGGTGACGGGCCTGCGAGAGGGGGGCGACGAACTGGTCACGTTCTTCAGCTTTCCCAAGGCGCAGTGGAAGACGCTTCGAACGACGAACACCATTGAACGGCTCCACGAGGAATTTCGACGCCGCGTCAAGACGCAAGGCTCGCTGCCGAGTGAAGACGCCGCCGTCGTACTCCTCTTCAGCCTCGTGGTGAGCGGACAGATCAAGTTGCGGCGAATCGACGGGTGGCAGAAGATCGCTGTGGTGTTGCGTCAGCGCACGGAGGTGGCCGCATGACGCGACGTGTGCTGTAGCGGCGCTTGCCAGTGTGGGCGTGAACACCTATGCTTGCGACCGCAACGGCGAGAATAGGTCCTAAACGGGGCTGGAGGCACACATGAGGGTCCTCAGCAGGCGAATGCTCAGTTGGGTTCTATTGGGAACGACACTGGCGGTCTCCGCGGTCCTCGGCGCTTCACGGCCGGCCGGGGCGGTGGAGGTGGGCGAGCCGGCGCCCTCCTTCACGCTGGCGAGCACCACCGGTGGCGATATCTCCCTCAATGACTTTCGCGGTAAGAAGTGGGTCCTCCTCGAGTTCTACGGCGTTGACTTCGTTCCGACGTGAGCGGCGAACCTGTTGGCCAGGAAGGCCGACTACAAGCGATTCGAAGCCCTGGGGGTCCAGAACCTCGGCATCAGCGCCAACGTGACCTTCTCACAGCAGACGTTCGCCGAATCTTTGAAACTGCCGTTCCCGCTGCTCAGCGACTTTCCCGACAGAAAGGTCATGCGCAGCTACGGAGTCCTCAACGAGAAAACGATGGCCGCAATCCGGTCTTTTTTTCTCATCGATCCGCAGGGCATCATCCGCAAGAAGTGGATTATCAAGAACGACGAGACGACGGTTGTCTATAGCGACACTCTCCTGTCGGGTATCCAAGAGGCGATCGGCAAGCGCTAACCGTGACGCCGGGCCCCCAGCGACGATGAGAGCATGGTCGCCCGCCTGGCTTGCCGCCCGGGCAAGGTTGCTCGTGTCCGGCGTACTCGTCGCGGCGCTGGTCGGTGCCGCGGGCGCCGACCAGGCGGCGCTGGCATCTCTTCTCAAGACCCTCGATCTCCGTAGCTATACCTCCCGCACGGCGCCTCCACAGTTCAGTGGGAGCACGTTCCACGCTCGGCAACTGGCAATGACGGAACACCGTGGGACGGTCATTGTTCTGAACTTCTGGGCGAGCTGGTGTCTCGAGTGTCGCGCAGAAATGCGCGTGCTAGAGCGGCTCCAGCGCGAGTTCTCGTCGCGGGGACTCGCCATCATCGGGGTCAATGCCCGCGAGAGCAAGGAAGCAGTCGGGCGCTACAGCAAGGAGCTCGGCCTGACGTACACACTCATGCTCGATCCGGACGGCAAGATCAATGCCCTATACGGCGTCATCGTGCTTCCGACGACGTTCGTCGTCGCGCGGGATGGGCGCGCCGTCGCCTTTGCTATCGGACCTCGCCAGTGGGAGAGTGCGCCGGCCCGTGCGCTCATCGAAGCACTGCTGGCCGAGCCGACCCCAGGTTCGGCCGCCCAATGACGGCAGGCCGCGGCTTTCTGCTGGTGCTCGGAATCGTGGTCACGCTCGCCGGGCCAACGGCTCGCCCGACCGAAGCGCAATCGCCTCGCCTGGTCAAGATCGGAGCGCTGACGGAGTCATGGGGGCCGACGCCACACATCGTCGGCCTCCGCGACGGTCTTCAGGAGCTTGGATACCGCGAGAACGAGAACTTCGTGATTGGGGTGCGCTTCACCCAGGGCAGCATCACCGAGCTCCCAGAGGCCGCCCGCGCCCTCGTCCGACACGGCGTCGATCTCATCGTTGCCACTGAAAATGCGGCGACGGCCGCCCAGTTGGCAACGACCCGGATTCCGATCGTCTTCATGGGCGGAGGCGACCCGGTCGGATCAGGGCTCGTGAAGAGCTTCGCGCGACCCGGTGGGAACATCACTGGAATCGCGGATCTCGAGCTCGAGCTCGTGCCGAAGCGCATGGAGATCTTTCGCGACCTCATCCCGGACCTGAAACGAGTTCTCTTCGTCTACGACGCGGCAAACGCAGTCGCTCTCTCGAGACTGGGTGTGCACCGCGATGCCGCGCACCGCCTCGGCCTCAGGCTCGTCGAAAGACCGGTGCGGACGGAAGATGAGGCTCGATCCGTGATCAGCACGACCAGGAAAAGCGAGGTGGACGGGATCTTCTCGACCCGATTGCTGTCGCTCAATATCCCCGGGTCGATTCTCGAGATCGCCCCGAAGCGGACGATGCCGACCATGTTCGACGATGCGTTCTATGTAGAGCGGGGCGGGCTGGCGAGCTATGCGCCGAGCCTTTACGGATTGGGGCGCCAGGCCGCGCGCCTGGTGGACAGGATCCTCAAAGGCGCCCGGCCCGCTGATCTCCCTGTCGAGCAGCCGACGAAGTTCGAGCTGGTGGTCAACCTCAAGGCCGCGAAGGCGCTCGGCCTCACGATACCTCGGTCCGTGCTGTTGCGAGCGGATCGGTTCATCGAATGATGATGGGCGACGCAACGATGTGAGCCGGGCGGATTGCCGGAAGCTGCGTGCGGTCATTTTCCACATAATGCGGGACACCACCACCACATTTGGCATGTTCATCTTTCGCAGGAACCTGGCAAGGGTAATACAACGTGAGATAGACGACGCCAGCGGGGACAAGAAGTTTGAGTGGGTAGTGGACGTCGCGACAGGTCTTACGAGAAGGCTGAAGTTGAAGTCATCTCAACCCTAGTTGATCGCTACGATGTGGCGGTGGTCCTCAAAGTCACTCTCGATACTATTCGCTTCGTAGATG
>Ga0209382_10002436_pt1 | contig 27168 bp, 31 predicted proteins | sample SoiMetdeltSBSDD5_FD_187599 | JGI IMG/M metagenome (GOLD analysis project Ga0209382, IMG submission 187599) | Bulk soil microbial communities from a Populus tree surrounding site in Tennessee, USA - Soil MetaG P. deltoides SBSDD5 (SPAdes) (version 2) | ecosystem: Environmental > Terrestrial >... | reverse complement strand
GGCGAGGTGTTCGGCGACGACGGCGAGATCCCGGTCGCCCGCGTGGACGGCTACGACCACTACGAGTGGCTCGGCCGTGCGTTCGTGATCCACCGGATCGACGTGGAGATGGGCGGCGAACCGGTGCAGGGGCTCGAGATGATCGGTCCATACCTGGGCGGACGTTCGTTCGCCACGCGGGCACACGACCACGAGGGAGGCGAGCAGACCTCGACGGCGACGGTGGACGGCGACGGCGTGTGGACCTTTCGGGCGGACGGTACCGAGGCGAAGATGTCGTTCTCAGAGGACCGCTCGCTCGCGCTGGTCGAATGGATCCGCACCGACTACGGCGGCGCGACCTGGCGGCCGTGGATGCGCCTCACGCTCTCGCGCCGGTAGCCGGGCGGAACCGTTCCCCGGGCGGTGAGACTCGCTACCCTTGGTCCGCGAAGCTCCCGCCCTCGTAGCTCAGTGGAGAGAGCAACGGTTTCCTAAACCGTGTGTCGCAGGTTCGATTCCTGCCGGGGGCACGCGATCGTGGCCGATGTCGCCGGAACGGTCGGCGGGAGGACCGAAGCTCGGTGCCTCAGGGTTCGCTCCGCGTCATCGGTGTTCCGTACAACTCCGCCGGTCGGTCCGACGGGGTTGCGGAAGCACCGGCGGCGCTTCGCGCGGCGGGGCTCGTCGAAGGCCTCGTGGATGCGGGCGCGGCCGTCGTCGACCGCGGGGACCTTCGGATCGTCCCCACCTCGCCACGGCGAGACCACGTCTCCGGCCTGATCGATCCGGATGGACTCCTGAGGATGCTCAGGGTGGTACGGGAGGAGGTTCGAGCGGCCCTCCACGAGAGGGCATTCCCTCTCGTGATCGGCGGGGATTGCCCGGTCCTGCTCGGCTGCCTCGCCGCGTGGGGGGACAAGAGCGACGTCGGTGTCCTGTTCGTCGACGGTCACGAGGACGCCTGGCCACCCCATGCGTCGACCACCGGCGAGGCGGCAGACATGGAGCTCGGCCTCGCGCTCGGGCGCGGGCTGGAGGATCTGCCGACGGCGCTCCGGGAGGAGATCCCACGCTTGGACCCGGACCTCGTCGTCGTCGTCGGTCCCCGGGATGCCGACGAGCTTGCGTCGGCTGGGGTCGAATCGACCGGTGATGTCGTCGAGATCATCGGCCCCGAGGAGCTCGAACGTCGCGGTGGTGCGATCGTCTCCGGCGCGTTGACCCGACTCCACCGGGCCGCGGCCTGGTGGCTCCATGTCGATCTCGACGTCCTGTCGTCGCAGAGCCTCGCGGCCGTCGACTATCCGCAACCGGGAGGCGTCGGATGGCGGGCGTTGCAGGACCTCACGATCGCCGCGTTGGCGGATCAAGGCATCGCCGGCTGGGACGTCACCATCTACAACCCCGAGCTGGACCCGTCGGGCGACGATGCCCGCCGGATCGTCGAGTACGTCGGCGCTTCGCTCGGCGCGTCGATGGTGGGTCGATAGCGCCGACGAGATCGAACCGCACCTCAGTCGTCGTCGACCGGATGCGGATCGTCGTGGTCGGTCGCTCCCGGCGCGTCCTCGCGCTCGGAGACCGCCGCCTCCTCCGGCGGGACGAACTCGTCGCGTTGTTCCACGGCGTCCCCGACGAGCTCGTCCTCCTCATCGGTCACGCCCTCGTCCACGATGGTCAGGCTCTCGTCCGTGGAGCGGCGGTCCGGTCGTTCCCGCGCGAGGGCGCGGTCGAGCCCCTCGCCGGCTGTCTCTTCCTCGGCGGTGGTCCCGAACGACTCGGCTCCCGAGGCGCGATCCGCCCGCAGGATCTCCGCCTCGAGCTCCTCCGCGGCGACCTCCTCATCGCCTTCATCGCGGGGGTCGTGGTCGTGCACGGGATCTCCTCTCCTGGACGTCGACGGCATCGGTCACACGAGACATCCCCCGGACCGGCCCGTCCCACACGTGTGATCTGCCTGAGCTCCCTCGGAACGGGCCCGGTCGGCGCCCTCGCCCGGCGGCTCGTGGACTCGGATCGCTTGTCGTGTCGCTCGGGAAGAGGTGAAGATGCCTCCCCGTGGAGACGCCGAAGACCCAGGACCGATCCCGATCTTGGTTCGCTCGGGGGACCGAGATCCTCGCTCGGATCGGGGCGGACCCCCGGGACGACGACGAGCTGCGCCAGAAGAAGGCGCTCCTCGTCTTGCTCGCGGTCCTCATCGCTCCCGTGTCCGTCATCTGGGGCATCCTGTATCTCTCCCTCGGCTCGGCGGTGGGCATCGCGCCCCTCGTCTACTGCGCCATCTCGGTCGCGTCCCTGGTGGTGTTCGCGCGCACCAGGAACTTCCGGTTCCTGCTCGTCGCGCAGCTCCTGGCGATCCTCGTGGCACCGACGGCCGGCGGTCAGATGCTGGTGGGCGGGTTCCTCCCCTCCGGCGCCGTCGGGCTCTGGGGGATCCTGGCTCCGCTGGGCGCGCTCGTCTTCCTCGAGGTGCGTCAGGCCGTCCGCTGGTTCGTCGCCTTCCTGCTCGTCTTCCTGCTGACGGGGATCCTCGGCGAGGTGCTCTTCCCCGATGCCGACCTCCCGTTGTGGTTCACGAGCATGATGCTCGCGCTGAACGTCGTCGGCGTCGCTTCCGTTTCGTTCATGTTGCTCGCGACCTTCGCCCACCAGCGAAACGAGGCGCTCACGGCGCTCAGGGCGGAGCAGGCGAAGTCCGAGGCCCTCCTCCTGAACGTCCTGCCGCGCCCGATCGCCGAGCGACTGAAGGCCGCCACCCAGACGATCGCCGACCATTTCGACGAGGCCTCCATCCTGTTCGCCGACGTGGTGGACTTCACCCCGCTCTCCGAGCGGCTTCCCCCCACCCACGTCGTCGGCATCCTCGACCAGCTCTTCTCCCGCTTCGATGCGCTCGTGGAGCGGCACGGGCTCGAGAAGGTCAAGACGATCGGCGACTGCTACATGGCGTCCTCGGGCGTGCCCGATCCGTCCCCGGACCACGCGCACCGGGCCGCGCTGCTCGCGCTGGACATGCGGGAGGCCGTCGCGACCTCGAAGGTAGCCGGGCGGTCGGGTCTGCAACTGAGGATCGGGATCAACTCCGGGCCGGTCGTCGCCGGCGTGATCGGCACGAAACGCTTCCTCTACGACCTGTGGGGCGACGCCGTGAACATCGCGAGCCGCATGGAATCCCACGGCACGCCCGGCGAGATCCAGATCACGCGGGAGACGTACGAGCTGTTGAAGGGCGAGTTCGTCTGCCGGCCACGGGGAACGATCCCGGTCAAGGGGAAGGGCGAGGTCGAGACCTGGTACCTCGTCGGGTCACGGTCGGACGACCGGCGAACCGAGAGCGGCGACGTCTCGGAGCCGGCGATGCATGGTCAAGACCCGGCCGAGCCCCTTCCACCCGGATAGCGCGCCCGTTGCCGGCCGGACAGAAGGATCGGGATGCCGTCCGGTTCATCCGCTGTTCACGAGCTGCGACGTGCAGTTCGGGCAGCGCGTGGCCTCGAGCGAGATCTCGCTCCGACAGTAGTCGCAGACCTTCGTGGTGGGATCCGGTGTCTTCTGCATCCGGTTGTACGACTTGACGATCAGGAACAGGATCCAGGCGATGATCACGAAGTTGACTACGGCGGTAAGGAATGCCCCGTACGGGATCGGCGTGTCGTTCACGGTCCAGGTGAGGTCGTCGAACGACACCTCGCTGCCGAAGATCGCGGCGATGAAACTCAGGATCACGTCCGTGAACGCCAACACCACCGCGCCGAAGGCCACTGCCAAGATGAACGCGACCGCGATCTGGACGAGGTTCCCTCTCGTGACGAAGTCGCGGAACTCCCTGAGCATGTGAGCCTCCTTCCGACCCGATCACTTCCGGTCCCGACGGGATGTCATCGACCGTGACGCCGACGCGATCACCACCGGCCGGATGGGCCGCCGGCTTGGGCGCTTCGGTGTGACGCGAGGGGCCTACCCACCTCGAGGGTGGCTACACGTCGAGCTGCGCCTCGGACTCGGGCAGGAACCGCTGCGCGTCGCTCGCGACGAAGAACTCTCGGGCGCGCTCCAACGCCTCCCGACGTCCTTCCCGACCGCCCGCTGCGCTCGCGTCGTCCGGATCACCCGCGGCGGGGCTGTCATCAGGCCGCCTCGACGCTGGTCATGTCCTCATCGTCACCGATCGGCCGAGAACCGCCGCGCGTGCGACCGATCGCGATCGCCGCGAACACCGCGAGCGCGAAGGCTCCGAGCGCACTGATCGCGGAGGTGATGTGCACGCCCCGGACGAACGCCGCCTCCGCAGCCTCGAGCAGCGGCTGCGCGAGGTCGCTCGACAGGTGCGAAGCCACCTCGACGGCACCACCGAGCGTGTCCTGCGCCACCGCGGCGGCGTCCGCGGGGACCTCGGCCGAGATACCGTCGACCACACCGCTGCGATACACGGCCAGCCCGATGCTGCCGAACAGCGCGATCCCGAGCGCCCCGCCGAGCTCGGCCGCTGTCTCCGAGATGCCCGCCGCCGCACCCGCGCGCGCGGGTGGCGCCGACCCGATGATCAGGTCGTTCGTGAGCGTGAACACTGGAGCGGTCCCGAGCGAGAACAGCACCGAGCCTGTCACGATCATCGCGAACCCGGACGTCGGCTCGACCTGCGTGAAGACGGCGAACCCCGACGCGGCGAGCACGAGCCCCGCGGCCATGATCGTGGCAGGGGGCCAGCGCTTCGCGAGCCGCGGGGTCACCTGGGAGCCGACGACGAACGCGAGCGCCCAGGGCAGCGTCCAGAGCCCGGCCTCGAGCGGCGACAAGCCCACCACCAGTTGCAGGAATTGCGGGAGGAAGAGGAACCCGCCGAACACCATGAGGATGCCGACCCCGTAGAGGAACAGCGAGGAGATGAAGGCAGGGACACGGAACAGGTTCAGGTCGATCAGCGGATCGGCGAGTCGGCGCTGCCGCCGGACGAACGCAAGGCCGATCACCAGACCGAACGCGATCGTGGCCACCGGCAGCCACCCCATGCCGTTTTGAGCGAACTCCTTGAGGCCGTAGATCACGGCGAGGACGGCGACGAGCGACAGGAAGGCGCTCGTGAGGTCCAGCCTCCCGGCTTCGGAATCTTTGTATTCAGGCAGGAGTCGTGGTCCGAGGATCAGCAGCAGCACCATCACCGGGACGTTCACCAGGAACGCGGCACCCCACCAGAAGAACTCGAGCACGAGGCCGCCGAGGAGCGGTCCGATCGCCGCGCCCACCGAGAAGCTCGTGATCCAGATCGCGATCGCCCGGGTCCGCTCGTCCGGATCGAGAAACATGTTGCGGATCAACGACAGGGTCGACGGCGCGATCGTCGCTCCGGCCACTCCGAGCAGGGCGCGGGTCCCGATCAGCATCTCCGAGCTGGTCGACAGAGCCGCGAGCACCGAGGCCGCGCCGAACGCGGCCGCCCCGATCATCAGGAGCCGGCGACGGCCGATCCGGTCCCCGAGCGTGCCCATCGTGATCAGTGAGCCGGCGACGACGAAGCCGTAGATGTCGATGATCCACAGGAGCTGAGTGCTGCTCGGCTGGAGGTCCGTGCTGATCTCGGGGATCGCGAGGTGCAGGACCGTGAGGTCCATCACGTACAGCATGCAGGCGAGCGCGATCGCGCCGAGCCCGACCCACTCGCGCCGGGTCGCCTTCGGCGGCGCTTCGGCCGTCGTGTCCATGGCGTTCGCAACGGCATCCGACGTCAAGGCATTCCTCCGTTTCGAGCAGCAACCGTAGAGGCGACGACCCGCTCGAGGGAACCGATGATGCTCGGCCAGCCGCTCTCGATGCCGTCCCGGTCCTCCCGGCGCTCGAAGCCTTCCCGGCGGATCGTCAAGACCGTCTTCCCGGCTCGCTCCTCGAACGTGATCGTCACGATGGTCTCCACGGTATGGCTGATGTCCACCAGGAACAGACTGGATCGGAGGACGATACTGTTCGGTCGGTCGACCTCACGGGGCCCCGCCGCCTTCGAGGATGCCGCTCGTGCGTCGAGCGGGGGCCAGGAGATCCTCGGGCGGAGGCGATACCGGGGAGGATCACGTCCCCGTCGATGACGCGTTCGAGCTCCGCCAGGCGTCGCTCGTCACGGCAGGATGCGCGGCAGCCCGAAGTGCCGAAGCACGCTGGGGTCGAATCGGGTGAGCGCGCCGATGCGTTCCCCCGTGATCGTGACGACCATCAGGCTGGTCGCGCGGAACACGTCTCCGGTGACGTCGCGCGAGTAGAAGGCGAGCGCAGGCTGCCCGTTGGCTCGGGTCTGGACGAGGCGGCGGCGACCGGGGCGGGCGGCGACGAACGCGTAGAAGCGCCTGGCCTCCTCGCGACCGATGAATTCGAGCGGGAGCGGCGGCATGCTCAGCCGGACGTCGTCGGCGAGCAGGGCGACGATGCCGTCGACGTCGTTCGCCTCGAACGCGGCCGCGAGCGCCTCCACCAGCCGGCGCTCGGCCGGGGAGTCGGGCCGGGGTGGCGCTTCGACCTGGGGGCGGTTCTCGAGCGTGGCGCGGGCACGCTTGAGCGCGCTCGTCACCGAGTCCAGCGACGTCTCGAGCATCTCGGCCACCTCGGCCGCCCGGAACCCGAGCACGTCCCGCAGGATCAGCACGGCCCGCTGGCGCGCCGGCAGGAGCTGGAGCGCCGTAACGAAGGCCAGGGAGATGGCCTCCTTGGTCTCGTAGCGCGCCTCGGGGTCGGGCGGACCACCGAGCTCGTTCTCGATCAGCACGTCCGGATAGGGGTCGAGCCAGAGCGGTTCGGCGCTCCGCGTCGGCTCGGGGATCGAGACGTTCGGCGGCATCGCGATCTGCGGTCGCCGCCTAGCCGCCCGGAGCATGTTGAGGGCACGGTTGGTCGCCACCGAGTAGAGCCACGTGCGGACCGAGGCTCGCTCCTCGAATCCCCTCAGGCCGCGCCAGGCCGCGAGCAGCGTCTCCTGCATCGCGTCCTCCGCGTCCTGCAGCGACCCGAGGATCCGGTAGCAGTGCACGTGCAGCTCCGCCCGGAAGGGCTCGACCATCTCGTGGAACGCGTCCTGATCGCCGGCCTTGGCCCGGGCGACGAGCTCCGTGCTCACGGTCCCATCCTCCCACCACCGCTCGACCTACTCCCTGGGGTGTGCGCCCCCGTTCGATCAGATAGACACCCCGCTCGCCGAAAGATGGGCGCGACCGCCCAGTTCCGCGGCCCGGCGGTGTCCACCCCGAGCATGAGGCTGAAGAACAAGGTCGCGGTGATCTACGGAGCCGGTGGTGCGATCGGCGGCGCCGTCGCGCACGCCTTCGCGTCCGAGGGAGCCCGAATCTTCCTCGCCGGCCGCTCCCTCGCATCCATCGAGATCGTCGCCAGGGACGTCGTTGCCGCGGGCGGATCGGCCGAGGCGGCGGAGGTCGACGCGCTCGACGAGCAGGCCGTGGACGAACATCTCGGGGCCGTGGTCGATCGGGCAGGCCGCATCGACATCTCGTTCAACGCGATCGGCATCCCGAACCCGAAGATGCGCGCGCCCCTCGTCGACCTCGACGTCGAGCGGTTCTCGATCCCGATCGCGACCTACACGAGGTCGTACTTCCTGACCGCTCGCCTCGCCGCCCGACGGATGGTCCCGGCCGGAGCGGGGGTGATCATGACCGTCACCGCGACGCCTTCCCGCACCGGCGTCCCCTTCGTCGGAGGAGGCGGTCCTGCGATGGCGGCCGTGGAGGCGCTCACGCGGGGGCTGTCGGCCGAGCTCGCACCCCAGGGGATCCGCGTGGTCGGTCTGCGACCGCAGGGCATCCCGGAGACGGATCGGATCAGAGACGGCTTCGCGTCCTACGCCGAGGCATCGGGGATGACTTGGGAGCAGTTCCACGACGCGCTCGCGAGCCGGACCCACACGCGCCGGCTCTCGACACTGGCGGAGGTCGCCGACGCAGCGGTCTTCGTGGCCTCCGACGAGGCGAGCGGCTTGACGGGAACGACCGTGAACCTGGCGATGGGCAGCCTGGATGATTGAAGGAGGAGAAGGATGACCGATCACGCGATCGCGACACGTGAGGCGTGGCTCGCGGCACGCGAGGAACTGCTCAAGCGCGAGAAGGAGCACACCCGGCTGGGAGACGAGATCGCGCAACTGCGTCGGAACCTGCCCTGGGTGCGCTTGGAGAAGGACTACCGCTTCGATACGGACGATGGGGAGAAGTCGCTCGTGGATCTGTTCGACGAGCGATCCCAGCTGCTCGTCTACCACTTCATGTTCGGACCGACCTACGAGGCCGGGTGCCCGGTCAACTCATCGATCGCCGACTCGATCGACGGCGTCGTCCCACACCTGCGCGCTCGCGACGCGACGCTGACCCTCGTCTCGCAGGCACCGATCGGGAAACTTCAGGGCTTCAAGCGCCGCATGGGCTGGAGCATCCCCTGGGTCTCGTCGTCGCCGGGCGACTTCAACATCGACCTCGGCTTCTCGCAGACGGAAGAGCAGTCTCGCGAGGCCGTGGCGCAGGTCTCGCTGCCCGGCCGGGACGTCGGCAACGCCTTCCCCCCGGTCGTCGAGCACAACGCTCGCGCGACGGGGACGGACATCGTCGGCTACCTCACCGAGAGCCCCGGGTTCAGCACGTTCGTCAGGGACGGCGACGACGTGTACCACGCGTACTCGACGACCTGGCGCGGGTTGGAGTTCGTGATGACCTACTACCCGATCCTCGATCACGCACCGAAGGGTCGCGGTGAAAGCGATGAGGACTGGCAGACCTGGATCCGCCGGCACGACGAGTATGCGGGCGCTTAACCTCGATCCGGCGGGTCGAGCACTTCCGGAGGCGACGAGGCGGCCTCGTCCTCGAGCATCCGTTCCTCGATCTCGGGTTCCGCGGCCTTCCGGATCACCGGATGACCCACCACCTCCTCGAGGAAGTCCGCGCGTTCGAGCTCGAGGACCGTGACCGGCGTCTTGGCCGTCACCGTCGCCGTCCGGGGGACGTCGCGGAGCAGGGCGATCTCTCCGAAGAAGTTCCCTGTCCCGAGCGTGGCCACCGGCTGGCCGTCGACGGTGACGTCCACCTCGCCCTCCTCGACGACGTAGAACCGGTCGCCGGGGTCGCCTTGGCGCACGATCACCTTCCCGGAGGGAACCTCGATCCGTTTCATCCGATCCGCGATGCCCTCGATCGCGTGCGGATTCAGCGCGTCGAACAGGTCGACGGACGCGAGCAGCGCGAGCTCCCGCTCGGGGATCTCGATCTCCCGGTCCACCGCGCGGATCCGGCCGCGCAGAAGGAGGATCCCGACGGGGAGGAGCAGCCCGGCCACGAGGGTGCCGCCGCGGATCCCCAACCACGCCACCAGGATCGGTGCGAGGGCCGCCCCCAAGGCGGAGCCGGCCTGATTCACGCCCTCGAGGACCCCGAACACGCGCGTCAGGACGTGATCGGGCACGACGCGCTGCAGGAGCGTGCGTCCCGCCATGTCCGCCCGGCCGTACCCGGACTCGGCCACGACGAGGACCGCCGCGCCGAGCACGGCCACGGCGACGAACGCCAGGGTCGACGTCCCGAACCCGAACACGAGCAGCCCGACCGCCAGCGCGCCCGCGGCGCGCGGCCGCCCGACGAGTCGCAGGCCCCAGATCCCTCCGATGATCCCGCCGGCGCCACGCGCCGCCCAGAGGTAGCCGGCTGCGGCCTCCGGCAACCCGAACAACCCCAGGGCGATGACGATCACGAGCACGTCGAGCACCCCGGCGATCACCGACCTGCCGACCAGCAGACCCACCACCAGGCGCTGGTCAGGCTCCCTCGCGACCGAGCGGAAGCCGGCCACGGCCTCCCGCAGTGGGTGGCCGCGGATGTGCTCGGCCGGCGGGTGAGGCTCGAGGCGGACGACGAGCAGGGTGGATCCGAGCAACAGCGCGGCGAAGATCGCGTAGGCGACGTCCACGCCTCCGTGCTGGACCAGGACGCCCCCGATCGCCGGGCCGACCAGCGCCCCGGCCCCGTGGATCGATCCGGCAAGGGCGTTCGCCCCGATGAGCTCGTCCGGGGAGTGGGAGAGCTGGGGGAACAGCGCCGACTGCGCCGGGCGGGTCAGCGTCATGCTCGCCGTCACGACCGCGAGCAGCGCATAGACGACGACGGCCGAGACGCCCGAGAACAATGCGGCGGCGGTGCCGGCCACGGACACGGTCTGGATCGCATAGCCGATGAGGAGCGCCCGTTCCCGAGGCATCCGGTCTCCGAGGACCGAGGCCACGGGGGCGACGACCGCGGAGGTGATGAGCGAGATCACCGCGACGATGCCCGTCTCCGCGGCCCCGCCGCGTTCGAAGGCGAAGACCAAGATCGAGACGCGCGTTCCCCACTTCGCGACGACGAAGAGCGAGTCGGCGAGCTCGACGCGCCGGAGCTGCGGGTTCGCGAACACCGCCCGGACGGCGGCGACCGACCGGGACCCGCGCCATCGCCCCATCGGAGGAGGATGGCACACCCGTGCAACGCGGTCCTAGGCTGTGACCGTGCGACCCGTGTCGAACGCCTTCCTGCTCACATGGCGGAGGTCTCGGCGACCCTGATCGGGTTGTTCCTGGTGGGAGTCTTCTTCAACGTCGAGACGGGCTTCGGGCGGCTCGACCGCGTCCGGACGGCGTTCGAGCCCTACCTGCGGGCCGGTACCAGGATCACGCTGATCGTCCTCGCGATCCCCCTCGGGCTCTCACTGAGCCTCGTCGTCCTCGAGCTCGCCTGGAGCAGGGTCCCGTTCGTCGTCCTCTCGGTGTTGCTGATCGTCGCGAACGTCGACACCGTGCGCCGCATCGGGGAGAGCACGCGCGCGACCCGCTCGACCGGCCTCCTGATCAACGAGGTGGTCACCACGCTGCTGACGCTCGTGCTGCTCGTCCTTCCCTGGGCGCTCGGCGGACTCCACCCCGACCGTAAGGACCTCACGTGGGCGATCCTCCTCGCGTTCGCGGCCGGGTTCCTCAGCATCACGGCGACCGTCCTGTCCGCGTTCGACATCGCGCGGCTCGAGCGAGAGACGCCTCCCGGAGGCGGCGACGACGACCTCGGCGAGGTTGGAGGGGGCCCGGCCGGCTGACCGAGCCGCCCGGCGGTCGCATCGCGGCGATCAGGACGCGCGCTGAAGGTGCCGTCGAGCGTGTCGCCACGCGAGGACGGGGACGAACTCCCGGACCTTGGCGGCGGCGTACTTGTCGAGCGAGTGCTTCGCGACCTGGTCGATCCGCTCGTCGGGCAGTTGGCCGTACTCGGACCTGAGTTGTTTCTTGAGCCCGGGCAGAGGGTCCTTCAACGGCTCCTGCTTGGGGTCCAGGAGCGTGCGGTCCATACGCGACTCCCCCTTCATCCGCCCGGTCGCACTCGAGGACTCTAGTCAATGTCCGACCGTCCCGCTCATGCAACTCGGCCACGCTGGGGACTCGCCACCGTTCACCCGGGTGTTCACCTCGCCGCGGGGGGGCGGGCGGCCCCTCGGGGTGCTCGGCTAGCCCTGGCGGGCCGAGCGACGCCGCCGGATGAACAGCCACGATCCCGCGGCGACCAGCACCACGGCCACCACGGCAACGATCGCCCAGTAGGCCCCTCCCGAGCCTCCTCCTCCGTATCCGTAGGCCGCGAGCGACTCGATCATCGCGCCCCTACTCGGGATTCGGCACGGCCATCGCCGCGCATCGGTGTGGGCGGACCATCCACACGATCGCCACACACGATGGACCGATCGCGTCTACCATCATCGGCCATGCGGCGGGCGGGCGCGATCGCGTGGGCGTTCCTCCTGGTCCTGGCCGCCTGCACTTCGGACGGTCCGGAGGAGGGCGCTGAGGCGACGCCGTCCCTCGAGCTCGGGGCGCCGATGGACCTCGAGGTCTTCGTCTACAACGTCGAGTACGGAGGCGACGAGACGACCGATGCCGTGATCGAGTCGATCGACGCGGACATCGTCGGCGTCCTCGAGTCCTACAACCGCATCTCCGAGACCGCCGAACGCACCGGCTACCCGTACTACAACACGAGCCTGCAGATCCTCTCGAAGTACCCGATCCACGAGCCCTCGGGAGCAGAGGGGCGATACGCGTTCATCGAGGTCCGGCCCGGCGAGGTCGTGGCGTTCTTCAACATCCACCTCGACTACGTTCGGTACGGCCCTCGCCTGCTCCGCGCCGGCGTGCCGATGGACGAGGTCCTCGCGTCCGAGGACGTGGTGCGCACGTCCTCGCTCGATGTCCCGCTCGGGCTGATGCAGGACCTGATCGCGCAGGGCTACCCGGTGTTCTTCACCGGCGACCACAACGAGCCCTCGCACCTCGACTACGGGACCGAGACGGTGGGTACCCGCGAGGGCATCGACGAGCCCGTGCCGTGGCCAGTCAGCATCGCGATCACCGACCTCGGCTTCCGAGACACCTACCGCGAGATCCACCCCGACCCGGTCGAGGACGCGGCGATCAGCCACTTCGGCGTGCAGGACCGCATCGACTTCCTCTACGCCGCGGGCCCGAGCGACACGCTCGACAGCCGGCTGATCGGCGAGCTCGGCGGCGAGGACGTCGACGAGGCGTTCATGCCGTGGACGTCCGATCACCGGGGCTTCGCCTCGACGTTCGAGGTGCGACCGGCCTCGATGCCGCTCATGGTCTCGGTCGACACCGCGCTGCTCGACCGCGGCGACCCGCTCACCGTGAGCTACCAGGCAACTGATGAGGGTTCGGTCGCGGTCGTCAAGGAGGGCGGCGCGCCGGACGCCGCGTTGCAGACCGAGGGGACGACGGGCGCTCGCGGGAGCACGCAGGCGTTCGACACCGCCGACATGGCGGCGGGGCCCTACGAGGCCGTGCTCCTCGACGGCGACGGGGCCGAGCTCGCGCGCGTCGGCTTCGTCGTCCGCGACCCCCAGGCCGAGATCCGGGTCGCGACCGACGCCGCGAGCTACGCGCCCGGCGAGCCGATCGTCGTCTCGTGGGAGGACGGCCCCGCGAACCGGTGGGACTGGCTCGGCGTGTACCGCGCGGACGCGGCCGACCCGAAGATCGACGGCTACACGATCTGGAACTACACGGGACTGCATGCCTCCGGGACCGACCCGCCGGTCGCCGACGGCTCGGTCACGTTCGACGACTCGACGATGGGGATCCCGTGGTGGCCGCTGCGACCTGGGACCTACGTCGTGCACTACCTCGTGACCGATCGCTACCGGTCGATCGGCAGCGCGACGTTCGAGGTGACGGGCTCGGCAGGCTAGTCGACGTACGGCCCGTTGAAGACGGGCATCTCGCGGTAGGGCCGGCCGGCCATCAGCAGGATCCGCGTCGCCGGCTCGGCGTCGGCGACCGTGAAGGCGTCCCCTGGTCCGAGCAGCACCAGCTGCGGCGGTCTCGCCCGGCGCCCGTTGGCCCCGAACGAGCCCCCGCCCTCGAGCACGTACGCGAAGCCCCGGAACTCGGACGGGACCGCCGTCGTCGCCCGGCCGCCCTCGGGCAGCTCCACGTCGAGGATCAGCCCCGGCGTTCCGAGCTGCAGCGGCGATCCCTCGCCGACGAGGGTCCGAACGATCGCGTCGCCCTCCCGCCGGTTCGGGATCAACTCCCGGCGGAGGACCTGCGCCCTCGGCTCGGCGCCCTTGTCCTTCCGCGCGAGGTTCACCCAGAACAGGACGCCGCGGAACTCGACGTCACCGCGGTCCTCCTCGACCTCGTCGCCGCCTATGGCCTCCGCGTGCCAGACGCCGCGACCCGTCCGGACGAACAGGAGGTCACCCTGGGACAGCCGCGCCCGCTCCATCGTGCCGCCCGGACCCGTGCTGTGCCCGGTGCTGATCGAGCCCTCGAGCGCGTACCACAGGTTGTCGAACCCGCGGTGCGGATGCTTCGTGTCGATGCCCGCGGCCGCCGACGGCCGGAACCGCCCCTCGTGCACGAGGATGTACGGGTCGACCTGCTCGTAGGGCACCGAACGCGAGGGAAGCGCCTCGAGCACGGGGAGCCCCATGACGCTGATCGGGGCCGCGTCCTCGACGACCACGGCCTCACGACCCGTCTCGGTCACTCGGTCGCTCATGTCCGCCTCCCTGTCGTCGGGCCGGCACCCTACGAGAACTCGAGGCAGATCAGATCGTGAGGACCACGTTGCCGGTCTTCTGCCCGGTCTCGCCGGAGGACCTCCGGAGTCCCGTACCGGTCGTGGACCACCGCACGCATGTGACATCCCTCCCGTGCCGATGCCCACGATGCGGCAGCCGCCCGGGTTCGGCAAGGTGTGAAGGCTCAGTCGGGCAGGAGCGGCACCGCCTGGCGGGTGTCCCGCCCGAGCAGCACGGCACGGGTGATCGCGGTGGTCCCGAACCGTTCGCGCACACGGTCGAGCGCGCCGTCGACAGTCTCCGCTCGTGGCCGGTCGAGCGGCAGCGCGAGCTGGATCGCCCGGTCGTCGCCGAGGCCGCTGAGCGTCAGGCCGATCAGCGTGATGCCCCGGCGTTCGATCATCGGCCGGACCGACGCGAGCAGGCCCTGCCCGATCGCGAGGATCGTCTGCGTGTCCGCCGTCGCCTCCCACATCGTGTGCGAGCGCGTCGCGCGCGAGAAGTCGTCGAACCGCATCCGCAGCGTGACGGTCCGGCAGACCCGGTGCGCCTTCCGCAGCCGGCGGCTGAGGCGATCCGCGAGCGCGATCAGGTCGGCGTCGAGCGCCTCCGGCGGGCGCTTCCTCCGGCCCAGTGCCCGCTGCGTCCCCATCGACCGTCGGCGGCGTCCGACCTGCACCGGCCGAGGGTCGCGGTTGTGCGCGAGCGCGTGCAGGTGCCGGCCCGCGGCGCGACCCAGCATCCGGACGAGCGTCGCCTCCCCGACGCGCCCGACCTCGCCGACCGTCGTGATCGAGCGTTCGCGGAGCTTGGCCGCGGTCACCTCGCCGACGCCCCACAGCCGTTCGACCGGAAGCGGATGCAGGAACTCGAGCTCGGCGTCGGGCGGCACGACGAGCAGGCCGTCCGGCTTGGCGACGCCGCTCGCAACCTTGGCGAGGAACTTCGTGCGGGCCACGCCGACGGTTACCGGCAGGCCGACGCGGTCGAGGACGTCCCGGCGCAGCTGAACGGCGATCTCGGTCGGCGAGCCGGAGATCAGCCGGAGGCCGCCGACGTCGAGGAAGGCCTCGTCGATCGACAGCCCCTCGACGAAGGGCGTCGTGTCGTCGAACACCTCGAACAGGGCCTTGCTCGCCGCGCTGTACGCGTCCATCCGCGGCGAGACGACGACGGCCTGAGGGCACAGGCGCCGGGCCTGTCGCCCGCCCATCGGGGTTCGGACGCCGAAGGCCTTCGCCTCGTAGCTTGCGGCGAGCACGACCCCACCTCCGACGATGACCGGCCGGCCGCGCAGCGAGGGATCGTCCCGCTGCTCGACGGACGCGTAGAAGGAGTCGACGTCGGCGTGAAGGATCGTGGCCTCGCTCGGCACGGACCGATCGTCACACTCGGAGGTGACAGCCCGGCTCCCGGCGAGCGGCCCTGGTCGGGGTCGTGACCGCCGTGCCTACACTCCGGCGATGAAGATCGGCGCGATCCTGCTCGCGGCCGCCGACGGAGGGCGCCCGACCCCGCCGTGGCCGGAGGTGCGCTCGTTCGCGCTCGCGGCCGAGGCGCAGGGGCTCGACTCCGTCTGGATGTTCGACCACTTCTTCTACCGGCCGTCCGCGGGGCCGATCGAGGGTCAACACGAGGCGTGGACGATCGTGAGCGCGGTCGCCTCGGTGACCGAGCGCGTCGAGATCGGAACGCTCGTGCTCTGCTCGAGCTTCCGGAGCCCGTCGCTCGTTGCGAAGATGGCCGCGGCGGCCGACGAGGTGAGCGGCGGCCGCCTGATCCTCGGCCTGGGCGCGGGCTGGCACGACGCGGAGTACGACGCGTTCGGCTTCCCGAAGGATCATCGCGTCGGCCGGTTCGAGGAGGCCGTCGAGATCGTCGCGCCGCTGCTCCGCGGCGAGACGGTGACCTTCGAGGGTACGTACGAGGTGGCACGCGACGCGGTCCTGGTGCCGGCGCCGGGGCGAAGGATCCCGATCCTCGTGGCGGCGTTCGGCACGCGGATGCTGCGGATCTCCGCTCGGCACGCGGACGCCTGGAACACGGCGTGGTTCGGCGCGCCGGACGACCGCCTCGCCGAACGGCTGCGCGCGCTCGACGCCGCGCTCGAGGCCGAGGGCCGGGACCCGGCGACGCTCGCGCGAACCGTCGGGGTGAACGTCGTGGATCTCGAGCAGGACCCGAACGCGGGCGACGACGAGGACGACGATCGGTCGTTCCGAGGCTCGGTCGACGAGCTCGCCCGCGCGATCGACGACTACGAGGCGCTCGGCATCGACCACCTCATCGTGCTCCTCCAGCCGATGACGGAGGCCTCGATCGAGCGGTTGGCGGCCGCGCTCGCGCGCCGATAGACGGCGAGCTCGTCGGCCGGGCCTGCTCCCTACTTCCAGTTCTCCCAGAGCCCGACCACGTTGCCCTCGGAGTCCTTGAAGTACGCGAACGCGCCGAGGTTCGGGATCTCGGTCCTGGGCGTGACGACGCTGCCGCCGCCCGCCTCGACCTTCTTCAGGGACTCATCGATCGCGTCGACGCCGATCGTGATCACCGGGGTCGCGGGAGCATCGGGGCTCCGCACGTACAGCCCACCGTTGATCGCGCCCGGCTCCGTGGGGAGCCGCGTCTGCTGGTCGAACGGGGTCGTGATCAGGGACGTGTAGATGTTCCCGTCGCCCATGTCCGCGTCCTCCAGCTCCCATTCGAAGGCGGAGCGGTAGAACTCCTTCGCCCGGTCCCGATCGTCCGCCGGGATCTCGAAGTGCACGACCTTGTCCATACGGGGCCTCCTTCCGGTCGTTCCCACACAGCGAACCCCCACCGTACACCCCGGGTCCACCCCGTCGGTTTGCGACATCCTGCCCACGCCCGGGTCAGCGCAGGTGCTGGCCGCCGTCCACCGTCGGCCCGGGGCCGCCGTGGCGCCGTCGGATCTCCTCCTCGATCCGTTGCCGTTCGATCGGCCCGATCGAGCGGGCTCGATCCCTTCGCGCGCTTCTCGACCGCACCCACCACAGCACCGCAAAGACGAGGACCGCTACGAGCAGCACGACGAGCGACTTCACACCGCATCGCTCCTTCGGGCCACGGGCATGCTACCGACCTGGGTACGACCTCAGGCCTCCCGCTCCGCCTCCTCGATCTCGGAGCGCAGCCGCCGCCACCCCTCCCGCTCGAGCAGGAGCGAGACCGCGGTCCCGAGCACGAGCGCCCAGAAGAACGGCCCGAGGCCGGCCACCGTCATCTGCGAGAGCGAAATCGCGAACGCGAAGACGGGGCCCAGGACGAGCGGACCCTTCGCAATTTCCTTGATCGCCCCGATCAGCCCGCCGAGGAGCGCCAGCCCGGCCATCGTCAGCAACAGGGTCGAGGGGACGAGCACCGCGAGCGCGGCGGCGGTGCTCGCGAAGAGCGCGATGAGCAGACCCGCCGAGGCGGGGAGGAAGACCGAGCGATAGCGGATCTCCTGCGGGCCGGCCTCCGGGCTCGCGGTGAGCAGCACCGGCGGCAGCGCGAGCGAGACCGCGACCGGCCCCCAGAACGAACCGACCATCGTCCCGATGCCGCTCACGACGTTCAGCACGGTCTCGGGCGGATGGAAGCCCTGGCTCCGCATGTAGATCGCGGACGGGATGTTCGCCTGCACCGTCATGAGCGCCACGAGCACCGGCGTCGCGGTGAGGATCGCCTTGAGGTCGAAGGTGGGTCGGACGACGTCGAGGCTCGGCAGCGAGAACGAGGTCGGGAAGGACCCGAGCTGGCCCGTCACCGCTGCCACCACGATCCCGGCGAGGAACGCCGCGAGGATCGGCGGCACCCGCGTGCCGAGCATCCGCTGACTGAGCAGGTACGCGAGGACGGCCGCCCCGATCATCACCGGGACCTCGATCGGGATCGAGTCCCCGTCCTGCGACGTGCTGAGCGACGTGAAGATGCCGGCGACGAACGGCATCACCGCCCCCGCGATCAGGCCGTACACGATCGGCGCGGGGATCCATTCCGCGATCAGCTTCGTGAGTCCGAGCCCCGCCGCCAGCAGCACGACCGCGCCCGCGACGAGCGACGCGCCCACCAGCTCGGAGAAGGAGATCTGGTGGCCGAGCGAGACGAAGAAGATGATCGCGAAGATGTTCCCGGTGACGAGGAGCGGCATCCGGTACCGGAGCGTGAGGACGAGCGCGATCACCGTCGGGAGCCCGTAGAGCATCAAGATCCAGGCGCTCGTCTCGTCCTTCGTGAGCTCGAGCCCTCTCGGACCCGCCGCGGTGAGGACGATCCCCAGCACCGCGAAGTAGACGATCGTGGGGGCGATCGAGATGACGATCGCCGGCAGCGACCGCCGGAGCTCCGCCGACCTTCCCGTCACGACCCGCTCCCCCCGTCTCGGCGTGTCCGGTCGCAACGATATGCCGTCCGCCGAGCAAGCAACGCGATGGCTCGGCAAGCATCCGCCCGGTCCCGTTCGACGGGCCTCAAGCGACGGAGATAGGCTCCGCTCCCTCGAGACCTGGGAGGGGGTCGGCCATGCCGAAGATGTCGAGCGCGTCGGCGGACAAGGTCCAGGACCATGGACCCGTGGAGGATCGCTCCCGAGAGGGGGCTAGGTGTTCAAGGGGAAGATGACCCTTGGCTACGATGACGGTCGCGAGGATGTCGTCGGATCCGGCGACGCGTTCTACGCCCCCGCGGGCCACACCTCCTGGTAGGCCGATGCCGGTACCGAGCTTCTTCAGATCAGCCCTCGAAGGAGCTCGCCGAGGTCGACGCCGCGATCGAGGAGGTCATGAAGGCCATGCAGGGGGACCCTGCGTAGGCTCCCTCGATGGGGTCGAGTGGCGACTCGAACCACCGGAGGCCCTCGGAACGGGGCGGACGCGATGGCACGCCTGCTCTACTCCGCGATCCAGTCGGTCGACGGCTACGTCGCCGACCGCGACGGGCGATTCGAGTGGGCCGAACCCGACGAGGAGGTCCACGCCTTCATCAACGATCTCGAACGCTCGGTCGGCACCCACCTCCTCGGCCGCAGGATGTACAAGGTGCTCCTCGCGTGGGAGACGATGCACACCGTCCCGGACCTGCCCGCGCACATCTCCGAGTTCGCCGACCTCTGGCGCTCGACCGACAAGGTCGTGTACTCGACGACGCTCGATGCGCCCTCGAGCGCGCGAACCCGGATCGAGCGAACCTTCGACGCCGAGCCCGTCAGCTCCCATGAAGGAGTCCGCCGAGCGCGACCTCGCCGTCGGTGGGCCGACCCTGGCGGTCCGGGCGTTCGAGGCCGGTCTCGTCGACGAGTGTCTGCTCTTCCTCGTGCCCGCCGTCGTGGGCGGCGGCACGCGGTCGCTTCCCGAGGACCTCGACCTGCGCCTCGAACTCCTGGACGAGCGACGGTTCGCGAGCGGCTTCGTCTTCCTCCGCTACCGCGTCACGTGACGGGCTCGAGCACCACGACCGGTATCTCGCGGTCGGTCTTCGTCTGATAGCGGTCGTAGTCGGGCCAGATCGCCGCCATCTCCTTCCACCGCGTCGCGCGTTCGCTCGCCGTCGCCGTCCTCGCCCGCGCGGCGAACGTCTCGGGGCCGACCTGCACGCCGACCTCCGGGTCGGCGACGAGGTTGAGGTACCACGCGGGGTGGTGTCTCCCGCCTCCGGTCGAGGCGACGACGACGTAGTCGTCACCCGCCCGCCCGTAGATCAGCGCGGTCCTGCGGAGTTTCCCCGACCGGCGGCCGCGGGTGGTGAGCAGGAGCGTGTCGACCCCATTCCAGCGGTGGCCCTTCTTCCCGTCGCTCTGGACATAGTCGCGGATGTGCTTGCGGACCCATCCCTTCGGGCTGTCGTAGACCCGCTCCGCCACTCCCGCACCTCGCTCGGTTCCGACGACCGCACCGTACCCGGATGCGAGGCGGCGCGAACGGGATGCCCGGACCACGGCCGTATGCTGCGGCTCATGCGTGCCTGCCCGACCGGATAGCGATGGGATCGCCCAGCAGCCCGACGATGCGCTACCGCCGCGACAAGCGGCGGTTCCAGGTCCACGTCGGCGTGTTCGTGATCGTGAACGCGTTCTTCATCGTGCAGTGGCTCCTGGTCCGCGACCGGCCGATCGAGGGCGTCGACCCGACCGACCTCGCATCGTTCTGGCCGGTCTGGCTGATGCTGCTCTGGGGCCTGATCCTCGGGATCCACGGCCTCTACGTCTGGTCGCGCAAGCCCATCGTCGAGGTCGACCCCGCGCCCGTGAGCTGGCGCACGGGCCGGGCCGTTCGCACCGTGGTGTTCACCGACATCGTCGGGTCCACCGAACGGGCGCAGGAGCTGGGCGACAAGCGCTGGCAACAGCTGCTCTCGCGGCACGACCGCCTCGCCGACGAGCTCGCCAAGCGCCACCGGGGCCGCGTGATGAAGCACATGGGCGACGGGCAGCTCGCGGTCTTCGAATCCCCGAAGGAGGCGATCCGGTTCGCGGGGGCGTTGCGCGAGGAACTCCGGGGTGTCGGTCTCGACGTGCGCGTAGGGATGCACGTCGGCGAGGTCGACCTGCAGCGCCGAGACGTGGCCGGGATCGGCGTCCACATCGCCTCCCGCGTGATGAGCGAGGCGGAGCCGTCCCAGATCCTCGTCTCGAGGACCGTCCGCGACCTCGTCGGCGGCTCGGACATCGCGCTCACCGACGCCGGGACCCGCCGGCTGAAGGGGATCGAGGGCGAGTGGGAGCTCTTCGCCGTCGCCGACCGAGGCGGCGAGCCCTAGGGAACGGCCTCGGCGGGCGCGCCGGATCTCGCGCGCGAGGTTGACAGGAGCCATTCGACAGACGCGAGGCTGCGGCGTTGCGCGGCGAGCCGTTCCTCGAGGCGCTCCAGGTGGAGCTCGAGGTAACGACGGGCGAGCTCGGGGTCGGCCGTCGTCACGATCGTCCGGATCTCGTCCGGCGGCATCCCGGCCTCGCGCAGCAGCGCCGCGGCGCGCATCATCGACCACACCTCGCGCGTGCCGGACGCATGCGTCACCTCGTCACCGCCACGACTGCTTCGACCTCCGCACGGAACGGAACTCATCGGTCCGAACCGCCCGAGGCCTTGGCCAGGTGGCGGAGCTTCTCCGGGTTCGTGATCGCCCGGACCGTCTGGATCAGGCCGTCGGCGATGTCCAGCGTGACGACCGCCAGGCTCGTCCCCTCGGCGTCGAGGACCACCGCGCCCGGCTGGCCGTTGACGGACGTGAGCCGATACCCGACCGCGCCGAGCTCGCGCCCGCGGCGGGACGTGGCGGCGAACACGCGCGCGACCCGGTCCCGGCCGTGGATGGGCTTCGGGAACGCGGGACCGGCGCCCCCGCCGTCCGCGTACACCACGGCGTCGGCGGCGAGCAGCTCGACGAGCGCCGACGCGTCCTCGTTCGCGATCGCCTCGAAGAACCGCCCGGCGAGCTCCTCGCGCCGAGCGCGCGACGCCTCGAACCGCGGTTTCTTCGCCTCCACCTGCCGGCGGGCTCGAACGGCGATCTGTCGGCAGTTGTCCTCGCTCTTGCCGACGACGCCCGCGATCTCTTCGTACCCGTAGTCGAAGACCTCGCGGAGCAGGAAGACCGCGCGCTCGACCGGCGAGAGGCTCTCGAGCAGCACGAGGAACGCCATCGAGAGCGAGTCGGCGGTCTCGGCGTGCGGCGCGACGTCGGGTTCGTCCTCGGTGAGGACCGGCTCGGGAAGCCACGTGCCGAAGTACCGCTCTCGCCGAACGCGGGCCGACCGCAGCTGGTCGATGCTCAGCCTCGTCGTGATCGTCGAGAGGTACGCCTTCGGGGACTCGATCGCGGTCCCCTTGCCGGCCTCCCGGTGGAAGCGGAGGAACGCCTCCTGCACGACGTCCTCCGCCTCGCTCGCGCTCCCGAGCATCCGGTACGCGATCGAGAACAGGAGCGGTCGGTACTCCTCGTACACGTCGGCCACGCGCGCCTCCGGTCCGATCCCGGCCTCCATCGTCTCAGGACTCCTGCGCCTGCATGATGGCCACCCCCACGATGAACAGCGGCAGGCCGATGAAGACGAAGAACACCGTCAGCATCAGGCTGAAGCCCAGCATCGCGATCCCGAAGCCCACGAAGGCGAGCGCGAGCCTTCGGAGGAAGCGCCGGATCTCGGCCGCCGACACCTCGACGGTCTCCGGTGCCTGGGGCGCCGGCTCCTGCCGCTGGGGAAGGACGATCGGGGGCGGCGTCTCGAGCCTGACCCGTTCCCTGGTGATCATGGTCGAACCTCCTTCGATCCCGTGTCTGACCATGAGACGAGGCAGGGGCCGGTCTGTGACACCCACAGCTCACGGATCCTTCTCGACAGGACCCTGACCGACACTCGGCCGGGTATCCGGCAGGGGTCCGCACTGGCGAGTTCCCTTACGCGACGACGGTCGCCAGGAGCCGGGCCTCGATCGCGCGGTCCCGGCCATCACCATCCCGATGAACCCGGATCCCCACGAGCCCGGCGCGGCAGAGCGCCGCCCCGACCTCCTCCGACTGGTCGCCGCCGAGCTCGAGCAGCACGACGCCGTCCGGCGCGAGCAGCCGCCCGGCCGCCTCGGCCGCCCGGAGGAGCATGGCCGTCCCGCCCGGCCCGCCGTCGAGCGCGTGCCGGGGCTCGTTCGCGAGCACGTCCCTCGGCAGCAGGTGGAGCTCCTCGGTCGGCACGTAGGGGACGACGGCCGTCACGACGTCGACGTTCCCCCGGAGCGAGCGCGGCATCGGTCCGTCGAGATCGCCTTCGAACGCCTGCACGCCGTTGCGGCGGGCGCAGGCGACCGCCGCCGGGTCGACGTCGGTGGCGACGACCCGGGCCTGCGGATGCGCGGCCCGCAGGACCGCGGCCACCGCCCCACTCCCGGTGCAGAGGTCGACGGCTGCCCCCGCATCCGGTAGGAGTTCGGCGGCCCGGCGCGCCAGCGCCTCCGTGTGCGGCCTCGGAACGAACACGCCGGGATCGACGATCACCCGGATCCCGCAGAACCACGCCCGGCCGGTGATCCAGGCGAGCGGCTCCCCTCGCACACGCCGGGCCACGAGCTCGTCGACCGGGCCGAGCCCCTCGCTCGAGGCCTCGATCAGCGCGTCCGCCTCCGCCCCCGGGGCGACGCATCCAGCTCGCGCGAGGTCGGCGACCACGTTGATCCGCCGCATCGCTAGGGCCCGGGCAGGGGCCCGCGGAGGAACGGGATCACCGCCTCGGCGAAGACCTCGGGCGCGAGGACGTCCCCGACGTGGTCCTGTCCTTCGAGAACGACCACATGCGCGTTCGGAAGGGCGTCGGCGATCGCCCTCGTGTCGGACTTCATGTAGTCGGGGCTCTCTCCGGCGCCCACCAGGAGCACGGGGACGCCGATCTCCGCCAGCCGCCCGAGCTCGACAGCCCCGCCGATCTCGGCTGCCAGCTCGCGCGGGACGGTGTGGATGGCGGCGACGCGGCCCTTCCACGCGGGCTGCTCCCTGAGCGCCGCGACCTGCTCGTCGGGGAGCATCACGACCTCTCGGAACAGGATGTCGAGCGCCGCCTCGCGATCCCCGACGGCCCGCTCCGCCTCCAACCGGTCCCCCACTCCGGCCGGCAGCTCACCGGCGGCCCCGACGTTCGCGGTGAGCAGGGCGGCCCCGATCGCGCACGTCGCGCCGAACGAGTGGCCGTAGACGTCGACGCTCGAGCCGGACGACCCGGCCAACTCGTCCACGACAGTGGCGATGTCCTCGAACTCCCGGGCGACCTGGTAGTCGGGCCCGTCGCCGCTCGCGCCGCGACCCCGGCGGTCCATCGTCGCGAGGGACGCGTGCGGCTCGAGGTACGGGAGCAGCGGCCCCCATCGCGTGTGGTCGGAAAGCGTTCCGTGGACGAGCAGCAGCGGCGATCCGTCCCCGTCGGGCCAGTACGCGATCTCGGTGCCGTCGCGGGAGGTCACCCGAGTGAGGCTTTCCATGTCTTCGAACTCCGACGTTCGCACTCGCGAGTCTAGGACCCTCGGCCCCTTGGGCCCTGCGCATCCCTCACTGGGACCGTTCTCCGCCTCGACAGGACACGCACGAGCGACGACCGCGTCGTCGACGTGACGCTCACGGGGTTCCTCGTCGAGGACTACGACCCGCCGACCGGGACGAACGCGCCGTCCTGCACCACGAAGACCGTCACGGGCGTGAGCCCCCCGGCGACGCGGTCGCCCTTCTCGTCGAAACTGACGGGGCCCGACGCACCGTCGAACGAGCCGGCGTAGATCGCGTCGTTCAGCGCCTCGAGATCGACCTCGATGCCGCCGTCGGTCTCCTCGACGACCCCGCCGGCCTGGAGCCCGAGGATGATCGCGGTCGCCGCGTCGAACGACTCGGCGGCGAACGGCGTCCCGGTGGCATCGGTCCCGAATTCCTCCTCGTATCTCGTGCTGAAGTCGTCCCACTCCGGCCCCTCGAGCGGCACCGACGGCAACGTGATGTAGAGCTCCTGCTCGGCGAGCTCGCCGAGGCCGTCGATCGTCTCCTGGTCGTACATGCTGTCGCTGCCGATGACGGGACCGGCGTACCCCGCGTCGCGGAGCGTCTGGATGAACGGGATCCCGGTCGGGTAGAAGCCCGAGAAGTACACGACGTCCGGGTTCGTCTCCACGATCTGCGACGCGATCTCCGTGAACGCGGCCTCGTCCTCGAAGCCCACGTCGTCGATCAGCTCGCCCGTGAACGAGTCTCGGAACACGACGCCCGCGCCACCGTACCGGAACCCCTCGTGGACGATGAACGCGCTGCCCGCCCCCAGGGTCTCCTCCGCGAAGGCCGCCTGCTGCGCCCCCTGGATGGAGTCGTTGAACGCCGTGCGCAGGAACGTCCGGTACGGGTCGCGATCCTCGGGATCGGTCGTGGCCACGTTCGTCGAGAGCTGAGAGATGTGCGTGATCCCGGCGTCCTCGTACACGGGCTGTCCGCCCAGGACGGCGTCGGAGCACGATCCGCCGACCACCGCCACCAGGCCGTCCTGTTCGATCAGCTCCTCGGCAGCCTCCGCGCCGCCCTCCTGGGTGCAGCCGTCGTTCGCGCCGACGAACTCGATGTCGTGCCCGGCGATCGTGACCCCTTCGCCTGCAAGTGTGGCGGCATCCATCAGGGCCTGACCGGTCGACGACAGGTCGCCCTCGAGCATCGTGCTCACGCCGATCACGATCGGTGCATCGGACTCGATCTCCACGGTCTCGAACCCGGGTTCGACCTCGTCTCCCCCGCAGGCTGCGAGCGAGACCGCGAGGACGATCGCGAGGGCGAGGGACGAACGGCGGACGGGCAATGGGCTCCTTGGTCGCGGGACGGGTGGCATCGTTGCCGGAATCGCATCGTGACGCAACCCACCTCCGGCATCAGGGTTCCAGAACCTCGGCAGGGGGAACAGACGAGGCAACGAAACGAGGAGGTCGACGATGACACGACGTGTGATGGCTTCGCTCGTGGGGCTCTCGCTCCTGGTGGCGGCCTGCGAGGACGAGGGGAACCCGGGCGACGACGCCCTGCTGTCCGGAGGCTCGCTGGTCGTGATCCTGCTCGTGGTGGCGGTGATCGCCGCGGTCGTGCTGATCGCGCGACGCCGGTAGCGAGATGCTCCGGGTCGGGTTCACCCTGTCGTCGGAAGAACAGCGGCCCGACGAGCTCGTCCGGCTCGCCGCCACGGCGGAGGACGCGGGCTTCGACTTCGCCACGATCTCCGACCATTTCCATCCATGGACGTCCGTGCAGGGCAACAGCCCGTTCGTGTGGTCCGTGCTCGGCGGGATCGCGACCGCGACCAACCACCTCCGGGTGGGAACCGCCGTGACCTGTCCGCTGATCAGGATCCATCCGGTCATCGTGGCGCAGGCCGCGGCGACGGTGACGGCGATGATGCCGGGGCGCTTCTTCCTCGGCCTGGGGACCGGCGAGAACCTGAACGAGCACGTGACCGGCGAACGGTGGCCGTCGGCGAACGAGCGCCGCGAGCTCCTGCGCGAGGCCGTCGGGGTCATCCGCGAGCTGTGGGACGGGGGGCTCGTCGAGCATCGCGGACCCGGGTACGACGTCGTGGACGCCGAGCTGTTCACGCTCCCCGATCGACCACCGCCGATCTACGTCGCGGCCGCCGGACCGAAGGCCGCCGAGATGGCCGCGGACATCGGTGACGGCCTCATCGGGACCGCCCCGGACCAGGAGCTGGTCCGTGCGTTCGAGGACGGTGGCGGCCGTGGCAAGCCGAGGCTCGGCCAGCTCACCGTGTGCTGGGCCGAGGACGAGCGAACCGCGATCGAGACCGCGATGACGTTCTGGCCGACCGCCGCCCTGCGAGGCGAGCTCACGCAGGAGCTGCCGCTCCCCCGCCACTTCGAGCAGGCGGCGGAGATGGTGACGCCGGAGCAGCTTTCGGAGGTCGTGGTGTGCGGGCCCGACCCCGAACGCCACCTGGAGATGATCCGTCGCTACGAGGACGCCGGCTACGACCACATCGTGATCCATCAGGTCGGACCGGATCAGGAGGGAGGCCTGCGCTTCCTCGCCGAACGCGTCCTCTCGGAGCTCACGCGCGCCGACACGCGCAAGGCGAGCTAGCGGCCAAAGAGACGGCCTCCGGTTTCTCATCCGCTCAACCGGTTAGCGGGCTCCACTTCGGGAAAACATCACCTCAGACGACGGATCCGGGGTGGCTCCATGGCGATGCAGGAAGCTCGGATGCTCTTCCGACCCAACGCAACGGCCCCCGCGATGGGTCGTCGGATCCTCGACGGACTCGTCGACGAGCTCCCGCTCAGCACGCTCGACGATGCCCGCCTCCTGCTGACCGAGCTCATCACCAACGCCATCCAGCACGGTCACCTCGAGCACGGCGACCGGATCTCGGTCACGGTCCGCCGCGAGGCAGCAGCGCTCCTCGTGGAGGTGTCCGATCCCGGCGATGGGATCCCCCCCTTGGACGGCCGACCGCCCGGATCCAGCAATGGATGGGGGATGACCCTCCTCGACCGCCTCGCGGACTCCTGGGGCGTCGAGCCTGTTCCGGAAGGGGGCACGTTCGCGTGGTTCCGCCTTACGAGTGCCCGGGTGACGAAG
>Ga0209382_10002435_pt1 | contig 27169 bp, 29 predicted proteins | sample SoiMetdeltSBSDD5_FD_187599 | JGI IMG/M metagenome (GOLD analysis project Ga0209382, IMG submission 187599) | Bulk soil microbial communities from a Populus tree surrounding site in Tennessee, USA - Soil MetaG P. deltoides SBSDD5 (SPAdes) (version 2) | ecosystem: Environmental > Terrestrial >... | reverse complement strand
TCATCCTTATTCAGATACAAGGTTTACAGTTACTGAAAAAGGAGCAGATGATATAGAAGAACAGACACCAAAGAAGGGAAGTAAAAGATCAACAGTAGCAACAACATCATCAAAGAAGAAGGAAGACGAAGAAGACGAAGAAGATCAACACGAATAAATAAATAAATAAATGATAAAGGAATATAAAGTAAATTATTATATTTTTTATATTTTTTTATTGTTTATCATATAACTTTTTTTTAGTAAAAAACCATTTTCCTAATCTTATTATCGCTATCCCACAAGCGATAACAACAAGAATAATAACTAGAACTATTGGAGCGATCAATAAATTTAAAGGATAGGGAGCATTTGAAATGTATATACATTTAGGTTCGTTATCACATAATTTTGTAATATGAAAGACAAGTAATACTGTTGCAAAGATGACTAAAAAAATTGTTCCAATTGATGCAATAACTGCGCCTACTTTAATCATCAATTCATAATTCATATTGTAATCGCATTATGTTAATTATTAATAAGTTATTATAATTATTAGTAATTAAATATCAGTTTTTAATATAATTAAGAGCTTTATAATTAAAGCTTTGATATATCTATTGTTACAAACCGATAGAAATCATTATGTGTTACCTTAGAATATTTTTCATTATAATAAATAAATGGAAGGTTTTTGTGTTCATGTTCATCCCATAAATCGTGAACTTGATCAAAATATTCTTTTTTGCTTTTTCCTTTAAGCCTTAAGATTTCATGCAATAAAATATGTGATACTCTTGCACAATTATAGTCTGCAAAAAATTTTGAAATTTGCTCTTTGGATTCTATATGTTCAGGTCTTTTCCATTGAATCATACCGAAGTTATTTGTAGCATATCCAGATACATTACAATCAGTCCAAAAGGGTTTGAAAAATGAGAGATAAAAATGATATACTGATTTCCCTCTGCCTTGATGATCTCTTAATAAATAAGCTAATGACATTCGATCAAATAATCGTCCAGTGATTACAGGAAGAATATCAGCATCAATACTAAAATTTAAAGCAAAATTTCTTTTTGTCCACCAATGAAAGAATTTTACCATAGAAGATACATAATCCCAATCTTCTTCTTGTAGTTTTTTCCATTCTTCATTTTTTGCAACATATATGAAAAAAAGTTTATTTAAATTGGATTGCATAGCCATTATGAAAATTAATCCTAATTGTTATTAGTAAAACTATAACGAACACAATGATTTATATTATTATTTTGAAAAAGAGAGGAGGTGGTATGAGGTTTAACCACGTATTTCATCAATCTAAAATTATAGCCAAATGATTCTCTATTACTAATAATATTACAACCGATAGGTATCTTGAATTCATCCATATACATATTCTTATGGAAAAATACAATAAAAAACCTATCGAAAAAATTGTTAACCTAATAAATAATAACAAAAAATGAGAAGTTAATCAAGAATATATTAGACTGCATAATATATTAATTGTTGGACGATATTGATTTAAAAATCAATAAATGGATTGTAAATACAGTTAATTCTTTAATAAAACCAAACAAGCTTGATAAAATTGCAGAATGTGCTTTAGAACTTTCAAAAATAATTTATTATAATGATATGAATGTAGAAAAGTATTTAGATGAAATAAACACAATGCAAAAGGAACTTAATATTAAAAGAGAAAGATCTAATATCAATTTTAATAGACCGACTCAAATAATAGAGTTGATAAATGAATACATGTTTAAAGAAAAAGAATTCAAAGCTAATATATATGACTACCAAAATCCATTAAATAATTTTTTAAATGTAGTAATTGAAAAGAGAATAGGAATTCCTATAACATTATCGATAATGTATATCACTCTTGCACAATCAATCAACTTTAAGTTGTATCCGGTTAATTTTCCACGACATTTTCTAGTTAAATATGTATTAGATGATGTTAATAATAATGAGATAATAATTGATCCATTTAATCAAGGTAGAATAATGGATGATTATGCTTTAAAAAACTTAATGGACAGTTTTTTCCCAAATCAAAATATTCCATTAACAAAAAAATTAGTTGAAAAAGCTAATTTATCTCAAGTTATGATACGAATTCTAAATAATGTCAAAGATAGTTTTTTTGAAATTCAAGAATTTGATAAATTAAATATAGCAAATGAAATGATTTTTGCTATAGATCCTAAAAATACATATGCAATCAGGGACAAGGGAATAATATTACATGAAAAAGATCCAGAAAAATCCTTAGAATTATTGAATAGATATTTAGAGCTGGAACCAGAAGCAAATGATGCTGATGTTGTTTTAAAGATTATTAAAAGCATAAGAGAAAAAAATAATAGATAAAAGAGCGTATAGTAGGAGGAGGTTTTATATTAGACACATTATTATTTAGTTTAAAAATGGTAAAATAGAATAAACCTATTTTAATACCGGAAAATCTTTTTGCAATTTTATAAATAAATCTTTAGCATTTTTTCTTGCATCTTCTTTAATTTCTTCGTTAAAGATGGTATTGCTAAGAGAATCCAATATAGTTTGTAGCTCTTGTTCATTTAGAGAAAGGTCATATTTATCTTTAGTCATATTTTTCATAATTCAGTATAAAGTAATATAAAATATTCTATTCATTATTAAAAACTATTCTGAGATGTATAAAAAAAATAATATTTACACACATTTATCAAGATAAAAAATTGTAATTATTATATATAATGTATTAGATGAATTTGCACCACGGAAGAAAGTCTTCTCTCTTTAATTTATCTAGCTTTATATTTGCTTCTTGTAATAATATGTTACCATCTTCAGGATAATCATGTAGAACAACAATTCTTTTAATACCCACAGTTATGCACATTTTACTACATTCTAAGCAAGGCGCAAATGTACTATACAAGGTAGTACCTTTTGTGCTTGAACCGTTTCCAAATAATGCGCATTGCATTATTGCATTAGCTTCAGCGTGAGTGCATAAACATCTCTCTAAATTTACTCCTGAATTTAATTTTCCATTAATTCTTTCTTGACATCTTTTGCACCCACCATCTATGCAATTAAGTATTCCCGGAGGAGTTCCATTATAACCTGTTGCTATCTGTCTATTATCTCTAACTATCACTGCTCCTATTTGTCTGGTAAGACAATTAGATCTTAATTTTGCAATTTCAGCTTGAAGCATAAAATATTCATCCCATGTTGGCCGGACTTTGTTCCAATTTAACATATTTTTTTCTTGCATAAACTACTTTTAGATCTTAACTATAATAATATAAATATAATTTAACATTATAAATTCTAAAAATTTTTATGTGAATTTTATAATTAAGATCATTAAATTAGGAGTAAGTAATATTATGCGTAGTTCTTTACAAAAAAATGATGAGAAAAGGGCAAGAACAATCTTTCTTGTTGTATTTTACTTTTGTGCTACAACAATGTTCCTAATTACTTTTTACTCTTTATACGTAAGCATAGAGGAATATTTAAGTACAGGAAAAGTAGTCATAGGTGAAGTTCTTGTTAATACCGAATTTCCTTTTCCAGGATTAGCAAAATTGGTAACTTATTTAATGATAGTTACTGTTGTTGGTTGGTATTGTGTTACAAAATTAGGAGCAGATAAAGTAAATACAATTTCTGAATCACTCAAATCTATTTTTCAATTAATTGTTCTCGCTATAATGGTAATATCGTTATATGAATTTATTTATAATTTTGTTATCTGGAATTCATTCATTACAGTAGATGCAATAAATGGAATAATAAGATTAGATGATATAAACGTACCCTATCCTAATCCTAATACACCATGGAATCCAGTATTTGCTACAAAAATGTCTTTATCAGCTCTACTAATCTCTGCTCGCTCATGGATTTTATATTATCTCTAGACATAAGAGCCAAGATAAAATAATTTAAGGTGGAAAATGAAATTTTATTAGTTATTAATTAATTAATTATAGTTTTCTATAATTTCTCCTATACATTTTGTAATATTAATCAAAAGATCAATTCTTGCAAATTCGTTTGGCGAATGTATTCTAGAATATACATATGTACTGCCTATTGAAACAGAAGGTGCTTTGAGAATCTTTTGAAAGGAGTGCATCGGTCCTGTCCCAGCTGATGAGACATTTAAAATTACATCTCCAAAAACTCTTTTTGCTGATTCTGTTATTATTTTAACAAATGGATCATTTGGAGAAGTTCTAGCTGCTGATTCTCCATGAATGAAATTGATATTTATATTTTTGAAACCTAAGTCTTTGATATGTTGTTGAAGTTTAGCAAATTGTTTTTGTGGATCCATATCAGGAACAAGACGAAAGTCAAGTTTAACTTTTGCAAATGAGGGAATTATAGTTTTAGCACCCTGTTCTATGTATCCTGAAACAAAACCAGAAATATTACATGTAGGAGAACCACATAATGCTTTTTTAACATCAATTCCAGAAATATCGCCTAGAAATCTGGATATACCGTATTCCTTTTTAAATTCATTTGCTTCAAACAATTCTAAATTAAGAATTTTTTCTTCTTCCTGATTAAAATTTCTTATATCATTATACCAATCTGAAATTAATATTCGTCCATTTTCATCTCTCATACTATTAAGTAATTTAATTAAGTTCCATGCTGGATTTTCCACAAGTACTGCTAAACTGGAATGAGTATCTTTATTTGGACCATAAGCAATCAATTCAACATATAGTAAACCTTTCATCCCTAAACTTATAATGGGAATATTTTTTTCATTTATATATCCAAATTCCCATATAATTCCATCACATGCAAACTTTTCTTTGTATTTGGTAAGATATTTTTCTATATGTATACTTCCGATTTCTTCTTCTCCTTCTACTATAAATTTAATATTGCATGGAACGTCACCTGTTTCTCTTAGGAAATACTCTACTGCTTTTATTCTAGTGATTAATTCGCCTTTATCATCTGATGAACCTCTTCCATAAATAGAATTTTCAACAACCTCGCCACTAAAAGGAGGGACATCCCATTGATCTAAAGGATCTTCTGGTTGAACATCATAGTGATTATAAAATAAGATGGTTTTGCCATTTGGATTTTTTTGTGATTTTATTTCTCCATATACTATAGGAGGAGGAAGAGAAGAGTCTGAAATATTTTTATCTTTAGGATTAAGATAAATAATTTCTGATTTAATCCCTACTCTATTCATAAGAGCAAAAACTGCCTCTGCACATTCAACAAGATTTTGACCTTTTGCAGAAACACTAGGAATCTTAATCAATGTCTTAAGATCAGAAACCATTGTATTAATCTCTGAATCAACAATTTTTTCTATCGAACTTATCAATATTTTAAATTTGTAAAAAGAATAATTTAACTTTTCATAAAAAAGTACATATTGATAATGATATGGTTGAATTATAAAATATATTTCAATATACTCATAACAGGAATACATATAACCATGCCCTTGTGAAACGATAATAATGACGTCTTCATCATTCTTATCTTTTGACTTGAAGAATATTTTCTTGAATCCACAATCGATTGCTGTAATCGGGGCTTCTGAAAAGCCCGGAGTGGGAAAGGCTATCTTTTCAAATATCATCAATGGTTATAAAGGAAAAATATATCCAATTACTCCATCTAATCCCACTGTATTTGGAATCAATGCTTTTAAAAGCGTTATAGATGTATCAGAAGATATTGACTTGGCAGTAATAGCCACTCCAAACAAGATTGTTCCTCAAGTAATGGAAGAAATAGGAAAAAAGAAAATCAAAGGAGTAATAATAGTTTCAGCAGGATTTAAAGAGGTTGATGAATCTGGAGCTCGACTTGAGAAGCAAATTGGAGATATTGGTAAACAATACGGAATAAGAATAATTGGTCCAAATTGTTTAGGAATAATGAGCTTATCTCAAAGCAGCATGATGAATGCTACATTTTTAAAAATTACACCAGAAGTTGGAGGAATAGCTCTAGTATCACAAAGTGGTGCTATATGCGCTGCTACTGTTGAAGATGCTATAGCTCAAGGAATAGGCTTTTCAAAAGTAATTAGTATGGGAAATAAAGTAGATATGGATGAAAATGATATATTAGAACTACTTTCAGAAGATGATGATACAAAAGTAATTGTTATGTATTTAGAGGATATTCATGATGGAAAAAGATTTATGCAAATAGCTAAAAGAATAACTAAAGAAAAAAAGAAACCTATTCTTGTATTAAAATCAGGAAGAACACCTGAAGGAGCAAAAGCCGCTATGTCACATACCGGAGCTTTAATGGGATCTGATGAAACATACGATGCTTTATTTAAACAATCAGGAGTTATAAGAGTAGACACCATGCAAGAATTATTTGAAACATCTACAGCTTTTGCGAAACAACCAATACCTCCTTCAAATGGTGGAGTAGTCATAGTATCAAATGCAGGTGGGCCAGCCATAATTTCTACAGACGCTTGTTCAAAATATGGATTAAAAATGGCAGATATTTCTCAATCAGAATCGGAAATAGCCAAAGTCATACCTCCTCATGGTTCAGCTAGAAACCCTGTTGATATAGTAGGAGATGCAGATTTTAATCGATTTGAAAAAGTGCTAAATGAAATATTATCTAATGATAATGTTAGCGCAGTAGTTACTATGTGTACACCTTCTGCAACATTAGATTATAATGAATTAGCAAAAACAATAATAAAAACATCCAAAGATTCTGGAAAAACAATGTTGGCGGCATTAATGGGATTAGCAGAAGGAATAGAAAATAAAAAAATCCTTTCAGATGGAGGAATTCCTCATTTTATGTATGCAGAACCAGCAATAAGAACATTAGAAGCAATGTTTAAACACCGTAGATGGATTGAAAAAGAAGATACTCCTCCACAAAAGTTTGAAGTAGATAAGACAAAAGCACGAAATGTTTTAGAGAATGTGATAAAATCTAACAGAATGAATTTACTTGAAGAAGAAGGTTATGAAATATTAAAAGCATATGGATTTTCAACACCAAAAAAATTTCTGGCTACAAATGAAGAAGAGGCGGCAAGAGCTGCCGAAGAAATAGGTTATCCCGTAGTTATGAAAATTGTTTCTCCCCAGATCATTCATAAATCTGATGCTGGAGGTGTTAAGATTGGAATTAACAATCAACAAGAAGCTATAAAAGCATATAATGAAATATTATTAAATGTAAAAAAATACAAATCAGACGCAGAGATCAAAGGAGTTTTAGTTCAAGAAATGATAGGTTCCTCAAAAGAGACAATTTTAGGTGCAAAAAGAGATCCATTATTTGGGCCGTTAATAATGTTTGGTTTGGGTGGAATATATGTAGAAGTTCTAAAAGATGTCATATTTAGAATAGCTCCAATAGATGAACAGCAAGCAAAAGAAATGGTAGAATCTATAAAAACTATTAAGCTATTAAAAGGAGCAAGAGGAGAAAAGGAATCAGATATAGATGGAATAGTAGAAAGTATTCAACGACTATCACAATTAGTTACTGATTTTCCAGAAATTGAAGAATTTGATATGAATCCTTTACTTGTATTAGAAAAAGGTAATGGTGTAAGAGCAGTAGATGTTCGAATAGGCTTAAAAAACCAGAAAGATAAGACGATATAATAAAGTTGAAATAAAAAATTAAATATTATTCTAGTTTTTTACCACATTGTTCACAATAAAGGGCATCTGATTCATTATAGTATTGGCATGTAATACATATTTTTTTATCTATAGAAGAAGTATTAGATGGTGGTTGTATTGTCTTTTGTTCCCTACTTATTAAAACAATATCTCCAATTTTAGAAATATTAGACCAAGTAATTTCATTATATAATTCATCGCCATTAGTTTCAGATGTCTTAGAGTGATTATCAATTTTTAATGTAATTTGTATTATACCATTAAGCGATTTTCTAAGTCCTATTTCTTGAACATTTCCGACTAGCATAGCTTCCTGATCATAAACTGGCATTCCAATAATTGACTGAATAGGAAAGTATTTTCCTTTAGCGATAGTTATATTACTAGATTTTGTATCAATACTCTCAGATTGTATTGAATCAGAAGTCTTCTCTTCATAAGTATTAGAGGATAATATAGATTTTTCAGATTCGCTTTTATTTTTAGGTGATGAATCGGAACTATCATTTACAGATTTAGTGACATCAGATGACTTTGATTGAGCGAAAGAATTGGTTTTACTAGGAGAAGGGGTTTCATTATTAAATTTACGATATTGAGAAATAACTGAATTACAAACTGAGCATTTGTATTCACCTTTTTCAATTAAAACAACTCCTTCACCGACATCTTCATTTGGATTTTCATACTTTAAATCTGGGGAGGTTGGATAATCTTTCTCACATTTATTGCAATAATATTTTAAAATTCTGTCTTTTGATAATCGACCAATTCCTGCTATAAATAATTCAGGCCCACCAAGATTCCCTTTTTTTTGTTCATAATCTGAAATTCTGGCAATAACATAGCCTCCAGAGCCACGTAGCTTTTTTTCTTTTAGTTCTTCGTCTTCAGCCATCATTAAATATATCATCATAATAACGCAAAAACAGTCGTATTAGTGTTTGTATTATCTTCATATTTTATTATTGTTGTTTTTAAAATAAGTTTAATTTCTTAATAATATCATCATAATTTTTTTGAAATTCACAAAAGATTTAGATTAAATATGATGAAAGATTATTTATTAAACTAGTGAAATTTAATGACAAGACTATTCGAAGAACTGGGACTAAATAAAAAACTATTACTAGCTATAAAAGAAAGTGGATATACAACACCTTTTCCTATTCAAGAAAAAGCAATTCCTATTATCTTGGAGGGAAACGATGTAATTGGACAAGCACATACTGGAACTGGGAAAACTGCCGCATATTCATTACCTATTTTAATGAAAATGAAAAACGCAAGAAATGTACAAGCTTTAGTATTAGTTCCCACAAGGGAATTAGCAATTCAAGTAGCAAGGGAAATGAATAAACTTGCAAAATACACAGAAACAAAAGTAGCTGCTATCTATGGAGGACAAAATATAAGAAACCAAATTATTAGACTTGAGAGAGGGATTCACATTATTGTTGCTACTCCTGGAAGATTGATTGACCATATAGGACAAAAAACAATATACTTGGATACAATAGATTTTGTAATTTTAGATGAAGCTGATCGAATGTTAGATATGGGATTTATAGAAGATATTAATTATATATTATCAAAGGTAAAACATAAAAAACAATTATGTCTTTTTTCAGCAACAATACTTCCAGAGATAATAGAAATTAGTAAAAGATATATGAAAAACCCAATACATATTACAGTAAATCAAAATGATATTACATTAAAAACCATAGAACAAATGTATTTAATTACAAATGAAAAAGAAAAATACAACCACTTGTGTTATTTAATTAAACAGAGCAATAATAATCAGATCGTAATTTTTACTTCTACAAAACAGAAGGCTGAAGAACTAGCTATGAACCTAAGAAAAAAAGAACTATTAAAAGTAACCGCATTACATGGAGATTTGTCTCAAAGACAAAGAAATTACGCAATGCATAAATTTAGAAATGAGCAAGAACAAATTTTAGTGGCTACAGATATTGCAGCAAGAGGAATAGATATCCCTTCCATAAAATATGTTATTAATTATGATACCCCTAGGGATCCTATAACCTATTTTCATAGAATTGGTAGAACTGCAAGAGCAAATTCTGATGGAAAGGCTATCTCACTAGTTGCAATTGAAAAAATTTCCGATTTTGAAAAGATTTTGAGATATACTAAATATAATGTCCGCCAATTAAATGAGGAAATAGGTATTCCAATACCTAAAATTCAAAAAGGGTTTAAAAAATACAATTATTTAAACAAAAATAAACCCTTTAACAAATGGTCAAAACATAATTATAAAAATAGTAAGAAAAAAAACTACAGCTATAAAAAATCTTCAAATCGAAATTTCAGGAAGAATTAATTACCAATTTTTTGCTACATATTAAGATGATTAAATAAACCCAAATTTCTTTTGTCATATTTATTAATAAATTATAGTTAATTTAAAATCTAATGTAGTGACTTCGGTAAATATATAATACCTGATTCAACATATACTATTATTATGCCATCTATTGATAATGAAGAATCCTTTGCCAAAATATCCAATTTAATAGGTGGAGAAGAATATCAGAAGGTTGCTCAAGCACTTTTAAATACCCAAGATGCAACTGATGAAGAAATTGCTGGTGCAACAGGAATGAGAATTAATGTTATTAGAAAAGTATTATATGATATGTTTGGAAAAGCGTTAATTACTGGCATTAGAGTTAAAGATGAGAAAAAAGGTTGGTTTGTTTATCGTTGGCGTGCAAAAAGTGATCAAATTGACAATTTCATAGATAATCAGAAAAAAAAAATTCTAGATAGATTACAAAAAAGATTAGAATATGAAGAATCATCAGAATTTTATCATTGTGGAAATAATGAATGTCAAAGAATAAAATTTGATATAGCTATAGAGTCTTTTTTTAAATGCCCTACTTGTAATGAGAACCTTGCTATGGTAGACAATAACTATACAAAAGAAGCATTGAGATATAAAATTGATCAAATACTATCTGAAATATCTACAGAAAAATAATTAATATTTAGTTATTATAATAAAGCGTTATTTCATTATCATTTTTATTTTGAATAATTTTAGTAAGTTTTAATTTTATCCCTTGTGATATTGTAGAATATCCTCTTCCTTCAACAAGAGTAATAGCATTTCTTCCACCTAGAACTATTGGCGCAATAGTTATAATTAATTCATTTACAATGCCATTATGTAAACAAGACCAATTTAATTCTCCTCCTCCTTCAATAAGGATTTTTCTATAACCCATTTTGTATAGCATATTGAAAAGTTTTTTTAAATTTATTAACTTCGAACCAACTATTATGACATGTGCTCCTAATTTCTTTATTTTTTCTATAGTATCTTTACTTGCCTGTTTTGTAACAACAATTATAGTTTTAATTGTAGCAGCCGTTTTTAGAATTTTAGAATCTAATGGTATTCTACCGTAACTATCTATAATAATACGAGTAGGACAACTTCTTCTATTATTTCTTATAAATCTTACAGTTAACATGGGATTGTCTATAAGAACTGTATTTATACCTACTACAATTGCATCAACTTTAGAACGTAATTTATGAACACGTACTATATCTTTCTTAGAAGAGATACGTGAGTTGCCAGTATAAGAAGAGATTTTACCATCTAAAGTCATAGCAGAATTAATAATTACTTTTAAATCAGTAGGGAGTTTCATTTATAAACCTACCATTGATCATGATACCTTTTATTGCATCATAAGAAAGTCTATGAATAATAGAAGAATAGATATTGTGAATTGGTTGTAAATCTATATGATACTTATCAATAAATAAAATATCAGCATATTTTCCAATATCGATTGATCCAGAATTTAAATCAAATATTTCTCCAGGGTTAACAGTAATCATTTTTAATAATTCTTTTGGGTCAATATAATTAGAATATTTAGATGAATGTGATTTAATTATTTTCCATAAATAATCTAGTTCTCGTAAAAGATCGGGAGAATTAATCATTATATTATCAGTACCTATGGATATCTTAAATCCTAATTTTACCATAGTCACAATATCAGGAATTCCATTTCCAAGAATTCCATTAGATCGTGGACATAATACTATGCCTATGTTATTATGTAGGGCAAGAGCAAGATCTTCCAAAGTAGCATGTGTCATATGGATTAGTATATCTGGTTTAAGAAAATTGATAATCCTCTCAACTTCAGTTTTTCCTGTAAGTAATTTTGAGAATTTGAGAGTACTTTTGGATTCTGCTGCATGAATAGCAATTATTTTTTTTTTATGATTTAAATAATTATGTTTATTGAATTCTGTAACTTTATGTATATATTGTTTAAGAGCATCATCAGTATTTTCATTGGCCCCACTTAATCCTAATCCATCACTTAATTCTAATACTCTTGAAAGAGATTCTAAAGACAGTTTTTGTAATTTATATAATTTCTCATTAACAACATTTTCTTTGGTTTGTTTTTTAATTTTCAATATTTCTTTTAAATCAAAATATTTTTCTACTCTACCTAAAATTATTGATTTTATAGGCAGATCCCCTATAGAATATTTTAATAATTCAATTCCTTCTGGACCGCCTTCACGAAAATCTACAAAAGATATTGTACCTTTTATCATCATAGAAATCGCCGAAGTTCGAATAAAGTATTTTAGATGTTCTTTAGTACTTTTATTCAATATTTTCCTTTTAATTCCATAAACAGGATGAATTAATTCATTAAAATTAGAATTAAATGATATATCCTTTCCTATTGAATCTGCTATATGAGTATGAGAATTTATAAAACCGGGTATAACAAGAAATCCTGTTCCGTCATAAAATTTTGTATCAGTACTTTTGTACTTATCAAAATATGTATCTTCTCTTCCTACATCTATTATTATTCCATTTTTATTAATACATACAAATCCTTTATTTATGTAAACTAAGTCTTTTCCATATAATAGGCTAATGTTTCTAATAATAACAGTCATTTGATCTCATAGATAGGAATGCTTTGTCCTTTTTTCCGCAATTTTCTAATGAAATCAAGAGCCTCTGTGGCATTTTTGGCCGAGTCTCTAGAGGTTCTTCCAAATCCTATTCCACAATTAAATTTAATATCTAATTCATAAGAAATATTATTTAATAAAGTAGAAATTTCATCTTTTTCCAATAGATCCGCAGCAATTATCATAAAATTATCTCCTCCTAGGAAAAAAGTTAATGAATTTTTCTGGAGAAATTTATCCATAAGAAGAACATAAGATTTCATTACCTTAATACTAGTTTCATAAGGAGATAAATGATTTCCAAAGCCTGATGAATCATTTATATCAATATGAAGTATTTTTACTTTTTTGTCATTAAAAGAGGAAGTTTCCAAAAGATTGTTTATTTCACCATAAATTTGAAACTTTTTAACAAGAATTTTTCCATTTTTTTTTGCCTGATAGGCTTGGATATTTGCATCTAATGGAGTCTTTCCATTTCCTATTGAAAAAGATATACACAAGCTTGGATGTTTAATAGAAATCTCTTTTATAACTGAGACATGATCTTCTAATGACAATGTATTTGTAATTACAAAATATTCATCAAATCTATTGAAGAATACCAGACAATTATATTCGGAGAATAGATATTGCAAGTCATGATAAATCTTGGCTTGGAGCATTTGTAATTTTGCTTCTCTGTCACTACCTAAGAGCAATGTCCATGGTCCATAACCTTCTATTTTGATTATTGTCACCTGTATATTCATTTTATTATAATAGTAGTTTTATTTTGACTATATTGGCTTTCATTTAATTTTTTTATTCTAGTTACCATATTTACAGCTGCATTTACTGCACGTATAGGAACTATTTTTGCTCTTTCCCATGCTTGTTCAATAGTCATGTTGGGTCCAGATATACCTAGAGCAATTGGTTTTTTATATTGTAATGATAAATCCGATATCAATTTTGCTGTAGTTTCAGCAATTATTATATCGTGATTTGTATCACCTTTTATAACTGCTCCTAAAGTAATTATAGCATCAATAATATTATTTTGTAATAAATAACTTATCATTAGAGGCATATCAAATGTTCCCGGAACATAACAAATATGACTAACATTCGAGTTTAACTTTGATGCATGAACTCTTGCTTCTTCTAACATTACATCAGTAATTTCATGATTAAATTCAGAAACAACTATTGCTAAGTGAACTTTGATCAATTGAAATTTAAATCACCGAATATGTCTTTAATTGTTCAGCTTCTAATAAAGGAATATCTTTTAATTTTGCATATTTATATGCTTCATCAATAGAAAGAGATCTAAAAGTATGAGAATCAAGCATTTCACATATTACAACAGCTGGAGTTAGACCTGCAATCTTTGCCAAATAAACAGCAAGTTCTGTATGACCGAACCGTTCTTTTAATAAACCTTTTGCAGCGATCAATAATGAAACATGACCTGGAGTTCTAAAACACTTAATAAATTCTGATACTCCACCATTATCAATATTTTTGCAAACTGATGCAAGTTTGGAAATTGTTAATGCACGATCATAATCAGTAATTCCGGTGTAAGTGTCTCTATGATTAACAGAAATTGAGAATGAAGGCTTGTCTCCATATGGAGCACGACCATTTGTCATAGTGGTAAATAAAGGATGATCATTAGAAACACAATTTAAAATATCATGTATATATGATAATCCTAACTTTGTAGAAATATAACCATCTATAGCTAGGCAGAGTAGGCCACCTGCGTCATTTCTTATAGTTGCTATATGATAGGGTGTTATATTTTCTGCAGCGATTATCATATCAGTTTCATTTTCCCTACTGTCATCATCATGAATAAGAACAAATTTTCCTCGACTGAGCGCATCTATAGCATCTTTTACAGTTGACAAACACACATTATAAAAACAGCAGTAATTATATATTTTACTACAAAATTTGTTATTACTAATTTTTTGGTAAGAGTTTTGAAATATATTTACCAATAAGATCAAATTCAATATTAACTTTATCTCCAATTGATTTTATTCCTAAAGTAGTTCTTTTTAATGTATGAGGAATCAGAGATATGGATAATAAGTTTTTATTGTCAATATCTACAACAGTTAAGCTAATTCCATCAATTGTAATTGAACCCTTTCGTACTATATATTGGAAAGATTCTTTTAGTTCTTCAGAGATTTTGATGATAAGTATTGTTTCTGTAGGAAAAACTATTTTGTCGTAGATAATACCTGTACAATCTACATGGCCTTGAACAAAATGACCATCAAATCGCCCTGAAGCTCTCATACTTCTTTCAATATTAACCCTTTCGCCTTTCTTTATTGAATCCAGACATGTTTTTCTTACTGTTTCTCCAATTACTGAAAATTCTGCAATATTATTATTTAATTTGGTTATTGTTAAACAAACTCCATTTACTGCTATACTTTGACCAATCTTTAACCCCTTACTTAAATTCCCAATATCTATAGAAAATTTAATTTCAGCAGGATATTTCGAATTATCTTTTTTTATCTCGTCAATAGATTTTATTTTACACAGAGATTCTATTATACCAGTAAACATGATAGAATTCATTTATTTATTGTTAATGAAGATAATATAAACACACAACTATTATTATATTCATATAATAAAAATTAGAATTTAAAAGGGATATTCTAATATATGTATTCTCTCTTATGAGAGAAAATGAATTTATTACCACAAAAATGGTGAGTAATGAATGCTTAGAGTAATTAATATCTTATGAGGCTAGTTACACATCATATATAAATAATAAATGAAGTTTAATTAAATTTGACATATTAATATATGTCAAAGGCTTGGAAACGTGATAGAATAAAATAAAAATACTTCATGAATAAGAAAATTATTATATTATTTGACAATTTCAAGATTAGAGAAGAGACAGAGTAATGTTTCAATTTGCCTAGATTATCAGAAATAACAAACAGTACGTAAATGTTTAAATTATTATAATATACTAATATCTAGAAATCGATGAAGAAATAGAAAAGGTTGGAGCAATAGTATAAGGGAATATAAAAAGTTGATTAAAAGATTTGAATCATCTATTTATTTAAGCTTTAATAAAATTTCCTTAATAGTCAAGCAAGGCTTATAATAATAATAAAAATAACCAACTATAATGAATAAAATAATAACTAAGCGTGGAAATCATGTTATTGAAAAATTAAACGAATTTGAGTTTAAAATTAATGTTGATGATTCTAAAAAAATGAATGTACCAGTTACGATTTATGCAGATGATAACCTGATTTTAAAAATGAGTGAAGATAGAACATTAGATCAAGCTGTCAATGTTTCAACACTCCCTGGTGTAAGAAAACATGTAGTTGTATTGCCAGATGGTCATGAAGGATATGGTTTTCCGGTGGGAGGAGTAGCAGCTACTGATATGGAAGAGGGGGTTATTAGTCCGGGAGGAGTAGGATATGATATTAACTGTGGAGTAAGATTACTTAGATCAAATCTTAATGTAAATCAAGTTAAACCTCATTTAAAAGATTTAGTAAATGAATTATTTAACTCAATACCATCAGGCGTAGGTAGTGAAGGAGCTATTAAACTCACTAAATCAGAATTAGATGAATTATTGATCGAAGGAGTCGACTGGGCTATTGAACATGGCTATGGAAATAAACAAGATTCTGAAGTATGCGAAGAGAAAGGAAGAATGAAAGGAGCTAATCCAGAAAGTGTGTCTGATATGGCCAGAAAAAGAGGTTCTCCTCAGTTAGGAAGCTTAGGATCAGGAAATCATTTTTTAGAAATTCAACAAATCCAAGAAATTTTTGATGAAAATGCAGCAAAGGTGATGGGATTAGAAAAAGGTAAAATAACAGTACTAATACATTGCGGATCAAGAGGATTTGGTCACCAAGTGTGTAGTGATTATTTACGTTATTCCGAAAAATCTTTGAAAAAATATAATATTGAATTAATTGATAGAGAACTAGCATGTGTTCCAAATAATTCAATTGAAGGAGAAAATTATAGAAAAGCGATGTATTCAGCTTTGAATTTTGCATGGGCCAATAGGCAAATAATTACTCATTTTACTAGAAAAACATTCGAGAAAATATTTTCGAGTTCGGAAACAGGATTAGATATGAAATTGGTTTATGATGTAGCACATAATATAGCAAAAGTAGAACGTCATAAGGTTGATGGAGAAGGAATGAGAGATTTAGTAATTCATAGAAAAGGTGCGACGAGAGCTTTTCCTGCAGGTATGGAACAGGTCCCAGAGAAATATCGGCAAATAGGTCAACCTGTAATTATACCAGGATCGATGGGAACAGCAAGTTGGATATTAGTAGGAAATAAAAAATCTCTTGATTTAAGTTTTGGATCAACTGCACATGGAGCAGGAAGAACTATGTCAAGAGGTGCAGCTAAAAGAAGTTCTACAGTTGAAAAAGTAAAAGCTGAACTGGATTCAAAAGGGATCTATATAAAAGCATTAACAAAAAATGGAATAGTAGAGGAAACGCCTTTAGCTTATAAAGATGTAGACTCAGTAGTAAATGTATCAGATAAATTGGGGATTGCAACTAAAGTAGCAAAGTTAGTTCCAATAGGAGTGATTAAAGGTTAAATGGGAGAAGATCCAGATATTGAAATTCTTAAAGCTAAGAAAATGCAAGAAATAATGCAACGTATGATGAAACAGAAAAAAGAAAACATAAAAAAAGATATTAAAAAACGTGAGCCATCCGAAAAAGAAATCTTATTATCATATTTGTATGACCGAGGAGATGAAGTATTAAATTTAGCAGAATCTCAATTTCCGTCAGAAACTAGAGCAATAATACATAGAATAATAGAACTTATTAATAGTGGAGAAATAAATCGGAAAATTTCGGGAGGAGAATTACTATCATTATTTCGCACAATAGGAATGAATATTAAAATAAATACTACTATCAAGATTGAAGAACATGGAAAATATATGTCATTTGCAGAGAAACTTAAACAGAATAAAGAGATTGATGATGAAGAAAATAAAAGATAATGTAAATAAATAATACATTTCATCAAATACTTTAATTTTTTTAACTTATTTTTATATTATTAAAAATGATAGTAATGTTAGATAGGTTATTAATATAATAATTATCTCTCTCGCAACATTACTTTTTATAAATTAAAGCTTGATTATATTCAACTTAAGAAATATTAAATAATAGTATTGTGTAATGCTACACTCTTCTTCCTCTTCTGCCACCAGGTTTTCTCGTTGTATCATGAGGAACTGGAGTAACATCATCGATTCTTCCGATCCTAAAACCTGCTCTAGCTAATGCTCTTATTGCAGCTTGAGCTCCTGGGCCGGGTATTCTAGGTCCTACTCCTCCAACTGCACGCACTCTAATATGAAGTGCATTTATTCCTTTAGATTTTGCTGTATCTGCTGCAGATAATGCAGATTTCATTGCTGCATAAGGTGACGATTCATATCGATCTGCAGTTACATGTCTACCTCCAGAACTAAACGATATTGTTTCAGCACCACTAATATCGGTAATATGAACTAAAGTATTATTATAACTGCTAAAAATATGAGCTACTCCCCACTTATACTGAGTAACATCTTCAGTTTCAGACATAATCTTATAATTCACTTAATTTGGATATTAAAACTTTGTTAATATATTATGAAAAATGTAAAAATCCTTTATTTTCTAATAGAAAATAACCTTTATGTTTTTCAATTTTCCTTCTATGAAACAATTCAAGTTTATTATCATATTTAATAAAAACATTACCACTTCCAATCATTGCTTTTCCTATTACAAACATTGGTAAATGAAATTTCTTTGCAAGAAAATTTACTTTTTCCAAATTCGAGGGATTGATCGTAGCTAGTATTTCGTATTCTTCACCACCATTAAATATCAGATCATAAATGTCTAGCGAATTATTTTTTGCAAATTCAATTAGACCTTTAGGAACTGGAATATCATCAATATAAAAATCAACTTTACTTTGCTTAGCCAATTCATAAAGAGAGATCCCTAATCCATCACTAGAATCAATTGATGATGAAAAATACTTTCCCAATGATATTCCAAATTTTTGATTAGGTTTTGGAAGTAGAATACGTGATATAGCTTCTTTTTTAAAAGAAGGTGTTATTGCTTTTGAATTGGAAAGCAATATTTTTAATCCTGCCGATGTATAACCAAATTCTCCTGATATTATTACAATATCTCCAGCTTTAGCATTATTTCTCAAAGGAATATTGTTAGATGTAGAATCCAAAAAACCAATTAAAGTACAATCAATAACTAGTTCCCCAGATTCATTAGTATCACCTCCAAGATAAACTACACCAAATTCTTTAGAGGCTTTTTCGAATCCCAAAATTAAGTTTTTTATTTTATTTTTTGTCCAAGAGCTAGGAATTGCTAATGATAGTAACGAAAAATAAGGTGGTTTTATTCCTTTTGCAGACATATCGCTAACAGCAGAAACAATACTTTTTCTTGCTATTTGCCATATTTTCATTTGTTTAACGACATCTGTACTTTCTACTAACATATCACACTTTATAATTATATTAATATTAGAGGAATTGAAGGGTCTTACTTTATTTATTTTCAGATCTTTGAAAGATAATACTGATACATCATCTCTTATTCGAAATGGTGTTTTATTTTTTTCTAAGAGATTAGAATAAAATAAATCTATAATTTCTTTCTCATTTAATTTGGTCATGTAATTTAATTATTCTTTCATTTACATTTCTATAAAGAGTATTAATTTCATTATTAGTAGATTCTATTGATATTCTTAAAACATGTTCAGTATTAGATATCCTAAATAAAACCCAAGAATTCTCATCTATAATTATTTTAATCCCATCTAGCGTATTAATTTCTGTTGAATCTTTTTTAAATTCGTCATATAACTTTTCCAAAATAGTTTTTTGTAATTTAGAATCAATTTGAATTTTAGTTCTAATTTGGGAATAATTATCGGATATTTCAAAACATTCTTTTAATATCTTTTTATTAATTGTACTGATTAGAACACTAGCTAATATGGCATCTCTACACATATTAAAATTAGGCATGATGAATCCTGCACTACTTCCCTCCCCTCCTGCATTAGCATTCTTTTCTATCATTTTTTGAACAACATTTGCTTCACCTACCTTAGAATAGGTTAAATAACATCCATGGTTTTTAATGAAATTTTGAATAGATACGCTTGTATCTATACTTGTTACAAATTCTTTTGCCCGGAAATTATATAGCATATTTGCTATACACAGTAAAAGTGTAATATCTGAATTTAACTTTTTACCATTCCTATTCACAACAACTAAACGATCTCCATCTAGATCAAATGCAAATCCATAATCAAGATCATTTGAATTTACAATAGATTTCAATTGTAATAAATCATCTACTGTAGGATCAGGGCCTCGAGAAAAGATCCCTTTATTCCCATTAACGTCATAAACAATATGTCCAATATTCTTTAATATATTATTAGCATATCCACATGCAGCACCACCTCCAGCATCTATTCCAATTCGTTTGTTATTGTATGAATTCACTTCTTTTAATTTTTGAATTAATTCTAATATATCATTTTCATAATTTGATAAGAAATTCCTAGAAATTCCATAAGACATAATTGGAAACATTGTATGAGTTGATAATAATTCATACAATTCGTTTTCAAATATCCCACGTCCATCAATTATGAATTTAAGTCCATTCCAATCAAAAGGATTATGGGATGCTGTTATAATTATAGATCCATCAAATTTTTTGGACTCTCTAAAAACTATGGGAGTAGGTGATATACTTAAATCATAAACATCAATATCCTGTTCCATTAAACTTGATTTTACAATTTTTTTTATGATGTCACCAGAAACTCTAGTATCACAAGCAACTAGACATTTTATCTTTTTATTTTTAGATTGTTTAAGATAAGATCCAAAAAGAGAAGATAATCTATAACTTTCATGAAGATCAAGATCCTTACCATAAATACCTCTCGCTCCAGAAATTGATATTTTCATACAATAAGAATAGAAAGTTTTGATTTAATTGTGTTACTAGAACCTAAATTATATATCAGTAAAAATAAATTTGTTTTGTTAATACTGCCTCTGTAGCTCAGCTCGGTAGAGCGAAGGTTTCGTAAACCTTAGGTCGTGGGTTCAAATCCCACCTGAGGCTTTGAGTGCTCAGCTCGAATCCGTTCTTTTGATGAATTCATACTGTCATAATGATTTTCAATTATTATTGTTTCCTAAAGTTAAGAATGATAAAGTACTAATTATTTAGAATGATTATCATTATTGATTTAATGTAATTCATTAAATTATCTAAATTATCTCCAATATCCCTATTACCTCCGGTATGTCAATAATAAGATTTGACTAGTTTACTAATTATTATTTGGAAATATTTTATTGTCAAAGCAAATATCTCCAGTTTTAATTCTGATTAAACTATTAAACTATTTGGAAAAAAGTGAAAAAATAAGATATTCAATAAAAATTGAACCATATATCTTTGATTTTTCTAAATGTTCTACAATTTAGAGACAAGAAATAGACTTACATACCAAGATAAAAGTTAGAGGACAAGTATTAAGAGAAAAAGAAAACTGAAAAGGGAGTCATTGCAAATTTAACAGATAAATTAATTATGTTATCTAATCAGGTAGATGTGATTGAAAAAATCAAATAATTAATTAATAAAAAATATTATATCAAATGTGTCTTATGTTCTTTATATTGATGTGATTCTTCTTCTGTCAATTTAAACCAGACAGTGTGCCCATCAAAGCGTTCCACTAGATTTTTAGGAATATAGAATTTATCCCCATCTATGGTTCCTTTTTTAGTTAGGATGTATTCTGTTCCAACCTCTTGAACTTCACCAAGATCAGTCTCATCTTCTATTCCTCTTGCTTCTTTTTTAATCACATCTTCTGGGTTATATATTGGAGACTCAGTTGACATCTATTAAGTAATTGTATACATTTTATATAATCTATTTCATTGATTTATCAATTCAATTCATAATTCTTGTTATGAAATGATGACAATGGATTATTTTGATTAGTATTGTTAGATGATGAAGGTTAGATTCTCTTTATTATTTAGAGGGATACATTTGAGTTAACAGAAATTGTGGAGATTTTATTATAATAGTAAAACCCATAACCAACTATTATTGGCAAATATTATCAATAATAAAGAGCTATGATAAAGTTGAAAAATCTTAAATTTTGTGAGATTGTATACATCAATCATTGTTAAAGTATTTAATATTTCGAGACAATTTTGTTTTTACTTCTTCAATTAAATGCCATAGCCACTAAAAATAGAAGGTTAGAAGCAAAAATATATTCAGAAAATATTCAAAAACAATAATTTGCTATTATAATATAAACAAAAAATTTAAAAGAATCCTATATATATAAAGATCAATAAATATTATGCAAAAGGAAAAAATAAATAGACCTTTCTTAAAATACTGGAAATTCAGTAAATATAAATTAATTCAGAAGGTAATAGAATCGCAGAATAAAGTTATTGAAAGACTTTTCTTGTTTAGAGTAAATATTAGCAATTCTTATGTTTTAAAGGAAATTATTCCTTATGTTTTTTCAGGGTTTACGATTATATTTATAGGATGTGTAATAATGAATATTTTAACTAATTATCCTCCAAGAGAAATAGGGATTAGTCCTTAAATTAATAAGTTAAAATCCAAAGAAAGAATTATTCTCATTTATAAAAGTTAGTCTTTGTTGTTATTATTGTAAATTTGTGAATAACAAAAATAATAGAATTATGAAGTTTTATAAAAATATTTCTAAAGATATTATTAAGATGTCATAATTATGACATTTATGACCTTTTACATGGTATTCATCAATTCCTAATTTTTTGTTTAAAGAAATTAACTATTTTGCTTTTGTGGTTATTTTTGTAAACCATATATATCTTTTTTACTACACGATTATAATTTATCGAAATCATAAAATATAATAATAATATTTATAGAACAAGTTTTGTATATATAATTATTAATCAAAATTGAAATTGAGATACTTAAAAAACGGTAAAAGTTATATTTATGATTTCCATATATCTGATATAGAGATAAGTTTAAAAGAAATGGTTTAGTGTCTCTGATTTAATAAACAATATCATGTTTAAATGTATCCTCTAAATCATTAGAAAACTTATGCACCTGTGATTGTTATTTTTCCATGAATCCATGCATTTTTAATTTCAGTCAGTTCATAGTCCCTATGTTTCCTTCTTTCAATAACATATCCAGTTTTAGAATGATAAAAAATAATCATATCATCAGGATAAAAAGATAGCATTGCATGATTATCATAATCTGATGCCATATGTCTTAAATGTATATTTTCCCAATTGAATAGTTCTTCAATGCTTCCATTAAAATGATAACAACTGCCACAAGGACATTCTATATCACGCCAGTTTCCAGAAATATTTTGTAACCAGGTATTATTGTCATTAATCTTAATATTTTTAATATTATTCATACATACACACTCATTCTAATTAACTAAATCTTATCATAAATTTAAATATTTCAATGGTTATGTATTTTTATAACCAATTTTAACATATGAATATAAATTATAATCTTATGTCTTTCGTTTTATTATAATATTTGATGAATCTATTCCCTTCCAGACAATTTCATATCCTAAATATTTAAGAATATCGATAGTGTATTGGATTGGAATATTATTATTTTCGAAAATCTGTTGTATTTTTATTAAATTATCAATATTACTAATTGTATCTTTTATTTCATTTAATTTTCTCTCGGAAATTAATAAAGAATTTTGTATTACGTATTTTTTAATTTGCTTATTTGTAGGTAGGTTCGAAATAATATTAGATAGAGAATTAAGGGAAACTCCATAAGTGTTAGATATTTCTTCTAAATCAATTATTTCTTGGTTCTTATTTAAGAGGTCTATAATATATTCAGTCATTGTAGATCTGTGAGTTTCAAGATTTTGATTCATCATTTTACTTTCTATAGATTTAAGATAGAAAAGGATCTTTTTCATGGGGATTGAATCTTTTTTATATATTATAATTTTATTCTGATCTAAAATCGAATCTGATAAAAGTTTTTTCATTTCACCACTTTCTGAAACCAGATTATTTTCATTTATTGCTATTAAAAGATCATCTTTATTATCACTAAATTTTGAGATTTCGTAAATTTTTTTAAATTTTCTCTCTAAATATTGTAGGGTCCAAAATCCTATTATTTCAAAATATATTTTTTTGCCATATCTTTCAAAAAGGAAATCAGCTATGAATGCTCTGCCACTTGGCAATATTAGCGGTTCAGGTTCTCTTACCAGCTTCCAGCCAGTATGAAATTTTTCAAATTGCATAGCAAATTTTGTCTCAACAAAACTATCAAAATTAAGATTAATGCTATTAGAGTCTTCAAATGGGTAATCATTATAAAATTGGTAGTTAATAGAATTAAAGAAATGTACTTCACTATCTGAAGAAAGATCAAAATCGTAAAGCTTTCTTCCTGAAAGAGTATTTTTAATTATTGATGCTTTAATACTCCATTTAGAAGCCGAAATAATTTTAGGAATTACTTTTGCTATTAAAATACCATATTTATTAGTTAATTTAAATATACTCAAAGGTCCATCTATTGAGCAGATTATATTGTCATTGAAATATGATTTAAAATCATCACCGTACACAAGATTTGGTTCAATTTGATTATATTGTATTTCTGTAGGAAATTTGTTGCCTGAATTCTTTTGAGTTTTTTGAAGATTATACATTAGCCCAAATCTTTTGATTGTTCTTAATACTTGTTTCCAATTTGTTCCTCCTTTTATAGTGAATTCAAAGTTAACAGAATTAAATAATAATGTCTGCAAAAGTGATAAATTATATATTCCTAGTAAATGTATAGGTTCAAGTGAACTAAAGCTTTCGAGAATTAGATAATCTTCTTGATCTAGCCACATCAATTTTTCCAAATAATTAGTTTTTGTACCTAATTTTGAAGCAACATACTGAAAAATTTTATCTCTTTTAGTATGATCTAGAGGTAATCCTCTCTTTGAAGATTCCTCAAATAAAACTTTACGTAACGAAAAGGAAGTTAGTACTTGAGTTGAAAAAAATTTGTTCTTCTCATAATCTGAAGAAAAGAATTGATTAATTTTGAAAACACACCGTCTTTCTAATAATGCAATGAGACCTCTAATTAGCTTAAAATCACTGTAACTATTTTCATATAAAAATAATCTTTTTTGTAAATCTCCTTTTGTCTCTTTTTTGTTATATGAGTATTCAAATTCTGTTATTAGTTTTTGTGCAATTAAAAGGTTATCATCAGAGGCTAAACAAAATAAAGGAGTAATTCTTTGACCTTTATTTGTTATTTTTGTCCTTAATAATTCAAGAGGCAACATATTTGCAGAAATAGATAATAACCACTAAATTCTCCTATCCAGATATCCTAATGTATGAAAAGCTATACATATTATACCCATAATTATAATTGATATTAATAATATTACTAATATCAAAGTAGTATATTTTTTTCCAAGGAATTGTAATGATTAGTTGAGATCTGGGAAGAGAAATGTCCATACCGTATATTGTATTAGTTAATAATCGAGTAACTCTAGGTATTTTATCATCATTACTTTTAGTTGGAAAGTATAATATTACAAAAATATGATTATTATATTTATCGATCTTTGGTATCGGAGTTTTCAAGAGATAGTCCTTGATATTTAATTTATGAAAAGAATATTGTCTTCCAAGGTTATTCATCTTTTTACGGGGTAGATTTCTTGTATCTATCAATAAAAGGATATAGTTTACAATCGATTCATATTGATATATTTGGGATTTTTGGGATTTGGCCTCCAAAATTGATTTTCAAGTAAAGAGTAAGTAAACGAAAATATAGTTGTTTCAAATCTAAAAGTAAATAAAATATAAAGAACATATTTAATAAAAATTTTACAAGTAAAAGTTAAGCGATACTTTTTTTTGGTAAATTATAATAAATTAATAAAATAATCAAAATACAGGATTTACGTAATACAAGAATAACATCTACAAGTAGATTATTTATAGTAATTAATTTTTATAAATATAACCAAAAATATGATATATTATATTACTATGTGTATTGTATGAAATTATATAAAAAATTAGTTTTATAAAAATAATATAATAAATTAATAAATTATTATATTAACAATAAAAATAAATAATAATAAATGATCTATAGTTATGTTGTAAATAGTTCAATTTAAATTATCTGTTTTGAATGGACTATCCCTATACTTTCATATCTTAATCTATCCGAGATTGATAGCCAAATAACATTGGTATAAAAAGGATTAATAAATTTTCGGAAAAATAGTGTTTTAGCTATTACAAAAATAATTAACTAATTAATTGGATGGATAACATTTAATACTAATTAGTGATATAGGAACTTTGTTGAATTACCCTGAATGAGGGAAACACTAAACCATAAAATTACTGTAGCCACACTTAATGGTAAATCATATTATAAAATTATTAATACGCTAAAATTACTTCAGTTAAATTATGAGGAGTTATCACCATCAGAAGCTTTAAACTCTTATTCAAGAATAATAATCACATCCAAGGAAGAATCACCTATATTTAAGAAAAAAAATATAATAGTGGATTCAGAATTAAATGAGAATCCTGTAATAATAAAGGCAAAAATATTAAGGAAATTAATAGAATCTCATACGTATGATCAATTAACAATTGGTATAGATCCAGGAAATAGAATAGGTATATCAATTTTCTATCTATATGATGAAATAGAAAGTGTAGTATTATCTACAATCGAATCAACTGTGAATTTTATTATCAAAATACTCTCAGGGATAAATGCAAAGAAAAAGATTGTAAGAATAGGAGACGGTAACATAAATATGGCTAGAACTATTGCATTTGTAATAAAATCTAATTTCAAAGATTTGGTTCATATTGAGATAGTAAATGAGTATGGAACTTCATCCATCCAAAATAATGAAAGTAACAGAAGAATACTTAAAGATAAATCATCCGCTAGACTAATTGCTTTTAGAAGTGGCAAGATTTTTGATCCAAAGCTAGATCATAATTAATATATGATATTGATTAAAACATTGAAGAATCTATATATTTATAATTGAAATGTATCTACAATTGATATAATGTTTAGAAGTATTTCACATTAACATTAACTTGTTATAAAGATAATTATAGATATTTAATAATATTTTGGCATAAATTATATTTTAAGTATTTGTAGTCAGAGAATTAAAATTCTATAATTTTAATAGTAATAATTTGAATAACGTAATAAAATCTTAAACTTCAAGTTTTTCAAAATACCATT
>Ga0209382_10002434_pt1 | contig 27169 bp, 23 predicted proteins | sample SoiMetdeltSBSDD5_FD_187599 | JGI IMG/M metagenome (GOLD analysis project Ga0209382, IMG submission 187599) | Bulk soil microbial communities from a Populus tree surrounding site in Tennessee, USA - Soil MetaG P. deltoides SBSDD5 (SPAdes) (version 2) | ecosystem: Environmental > Terrestrial >... | reverse complement strand
AGCCGGTCGCCCAGAACGGCCAGCACGGCCAGCACGGCCAGAACGGCCAAGCCGTCGCCGCCGAATAGCTCCGCTGCGCTCTCCCCGCTTCGGCGCCAATGGGAGTTCCCTTGCCTCTCGTGAGGAGCGAGCTGGAGAGGGAGTCCGGCTGGCGTGCCGGGCGAGCCTCACATGCGCAGAAGGGCCGGGAGCCAGAGCGCAAGGGCCGGCATCGCAAGGAGCAGGCCGACCAGCACGAAGTCCGCGATCAGGAAGGGCAGGGTGCCCAGATAGATGCGCGCGACAGGGATCTCCGGGTGCTGGGCCTGGATCACGAACACCGTCATGCCGGTCGGCGGGGTGATGAGGCCGATGGTGCACATCACGGTGATGAAGATGCCGAACCAGATCCCGTCGTAGCCGATGCCGGTCACCAGGGGCAGCGTGACGGGCACGGTGATGAGGATGGTCGAGACCTCGTCGAGGAAGGTCCCGAGCAGGACATAGAGCGCCATGACGGCGGCCAGGATCCAGAACGGCGACAGGCCGGCCTCCTGCACCAGCCGTACGAGCTCGCCGGGGAACTGGGTGGCCACGACGAAGCGCGAGAAGATGAAGGCGCCCACGACGATGAAGAAGACCGCGGCCGTGGTGTAGACCGTCTCCAGCAGTGCCTCGACGAGGCCGTGCCAGCCCATCGCGCGGGTGGCAAAGGCGATCAGGATGGCGGCGAAGGCGGCCACCGCGGCGGCCTCGGTGGGCGAGAACCAGCCGAGATAGATGCCCCCGACCGCGAAGAAGAATAAAATGCCGAGCTTCCACATGCCGAGTGCCGCCCGCAGGCGCACCTTCAGTGGCATCGCCGGCACTTTGGGTATCCAGGCAGGAGCCAGCCGGCCCATCGCCAGCACGGCGAGCACATAGAGGGCTGCGAGGACGAGCCCCGGGACCATCGCCGCGGCGTAGAGCTTGGGCAGCGACTGCTCGGCAACGATGGCGTAGATCGCCGTCAGAACGGACGGGGGGATCAGCACGCCCAGAGTGCCAGCCGAGGCCACGGCGCCGGCGGCGAACGCCGGGTCGTAGCCGTGCCGGCGCATCTCGGGGATCGCCACCTTGGAGAATGTCGCCGCGGTGGCGATCGACGAGCCGCAGATGGCCCCGAACAGGGTGCAAGCCCCGACCGTCGCGTTCGTGAGGGCGCCGCGCATGCCGGAGAACAGCGCGTTCGAGGCCTCGAACAGCTCGGCCGCCATGTTGGCCCGCGAGGCTACGGCCCCCATCAGGATGAACAGCGGCACCACCGACAGCGAATAGGAGCTGGCAAGCTGATAGGGCACCAGTCCCACCATCTTGAGCGCCGGCGCCAAGCCGTCGATGGCGGCGTAGCCGAGGAGCCCGGAGGTGGCGAGTGCCAGCGCAATCGGCACCCGCACGAGGATCATCACGAGCAGCAGCGCCACTCCGACGGGGCCGACGATCGCGACGCTCATGAACCCTCGCTCCCCTCGCTTCTCCACCAGGCCATGGCCATGGCAGCGATGGCGGAGGCGACGATGCCGACCAGCAACGCCGTCCAGTGCCAGATGCGGGGAAGGCCCAGGTCGGCGGTCACGTCGTTGAAGGCGAACGAGTCGGCGGCGGCGAGAAACCCCTGCCAGGCAACGACCCCCAGGACGATCGCGGCGAGCGCGGCGTAGGCACGCCTGAGCAGCGGCACCAGGCGTGGCAGCGCGGTGTCGAACAGGTTCACGAGGATGTGGTCGTCGCGCAGGAAGACCGCCGGCAGGGCCAGGAAGAAGGTGCCGGCGAGGAGCAGCTCGACGAGCTCGTAGACGCCACGGATCGGCGTGTTGAAGGCGGCACGGAGGGCAACGTCGGCGACCGTCAGGAGCATCATGCCGGCGAGACAGAGCGCGGCGATGAGACCGCAGGCTCGCGCGAGGAGACGACGCCGGCGTTCCATGGGGTCCCTCCGGGGCTGGCTGGGGAGGATGCATCGGGTAGTGTGCCCGAGCCTAGCCAAAGTGCCGGGGCGAGCACCAGCGCCTCGCGCAGCGGCCGTGGCATCCGGCGCACCGGCCCGTTCGCCGGACCGCGTTGCAGCGGCACGTGCTTCACGTGAAACAAGTGCAGCTGCAAGTCCTGCGCGGACGGCGGCTGACCGTTGCCTCACCGACACATGGCTCACGAATTCGGCTGTCAGACGAGGTGGTTGCGCGATCTCGCTTCCACGCCGCGACACGCGCCTTGCTATGAGTCGTCCTGCAAAGGTGCGTAGGGGAACAAATGCATAGAACGGCCGGCGCCGTGCTCGCCGCTGCGGGCGCCCTGCTGCTGTGCGGTCAGGCGCTGAGTGAGGAAAAGGTGAGGCTCCCGCGCAAGGGCTCCTCGCCCGGCTTCGAGCTGCGGTTCGATGAGAAGCGCCACGTCCCGCGCCGCGGCAACGACGCGGGGCCGTCCTGGGAGGAGCGCGAGCGCCTGGCGTGGCGAGAGCGCGGGGAGCGTCGCGAGCGCGAGGACCGGCAGGGGCAGGACGAACGCCGGGAGCGGCAGGCACGCTTGGAGCGCCTCGAGCGCATGCGGCTTCAGGAGCGTCGCGAGCGCGAGGAGCGCCGGGAGCATGAAGAGCGTAGGGAGCGCCAGGCGAGCCCTGAGCGTCAGGAGCGGCAGGCGGAGGATTGCCGGAAACTCGCCGGGCGGGCGCGACAGGCCCAGGAGGTGGCGAAGCAGAAGGTCGTCATCGGCTATCTGGCCGGCGGACTTCTGGGCGCCCTCCTCGCCTCCTCGCAGAACGACGAGGCCTACAAGGAGCCGAAGCTGGTCTGGGACGAGGTCTACAACAACTGCATGGGCCAGGGGCAGCGGGACCGACCGGGCCAGAGCCAGGACAATCGCGACGACGAAGATGACGACGACTGAGCGGTGGCCGGCCGTGCACCGTCGGCCCAGTCCCTCTCCCCGTTTGCGGGGAGAGGGTTAGAGCCTGCCCCGGCGCAGGCCGGGGGTGAGGGGCAGCAACAAGAGAAAGCCTGTCCCCGGGGAGCCTCCGATCGCGTGCGGCGCTCTCCATGGAGGCATCGCGCTTACTGGTTGGTGTTCTTGGCTGCCCCTCACCCCCCGCCCTCTCCCTGTCGACCTCGGGCCTCCCGCAGGGTGCCCTCCGCCACAAGGTCCCGAGGGCGACGGGGAGAGGGAGTCCGTGCGGCACATGGCACCCGACCTGTTCCGAAGCTCACGGCCAGGATTGGGCGCACAGCCTCACCAAAGCCGCGACCGGATTTCCCTTCCCCCTGCGGCTAAGGCATTCACACAAGTCGGCCAGGACGCCCAAGACGCGGCAAACCATGTCATTGCGGGGCTTGTCCCCGCAATCCAGCCAACCCCCATGCTCCGGAGCCTGCCTGGCGCTGGATCGCGGCAACACCGGCCTTTGCCGGTGCAGGCAGGTGCCGCGATGACAGGTTGAGGATGAGACGCCGGGAGCGGCCCATCAAATCCATGCCTTCCCAATGCGGGATGTGTGAATGCACCTAGCCCCTGCGGAAGGGCCCGGGGGGCAGGCGTAGTGCGCCGATGCCACGGCCGGGCCAGATTCGCTGGGCCGCAGCGGTTGCCCAAGCTGCACCGTCGCGCGCCTTGCTAAGCTGCGGCTCGCGATGGGCTTTGGGGGGACATCATGAATACCACAGCGAAGGCTTTGCTGGTGGTTGCCGGCGCTCTGCTGTGCGGCCATGCGCTCGGGCAGGATGCGGAGGCGACCTTCAAGAAGAAGGGCGCATCGATCGCGGCTCAGAAGCGCGACTCCGCGCAGTGCTGGAGGATCGCCCACAGGACCAGGCTCACCGACGACCAGGCCACCCAGAACGTGGTGACCGGTTATCTCGTCGGCGGGGTGATCGGGGTCCTGGTCGCTCAATCCAACAACGAGGAGGCGAACAAGCATCCCAAGAGTGCGTTCCGGCGCCAGGTGCATGAGGAGTGCATGGCCAGGCGCGGCTACGAAAAAGCCGAGTGAGGCCACAGACTCCCCAGCGCAAGCTCGAGGCGCGCCCGGGACTGCGCACCCCGGCCTCCGGCATGGGCTGGATGTTTCACGTGAAACAAATCATCGTTCAGCGGGCAATGCCTCAGCCGAAATCCGCGGCCGTCAGCAGGGCGGTGAAAGGAATGCCGGCGGCCTTGAAGGTCTCCGCCGCCCCCTCCAGGCGGTCGACGACGACGATCACCCGGTCGATGACGGCGCCCTCGGCCTGCAGCGCCAATACGGCCCGCATGGTGGACCCGCCGGTGGTCGTGACGTCCTCCAGCATGGCGATGCGCTTGCCGTCCAGCGTCTCGCCGGGGGCCAGCCCTTCCACCAGGCTCTTGGTGCCGTGGTCCTTGGCCTGCTTGCGCACGAAGAAGGCGCGCAGAGGCAGGCCACGCGTGTGGCTGGCGGCTACGACGCAGGTCGCGAGCGGGACTGCCCCCATCTCCATGCCGCCGACGAGGTCGATGCTGGCATCCCCCAGCTCCTCGAGGATCAGGCCGGCGAGCAGGTGCGCACCCTCGGCGTCCAGCATGGTGGGCTTCAGGTTGATGTAGAACGTCGAGGTCTTTCCGGAGGCCAGGGTTATGGCGGCGCCCGTGTGCAGGGAGCGGGCTCTGACGATCTCGATCAGGCGGCTGCGGGCGGTCTGGGCTTGTGCCATGGTGAGGCTCCGGCTGCGGGCGCATCGGGCGCGCAGGCTTCTCCCCGGCGCGGAGCACCCTGTCAAGCGCGCCCAGACGTGCTAGTGGCGTGCCAGCGGCTCGGGGATCGGACTTTTCCACGAGCTTGCACCGTCGCGAGGGGGCAGTCTTGAACCTGGATCTGCGGATGCGATTTCCGGCTGCCGCCTACATCGATCCGACCGCGCGGATATACGGCAGCGTCGAGATCGGCGAGGGTTCCAGCCTGTGGCCCTATGCCGTGATCCGCGCCGAGGCCTTTGCGGTGCGCATCGGCCGCATGTCCAATCTGCAGGACCACGTGATGGTACATGTGGGCGACCGCTCACCGACCGTCGTCGGCGAGTATTGCTCGATCGGGCACCGGGCCGTGCTGCACGGCTGCAAGATCGGCGACACCTGCCTGATCGGCATCGGCGCCACCGTGATGGATGGCGCCGACATCGGCGACAACTCGATCGTCGCCGCGCACAGCTACGTCGCGAGCAACATGGTCGTGCCGCCGAATTCCATCGTCATGGGCACACCGGCTCGTGTGGTGCGAACCGCCAACGACTTTGTGGCCAACCGCGTCAACGCCATGCTCTACCACCGCAATGCCCGGGCCTATGCCGAGGGCAACCACCGCGCCTGGGATGGCCCCGAGTACGAGGCCGAGATGCGCCGCTGGCGAGAGGCGGCCGAGCGGGAGCTCGCCGCGCGATACGGCCCGTGAGGGCGGGCTTTCTCTGCGCGCGCAATGTCCAGCGCTCCGCGCGCTCGATGCGGGCTCGAGGCTCGAATTTCAAATCCGATGCTTGTCATGCGGCAACGACGCAGTCACATATGACTGATGGTCGATGTTACGGAATTCTCCCGACAGGTGGGAGCCCTGCCGGTGCGGCGCGGGCCCGATGGCGATTGGCACGTCCTGCTCATCACGACGTTGCAGACCCACCGCTGGATCATCCCCAAAGGCTGGCCGTGGCCCGGCCAGCACGACTCCATCGCCGCCGCCGCCGAGGCGCGCGAGGAGGCGGGCGTGCTGGGCGCGGCGCGCGCCGGCAGCATAGGCTCCTACACCTACGAGAAGCGCCGGTCGTCGGGCCTGGTCCCGGTGCGGGTCGCTGTCTATCTGCTCGAGGTCGAGGAGGAGCTCGAGACCTGGCCCGAGTGCGAGCGCCGCCAGCGGGCGTGGTTCACCCTGGCTGCCGCCGCCGAGATCGTGGGCGAGCCGGAGCTGAGGGCCCTGCTCCTGCAGTTCAAGGCCACCGCCGACGTGCCATCCCCCGGCACGCCCGGGCAGCTGTAGTGCGACCGCGCACGGCCCGGCTTCAGTAGCCCGGCAGCACCAGCACCTTGGGCTCGCGGGGCAGCGTCGTCTGCGAGACGACGACGGTGGGCTCCTTCGCCATCTCGACCGGGAAGTCGGCGCGGATGCGCTCGAGGAAGCGGTTCAGTGTGGAGGGATTGAAGTAGTGCATGGGCAGGATCAGGCGTGCGCGCAGCGTTTTCAAGGTCTCGACCACGCCGGTGACATCCATGGTGTAGCTGCCGTCGACCGCCACCATCACCACATCGAGCTGGCCGATGTGGGCCACCTGCTGGTCGGTCAGCGTGTGATGCAGATGGCCGAGATGGCCGATGCACATGCCGGCGATCTCGAAGACGAAGATGGAGTTGCCGTAGGGGACATAGCCGCCGGCCCAATCGCGGATGTTGGTGGCGACGTTGCGCACACGCACGTCGGCGAGCGACACGTCGTGCTTGGCGGGCCCACCCTCCGGGTTCCAGCCGCGCAGGACGTGCTTGATGCCAGGATCGGGAGCAATCGAGTAGTGCGTGGTGTGCGCCCGGTTCATGGTGGCGATCTCGGGCACGACCAAGGGGCGGATGTAGTCGTTGTAGTCGGTCGCGATCCTGACCCCGCCGGCGCTCTCGATGAGCCAGGTGGCATGCCCGACGAACGTCATGCGCACCTCGTGCTGGGCGAGCGCCGCCGCCCGGTGCACCGAGGCTGGCACGACCGGGCTCGGGCCCCTCGAGACGGCAAAGCAGCGGTCGGCGCCCTGCGCCGCGGCCGGTGTGGGGCAGGCCAGTGCCGCCGACGCCACCAGGGTGATCGACAGCAGACGCTGGATGAGCATTTGAAGCCTCGAACGAAGCGCGCCGGGAAGAGGTGTGAGGAGCGGCCCGGACATCAATTCGGTCCCCGGTCGAGGTACCACTGCCACTGCCGCTCGCCGATCATGCAGTCGTAGGTCGGAGGAGGCGTCGTCTGCGTCGGAACGATTGGCGTTGGCCCTGCGAGACCGGATATCTCCAGGAGCAGCTTGCGCCGGATCGCCTCCTTGAGCTCGGCCAGGGTCTTCACGGGCACCATGAACGATCCGGGACCGCCGATGACGCAGGCGGCATAGTAGCGATCGAGGTCGGCGAGATCGAAGAAGCCCGGCGTGCCTATCTTGAGCATGATCGGCAGGCCGTTGATCACGATGCCCTCGGCCAGCAGGGCCGCGCGCGCAATCTCCACTGGCGGTCCCGCATTGTTGGGGCCGTCGCCGGAAACGTCGATGACGCGGCGATCACCGCGGGCGTTGCTCTTGCGCAGCAGGCTCCCGGCGAACTGCAGGGCGCCGCTGATCGATGTCCAGCGCTCGCGCGAGATCGGGTGCGCCTCGAGGCGGTCGGCGAAAGCGCGCGCGGCCTCGGGGCCGTCGATGATCGTCCACGGGATGATGACGCTCTGCCACTGCGGGCCCGCCCATTCCATATAGACCACGGCGATGCGCCCATGTCCGCCGGAGGCGATCGCTTTCTGCACCTCGCGATCGCGAAATGCGGCGACGTAGCCCTCCCTCTGCAGCCGCTGCTCGTCGAGGTCCATCGAGAGCGAGACATCGACCGCAATCACGAGCTCCAGGTCCACTGCGGTCTGCGCCGCTGCAGCGCCAATCCAGAGGAGGCACGCCAGGAAGCCGCCCGCCAGGCGGGTCGCTATGCAACCGCCGCGCTGCCGCGGCAGGCGGGGCCGCCCCGATTCGTCGCAAGGGGAACGCACGGCCTTATCCACAGGGGCGTGGCGGTCAGTCCCGCAATGAGGGCGACACGAGTTGTGCATGCTGGTAGCGTCCCTGGCGTTGGCAAGTGCGTCTGTCGTCGAGCGTACATTGCGTTGGCGCCGAGGGGCTCCTGCAGTTTTGCCATCGCTGGACCTGTGACATTCCCCCCGTTTGTCCCTTCAGGTTCCGTGGTCGGTCTGGCGGGAGCCCTCGCGCGTTAATTGTAGCCGAGTTCAGGCTCTACCGTGCGCCTCAAATCTGGGCGGCGCCGAGCAATATCGCGTCATCCTGCAGGCGCGAGGCCCCGGGTGGAGGTCATGGCGGGAGTCCGCCGGCCGAGGCTGCCCGCGCGGACGTTATACCAGCGAGCCAAACCCTTCACCCGTCATCCCGGAAGCCGAGCCGCAGGCGAGGCTATCCGGGACCTCGTCAAGCGAGTCGTACGTTGGATCGCCGAGGTCCCGGATCGGAGCGCTGCTCGCCTGCGGCTCGCATCGCTCCGTCCGGGATGACGGGTGGAAGGATGCGCTCGACGGTATTAGAGGGTCTGCTCCCATACCGCGGGGATCAGGCGGTAGCCGGTGCCACTTCGCACCAGGTGGGCGAAGCCGGGGAAGTTGAGGTGCATGCCCGTGACGAGGAGGCGCTCGGTTGCGGCCATGTCGAACACCTTGCGGCGCGCGGCAGCCGCGGCCTCCTGGTCGGTGTCGAACGCCATGCAGACCTCGGGACGCGCGGTCTGCACCTCGGGCACGTGCACCGTGTCACCCCAGATCAACAGCTGCTCCTTGCCGGAGCTGACGAGGTAAGTGGTGTGGCCCGGCGTGTGGCCGGTGCGAGGAATTGCGGTGACGCCGGGGAACACGTCGCCTTCCCCCTTGAAGAGGCGCCAGCGGTCCTTGTAGGGCGCCACCTGCTCCCGGCCGGCCTGGTAATAGAGCTTCTTCTCGCGCTCCGTGCCGCCAGCCATCATGGCATCGTCGAACCAGTGTGCGGGCTCCTTCTCGTGCATGACGAGCTCCGCGTCGGGGAAGTTGCGCTTGCCCGTTGTCATGTCCGTGAGGCCCGCCGAGTGGTCGGGGTGCATGTGGGTGAGCAGCACCGTGTCGATGTCGGCGGGATCGACGCCGGCCGCCGCCAGGTTGGCGAGCAGCTTGCCTGCGGTCGGCAGCAGGTAGTTGCCCGAGCCCGTCTCCACCAGGGCGAGGCGGCCGGCCGAATAGATCAGGAAGGCGTTGACGGCGGTGCGTCGCGCCGGCCGGAAACTATCCGCGAGGATCCGACGCGCCTCGTCCTCGCTGATGTTGCGGAGCACTTCGAGCCCGCCATCGAGGAAACCGTCGCTGAGGGCGGTCACGACGATCTCGCCGACGCGGCGATGGAAGACACCGGGGACCTGTTGCTGCGGGGCCTTGGTCATGCTCGTCCTCCCCAGGGTGAGCGAAGCCGCAGGGCGGGTTGGCGCGCCAGCGGCAACCCGCCGATCCTACCTGCCCGACGCCTCACCGCGGACCACCCCTACTCCGCCGCCTCCTTGAGGACGGGTGCTGCGGCCTTGACGTCGGCGTCGACGTGGACCTCGAACTTCTCGAAGTTCACCAGGAACATGTCGACCAGTGCGCGCGCCTGAACGTCGTACGCCGCCTTGTCGCCCCACGTCTCGCGCGGGTTGAGGATTGCCGCATCGATGCCGGGCAGGGCGGTCGGCACCTGGAAGCCGAACACCGGGTCTTTGCGCATCGGCTGCGAGGCCAGCGCGCCGGAGAGCGCCGCATCGAGGAGCGCGCGCGTCGCCTTGATGGGCATGCGGCTGCCCACGCCGAACTTGCCGCCCGTCCAGCCGGTGTTGAGGAGCCAGCAGCTCACCCCGTGCCTGCCGATGAGGTCGCGCAGCATGTTGCCGTAGACGCTCGGGTGGCGCGGCATGAAGGGCGCGCCGAAGCAGGTGGAGAACGTCGCCTGCGGCTCCTTGCCGAGGCCCTTCTCGGTGCCCGCGACCTTGGCGGTATAGCCGGAGAGGAAGTGGTACATCGCCTGGCTCGGGGACAGCTTGGCGATGGGCGGCAGCACGCCGAACGCGTCCGCGGCGAGCATCACGACGTTCTTGGGGTGTCCGGCCACGCCGGTGGGGCTGGCGTTCGGGATGAACTCCATCGGGTAGGCCGAGCGCGTGTTCTCGGTGAGCCGGCCGTCGTCGAAATCCGGCACGCGCGTGACGGGGTCGAGGATGACGTTCTCCAGGACCGTGCCGAAGCGGTTGGTCGCGGCCCAGATTGCGGGCTCCGCCTCCTGCGACAGGCGGATGGTCTTGGCGTAGCAGCCGCCTTCGAAGTTGAAGATGCCGTCCGAGCCCCAGCCGTGCTCGTCGTCGCCCACGAGCGTGCGCCTGGGATCGGACGAAAGCGTGGTCTTGCCCGTTCCCGAGAGCCCGAAGAAGATGGCCGACCTTCCCTCCCCGTCGACGGCAGCCGAGCAGTGCATCGGCATCACGCCGCTCTCGGGCATCACGTAGTTGAGGTAGGTGAAGACCGACTTCTTGATCTCGCCCGCATACGACGTGCCGCCGATCAGCACCAGGCGCTCGGCGAAGTTGCAGGCGATGACCGTCTCGGAGCGCACGCCGTGCCGCTTGGGATCGGCCCTGAAGCTCGGCAGGCTGATGACGGTGAAGCCGGGTCGGTAGCCCGCCAGCTCCCTGGCGTCCGGCTTGCGCAGCAGGCAGCGGATGAACTGCGCGTGCCAGGCGAACTCGGTGAAGATGCGCGCGTTCAGCCGATGCGCCGCGCTGGCGCCGGCGTAAAGGTCCTGCACGAACAGCTGGCGCCCCTCTGCGTGCCTGCGGAAATCGTCCCATAGCAGGGCGAACTGCTCGGGCGTCATCGCCTTGTTGTTGTCCCACCAGATCGCCCGATCGGTGGACGCGTCGCGCACGACGAACTTGTCCTGCACCGACCGGCCGGTGTGCACGCCCGTCTCCACCGACAAGGCGCCGCTGGCCGAGAACTTGCCCTCACCGCGGGCGATGGCGAGCTCTATGAGCTCCGCGTCGCAGGTGTTGCGATTGGCCTCGGCCGGGAGACTGAATGAAAAGGTATCCATCGTCGTTCTGTCAGCTGCTGCGTGTGGTGATGGGTGCGCTGCGCGGACGCGGTGCCGGACAGCCTTGATACTCCGAGCCGCTGCTCAAACAGCGGAAAGCAACTTTACACAAAACCGGTCCCCCTGTGATGAGCTGAAACGACGCCTGTCGTGTGTCTCCCCCACCCCTGCTTAACCGGAACTGAACAGCGGATTGAAGCCTGCCAAACGCCGCATCGCGGTGCGCAAGGCCCTGTTGCGGTGCAGCAAGGAGGTGCGGGGACGGCCGAGGGGCGACGTTTGTCGGCGGCCGAGGGCCGGCCTTCGCAAGACCCGCGCGGCACGCCTCTCGGCGCCCCGGTCGGACGACAGGGTCGACATTCATGCGGCTGACGATTCGGCTCGACCGCGATCGGCTTTACGGCGCCTGCCGCCGGGTATTGCGCGCCCCTGGGAAGGCATTCATGACCTGGCGTGAGGACGCCGATCAGGTAGCCAACACAACGGATTGGCGCACGCGTGGCGTCCCGCGCGGGACCCGAAGCGCGAGCGTGGCCGGGGCTGCTTGTCCGGCTCGGTTGCAATCATGGCCTGGGACGCGTATGGATGACAGAGAGGGCGGAGGCGTAGCGCGGCGAGGGGACCCGAGAACGCCGCGCGGCACCGGAGCGGCGGACCGCGCGCTGGGGACATTCGGGGGAGACCACAGAGACGGCGTGGGGATATCAACAGACATTGGAGGTCTCGGCTGGCTTCCGAGGGGGTCAGCCCGTTCAGATAGTACAATGCGCGAACGCGCCGAGCATGCCACGAGGTCCGCGCGTCAAGGTCATGCGGCCGCGTTCCCACCAAGCGCCAGGATGCCACTGTCCAGGATGCCACTGTCATGAAAGAGAAGAGTACGATCGCCCTCGTCGACGACGAGCGCAACATCCTCACTTCGCTGGGTATCGCCCTGGAGGCGGAGGGTTACAAGGTGCGCACCTACAGTGACGGCGCGACCGCACTCGAAGCGCTGACCGAGGAGACCGCCGACCTGGCGATTCTCGACATCAAGATGCCGCGCATGGACGGCATGGAGCTGCTGCGGCGCCTGCGCCAGCAGACCGACATGCCGGTGATCTTCCTCACCTCCAAGGACGAGGAGATCGACGAGCTGTTCGGGCTCAAGATGGGCGCCGACGACTACATCACCAAGCCGTTCTCGCAGCGCCTGGTCGTGGAGCGCGTAAAGGCGGTGCTGCGGCGCTTCCAGCCCAAGGATCCTGCGGGCGCAGCGACGGAGGCGGCGCGCGTGCTGGAGCGCGGCAAGCTCAAGCTCGACCCGGAGCGCCATACCTGCCATTGGGACAACAACCCGGTGATGCTGACCGTGACAGAGTTCCTGATCCTGCAGGCTCTGGCCACGCGACCCGGCGTGGTGAAGACGCGCGACGCGCTGATGGATGCGGCCTACGACGACCAGGTGTACGTCGACGACCGCACCATCGACAGCCACATCAAGCGGCTGCGCAAGAAGTTCAAGCAGGCCGATGAGAATTTCGACGTGATCGAGACGCTCTACGGCGTCGGCTACCGCTTCAAGGAGGCGTAATCCCGGGGGAGCGCATGGCGATCCAGACGGGCGGGTGGCGGCCTGGTGCCGATGCGGCGGAGGCCGTGACCAGGACGGCCGCGGGCATTGCCCGGCGCGCCAGAGAGCATGGCCGGCGTCTGGCCGGGAAGGCCGGTGTGCTCGCTGGCCGCGCCGGCAGCGCGTTCTACGGGTTCCTGACGCACGGGCCGCTGATCAGGCTGATTACGCGGACGCTCCTGCGTCGCATCATCGTCGCCAACCTGATCGGCCTCGCCATTCTGCTGAGCGGCGTCTTCTACTTGGCGCAGTATCGCGACGGCCTCATCGACGCCTGGCGCGACAGCCTCAAGGTCCAGGGCGAGAGTTTCGCATCCTTGATCGCCATCAACGCTACGCGCGAGGAATCGACGGGGCGCATCGTGCTCAATCGCGAGGCGCTGCCGGAGATCGAGGGGGCGCACAAGGCGCTGACCGACGAGCCGATCGCGGCTCTCCAGCTCTCCATGGACCCCGAGAGAATTGCGCCGCTCTTCGCGCGCCTGCCTCCGACGACGCGGGCGCGCGTGTACGACACCAGCGGGGTCATGGTCGTGGACTCCGACCGGCTCCTGAAAAAGGGCAAGCTGGCAGCCGGCAATGCGCCGGACCCGGCCGTCCAGCACGGCGGCCGGCAGCGCGCAAAGACCGCTTGGACGCGCTTCATGGCGTGGCTGCAGCGCGGGGAGATCCCGGTATACCGCGAGATCGAAGGCGCGAACGGCAAGGTCTACTGGGAAGTGCGTGCGGCCCTGGCGGGGGGAGGCGGGCACTCGCACGCGATGCTGATGATCACGGAGTCGGGCCACCACATCCTCTCGGTCGCCACGCCGATCAGCTATCGCGACGAGGTGCGCGGCGTCGTGCTGCTGTCCACGAGTCCCGGCGCACTCGAGAAATATATCCAGGAGGAGCGCTTCGCCCTTCTCGGCCTCGCCTTGACGGCCCTGGCAGCGACCCTGATCGCGTCGGTGCTCACCTATCGCACCATCGCGGGCCCGATGCGCAAGCTGTCGGAGTCGGCGGAGAACATCAGCCGCAACATCAGTGCGCGCACGAAGCTGCCGCAGCTCGCGGGCCGCACCGACGAGGTGGGGCAGATGAATGCCGCCTTCAGGACGATGACGGAGTCGCTCTATCGCCGCATCGAGGCGAGCGAGCTGTTCGCGCGCGAGGTCGCCCACGAGCTGAAGAACCCGCTGACGGCGGCGCGCTCGACGGCGGAGTCGCTTGGCTACGTCAAGACACCCGAGATGCGCGAGGAGCTGGTGCGCCAGATCCAAGGCGAGCTGGCACGCCTCAACCGGCTGATCAGCGATGTCTCCGCCGTCTCCAGGCTCGATGCGGAGCTGGCTTACGGCGGTAGCGAGCCGGTGGACGTGCGCGAGCTGCTGCGCGGCGTGATGGCCATATTCCAGGATCGCTGCAGCTCGAGCACGCTCGAGCTCGTGCTCGACATCCAGGACCGGTGGCTGCCCGCCGGCGCCTTCATCGTCATGGGGCACGACGACCGGCTGGGCCGCGTCATCACCAACCTGCTCGACAACGCGATCTCCTTCTCTCCCGATGGCGGCGTCGTTGCCGTGCGGGCGCGCCGCCTCGACAGCGCCATCGAGATCGTCGTCGACGACGACGGCCCGGGCATCCCGGCCGACAAGCTCGACGACATCTTCGAGCGCTTCTATTCGGACCGGCCGCAGTCGGACAGCACGCTGGGCAAGAACTCGGGGCTCGGTCTCAGCATCTCGCGTGATATCATCGATGCCTATGGCGGGAGCATCGAGGCAAGCAATCGCGTCGCCCCCGAAGGGGCCGAAGCCATGCGACTCGAGCATCCCACGCTCAAGGAGCTGCGCCAGCCGGGAGTCCTCGGCACGCGCTTTACGGTCCGCCTCCCGGCGGCCAATGCAGCGGGCGCCAAAGGAGGTCAGCAGCTTGCAAGGCGCGCCTGAGGTGGTGCACGGCACCTGCGTCGGCCTGGGCCGCCGCGCGGCGCTGCTGCGCGGATCATCGGGCTCCGGCAAGTCAGACTTGGCCCTGCGGTTCCTGTTCCTGGCCCGGCGGGGTCCGGCCGCCCTCGAGGCGCCGGTGCTGGTTGCGGACGATCAAGTCTGCCTCGTGAGCGATGGCAGCCGCATCCTGGCTTCCGCGCCCGAGAGCGTTCGCGGCCGGATCGAGGTGCGCGGCGTCGGGATCGTCGCGGTCAAGTCGATACCCGAGGCCGAGCTCGCCCTCGTCGTCGACCTCGTCGAGCCGGCCGCCGTGGAGCGGCTGCCCGAATGGGACGCCAAGGCTCGCTTGCTCGGGATCGACGTGCCCTTGCTGCGGCTCGCCCCGTTCGAGGGCTCCGCCGCGATCAAACTGGCGCTGGCGCTGGCGCATGCGGGTCGCAGCTGAGACAATGGTTGCGCATGCAGGCGTCTTTCCCCTTGCCTCACGGCCGCAGCCTGACCATCATGCGCCTTTCCGGCCGAGCCGCGCGCGGACAAGGCACTGGCGGGAGCGCCTCCGCAGAGGACCTGCGAACCCAAGATGATCGGTGTCGTCATCGTCGCACATGGCGGCCTTGCCGCAGAGTTTCGCGCCGCGCTTGAGCACGTGGTCGGGCCCCAGGAGCACCTGGAGCCCTTCTCCATCGGCCCGGATGACGACGTGGAGGCACGGCGCATGGAGCTGATCGAGGCCGTGCGCCGCGTCGACACCGGCAAGGGCGTCGTGCTGCTGACCGACATGTTCGGCGGCACGCCGTCGAACCTCGCGATCTCCGTGATGGAGGAGACCGGAGCGGAGGTCCTGGCGGGCATCAACCTGCCGATGTTGATCAAGCTTGCCAGCGTCCGTGGCGAGGCATCGTTGCCGCACGCGACGTCGGCAGCCAAGGAAGCCGGCCGCAAGTACATCAGCATCGCCAGTCAGCTGTTGTCGGGTGAGTCGTGACCGGGGGTTTCGTGCTGGGCGACGAGCAGAAGCCGCGCGCCCGCGTGACCATTCGCAATCGCAAGGGTCTGCACGCGCGCGCTTCAGCCAAGTTCGTCAAGTGTGCCGAGATGTTCAATGCCACCGTGCACGTTACCCGGGACGACCGTACCGTTGGTGGCACCTCCATCATGAGCCTGATGGCCCTGGCGGCCGGGCCGGGCACCGAGCTTCTCCTCGAGGCCGAGGGCCCGGAGGGTCCGGAGGCGCTCGAGGCGCTCGTCGCTCTGGTGGCGTCCGGCTTCGGCGAAGGGAATTGACCGCAGCGCGCGGGGCCGAGCCACCGCTGACAAGCTCGGCGGCTCAGCCTCGGCTTCGTTTGCGGGCGCGGACCATCCAGCTGCCGTGGTAGGAGTGGCGGAGCGCGTCGGAGGCGGCCCGCACCGGCAGCCCCGGCACCCGTGTCGCTGGAGGCAGGCGGTTCTACGGCATGCAGCATCGATCGCCCGAAGCGCGCGGTCATATGCACGGCCACAGCCATGGGCACGACCACGGTCGTGATGCAAACCCGGCTGCGCTGGCCAAGGCCCTGGCGCTCACCGGCAGTTTCCTCGTCGTCGAGGTGATCGGCGGCATCCTGACCGGCAGCCTCGCTCTGCTCTCCGACGCTGCGCACATGTTTACCGATACGGCGGCGCTTGCCATTGCGCTCGCCGCGATCAGGATCGGCGAGCGGCCGGCCGATTCCCGGCGTACCTTCGGATACCAGCGGTTCGAGATCCTGGCGGCGACCGTGAACGCGGCCCTGCTGCTCGGCGTTGCGCTCTACATCCTTTACGAGGGCTATCGCCGCTTCGTCGACCCCCCGCAGATCCAGTCCCTCGGCATGCTGGCGATCGCGGTTGTCGGGCTCGCCGTCAATCTCGCGGCGATGCGCGTCCTGGCCCCTCGGCAGGAGCGCAGCGTCAACGTGCGCGGCGCCTATCTGGAGGTCTGGAGCGACGCCTTGGGCTCGCTCGGCGTGATTCTGGCCGCCGTCGTCCTTTGGCTGACCGGGTGGGCCTGGGTCGACACCCTCGTCGCGGTCGGCATCGGCCTGTGGGTGCTGCCGCGGGCCTGGTCGCTCCTCTCGGAGACGGTGAACGTGCTGCTCGAAGGCGTGCCCGAGGGGATCGACCTCGACGAGGTCGCGCGCACGATCGCGTCGACCCCGGGGGTGGCGGACGTCCACGATCTGCACGTCTGGGCCTTGACGACCGACGTGCCGAGCCTGTCCGCCCATCTGGTGGTGCCGGACGGGACCGACACCGACACGGTCCGCATGGCGGTTGCGGAGGCGCTGGCGCAGCGCTTCGACATCCGCCACGTTACGTTACAGACGGAGCGTATCGACTGCCGGACGCAAGGCACCACGGCGGTCGTGCACTGACGCGGAAAGCCCGACCTGGAACCGCACCGTGGGGCCAGCCGCGACCGAACTCGCGGCTTCACCGGGCGCGGCATGCTTCTCCACGCCCCGGGAGAACGAGCGCGTGCCCTCGCGGTCCGGCTGCAGCACATGGATGAGCAGCAGGGCACTGACGAGCATCAGCAGATACCCGATGAGGAACCGGGACAAGCCGGGCGTGCCGCGAGCCCTCGAAGCTTTACGGATTGCAAACCTCACAGCCAGCCCTCCCGCTTGAACCAGAGGTAGGGAACGATGGCCGCGATGACCATCACGATCAGCGCCACCGGGTAGCCGTACGCCCAGCTGAGCTCCGGCATGTGGGCGAAGTTCATGCCGTAGATCGAGGCCACCAGCGTCGGCGGCATCAGGACGACCGCCACGATCGAGAAGATCTTGATGATCTGGTTCTGCTCCAGGTTGATGAGCCCCAGCGTCGCATCGAGCAGAAAGTTGGTCTTGTTGGAGAGGAAGTTCGATTGGTCGGACAGCGCCGTCGCGTCGCGATGCAGCGACTTGATGCGCCCACGCACCTCCTTCAAGGCCTTCTTGTCGGTGGCTTCCGCGGCCGAGTGATAGCTCAGCAGGCGGTTGATGCTGACGAGGCTCTCGCGCAGCTTCGTGAGCAGATCGCCGTTGCCGCCGATCTGCTCGATGGTGCCTTCCAGGTCGCGGCTCTTGCTCAGGCGCCCGCGCTTGGCCTTGTGGCGAAACACGCTGCGCGAGATCGCCTCGATGTCGACGGCGACCCGCTCCAGGGTGTCGGCCATCCGGTCGATGAGGGCCTCGAGCAGGCTCAGCATCAGCAACTCTCCGGTGGCGCACGGCACGGCGCCGGGCCGCTGCGCCCGCGCGACGAGGCTCGTGAACGCCCGGGGCTCGGCGAAGCGGATGGTGGCGAGGTTGCCGCCCTTGAGCACGAACGTGATCGGCGTGGTGACGGGGTCGTCGCTGTCGAGCATGGCGAGCGCCGTAATGGTCATGAACTCGGCGCCGCCTTCGTGGTAGAGGCGGGCGGAGACCTCGATCTCCTGCATCTCCTCGCGCGAGGGCAACGAGAGGCCGAGGGCGCTCTCGACGTAGGCGTCCTCCTCGGGCGTGGGATTGTAGAGGTCGAGCCATGCCCCGTTGCCGTTGCCCGGCGGAGCGGCCGGGCCTTCGGCGGGGCGGACGGCGGTGGGGTCGATGGTGTGAGCGACAAGCCGGTCGCCCTCGCAACGGTGAACGCGCAGCATGTCAAGCTCCCTACAACTGGCCGCCGCCGCGGCGCTCGGGAGCCTGCAGTCGTCAGGCCTCGGCGCGCGACGGCAACGATGATCGACTAGGTCGGTCCGTGCTCATTGGGTTCCGCTGTTCCGATTGCGCGCCTGTGAGGTCGAGCCGAATCGCATGGCCACGTCACGGGCGTCGCCGGGTCATGTAGGACGAATGCGAGTCCCGGCCAAGGGGGAAAATCGACCGGGGCCGGGCAGCATGCGACCATCCAGGTGCGACATGCTCGCAGTCCGGTGGCGGCTGACGTCGTCACGCCCTGGGCCCCAATCGGCCGCTCGCGCCAAGGTCCCGCTCGAGGCTGCGGCGTTCGATCGGCTCGCGACCGGGAAAGGGATATAAATACTTCTTTATATCTTGTTGCCTGGAGCCAGTGGCGCCGCTATAGAGGCCTTCCAGGACGCCCGTACGTGCCCGAGCAGCGGGGGGCGGCTCGGCAAGGCTCCAGGCCCGGCTCGCGCGCCGAAGGCTGTCCACGGCCTCGGAAACGGCCCGCAGCAGTGGTTCTCGGGCGCTTGAAGAAGAGTCTCGAAGGAAACATCATGACAGCTGGCCGCGACTACGTTGTTAAGGATATCGCCCTGGCCGATTGGGGACGCAAAGAGCTCGCCATTGCCGAGACGGAGATGCCGGGGCTGATGACGACCCGGAGGGAATTCGCCGAGCAGCAGCCTCTCAAGGGCGCCCGCGTCGCCGGCTCGCTGCACATGACCGTCCAGACGGCGGTCCTGATCGAGACCCTGCGGGCGCTGGGTGCTGAGGTGCGCTGGGCCTCCTGCAACATCTACTCGACCCAGGACCATGCCGCTGCGGCCGTCGCTGCCGGTGGCACGCCCGTGTTCGCCGTCAAGGGCGAGTCGCTTCAGGACTACTGGGACTACACGCACCGCATCTTCGAGTGGGGCGACGGCGGCACGCCCAACATGATCCTCGACGATGGCGGCGATGCAACTTTGCTCATCCATCTGGGCGTCCGGGCCGAGAAGGGCGACACCAGGTTCCTCGACGGGGCGACCAACGAGGAGGAGGAGGTGCTGTTCGCCTCCATCAAGACGCGGCTGAAGGAGAAACCCGGCTGGTACGGCGAGAACGCCCGGAACATCCGCGGCGTCACCGAGGAGACGACGACCGGCGTGCACCGGCTCTACGAGATGCAGAAGAAGGGCACGCTCCTGTGGCCCGCCATCAACGTCAACGACAGCGTCACCAAGTCGAAGTTCGACAACCTCTACGGCTGCCGCGAGAGCCTGGTCGACGGCATCCGCCGCGGCACCGACGTGATGATGGCCGGCAAGGTCGCCATGGTCGCCGGCTACGGCGATGTGGGCAAGGGCTCGGCGGCCTCTCTGAGGCAGGCGGGCTGCCGCGTCATGGTGTCCGAGGTCGACCCGATCTGCGCCCTGCAGGCGGCCATGGAGGGTTACGAGGTCGTCACCATGGAGGACGCCGCGCCGCGCGCCGACATCTTCGTCACGGCGACCGGCAACGTGGACGTGATCACCGTCGAGCACATGCGCCGCATGAAGGACCGAGCCATTGTCTGCAACATCGGGCACTTCGACTCGGAGATCCAGGTCGGGGCGCTGCGCAACCTCAAGTGGCACAACGTCAAGCCGCAGGTGGACGAGATCGAGTTCCCCGACGGCAAGCGCATCATCCTGCTGTCGGAGGGGCGCCTCGTGAACCTCGGCAACGCCATGGGGCATCCGAGCTTCGTGATGTCGTCCTCGTTCACCAACCAGACGCTGGCGCAGATCGAGCTGTTCACCAGCCCCGGCAAGTACGAGAGGCAGGTGTACACGCTGCCCAAGCACCTCGACGAGAAGGTGGCGCGGCTGCATCTCGACAAGATCGGCGTCAAGCTCACCAAGCTGAGCGACCAGCAGGCGGCCTACATCGGCGTGCCGCAGGCCGGGCCCTACAAGCCGGATCATTACCGGTATTGAGCAACACCCGTCATGTATGGACGGAGCGGTGCGAGCGGAACGCGAGCAGCGCTCGGATCCGGGACCTCGGGAGACGAGCTGGATCCTCGCCTCACGAGGTCCCGGATAGTCTCGCCTGCGGCTCGACTTCCGGGATGACGGGTGAAGCTGCATTTGTGCTCTATGCGCTCTGGCCACGGAGGGCGAAGCTCCACATAATGCTTACTGATTCGTAAACGGGCAGCACCGTCCTGTGCATTTGGCGCGTCGCACAGCCAGACGCACTGGGCCGACAATCGGGTCGATCGGCATTCATGTGGGTGGCAGGCGCCAACGGCACCCTTCGCAGGCCGCGCGCGGAGCTGGCATTGCTCCTCCTTGCCAGCTCCCTGGTCGTGGTCGCCCTGGCGATCGCGGTGACCCACGGCGCCGCCGCGGCACCTCCGGAGTGGCGCGCCACCCTCATCCTCGCGCTCAGTGCCGCGGCCGGCGGCACCCTGCTCGCGGCCGCCATGAGCGTGATGGCGCTCTTGCGCCGCGACGGCCGCTGGCGCCATCCCCGTGACGAGCTTGCCGAGCTGCGCCGCAATCTGCTGACGGCAGAGTCGATCATCAAGGCCGAGCCGCAGGCGCTGGTGCTCTGGGAGCAGGGCCAGGGCGTGCGCGTCATGATGCACACGCTTGCCGGCATCGCCGGCCTGCCCGCCCGCCACTCCGACCTCCTGCGCTTCGGGGCATGGCTCGATACCGCCTCCTCGCAGGCCTTGAAGGCGGGGCTCGATGCCCTGTTCGCCGACGGACGGCCGTTCAGCCAGCTCCTGAAGACCGCCGCCGGCGGCTATGTGGAGGCGGACGGGCGCGCAACCGGCGGCCGGGCGATCCTGCGGCTGCGCGAGGTGACCGGGCGCAAACGCGACCTCTCCCGCATCCTCGACCAGCATCGCATGCTCGTGCGCAACTCGCAGTCCGCCAGGGCGCTGTTCGATGCGCTGCCCATGCCGGTGTGGTTCCGCCGCGAGGACGGCAGCATCGAATGGATCAACGAGGCCTACGTGAGGGCGGTGGAGGCCAGCGACGACGTGGAGGTGCGCGAGCGCCAGATCGAGCTGCTCGAGATGCGCCAGCGCCAGCGGGTGAAGCGCGCCCTGACGAAGGGCGTCCCCTACCGCGAGCGCGCGCATATCATCAGCAGCGGCTCGCGCAAGGCCCACGACGTGGTGGTGCTGTCGCTCGACGGCGCCACCGCCGGTGCCGCCATCGACGTGGCCGCCATCGAGTCGGCCCAGGGCGAGCTTTCCCGCCACGTCGCCGCCTACGAGCGCACGCTGGACCGGGTCGCCACCGCCGTGGCCATCTTCGGGCCCGACCAGCGCCTCGCCTTCTACAACGAGGCCTACCGCAAGCTGTGGTCGCTCGATGCCGACTGGCTCGCCACCAAGCCCACCGACGCGCAGGTCCTGGACCGCCTGCGCGAGCTGTCGCGCCTGCCTGAGGTCGAGGTCAGCTACCGCGAGTGGAAGGCCAAGATCCTCTCCGGCTACAAGACCGGCACCGAGTACGAGGACTGGTGGCATCTGCTCGACGGGCGCTCGATCCACGTCTCCTCCGCCCAGCGCCCCGACGGCGGCGTCACCTACCTCTACGACGACGTGACCGAGCGCATCGCGCTCGAGAGCCGCTACAACGCCCTCATCGACGCGCAGCGCGAGACGCTGGACGGCCTCAAGGAGGGCGTGGCGGTGTTCGAGCCCGACGGCCGCCTCAAGCTGCACAACTCGGCGCTGGCGCAGATCTGGCGCCTGTCGCGCTCGACGCTGAACGAGGGGCCGCACATCGACGAGATCGTCGCCCAGTGCCGCAAGCTCTACGAGGACCGCAGCACCTGGGCCCGCATCGGCAACGCCGTTACCGGCATCTCCGACCGGCGCCAGCCGATCCAGGGCCAGATGACGCGCGCCGACCAGTGCGTCGTCGACTTCGTGGTAACGCCGCTGCCGGACGGCGCGACGCTCATCACCTTCGTGGACGTGACCGACTCCAAGCGCTACGAGCGCGCGCTGATCGAGCGCAACGAGGCCCTCGTCTTCGCCGACCGCCTCAAGAGCCAGTTCATGCGCCACGTCTCCTACGAGCTCAGAACGCCGCTCACCAACATCATCGGCTTCAGCGAGCTCATGCTGCAGCCGGCGACCGGCGACCTGAGCCCCAGGCAGCGCGAGTATCTGGGCGACATTCTGGTGTCGTCCAGGATGCTCTTGGCGATCATCGACGACATCCTCGACCTCATCATCATCGACGCCGGCGCGCTGGAGCTCAAGCTCGCCCCGGTCAAGGTCGCGAGCATCGTCGATGCGGCCGCGCTCGGCGTGCGCGACCAGGTCTCGCGCGCGCGCCTCAATCTCGACATCCGCATTGCCGACGATGCGCAGGAGTTCATCGCCGATGAAGCCCGCGTACGGCAGGTGCTCTACAACCTCCTCACCAATGCGATAGGGTTCTCCAAGCCGGGCGACAGCGTCAGCGTGAGCGTCTGGCGGGAAGCGGGGATGATGGCCTTCGCGGTGCAGGATCGGGGCGTGGGAATTCCCAAGGAGGAGCAACGCCGCGTGTTCGAGCGGTTCGAGAGCCGCAGCCAGGGCTCCAAGCATCGCGGCGCAGGCCTCGGCCTGTCCATCGTGAAGAGCCTCGTCGAGCTGCACGGCGGGGTCATGGCGCTGGAGTCCGAGCCCGGCCGCGGGACGCGGGTCACCGTGCGCTTCCCCGAGAACGGCGTCGCCCTGCCGGCTCCGGCGTTCGCCAGCCCGGCACCCGCGCAAGCATAGCCCATGGAATGGACGCGCGAGCTCGACGAGGCCGGGAGCGTGCGGCTCGCAGAGCTGCTGGCGCTCGGCATTCGCCGCGGCGACGTGATCGCGCTGAGCGGCGAGCTGGGTGCCGGGAAGACCACGCTGGCCCGGGCCCTGATCGGCGCGCTGACGCGCACCGGTGGGGCCGAGGTGCCGAGCCCGACGTTCTCGCTGCACCAGGCCTACGCGACCCCGCGGCTGACGCTCGCGCATTTCGATTTCTATCGGCTGTCGGGCGCCGAGGATGCGGCCGAGCTGGGCTTCGAGGAGGCGGCGAGCGAGGGCGCCGTCGTCGTGGAGTGGCCGGAGCGCGCCGCAGCGCTGCTGCCGGCGAGCCGCATCGAGGTCGCCTTTGCCGAGGCGGCGAGCCCGGCCGCGCGGCTGGTGACGGTGCGCGGGCTCGGTGAAGCCGCGGCCCGCGCTGCCAGGATCGGCGAGCTGATGGCCTTTCTCGATGCCCAGCCGGCGTGGGCGGCAGCGCGCATCGCCTATCTGCAGGGCGATGCCTCCACCCGCAGCTACGCGCGCCTCAGCCAGGGCGGCCGCACCGTCCTTCTGATGGATGCGCCGCACCAGCCCGACGGACCGCCGATCCGCGACGGCAAGTCCTACAGCAGGATCGCGTGCCTGGCCGAGGACATGGTGCGGCCGTTCGCGGCCATCGGCGCCGTGCTCCGCGACGCGGGCCTCAGCGCGCCCGGCGTCGTTGCCGCCGGCCTCGACAGGGGTCTCCTCCTGGTGGAGGACCTGGGCGACCGCCTGTTCGGCTCCGAGATCGCGGCCGGCACCTCGCAGGCGCTCATGTGGCGCGCGGCCGTCGATGCCCTGGTCGAGCTGCGCCGCATCCCGGTGCCGAGGAGCTTCCCGCTTCCCGACGGTACGAGCTACAGCCTGCCGAGGCGCGACCGCGCCGCCTTCGAGATCGAGATCGAGCTTCTGCTCGACTGGCTGTGGCCCGAGCTGAAAGGCGAGCCGGCGCCGCGGGCAGTGCGCGCGGAGTTCCGCGAGGTCTGGCGCCCCGTCCTCGACCGCCTGCTGGCCCTGCCCGGCGGCTGGTTCCTGCGCGACTACCATTCGCCCAACCTGGTCTGGCTGCCCGAGCGCGAGGGCGCGGCCAGGGTCGGCATTCTCGATTTTCAGGATGCCCTCGAGGAGCACTTCGCTTTCGATCTGGTGTCGCTGCTGCAGGACGCGCGGGTCGACGTGCCGGAGGCGCTGGAGCGCGAGCTGTTCGACGCCTACTGCGCGCAGGTTGCCGTGCGCGAGCCGGCCTTCGACCGCGCGCGGTTCGCCGAGGCCTATGCCGACTTCGGCGCGCAGCGCAACACGCGGCTGCTCGGTCTGTGGGCCCGCCTGCTGAGGCGGGACGGCAAGCCACACTACCTGCGGCATATGCCGCGCACCTGGGGATATCTGGCCCGCAATCTGCGGGCTGTCACGCTGGCGCCACTCGCCGACTGGTACGAGCGTCACTTTCCTGCGTCGGTGCGAAGTCGGAGCATTCTGCCCTGAACAGGGCAGGGGGAGACCGGGACGCATGTCCGCAACCATAACGACCGCCATGGTGCTCTGCGCCGGTCTCGGTACCCGCATGGCCACGGCCAACAACGCGCTGCCGAAGCCACTCGTGCCGCTTCGGGACAAGCCCCTCCTCGACCACGTGCTCGACCGCCAGGCCGAGGCCGGCATCGAGCTCGTCGTGGTCAACGTGCACCACAAGGCCGGCCTGATCGAGGCGCATCTCGCGGGGCGGCGCTCACCGAGGATCGAGATATCCGACGAGCGCGAGAGGTTGCTCGACACCGGCGGCGGCGTGAGGAAGGCGCTTCCACGGCTGGGTGCGGGCCCGTTCTTGATTCATAACAGCGACTCGGTCTGGATCGAGGGCGTGGGGTCGAACCTGTGTCGCCTCATCGAGGCCTGGGACGATGCACGCATGGACTGCCTGCTGCTGCTGGCACCGGCCTCGCAGAGCCTCGGCTACCAGGGCCGGGGCGATTTCGCCTTCGGGGCGGACGGTCGCATTCGCCGGCGCCGCGCCGAGCAGGAAATGGTGCCGTTCGCGTTCTCCGGCGTGTCGATTGCGCATCCCAGGCTGTTCGACGGCAGCCCCGAGGGGGCCTTCTCGCTGAACCTGGTCTGGGACAGGGCCATCGCCGCCGGGCGCGCTTACGGGCTGCGCATGGAGGGCACTTGGATGCACGTGGGCAGTGGCGATGCGTTGGCGCAAGCCGAACGGCAGCTGACCCTTGCTGCTGTCGGCTAGCAGGCGCCCGCGGCCGGTCGAGCAGGCCGCCACTGCGGCGCAACGCGTGTACGCGGTCGAGCCGGGCCGGCCGTTTCTGACGGCCCTGGCGGAGGCTCTGCTGGCCGGCGACCTGCCCACGCCGGGTGGCGCACGCCCGGACCCGCTCCAGCTCGCCGACATTACGCTCTATCTGCCGTCGCGGCGGGCGACGCGCGCACTGCACGAGGCTTTCCTGCGCGCGTCGAAGGGCCGGGCCCTGCTGCTGCCGAGGATCGTGCTGATCGGCGAGGGCGACGAGGACCGCGACCTGATCTCCGCCGCCGAGAGCTCGGGCACGGGTGCCCGTGGCGACCTGCGGGCGGCGATCGGCGAGCTCGAGCGGCAGCTAGCGCTTACCACCCTGGTGCTGCGATGGGCCGAGGCGCAGCGGCATGAGGCAACGCGCGGCGATGCGATGCTGCCCTACGCGGCGACGGGTGCGCGGACACCGGCCCAGGCTGCGCGGCTGGCGAGGGAGCTCGCGCGCCTCATCGACATGCTCGAGACCCAGGGCATCGCTCTGCCCAGGCTCCGGGGGCTGGTGCCGGAGGAGTATTCCGAGCACTGGTCGCGCTCGCTGGAGTTCCTCGAGATCGTCATGCAGTTCTGGCCTGCGCACCTGGCGGAGCGCAATCTGCTCTCGCCCGTCGAGCGCCGCCGGCGGCTGCTCGAAGCCGAGATCGCGCGGCTGCAGGCCAGTGCGGACGGCGCGCCGGTGATCGTGGCCGGCGTCACCGAGGCCGATGCCATCTCGACTGCCCTGATCGAGGCGGTGGTCGCCCGGCCCAACGGCGGCCTGGTCCTGCCGGCATTCGACCTCACCGTGGACGATGCGAGCTGGGCCTCGATCGGTGCACATCCCGAGCATCCGCATTTCGGCTTACGGAAGCTGGTCGACACCCTGCAGGTGTCGCGCCGGGACATCGCGCCCTTGGGCGCCGCGAGGCGGTTGGCCCCGCAGCGCGCGCGCTGGACGCTGGCGTGCGAGGCGATGCGGCCCGCCGGCACCACCGACCTGTGGCATCGTTTCATTGCGACCGCCAGCAAGGCGGAGATGGCCGCGGCGCTCACGGGCATCTGCGCCATCGAAGCCGCCACCGCCGAGGAGGAGGCCGAGGTCGCAGCCCTCGTCCTGCGCGAGGCGGCCGAGACGCCCGGCCGCACGGCGATGCTGGTATCGCCCGACTGCACTTTGACCCGCCGGGTCTCCGCGCGGCTGGCCGTGTGGGGCTTGCGCATCGACGACGAGGGCGGCGAGCCCTTCGCCACGACGGGGCCGGGCGCGTTCCTCGAGCTGGTCGCCGCAGCGGCGCACCGGCAGTTCGAGCCGGTCGCCCTCATGTCGCTCTTGAAGCACCCGCTCTGCCACCTCGGCCTGAGCGTGGACGCCATGCGCAGCGCCCGGGAGGCACTGGAGCTCGCGTGCTTCCGCACTCCCTATCTCGGCAGGGGGCTCGACGGCGTCGATGCCGCGCTGGAGCGGGCGCGGACGCAATCGTGGCGGCACGCCGCCGTGCGGCGGCTCGGAGGCTCGGATTGGCAGGCGGCGCGCGACCTCGTGCAGCGCCTGCGCCGTGCGTTCCAGCCGATGACCGAGGCGTTCGCGTCGACGCGGGCCGCGCCCCTGCAGGCGCTCGCCGCCGCGCACTGCGCCACCGCGCAGGCCCTGGCGCGCACGAGCGACAGGGACGATGGCAGCGCGCTGCGTCAGGGTGAGGCCGGCGAATGGGCCACCGCCTTCTTCGCCAGCCTGCTCGATGCGACCATGCCGGCCCCCGAGCTGGCGGCGGCCGACTACTGCGAGGTCTACCGGGCGCTGGTGGCCGAGAAGAGCATCCGGCCGCGCGGCTCCACGCATCCGCGCCTTTCCATCTGCGATCCCTTCGGCGCGCGTCTGCGAGGGGCCGATGTCGTGATCCTGGGCGCTCTCAACGAGGGCACCTGGCCGCAGGCCGCCGATCCCGGTCCCTGGCTCAACCGGCCGATGCGCCACGCCCTCGGTCTGCCGGCGCCCGAGGAGCGCATAGGCGCGGCGGCGCTCGACTTCGCCTCC
>Ga0209382_10002433_pt1 | contig 27174 bp, 33 predicted proteins | sample SoiMetdeltSBSDD5_FD_187599 | JGI IMG/M metagenome (GOLD analysis project Ga0209382, IMG submission 187599) | Bulk soil microbial communities from a Populus tree surrounding site in Tennessee, USA - Soil MetaG P. deltoides SBSDD5 (SPAdes) (version 2) | ecosystem: Environmental > Terrestrial >... | reverse complement strand
AGGCCATCACCATCCCCTTCGCCATCAGCGTGTTCCCCGACGAGCTGTACCAGGCCCCCCGCAGCTGGGCCGAACGCGCCTACCCCAACAACCTCATCCACTACCACCGGCTCGACCGGGGCGGCCACTTCGCCGCCTGGGAACAACCCCAACTCCTCACCCAAGAACTCCGCACCGCCCTCAGACCACTGCGGTAGTCGACACGGTGGGGCGACGCGTCACCGTGCGCGCCGTCCCCCGCGACCCAGGGAAGTCAGCCTGCGACGGGCGGCAAGCAGCCTCCGACGGACGAGGAGCCAGAGCCAGTAGCCGCGGCCAGCATCGGCCGGGCGGTAGCGGGGCCGGATCAGCCTGTCATCCCCATGGTCCGACGTCAGGCTGGCCGCGGGGTGTATCGCACCCGACAGTGGTCTGACAACAGGCGACGCCCATCCGAGTTCGTGGGGTTGTCACGAGCCTGATCCCTTGTCGCCACTCCTGACCGGTACGTGGTGATACGCGCCTTTGGGAGGCGCGTACGGATCCCGGTATCAGGAGAGAGCCGCAGTGCGCAGCATCCTTGCCATGCTGTCAGCTTCGCTGCTGACCCTGCAGGCGTTCACGCCGGCGGTCGCGGCGCAGGACCGTCTGACCCCGGCCGCTCGGGCAGCGGCCACAGAGCGTCTGGCTGGAACGCCGGCCGCCAGGCCGGCCGCCTGGAATCAGATCATGGGTGCGGGGGACATCAGCGCCGATCCCGACACCGCCACGACAGCGGACCTGGCCACCAGCGAGCTCATGCTGCAGGCCGGTCCCGCCACAGTATTCACCGCCGGCGACAACCAGTATCCTCGCGGAGAGCTCGAGGACTTCACCGACCCGGACGGCTACGCCGGCTCCTGGGGACGGGTGGCGTTGAAGCGCAAGACCTGCCCGGCGGTTGGCAACCATGAGTATGCCGACCCACGTCGCGGTCCAGCAGGCTACCTGGCGTACTTCTCGCCCCCTGTCCTCAGCGACCGGACCTCGAGTACGCGAGCACCCGCGAAGGCGCCGTCATCCCCACCGTGTACGCCTACCGTCCGGCGCCCGGATCGGGTTGGTGGGCATACGGGCTGGACAGCCAGTGCACCCACGCCGGGGAGGCCGGGCCGAGTTGTGCGAGGAACTCCAACCAGTTGAACTGGTTCCGCGCCCACCTGGCCGCCCATGCGGTGAAGTGCCGGATCGTGTTCTACCACCATCCGCGGTTCGGCAACGGTGCCCCCTACGGCGACGACGCCAAGGTCCACTGGCTCTATGCGGTGGCCGCCTACGCCGGGCGGGCGAGCCTGATCATCAACGGCCACAGCCACGCCTACGAGCGCTTCACCTCCATGACGGCCAGCGGCACCGTCGACGGGTCGTTCACGGCCCCACGGTCCGTCACCCGTGGGAACCGGGGCCCCCCTGATCCGGTTCTCGAAGGCCGCCCGGTCCGGTACCCGCTACCGAGACGCCGCCCATCACGGCGTGCTCCGGATCACCCTAGGCAAGGGCTCCTGGACGTCCGAGTTCGACCGTGTCGACGGCGTGGTGGCCGACAAGGCGTCCGCCGGCTGCTGACAGTAGAGTGCGAATCTCGACCTCTGGTGCGTTGTGCCCGACGCGTGCCCGCACCCTGAGCCGCTGGCTCCAAACCGCAAGCAGGTGCGCTGGACGAGGCGGCAGGACCGTTATGCTCCGGGTCTATTTCTTGCCGTGACGAGGTGAGGTGTCTGGTCGAGAGTTCGAGACGCATGCGCCAACAGCTCTACCGCGTCGCTAAGACCTCCGGTCCCGTCCGTGGTCGCGGAACTCGTGACGATGCGGGGCGATGGGCCGATGGTGGAGGACGAGCCGAGGTCCGCCGGGACGATGGAGATGTCGGCCTCCAGGCGCAGCAGTCGCATCCCCAGCAGACGGCCAAGCACCGACGCCCGGATAACCATCGGGGAGACGCCGTGCGTACCGCGTTGGCTGGTTGCTGAAGCGCTCCAACCTTCGGCCGCACTCGTCCAGCCGTCTCGACGCGCACTTCGCCGCCGCCAGATTCTGCTCATAGTCCCTCACGTCCTGCCCTGCCGCGCTGCCGGGAACGACCCGAGACACCGAATACCAGCAGGCTGGGACAATCTCAGGCGTTCGTCCTCCGACGATAGGACGAGACTGCCGCGCTCGCCGCAGTGAGCGCGGCAGCACTCATGGCTGCGGCGGCTCCGCCCTTGATGGCTGGCTTCTTGGACACGGAGTCCAGGTTCTTGGACACGGAGTCCAGGTTCTCCAAGAGCCGTTGCCATCTGCTCTTGCGATGGAAGATCCGCACGTCACCCTCCTTGATCAGGAACGCTGTCTCGCCCGAGATGCACTCTGTATGGCTCGCACCAGCTGGTCCTTGGTCATCCTCGAGGCACCCTGAATCTGCAGGGGTTGTGCGAGCTCCACAAGCTCCGCCTTGGTGCGCTCGTTCAGCCGTGCCGGTATCTGTTGCTCCTGCTCTGCTCGTACGGCGCCGGCCGCCTCGTCGGCGAGCGCACTCTCGGCCCGGCGCGCGTCCTTGACGACCCGGTCGGCCGACCCGGTCTGTGCTTCCGCCTTATCGGCGACCGCCCGCGCATGTGCGTAGGCCTGTTCAGCGGCCTCCTGGGCGGCCGCGGTCGCCTCCGCGGCCAGCGCTCGAGCCTCGGCCATCTGTCGGTGCGCGTCCTCGATGAGTGCCTGTGCGTGCTCAGCCACTCGCTCGGCCTCGGCTCGCGCCCCCTCCGACTCGGCGTCCACCTCAGCAGTGATCCGCTCGATCCGTTCCGCGACCTCTTGCTTTGCCTTCTCGCGTTCCTGGTCGATCAGGCGATTGAAACGCTCGCGAGCCTCCTGTGCACGCCGCTCAACCTCCTGCTTCCCCTCACGGGTCGCCTCACGCACGCGCCGTTTCCCGTCCTCGCTCACGGACTTGGCCGCGTCGGCACGCTCGCTCGCGGTCTGCGCCTCAGCCAACGCCTGCCGTTCCGCCTCTTTCGCCCGGGCGACCGCCGTCTCGGCCCGCTTGAGCTTGATCCCCACCGAATCGGGCGCGCCGGGAAGCTTGTCGGCGACCGCGATCGTCATTCGTCGCAAACCGTCAGAGGCGTCGTGCCCGGCCGACTCGGTGGCGGCGACCGGAGACCTGAGTGCCTTCGACAACAGCCATGCGCCGTTGCGTGGAAGGTCTCTCAGCCCAGACGCCGCATGGCTTGCCACCCAACTTGCGGGACGGATTGTGGACATACAGTATTCCCCCGTGCGACCCGACCTCTACTGATGTCGCGACGGGTTCCCCTCCTAGGGGCCTGCAAACACGTTCGCCACGGAACCCTTCTGGTACACGAGCGAGGTCGACCTGCTGTACCCGCCGCCAAGGCCAACTCGAAGAGCAGCCGGGTCGGCGCAGGCCGGCTCCAGTCTCTACTCCGACAAGGGCGGACCACCGGCCTGACGGTAACCGCCTGGGGTGCGCCGGATGAGCTATCGCCTGCGCGGCGTCGTCCTGCCCGACGATGAGGAACGCGACCTGTATGTCGCCGGGGACCGGATCAGCTTCGAACCCTTGGGCGGCGCGGAACTGGTGGTGGATGGCTGGTGGCTGCTGCCAGGGCTGGTGGATGTGCACACCCATCCCGGGCCGAGCACCCCCGGCGACCCGCTGGATGCGGCGCTGCTGCGTGAGCACGGCGGCCAGCATCGCGACGCCGGGGTGATGCTGCTGTGGGTGCCTGGGTCGGCGGCCCGGCTGCCGGCGTGGTTCGCCAGGACGACCGGCTCCCGCGGGTCTACCGGGGCCGGGCCGTGGCTGGCGGCGACGGGCCGGTTCTTCCCCGACTGGGGCCGGCAGGTGGAGCCTGCGGCGTTGCCGCAGGTGGCGGTCCACAGCCAGCACCACGAGGGCTGCGCGGCCGCGGTCGCGGCCGGAGCCGACTCCCTGGAGCACGGCATGCACCAGGCCACCGAACTGCTGGACTCCATGGCACGGCAGGGCACCGCGTTGGTGCCGACGATGGTCGCCTTCGCGGACATCCCTGGGCGGCCGTGTCATCCGCCGAGCCCATGACCAGGAGCCCCGGTTCGGCACCGGCTCCCTCCTTGGTCGCGGTCGAACGACCCCGCGGCGCAGCACGCGGGGTCGTTCGCGCCGACGGCGGGTCAGGACTCCAGGGTGGCCTTGACCGTGATCTCGAGGTTGCCGCGGATGGCGTTGGAGACGGGGCAGCCCTTCTCGGCCTCCTCGGCGGCCTGCTGGAAGCCGTCCTGGTCGAAGCCGGCGACCACGCCCTCGACCTCGAGGTCGGAGCGGGTGACGGCGAACCCGCCGCCCTCCTTGGGCTCGAAGGCGACCGTGGAGGTGACGTGCAGGCGCTCGGGCGCGTTGCCGGCCTGGGCGAGGAAGTGCGAGAAGGCCATCGCGTAGCAGGTGGCGTGGGCGGCCGCGAGCATCTCCTCGGGGCTGGTCTTGCCGTCGGGGCTCTCGGTCCGCGCGGCCCAGGTGACCGGGAAGCGGCCGATGCCGCTGCTCGCGAACTCGGTGTCGCCCTTGCCGCCGATCAGCGGCCCTTCCCAGAGCGTATGTGCCTGGCGCGTGACTCCGGCCATGTCGGCATCCCTCCTGATCGATGGAGTGTCCAGTCGACGAAACGCTAGGCCGCCGAGGCCCGGCCTGTCGACTCGGGACGGCGGTCGAGCAGCAGGCGCACGGCCAGCCCGCCGGCGGTGTTGATCACGGCGACCAGACCGAGGAAGCCGAACACGGCCGCCAGCCCCGACCGGTCGGCCACGATCCCGCCGGCCGCCCCGGCCAGGCCGCCGACCCCGAACGACAGCGAGAAGTAGGTGCCGTAGGCGGTCCCCCGCCGACCGGCCCGGGTCGAGCGGGCCACCAGCTGGTTGGTGATCGGCTGGCCGAGGAAGATGAGCAGGCTGAACAGGCCGGCCAGGGCGACGCCGAACGGGGTCGGCCCGGCCGCCCGCACCGACAGGCCGGCCAGGACGGCGCCCCCGTACAGGCAGGCGTAGCGCACGGCCAGCCGACGCGGGTCGGTCCCGGCGAGCCGGCCGCCGAGCACCTGGCCGGGGACGCCCAGCAGCAGGACCGCCCCGGCGAGCACGCCCCCCCTGGCCGCGGCCGCCTGGCCGACCCCGCCGACCTCGGCCAGGAAGGCGGGCAGGAAGGTGACGAACCCCTGGAACACGAACCCCTCGGCCACGGCCAGGAACATGACCACGGCCAGGGCGGCCCGGCCGACGGACCCCGACCCGGCCTCGGTCTGCGGCGGCAGCCGCCGGTCGAGCGGCACCTGGCGGGCCAGGGCGACCAGCAGGACCACGGCGGCCACGGCGGCCAGCCCATAGCTGGCCCGCCAGGTCCAGGCGGCGGCCACCGCCCCGGCGACCAGTGGGGCCAGCGCCGTCCCGCCGTTGCCGAAGCCGCCGTGGATGCCGATCTCCCGGCCGCCGCCGGGGGCGTTCAGGGTCACCTCGGCCAGCCCCGAGGGGTGGTACAGGGCTCCACCCGCCCCCAGCAGGGCGAGCGCCGCGGCCAGCCACCAGATCCCGGGGGCGACCGCGGCCAGCAGGCAGCACACCGCCGAGGCGGCCGCGAACACCCGCAGCAGCACCGGCGCCCCCACCCGGTCGGCGAGCAGCCCGGCCGGCAGGGCCCCGAGCCCGTACAGCATGGTGCTCACCGTGGCCACCGCGCCCAGGGTGGTGAACGAGGCGCCGAACTCGGCCCGCAGGGCGACCAGCACCGCCGGCAGGACCAGCACGAACCCGTGGCTGGCCCCGTGGGCGGCATAGATCGTGCCCAGCCGGACCTGCCGGCCGTCGCCCGCCACCCGCCTCGCCATGCCGCCGAGCATGCCAGATCCACCGCCGGCGGCCTGGCCCCTGGGGGCGGGCCGGGGCCGGCGCCTACGGCGTCCGTCTGAGGAGCAGGCCGGCGGGCTCGGTGGCCAACCGGTTGGCGGCCTCGTGGTCGAGGAGCCAGGACTTGCGGTGGACTCCCCACCCGTAGCCGCCCAGGCGGCCGTCGGCGCGGACCACGCGATGGCAGGGCACGATGACGGCGACGTGGTTGCCGGCGCAGGCGGCGCCGGCGGCCTGGGCGCCCAGCGGGTCGGTGGCCGGGTCGGCCAGGCCGGCCAGGGCGCCGAGCTGCCGGTAGCTGACCGTCTGGCCGGCCGGCACCGACCGCAGGGCCCGCCACGCGGTCTGCAGGGACGGGTCGCCCGGCTGGTCCACGGCGACCTCGTCGAGCGCCCCCACCTCGCCCTCCAGGTAGGCGAGCAGCCGGCTGGCCACGGCGTCGGGGTCGGTGGCCGGCCGGATGGCGGCCGCCCGACGCCGCGCGTCGAGGCGGCGCTGCAGGGTCTCGGGACGCCCGGTGAACCCGGCCGCGCAGACGCCGTCGCCGCCGACCAGCAGCGTGAACGGCCCCACCGGGGTGGGCACGGTCGTGGTGTGCAGGTGCATCGCTGTCGCCTCCGCCGGGTCGTTGGCTCTCACCAGTGGAACACGGCGGGCCGACGGATCGTTTCGTCCCGTCTCAGGAGGAGCTGAACCGGGGCCGCAGACGCATGAACAGGAACGCGAGCCCGAGCGGGAGCAGCACGATCGGCGGCGCCGATTTGGCCTGAGGGTCGGCTTCTGGCTAGTGTTCGCCCAGCTTGCTCCCTTGCCCGTCCGCGACCCGTCTTGCGCCGTCCGGCCTTGGAGGTTCCCATGCGGTTGTTCCGGTCGCTGGTCCTGGTCGCGCTCCTCCTGCTGTGGGCCGCCCCGGCATCCGGGGCCGAGGAGCTGGTGATGAAGTGCCCGGTCTGCGACCACGTCGACGTCGACGGCCACGGCCTGGAGCCGAACGCCACCCTGAGCCTGACCATCACCGACGTGCGCAGCGGCCAGGACGTGCTCTCCGGGGTCCGGGTCACCACCGACGGCTCGGGCAGCTTCTCCCGCGAGTTCGACATCGACCTGGCCAGGCACCCGGCCCTGCTCGCCAACCTCTACGAGCCGAGCGGCTCCACGCTCGTCCTGGCCGCCCACGCCAACGCCCAGGCCCCGGCCCACTGCCGCCGCAGCGCCTCCCTGCCCTACACCGGCTCCTCCTCCGGGCTGCCGGCCGGGCTGGCCGCCGGCCTGCTGGGCGCGGGCGCGCTGCTGCTGCTGGTCACCCGCCGCCGGTCCGGCGGCGCAGCTGGCGGGCCGCCGGCAGGTCGCTGACGGCCAGGACCAGCTCCTTGGCGCCGTTGCGCTCCCCGGCCAGGTAGACCGCCTCGAGGTCGATCGAGGCGTCGGCCAGGCGGCGGCAGTAGCGGCCGAGCGCGCCGGGCTCGTCCTCGAGGGTCACCGACAGTACCTCCTGGACCCGCTGGGGGACCAGGTCGTGCTCGCCAAGGACCCGCACGGCCACGTCGGCCGGCTCGAGGACCAGGTGGGCCAGCGCCCGCCCCTGGCCCACCCGCACCACCGCCAGAGCGCGGATGTTCACCCTCTCGCCGCCGAGCAGCTCCCCGAGGTCAGCCAGGGCGCCGATCCGGTCCTCGAGCTCCACCACCACCTCGGTCAGCATCCCGACCGCCTCCTCCAAAGGCCGCGCCTGTGCCCCCGGCTGCATCGTCTCACGACCGCGGTCCCGGCCGTCGGCGGGCCGTACCAGTTGACATGCGGGAAAGCCCTGAGGTTGCGTTACGCCTGCAGGGCAACCGAGGAGCGCCGCCGTGACCGAACCCCCAGAGATCGACGCCAGCGTGCCCAACTCGGCCCGGATCTGGAACTACTGGCTGGGCGGCAAGGACAACTACCCGGTGGACCGCGAGACCGGCGACGACTACCGCGCCATCTACCCGGAGATCGTCGACGTCGCCCGCGCCTCCCGACGGTTCCTGATCCGCGCCGTCCGCTACCTGGCCGGCGAGGCCCACGTCCAGCAGTTCCTGGACATCGGCACCGGCCTGCCCACCGCCGACAACACCCACGAGGTCGCCCAGCGGCTGGCCCCCGAGGCCAGGGTGGTCTATGTCGACAACGACCCGGTGGTCCTGGCCCACGCCAGGGCGCTGCTCACCAGCACCCAGGGGGTGACCGCCTACGTCGACGCCGACCTGCACGACCCCGAGCGGATCCTGGCCGCCGCCCTCCGGACCCTTGACCTCACCCGGCCGGTCGGGCTGATGCTGCTCGGGATCCTCGGCCACATCGACGACGACGCCGAGGCCCGCTCGATCGTGAAGCGGTTGCTGGAGGCGCTGCCGTCGGGCAGCTACCTGACCGTCTGCGAGGGGACCAACATCATCAGCGAGGCGGGCGTGGAGGCCCAGCGCCTCTACAACGAGAGCGGCGCCGTCCCCTACCGGCTGCGCACCCCCGACCAGATCGCCGAGTTCTTCGAGGGGTTGGAGCTGGTCGAGCCGGGCGTGGTGCCATGCCCGCGGTGGCGGCCCGACGCCGCCGAGCGCGCCAGCGGCGCCCCAGCCGAGATGGACCAGTTCGCCGGCGTGGCCCGCAAGCCCTGAGTCACCGCGGTCATGGACGGCCGGATCGCGCTGCTCGGCAGACCCGGATCGAATGCCGGGGCCGTGCGGTGCCGCTGGCCGGCCGCAAGCCCTGGGGACTGCTCGCCGGACAAGGTGCAGGCCTCCTACCCGCCCGACACCTATGCCCGCCTGGTCGCCGTCAAGGACCGCTACGACCCGACCAACCTGTTCCGCTCAACCAGAACATCCGCCCCTCGGGCGGACGCTGACCGACGGCAGTCGAGCAGATGAGGACCAGGGAGGTCCGAGGTCCGCGCTTGCCTTGACGGTAGGCGGGGAGGGGCGGCGGCGCTTAGGATAGGCGCGGCTCACGCATGCCAACGACCTTAAGGAGGTCGACATGGTCGGAGCCCTGCTGCTCGGGTTCGTCTGTGGGGTGATCGCCCGGGTGCTGATGCCGGGGGATGCGTTCAGGCACATGAGCGGGCCGGCGTCCTGGGCGGTGTCGGTGGGACTTGGCCTGGCCGGCGCCCTGGTCGGCTACGTCATCTTCACCCTCGGGCTGGGGATCGGCGACACCGACATCTTCGACTGGGGCGGCCTGCTCGGGGCGCTCATCGGCACCCTCATCGTGCTCGGGCTGGCCAACTACTTCCTGCGCCGCCGCCAGCCTGGTCCGGCGCCCTCGGCCGGACCACCCCCGGACCAGGGGCCGCCATCCGTCGGGTGATTCCGTTCCGCCAGCATGCCGCGGGCTCGAAGGAGACAGCGATGGACCAACGGCTGAGCCTCATCACCCTCGGCGTCCGCGACGTCACGCGTGCCCGGGCGTTCTACGAGGCGCTCGGCTGGCACCTGGGCGGGGGCGTCGACGACGAGACCGACCACGTCGCCTTCTTCCAGACGCCAGGGCTCATCCTGGCCCTGTGGGACCGCGGGAAGCTCGCCGCCGACAGCGGGGTCGAGGACGGCGGCGGGTGGGGCGGCGTGACCCTGGCCTACAACGTCCGCTCGCCCGACGAGGTCGACGCCGTGCTCGCCGAGTCCCGGGCCGCGGGGGCGACCATCGCCCGCTCCGGGGCGCCCACGTTCTGGGGCGGCTACTCGGGCGTGTTCATCGACCCCGACGGCCACCCCTGGGAGGTGGCCCACAATCCCGGTTGGACCGTGCACGAGGACGGCCGGACGACCCTCGACTGACGGCCGACCGGCCCTCATCCCGGGAGGATGTTGATGGCCCGGGCCAGCACCAGGATCGCGATCACCAGCGACAGGGTCGACTGGACCATCATCGTCAGCTTGGCCCATCGCCTGACCGGGAGGGTGTCGGTGGGACTGAACGCGGTGGCGTTGGTGTAGGCCAGGTACAGGTAGTCGGGATATTCCGGCCGCCACCCCAGCGGCGCGAGTTCGGGGGTGGCGTCCTCGGGGAAGGCGAGGCTGGGCGGGACCGGCGCCGCGGCGGCCCGCTCCGCCGGGCCACCGCGGTCGAACTGCCAGTACCAGAGGCTGAACACGATCACGTTCTCGACCCAGATGGCCGCCCCCCGGCCCAGCAGCGCCGTAGCGGTAACGCCCCGGACGCCGGCCAGGACGTCGACCGCCAGGATCGTCACCGACAGTACGGTGCCCAGGGTCATGATGGCCAGCAGGGCCACCGTCAGCCGGTGCAGGGTGGGCGAGCGGCGGTCGATCCGGCCCGGGTCCTGGGCGATCAGCAGCCCGAGTAGGACCAGCTGCAGCACCGGCCCCACCCACGACCCGGGCACGCGCCCCCGGTGGGGCGTGACGACGAACAGGACCGTCGCGACGAGCACGGCGGTGGCCATCGGCCAGCGCCGCTCGGCCGTCGCGGGGGGCGGTTCCGGCGCCGCGGTGTCGCCGACGCCCATCCTGGTCGGCTCGCTCATGGCCCCATGGGACATCGGGAGGCGGCCGGCGGCATCGCCCGGACGGGATGATTCCTCAGGTCCATCGGGTTGGCTCGCACCGGGCCGCCGGTCCGCCGTCCCTAACGGTCCCGGGACGGAAGCCGGGCACACTGCGACTGGCTCGACGGGGTCCTGGCGAGCTGAGCCGCCGGAGCGGTCTTCGTTCCGCCCGGCGGACCTGACCCTGTGCGCGTGCCGTGCGGACCCGCCGCCGTGCACACCGACCGGCAGTCGCCCTTCCCGAACGGCTAGCAAAGCCTCACCGGGGGCGAGGGACAACCCTGCCCGCCGCGGGGATCGTGCCGTGCCCGCCCCACGCCGCACGCTGAGGCCGTAGGCACAGCACAGGAGGTAGATCATGCACAGGTCCACCCGACGCCGGCGGGCGGCGTGCCGGACCGCGGCCCGGACGCTGGCCATGGCGACCGCCATGGCCGCGCTGGTTGCGACCCTCGGCGCGGGCCACGCCCTGGCCGGGCCGGACGAGCGGGTCCTGGAGCGCCAGCGCAGGATCGCCCGACCCGAGCCGACCACCTGAACGGGCTGGCATGATCACCGGCCCGCGCAGCCTGGCGGGGTCGCCGTCCCACCCGGCGACCCCGCCAGGGTGTCCCGACGACACCGAACGGCCGGTATCGCGGTCATCGCGCGCACCTACGCCCGGACCCTGTACGCGGCACCACCGCCGCCGTGGGCGCCGCTCTGGGCGGGGAAGAAGGCGGGCATGGCGGTCGCCCGTGAACGGGCCACCACGGTGCTCACCATCGGCGACGCCCCCGGGCACTGGCACCCCCGAGCCCGGCGGGCTGTCGTCGCGCGAGATGCTGCGGTTCATCGGCATCGTGGCAGGGAGGCGCCGCTGTGCGGCATGGAGGTGGTCGAGGTGTCTCCGCCGTACGACTCGGGCGACATCACGTCGCTGCTCGCCTGTCGCTCGATCCCGGACGTGCTGGCCGTGCTCGTCGCCGAGGGAAAGCTCGGGCGCCGAGCCCGGTAAGGTCCGTTCAGACCGATGCGGTGTACCAGTGATCGCCGCGCGTGGACCCACTACAGGTGGGAGACTCGCCCGCGGCGGCGCCCATGACCGCCCATTGCCGGAAGCTCTCAGGAGAGTCAACATGACCGACGGAGCCCCCAACGACCAGCTCCAGAGCTTCGACTCCAACGCCATGCCCTGGGGCGAGCTCTACATCGGGCAACTCAAGCTCGGCGTGCCGCTGAAGGCGTTCGTCTCGGACCCCGACACCGGCATGTCCGTCCAGATGATCAGGTACGCGGCCGGGTTCACCAACCCATGGCACCGCCACAACTGCGCCCACGGCATCTACGTGCTCGATGGGACGCTGCGGACCCACGCGGGGACGTTCGGCCCGGGCAGCTTCGTCTGGTTCCCCGAGGGCATGCTCATGGAGCACGGCGCGACCGACGACGGCGACATGACGGCCCTGTTCATCACCAACAAGCCGTTCGACATCCGCTACGCCTTCGAGGACGAGCCGGACGACTCGAGCGGTTAGCAGGCCCTCCTCACCATGGAGTGGCTCACGAGCCTCCTGGCTCAGGGGAGTCGGGCGACGCGGGCGACAATGCCGCCTGTTCGAGCCCGGCCCGGCGCCATGGCCAGCGGCCATCGATCTCCACCTCCAGCGAGAAGCTCAGGAACGTCCTGATGAGCACGATCAGCCCGAGGACCGCGACGTTCTGGAGCGACGGCTGGACGGCGACGGTCCTGATGATGTCGCCGGCGACCAGGAACTCCAGTCCCAGCAGGATGCTCCGCCCGAAGACGGTTCGGACGATCCGGTAGCCCTCCTCGCCACCCCGGCCCCCGGCCAGCGCGCGCCCGGCACGGACGAGGGCCACCGCCAGACCCAGGACAATCGTCAGGATCCCAAGGATCTCGACGCCTCGCGCGATGGCGTCCATCGCCTCCTCAAAGCCCATGCCGCCCTCCGTCGCCCGATCAACGCCCGGAGCCTAGAACGACGGGGGAAGAGCAATGAAACCAGGCGCGCATCCACCAGGTGAACGGGCGCCGGCGAGACGAGACCACGCGACACCGATCGCCGCCGTCGCGCAGATACGAGGAGGAGACGGCTCCAGCTGGAGCCGTCTCCTCCGCGACGACCTCAAACAGCGGCCCCCCCAGGCCAGCCGTGAGGTTAGCGCACGAGCATCCTGCGTACGAGGGCGTCGTTCGCCTAGGACAAAACCTGCTAGGCTCAAGCTCCCTCCGCGGCCTAGGAGTGTGCCATGCCTCCCGAGGAGCAACGCCAGGAGCTGGGCGCGTTCCTCCGCGCCAGACGGGCGGCGTTGCGGCCCGAAGACGTCGGACTCCCCCAAGGGGTCAACCACCGCCGAACCCCTGGGCTGCGGCGTGAGGAGCTGGCTCAGCTGGCCGGCATCAGCGTGAGCTGGTACACGCGCCTCGAGCAGGGTAAGGACGTGCAGCTCTCGGCCAAGGCAGCGGCCCGGCTCGCCGAGGCACTTCGGCTGACGGCCACTCAAGGCGAGTACCTCCTCGCCCTGGCCCGCGGGGACCTGTCGGGGGTCCAACCCGCTCCCCCCGAGACGGTCAGCCCGACATTGCGGGACGTCCTGGACGCCCAAGGCGACAATCCCGCCTACCTGATCGACGCCCGCCTCAACCTGTTGGAGTGGAACCGGGCGGCCATGAGCGTCTTCGGCTTTGCCGAGGACCTTGCTGCGGCACCGGAGGAGGAGCGCAACCTGCTATGGCTCATCTTCATGGATGACGCCCGCACCTGGCTGGTGGACCGGGAGCGGCATGCCAAGCTCCTGCTCGCTCAATTCCGAGATGCCTCGCGTCATCTGGTCAACGATCCCTCGTTTGGTCGGTTCGTCGAGCGCCTCCAACAGGGCAGTCCCGAGTTTGCTCGATGGTGGTCCCGGTACGACGTCGAGCGGGCCCAGGAGACCGAGAAGGTGATCGATCACCCGGCGGTGGGCCGACTTGCGCTTCGGCAGACGGTGCTCCAGGTCGTCAGCGACAGCCCCGGGCTGTACCTGATCCTGTATACGCCCGCTCCCGGAACCGATACCGCCGAGAACTTGCTGAAGCTCGCCATCAACGCCAGTGACCACCGCCGATCACCAGATGCTCGACAGATGTGAGCGGCCCAGGGTCAGTCCCCCCCGCCCGGGGCCGCTCACCCTCTAGCGGGAAGTCTGCGAAAGGCTCAGCGGGACAGCACGGCGGCCCTTACAACGAACGGATCACCCGGGCAGGGTTGCCGACCGCGACCACGTTGGCGGGCAGATCCCTGACCACCACCGCCCCGGCACCGACCACCGTGTTCTCGCCGATGCTGACTCCGGGACCGACGATCATCCCGCCGCCCGCCAGACGTTGTCGCCGACGCTGATCGGCCTGGCCGCCTCCCACTTGGCCCGGCGCACCTCGGGCTCCACCGGATGGGTCGGGGTCAGGAACTGGACCTTGGGGCCGACCTGCACGTCGTCGGCGGGGTCGCTGGCGTTGAAGCCCCGAGTGAGCATGAGCGCCCGCGGGTTGTCGGCGGCCTGCTGGGGATCGTCGGCAACACACAGCTCATCGGCGAGCATCCGGTCGCGCTGGCTGCGCCGGTCCGGCGGCCGCTCGGGGCCGGCGCCGGCGGGTCGTGGCGGTCCAGCCGAGCATGGCTGCGGCACCGCCGAGCAGGCCCACGACCAGGCCGACCAGAAGCGTCGCGAGCCTGTCCACGCCTGGGCCGAAGGTGGCCGGGTCGGTCCCGGCCGCCGCGCTGGCGGCCCGAGCCGTGGCCAGGTTGCGCCGCAGCTCGGACTGGTACAGCCGTTACGGCGCGCGTTACCGAGTCTGAGCCGCCGCCGGTTGGCCGGGCTGTGTGGACGGTCCCGATCGCTGGGCCGAGCGTCGCTGCGGCGCCGCTGCCAACGACTCAGGGGCCGTCGACGTTGACGAGGACTTCGCCCTCGCCCACCCGGAAGACGATCGCTTCGTTCGCTTCGGTGCCGGGATTCCCCTCGCGGTGGACCACGCCCTTGGGGATGCGGACGAAGTCGCCCGGCCCGCCCTCGACGCTCTCGCTGCCGCCGGGGCCGAACTCCAGTCGCAGGCGGCCCTCGGTCTGGAACACATAGGTGTCGTGGCCCGGGTGGACATGCCAGCCGGACCAGGTCCCGCCGCCGGTTCGGGACCGGCCGGCCCAGACGTGGTCGTCGGCGTACGCCTCGCGACGGTCCACACCAGGCGTCTCGGCAGCGGGACGGTGGAACCCATCCGGTCCGATCAGGGTGGGTCGGTCCATGGTGCCCTGCCTTCCGATAGGTAGCAGTTGCCTTGCCGATAGTGGTCAGGCGTGACCATCGCAAAGGTCGGGTCTGGCTCGTCGAGCAGGCCGATCAGGTTGGTGAGCACGTCGAGCGGTCCATCCAGATGATCGCCTCGCGCGCTCGCCGCGGCATCCTCTCGAAGGGATGAAGACTGCGTCAGTCTCGCCGGAGGGCGTTTGCGCTGCTCAGGCGGGTTCGAATATCCGGCTACTTCCGTGCCCTTTGGGACCGTCAGACAGGGCACGATACCGATCCGATCGGAGTCGGCGTCGCGGCGAGGACACGGAAAGCGACGCGGCTTCATCCCAAGGGGGTGATGCGCGGAGGGGGCTCGCCGACCAAGGTGGGGTGGCGTGACCGCGAGGCCAGGGGGTAGGCGATGAGTGCTGCGGGGGCAGCCAGGGGCCCGAGGTCGCCCCAGCGCGATCGGTCGACCGCGGGTGAGAGCCCGCCGCGAGCTGGCGCGATCCTGACGGTCCTGATCCTCGGCGCGGTGGTAGCCAACATCAACCTGGCGATCGCGAATGTCGCGTTGCCGTCGATCGGGGCGGCGCTGGACACCAGCCAGGCGGAGCTGAACCTGGTCGCTGTCGGGTTCACCCTGGGGTTGGCCTCCTCGGTGCTGTATTTGGGCGCGCTGGCCGACCGCTACGGCCGCAAGCCGGCCATGATGCTGGGCGCCGCCTTGTCGATCCCTGCGTCGCTGCTGGCGGCGTGGGCGCCCAACGCCACCGTGCTGATCGCGGCCCGGGTGAGCGGCGGGGTGGCCGCGGGGCTGCTGTACCCGATCACCCTGTCGCTGATCACGGGGCTGTTCCGTGGGGGGGCGCGGACCCGCGCGATCGCGTTGTGGTCGGGGATCGGGGGTGGCTGCTCGGCGCTGGGCCCCCTGATCGGCGGGCTGCTGCTGGGCCGCTTCTGGTGGGGATCGGTGTTCCTGGTCTCGGTGCCGATCGCGGCGCTGGTGGTCGTGCTGGCCGGGCTGTGGCTGCCCCGGCACGCGGGGGAGACCAGCGCGCCGGTCGATCACCTCGGCGGGGTCCTGTCGGTGGTGTCCATCGGTCCACTGGTCCTGGCGATCAGCCTGGTCCCCAACTACGGCTTCAACGGCACCGTCCTGGGACTGTTCGCGGTCTCGCTGGTCGCGCTGGTCCTGTTCGTGGTGCGCGAGCGCCGCGCCCACAGCCCCCTGTTCGACCTCAAGGTGCTGCGCGCCCGGACCTTCACCATCGCCCTGATCGGCGGCACGATCACCTGGGGTGGCCTGCTCGGCGCCACCTTCATCGGCCAGCAGTACACCCAGAACGTGCTGGGCTACTCGCCGCTGTCGGCGGCGCTGATCACCCTGCCCGCGGCGGTCTTCGTGGCGGCGGCGGCACGGCCCGCAGGCCGCATGATCACCAGCCGCGGCTCCCGGGTGCCGCTGGCGCTCGGGCTGGCCGTGACCGCGGTCGGCTTCGGTGGGATGGCGTTGCTGTTCGGTACGACCGCCTCGGCGGTCGTCGTCGGAATCGTCTACGGCGTGCTGGGCCTGGGGATCGGCCTGGCCGGTCCACCCTCGTCCAGCTCCCTGATGGGCTCGGTCCCGGTGGCGCGGGCCGGCATGGGCTCGGCCTCCAACGACCTGCAGCGGGACTTCGGCGGGGCGCTGTTCCAGGCGGTGATGGGCACCCTGCTGGCGGTGGAATACACCCGCTATTTCACCAAGGCGTTCGCCGGCCTCCCCCCATCCCAGGCCCAGCAGCTGTCCCAGCAGGCGGTGGCGACCATCAGCCAGTCGTTCGCCGGCGCCGAGCAGGTCGCCAAGCAGTTCCCCCAGGCCCAGGCAGACCAGCTCGTCGCGGCCGCCCAGCAGGCATTCGTGGACGGCAAGACGGCCGCCATCTTGTTCGCCGTGGTCGTGTCGCTGATCGGCCTGGTGCTGGTCTGGTTCCTCTACCCGAACCAGCAGGACGAGGAGGCGACCTACGCCCGGGTGGCCGGCCAGCAGCCACCCCCACGGCGCAACGCGACGCCCGAGCCCGAGCCCGACCTCGGCGACCGGGCCGCCGAACCCGACGCACCCCCCTGACGCGCCCCTACCGCAGGCGCGACGGCAGTGGTGGACCTGCGAAGACGCCAGTTGGCACGACCGGGACTGGCGAAGACTTCCGATCGCTGATTGCTCCTCCTTCAGCCGGTGACCGACACCAGCCGGTACACGGGCACAGGCTCGCGCTTGCCTCTCAACTCCGCAGGTCCCAGCGGGACCACCGTTGCCCGGTCGCCGAGGTCCTCCCACGTCGTGGGCCCGATGACACCTCGCCGGGGGGCGCGGTGGCCTGCAGCCGCGCGGCAAGGTTGATGGTGTCCCCGATCACCGTGAAGCTGCGCTGCAGGTCGGCGCCGACGTTCCCGACCATCGCCGGGCCGGTGTTGACCGCGATCCGGAACCGTGGCCAGCTGGAATGATCGGCGGCCAGGCGATCGGCCTCCGAGCGGATGGCCAGGGCCGCCCGGGCGGCGCGCACGGCGTGGTCGGGTTGCTCGGTCACCGCGTTGAAGACCACGATGATCGCGTCCCCAGCGAACCGGTCGATCAGGCCGCCCTCCTCGAGGACCGCCGGCACGGCCGCCGCCCACTACCGGTTCAGCATCTCGACCACCTCACTGGCGGGCCGGTCCTCCGAGAAGCCCGTGAACCCGGCCAGGTCAGCGAAGAGCACACTCACCTCGCGCTCCTCCCCGCCCAGCCGGGCCCGCTCCGGCTGGCGCTCCAGGCTCGTCGCCAACTGCGGGGCCACGTAGAGGTGGAACAGCGCATCCACCCGGCTGAGCTCCCGTGCCGATCGCTCGAGCACGTCGGCTTCCTCGCGGCTCATTCCTTCCTGGCGGAAGCGCGCCAGGATCTGGTCGACCGGTCCTCCGGACCGGATCGCATCGACGACTGCCGAGAGCCGCTCAGCCTCGTGCCGGTCGATCCGCCGCAGGGTCCTGTCGAGGTAGATGCCGGCGAACACGGCCGTGAGCGATCCCTCCCGCCGATACTCCAACCTGGCCGCGACGAGGATCGCGCCGAACGCCACGGCCATGAGCACATGCCACTCCCACCACATGGCGTGCCAGGTTCGCGCGAAGCCGGCGGCGAGGAGCAACCCCACCCGTGCCGCGACCGAGAACCCCGCGGTCGTGTGGTCGAGTAGGACGCCCGGGGTCGCAAGCGCGTGCAGCCCCAGGAACCCCGCGCTGGCCAGCAGCGCCATCGAGACCAGGAAGGTCCGGTCGTCGTCGCGGCGGGCGGCGGCTTCGCTGGCGAACAGGCCCAGCGCCACGTTCACGCCGGCCACGGTGAGCACCAACCAGAAATGGGAGGGATGGTGCTCCCAGCGCAGGTCGATATCCGGTTCGGCGACCAGCAGCCCCAGCGCGGCCAAGGGCAGCGCAAGCACCGTGATCCACAGCCCCAGCCGTCGGCTCATGGGTGGCTTGTCCCCGGGATTCGCCCGTCGCCCAAGGATACCGCCCGGCGGGCTCCCGGCAGCCTGGCGGTCAAGGAGGGTCATCCCGCCCCTGCGCACTCCCCTTCGGACTCATCCCAGCCAGTGCGCCATCCCATTGGGCGGAGGCGTGCGACGTCACGCCCGGCGGGCCTCCAGCAGCCGTACCGGCTGGGCGATGCCGTCCAGCTGCACCTGGCCCAACTCGACGAAGGTCACACCCTCGGGTGGGGCCGCCTCGGCCACGCGCTCGCTCACCAGGACCCGACCGGCGCTGGCATAGGCGGCGATCCGGGCGGCCAGGTTCACGGTACGGCCGAAGTAGTCGCCCCCCTGGACCACCACCGGCCCGGCCGCCACCCCCACGTGGGCCGCCGGCAGCCCGGCCTGCGGGAGCTGCTCCACCAGGTCCATCGCCGCCAGCACCGCCCTGGCGGGCTCGCGGAACCAGACCATCACCCCGTCGCCCAGCCACTTCACCGGCACCCCGCCATGCTCGCGCGCGGACCGGTCGACCAGGATGGCCAGGGCCTCGGCCAGCTCGGCGGCGACCTGATCGCCCCGCTCCTCGGTCAGCCGCGTGTAGCCCACCAGGTCAAGGAAGCACATCGCCGGGACCCGCCCCGGCCGCCCGAGCACGCCGGTGTCGTCCAGCGCCGCCTCGATGTCCTCGACCAGCTGCTCGACCCAGGCCAGCTCCTGCTGGCGGCGGTAGGCGCCCAGCAGCGCACGGTCGAGCACGGAGGTGGGGTCCAGGTCGCCGGCCCGCTGGGCGGCCCGCTCCATGGCGCTCTGCCGGTCGGCGCCGGCCGCCAGCAGAGGCGCCATGAACCGCGCCTGCCACACCTCCCTCTCGACCCCGGCGACCAGGCCCAGGCCCTCCTGGTAGCCGCGGCCCAGCCGGGTCGACCAGACCTGGTCCAGGAAGCCGCTGGAAAGGCCGAGCTGCAGCAGCGGCACCACCTCCAGCTCGTCCTCCCTGATCAGCTCGTCAGGCGCCATGCGGGCGAACCCGATGGCCTCCAGGGCACTGCCCAGCAGCTCCAGCGGCACCCCGGTCTCCTGGCTCACCTGCCGGTAGGTCCGCCCCGAGCGCACCGCCCACTGCCGGTAGGGGGAGGCCTCCAGGAACGCGAACGACAGCCGGCCCGCCCGGATCGCCGCCGCGATCCCTTCCATCGGCAGCCCGGCCTGCTCGCAGGCGGTGGCCAGGCGGACCTTCGGCACGTCGGTCTCCAGGAACGGGCCGGCGCCGTCCCGGGCGACCAGGACGCCAAGCTCCACCAGCCGCCGGACCTCGGCCTCCGTCACGCCGGCCAGGTCGGCCAGTCCCGCTGCCGACAGCGTCTTCATGCCACCGTCATCCTAGGAGCGGTGGAGCCTGCCCGGCGAGGGTCGGCCCGTCCCAGGCCGGGAGTGCGCTCAGGACCGCCCACGAACTCGCAAGCCCGACCACTGAGGTATCCACCGGCGCTCGGTGCCCATGCTCAGCGCTGCTTGCGCCGGCTCGGTCGGTGCGCCAGCGGAAGAACCGGATCGACTCGATCGCGCCGGTCAGCCGGCTGCCGTACAGCGCGGTGCGGAACGGGGTCTGGTGAGGGCGGATGCTGTCGGCCTTGCCGCGCCGATCAATCAATCGCGCGATGCGCACCACCGGCGCGGCCGCTCCAATCCCCCCTCGAGGGGGCAAGGCAACCGGCCTAGGGCTCTGACCTGGGGGTTTGGGCGCCCCCTGGCAGGACTCGAACCTGCAACCTGAGGATAGAAGAGAGACACGAGCCGTCCGTCTTGTGGTGGCTCGGAGTATCGCCGCACGTCGGGTCAGATCCACCCTCCGGCCAGTCACATCCCGGCCAGCCCTGTGACAGGCACCGGATTGCCAAAGGGATTGCCAGTAGACGGGGACTGGAGATGCTTATCCGGCTACGGCCACTCCAAGGCCATGGATCAAGGACTGCCCATCCACGGTCAAGCGTCCAGCAAAGCCCTTCCCGCATCACCGTGAAGGCGGGAAGTAAGGAAGTTCAGGAAATGACCGCTATGAGCACAGGACCCCCTCGGTCTTTTCCACCTTGGCTGGAACATGAGAACGGGCTGGCGCATCATGGATGTGGTCGCTGGAGGATGCCGAAGGCACTGACCTCCTCCAACCACCCGCGCTCGGGAACCCGGGAGGTGATGTGCAGGCCGAGCCTGTCATGCCGGCCGCGGAGGATCCGTCACGCCGAGCCCGGCCACGTTTCCCCAGCGCCGGGACGTCGCCGGCCGGCAGAAGGCTGGTCAGCTGCCCGAGGCGTACGCTCCATGCTGCTGCCGGGTCCGGAGCACCTTGGGAACAAGCCAGCTCCGGGCGGTTCACCAACAGTCTGCGCATCCGAGGAGGTTGCCCATGCGCCGCATGCTCGTCGCGCTCACCCTGCTCGCCGTGGTCGTGACGCTCGCCGCTGGCTGCGGCGGGGGCGGGTCGAGTTCTGGCGGGGGCGGATCGAGCTCCACCGCAGGCGGCCAGGGCGGCGGGAACGCCGTGACCATCGACAACCTCGCCTTCTCGCCGGCGACGCTGAACCTCAAGACGGGCCAGCAGGTGACCTGGACCAACAAGCAGGACATCGCGCACACCGTGACCGCCGACGGGGGCGCGTTCGACCACCAGATGCCGCCGGGGGCGACGTTCTCCTTCACCTTCGACAAGGCGGGGAGCTTCCCCTACCACTGCACCATCCACCCGTCGATGACCGCGACGATCCAGGTCTCGTAGGCGCCTCGGCGCCAAGCCCGATCCGGGCGCTGGGTCCTGTGCCGAGAGGGCCACCCGCTGGCCAGGATGGCCAAGCGACGCCTGGCGATCCTGCGCCACGCTGAGGAGATCACCGGCAACGTCAGCCTGACCTGCCGCTACTACGGCATCAGCCGCCAGTGCTTCCCCCAGACCCAGCCCCAACGCCACCCGCACCGAGGTCGTCGGCAAGATCATGTACCTGGGTCAGCACGACCACTTCAGCCCGGCCAAGATCGCCATGCACCTCAAGCGCTACCACGAGATCCAGATCAGCAACTCCGGCGTGTGGCGCATCCTGAAGCGGCTCGAAGCTCAACCGCCTGCCCGCCTCCCAGCGCCACAAGCGCCACGACCGCCGCTGGAAGCGCTATGAGAAGCCCCTGCCCGGCCACCGCGTCCAGCTCGACGTCAAGTTCATCGCCCGCTGGCTGGCTCACGGCGCAAGCACTACCAGTTCACTGCCATCGACGACTGCAGGGCTGCGGAGCTTGCCAGCGAAGCAGCACGCGCCGAAGGCTCGTCCCCACCCTGTCACCGACCATGGCCGCCGGGGGAGGCATCCCGCACCGGTAGGAGTCAGGTAAGGCATTGACGGAGCGCAACGGTGGCGATGCCGGGTGGGTCATCTGCAGGACAAAAGGCGGCGGCGGGGAAGGTCGGTCGCCGGTTGACTGAAGGGACGCACCAGCTCCAACCACGGCCACGTGAGGTGATGCCGTTGCGGTGACCCAGGCTTCTCTTCACTGCTTCATCCTGTGCCGTCCACAACCAACAAGCTTTCCGTTGACCAGCAACCCCGCCCACAGATAAGGAGCGTCCGTCGGCGCTGGCGACACGACACCCCGCCGTCGCGGTCGCGGCTCCTCGACTCTGCGGTTTCGCTACCAGCGCCCTCCGCGAGCAACGGCTCCGCCGCCGAGATCGCGGGGACGCTCTAGAGTTGGCCCATGGCCACTCAACCGGTGCTGGAGTTGCGGGGGGTCCGCAAGACCTACGGTGAGCTGGTCGCGGTCGACCTGCTCGACCTAGAGGTGCGGCCCGGCGAGTGCGTCGTCCTGATCGGCCATAACGGCTCGGGCAAGACGACCACCCTGCGGCTGGTCGCAGGCCTTCTGGAGCCCAGCGAAGGGTGGGTGCGGGTGGCCGGCGGCGACCTGGCGCAGGAACGGTCGCGGGCGGCGCTCTCGTTCGTGCCCGACAGCCCGCTGCTGTATCCCGACCTGACCGTGCGCGAGCACCTGGAGCTGATCGGCCTCGCCCACGGGATCGAGGACGGCCTCGACGGTCGCGTGGCCGAGCTGCTGGAGCTGTTCGAGCTGACCTCCAGAGGTGACTTCCTGCCGGGACAGCTGTCGCGGGGGATGCGCCAGAAGGCCCAGCTGGCCTGCGCGCTGGTCCGGCCATTCCAGCTGCTGCTGCTAGATGAGCCGGTGGTCGGGCTCGATCCGCCCTCCCAGCTGGCGCTGCACCGGATCCTGGTGGCGGCCAAGCAGGACGGGGCGGCGATCCTGCTCTCCACCCACCAGCTCGCCTTCGCCGCAGGCCTGGCCGACCGTGCGGTGGTGCTGCATGACGGCCGGGCGGTCGAGCAGGGGGCGTACGCGTCGGTGGTCGGCGGGCCCGAGGCCCGCCGGCTGGGCCTGCGGTGAACCAGGCCTCGGCGGCGACGCTCGGGTTCCTGCGCCGGCGCCGGCGGGCGCACCGCTCGCCGCAGCAGCGCTCGGACCGGTTCACCGCCCTCTACACGGTCGGGCTGTACACCGCGATCGGCGCCTGGGCCGGGTTCCAGGCGCTGCGCCAGGGCCCGGCCCGGGGTGGGTCGGCGGTGTGGCTGACCGGCGGCGGGCTGGCCCGTGTCGCCACGGTGGCCCTGCTGCTCGGGCTGCTGGCGGCGCTGCGGTACGCCACCTGGCAGGGTCCGGTGGTGTTCACCGCCCCGGAGGTGCAGTTCCTGCTGGGCTCACCGCTGCCCCGGGCCGAGCTGGTCCGGGTCCGGCTCGGCCGCGGGCTGCTGGTGGGCGCGGCCGCCGGGGCGGCGCTCGGACTGGCCGCGTTCGTGCTGCTGGAGGCCGAGCTGGCCGTGCCCGCCTGGCCGCTGTTGGCCGCGGCGCTGGGCGGGCCGGCGGCGTTCGGCGTGCTGGCGGCGGCCCTCGGCTGGCTGGTCGAGTCGTCCGCGATCACCGCCCGGGTGGTGCTGCTGGCCAGCCCGCTGGTGCTGGCGGCGGCTGTGGCTGCCTGGCTCGGCGGCGCCGTCGCGGTCGGGGCCGACCCGTGGTCGGGGCCGTGGGGGTGGGCGGCCGGGCCGCTGGTGGCGGCGGCCGGGGGCCGCGACCCCGGCTGGCCCCTCCAGGCGGCCCTGCTGGGCGGCGTGACCGTCGCCGCCGTGGTCGCGGCCTGGCGGACCGCCGCCCGGGTGACCCTGGAGGAGCTGGAGCGGCGGGCCGGCACCCGGGCCGGGCTGGGGGCCAGCCTGTTCATGGCCGACCCGCGCGGCGCGGCGTTGCTTCGGCACCAGGCCGTCCGGGGCCTCGTCGGCGTGCGGCGGCTGGGGCTGCGCCACCCGCGCCGACGCTGGCTGGCCCTGCCCTGGCGGGACGGGCTCAGCCTGCTGCGCACTCCCGGCCGGGTCGGCTGGGCGCTGGTGCTGTGCGGTAGCGGGGCGCTGGCCGTCGCGGTCGCGCCCGGCCGCCGGCTGCTGGCCACCGGGGCGGTCGTGGTCGCCTACCTGGGGGCGGCCCGGCTGGTGGAGCCGCTGCGGGGCGAGGCCGACCAGCCCGACGCCAGCCGCCAGCTGCCGTGGCGCTGGGGCGACCTCGTCCTGCTCCACACGGTCACCCCGATCCTCGTCCTCACCGCGATCGGGCTGGCCGTGACCGTCGCGCTGGCGCTGGCCGGGCTGGTGCCGGTCCCGGCCTTGGGCATGGCGGCCGCCGCATGCCTTCCGGTCGCCGCCGCGCTGGTGTGGAGCGCCGCCATCGCCGGGCAGCGCGGCCGCCTCGGGCTCGACCAGTTCCTGACCGCCTCGGCCATGGGCGAGCTCGCCGGGCCCCTGTACCTGCTGCGCTGGTTCGCCACCGGCCCGCTGGTTGCCCTGGCAGCCCTGCTGGGGCCGATCCTGGTGCTCCAAGGCGCCGCCGGGAGCCCACTCCCGCGTGCCCAGGCGGCCGTCACCAACGGCGCCTCCCTGCTGGTCACCGCCCTGGCCGTCCAGGGAACCTGGCTCCGCAGCCGCCACCCACCCGACTGACCCGGTCTCATCGACGTGCCTCAGTGTCGGAGTAGCGTCCCCACAGCTAATGCCGGACGCGGTCGTCGACCTCCACAGCCTTGAGTGCGTACAGGACCTCCAGCAGGGCAGATCCGAAGTCCTTGCGTGAGGACGCGGGAATGGGACCGCATAGCTCGTGCCGCCCACCATCTGCTCCTGGCTGAGTCGGCATGACCCCAGGATTGTGCCCGTGGCCCGCCCGAACGCGGTCATCAGTCCCACGGTCGACGTCAAAGGAATGACCAAGCCCGGCCGGCTCCCAGAACGGTAAGCCATTCTAGGCCTCTGACCTGCGGCTTTGGTGCCCCCGGCAGGACTCGAACCTGCAACCTACGGATTAGAAGTCGACCCACGACTGTCCAAGCTGTGCTGCTTGGTGGTATCCGCGCTGCTCAGGTCAGGTGCATCGTCCAGCTGATGCGGTCCTGTCACGTCGCGTAGTACGCGGCGGAATGACCAGCGGAATGACCGGGGCCGCTCCTGCCCGGGCCGATCTCTTGGTGAACAGGCAGAGCCGGCCGGCCCCGGCGCGAGCAGCGCGGCAGACCGGGATGGCGACCAGCTCGCGGCCGCCGCCGTCCAGGACTCCAGGTGCGCGGCCATCGCGACCCCGGTCGGGGACCGGAGCCGACAGCGGGACCAGCACCAGCCCTTACCAGATGGCAAGCAAAGCGATACCGGGACGAGGGGCAACCCTGCCCACCGCAGGAATCGTGGCGGGCCCCATCCACGACGCACGCTAGCGGAAACCCCAGCACAGGAGGTAGATCATGAACAAGCAGCCCACCCCGCGGCGGCGGACGGCGGCCCGGACGCTGGTCATCGCCATCACCATCGCCATGACCGCGCTGGGCGCCACCCTCGGCGCCGGCCACGCCCTGGCCACCCCGGACGAGCGGGTCCTGGAGCGCCAGGGCCGGATCCAGCGCCAGACCGACGAACCGTCCACGGCACAGGAGTCCTCCCAGGGCCCGTCGACCCGGTTCCCGCGGCGGTTCTTCCAGCCCGAGCCTCAGATGCGGCCCGAGCGCTGGGTCGACACCGACCAGCCGCCCTCCCCGGTCCCGGCGCCGGCCGGTGGCCCGGACGGCCTGGCCATCGGCCTGGCGGTCGTCGGGGTGGTTCTGGCCGGCGGCGCCGCCACCGGCTGGCGGGTCCGCCACCGCCGTCCCCGACCCGAGCCGACCGGCTGAGCGGACTGGCGCGGCCATCGGCCGCTGCAGCCAGGACGGCCCCGGCCCTGGCGCCCCGGCCCCGCCCGGCGCATGCTTCGAGCCGATCATCCAGGGGGTGAGCAAGCCGATGTCAACGGCCAGGATGGTCTGGGCGGGCTGCCTGGTGCTCGCGCTCACGCTCCTGATGGCAAGCTGCACCGGGGCGCCACGGGACGGGGCGACCAGCAGCGTCCGCGCTAGTCGTCCACTCGGCGTCCGCGGATACCTGTCGAATCCCTAGCGACCTTCGCTACCGTTTGACCCGGCCGAGGACCGACAGCAGCGCCAAGCCGAGCAAGACCGGCCCGGTCAGCCGCAGCCCGACCTGGAGCAGCTCCCCCGGCAGGGTCAGCTGCCCCTCTCTGCCTTCCAGCGGCACGGTCGGCTGCAGGTGTTCTCCATCCGCCGGGCGCCGGGCAAGCTCAAGTACCTGGCGGGCAGCGAGTCCGGCGCCAGCGTCTGGATCAACGACGTCGCCCCCGAGTTGCTCCGCGCCGCCAAGGCGTGACATGGCAGGTAGCCTATGGCTGGATGCCTCGCACCTGGAGCCAGGCCGGTCATGCGCGCCCCGCCTCCCCGGATCACCAACCTCGCCCTGCTGGTGGCGCTGCTGGTCGCGTTCGCCAGCGGCGTCGGGGCGGTCGCCGCCGGGACGGCGTCGGGGCGCTGGGTAGCGGTCGCCCACGGGGTCGTCGGCGTGGCGGTGGTGCTGCTGGTCCCGTGGAAGTCGATGATCGTCCGTCGCGGCCTGCGCCGCGCCCGCCGCAGCCGCTGGGTGTCGCTGCTGCTCGCCGCCCTCGCGGTCACCGCACTGGTCACTGGCCTGGGCTCCGCCAGCGGCCTGCTGCGGTCCGTGGGCGGCTTCCACGGCATCTGGCTCCACGTCGCGGCCGCCCTCGCGCTGGTGCCGCTGGTGGTCTGGCACGTGCTCGCGCGTCCGGCTCACCCCCACAGGACCGACCTGTCCAGGCGCACTCTGCTGCGGGCGGGCACGCTCAGCGTGGCCGCCGCCGGCGTCTATGTCGCCATCACCGCAGTGGTCCGCGCCGCCGGGCTGCCGGGTGCGGGCCGACGCTTCACCGGCTCCTACGAGGCCGGCTCGTTCGACCCGGCCGCGATGCCGACCACGAGCTGGATCGTCGACGTGCCGCCCGAGGTCGACCCGGCCACCTGGCGGCTGGTCGTCGCCGACGCCGACGGCGAGCGCGAGCTCTCGCTCGAAGAACTCTCCCGCCACGACGCGCGCCTGCGCGCGACCCTCGACTGCACCAGCGGCTGGTACGCCCACCAGGACTGGGATGGCGTGCCGGTCGCGGCGCTGGTACGCAACACCGGCGCCGCCCAGAGCCTGTACGTCCACTCGACCACCGGCTACTGGATCCGGTTCCCGATCGGCGACCTCGACCGGCTGCTGCTGGCCACCCGCGCTGGCGGCGCCCCGCTCTCGGTCGGCCACGGCTTCCCAGCCCGCCTGGTCGCTCCCGGCCGCCGCGGCTTCTGGTGGGTCAAGTGGGTCGACCGCATCGAGCTGCTTTCGACCCCGTGGTGGTGGCAGCCGCCGTTCCCGGTCAGGTGAGAAAGCCGCCGGCGCCGGCCATGCGACGGCCCCGCTCGACAGCACGGGCGGCTCGCCGTCGCATGGCCCCGGATGCCCCCGACCGATAGCGCGGCGACCGGGCTGTCGGCGGCGAAGT
>Ga0209382_10002428_pt1 | contig 27202 bp, 13 predicted proteins | sample SoiMetdeltSBSDD5_FD_187599 | JGI IMG/M metagenome (GOLD analysis project Ga0209382, IMG submission 187599) | Bulk soil microbial communities from a Populus tree surrounding site in Tennessee, USA - Soil MetaG P. deltoides SBSDD5 (SPAdes) (version 2) | ecosystem: Environmental > Terrestrial >... | reverse complement strand
TCTGGCCCTCAACCTGCTGCGTCGGGACAAGACGGTCAAACAAGGTATCCAAGGCAAGCGCTTGCGCGCGGGCTGGAGCGAAGACTATCTCCTGGCCGTCTTGGCCCAATAAGATGCGATTGCCCTGCTTGACAAATGCTTCTGCGGCCTTTAGAATTCGGCCCACTTAACCCATTGTAACCTTTCCTTTGAATGGATTGTAGATCCTAAGGGGCAGGTGCTTGATCGCTCTAAACCCCTCGGCCCATTTAACTGCTCGACTCGGTCTTAATTTTTTAAAGGCCTGTTGGCTTGGGAGCCTAAACTAATTACGAACCTGGAAGCGTGCGCGCTGGGCGTGCGCTTTTATTTTGTTTGAAAGCGGCTCGGAAACTTCTTTTCCGGGGCGGACGCCGACCCTTTCAGAGACTTTGAGACGACTAATAATCCAAGGAGAGCAAGGGGCAACCTTTTTTAATCGTTCTTTAAGCGCTCGTCTGTTACAAATAGTAAGTTGACTTATGCGTTGACCTAATCTCACCGAAGGGGAAAGGGGTTGCGGGGACAGAAGGGGCTACAGGGGCTACAGAAAGTAAGGTAGCTGGGCCATGACTAATTTAAGCTCCCCCCTCATTATAAATAGGCGTAATTTTCTGAAAGTATCTGGTTTGGCCGCTGGCGCACTGGCGGCCCTGCAGTTGCCGAAGTGGATGAGTGCCGCGCTTGATCACAGCCACGGCGTGCAACGCGTACCGGAAAGGGCCTTTATTAAAGAGGGCAAATTGTATCGCGGGGCAGAGGCAGGCAGCATCTTTACCTCTCAAGACCAGGGCCAGACCTGGCAACTACACTCCCACTTGGGGCCGATGTATTCGATCCGGGATATTTTCACCGGCGCCGACGGCCAACTCTACCTCCAGGCGGGTTTCCAAGAACACACCTTTCACCTGGTCTTATCCAAGAATGAACAACACTGGTTATCCCAGCCATAGGCGCCCGCTGAAGTCATTCGGAGAGCAAGCGTTTATCCATTCATGGAATACGCCATAAGGAATACGCATCATGTGTCACGCATTACGTATTCCGTGAGCTAATCTGGAATTTGCGGCAGGACATCCACTCTATCCACCTTACAGGAGGAAAATCATGGCTGAACCGTTCTTAGCTGAGATCAGGATCATGTCGTTTGTCTTTGCGCCAAAGGGCTGGGCGCTGTGTAATGGGCAACTCCTGCCCATTAACCAAAACCAGGCTCTCTTCTCCCTGCTAGGTACAACCTTTGGCGGCGATGGGCGGGTGAACTTCGCCCTGCCCGACCTGCGGGGTCGCACGCCCATTGAAGTCGGCAGCGGACACACCCTGGGTGAGCGCGGCGGTGAGCAGTCGCACACTATTTCGATTTCCGAGTTGCCCACGCACACCCACGTCGCTCAGGGATCAAACAACAACGGCGACAGTGTGATCCCGACGGACACTGTTTTCGGCGTCATTGCCGGTCTCTATGGCCCAGCCGCGAACCTGACGAGCGTGCAACCGGCCACCGTCACAAACGTTGGCGGAAGCCAAGCGCACCTCAACATGCAGCCGTTCCTGACCTTGAACTTCTGCATTGCCCTGCAGGGCATCTTCCCCAGCCCGACCTAAATTTAGAGGAGAAAACCATCATGGCACAACCTTATGTGGGTGAAATCAGGATGTTTGCCGGCAACTTTGCGCCAGCGGGTTGGATGTTTTGCGAAGGCCAACTGCTGCCCATCTCAGAAAACGATACTCTCTTCGTATTGATTGGCACAACCTATGGCGGTGACGGGCAATCTACTTTCGCTCTGCCGGACCTGCGGGGCCGGATTCCTATTCACCAAGGCAACGGCTTTATCCTGGCTGAAACCGGTGGGGCGGAAGAGATTACGCTGACGGTCAATCAGATTGCGGCGCACAGCCACCCCTTGCTGGGCTCTGTGGACCCGGGGATTCAGAACGCCCCGGTCGGCTTCCTGCCGGCGGCGAGCAACGTGGTCAAGATTTATGCAGCGTCAGCGCCCACCGGCAATATGGCCGCTCAAATGCTGTCATCTACCGGTGGTAGCCAGCCGCACACCAACTTCCAGCCGTACCTGTGTATTAATTTCATCATTTCACTGTTTGGCATCTTCCCGAGCCAAACCTAAACCAGGAGATAAAAATGGCTGACCCATTTGTCGCAGAAATTCGGATCTTCCCGTTCAACTTTGCGCCCAGGGGCTGGGCATGGTGTGACGGGCAAATTATGCCCCTTTCTCAAAACACCGCATTGTTTTCCTTGCTTGGAACCACCTACGGTGGCGATGGCAAATCCACCTTCGCCCTGCCTGACTTGCAAGGCCGCGCGCCGATGCACCCTGGCCAAGGACCTGGGCTTTCGTTACATGATCTGGGCGAGACCGGCGGCTCGGAGACTGTGACGCTGCTTGAGTCCGAAATCCCGGTGCACAGTCACCTGGTCCAATCCAAAGGTTCGCCGCCTCCGGCCAACTCCGGAATTCCCGATCCGTCCACGACCTTTGCGCGCTCAAACGGAGGCGCTGCGTACACCGCCCCGGCCAACCTGGGGGCTATGAATCCGAGCATGATCGCTCCGGCCGGCGGCGACCAGCCGCATAACAATCTGATGCCGTACCTGACCTTCTATTTCTGCATCGCGCTCCAAGGTGTCTTCCCAGCCCGGCCCTAGTCTCAAGTAAGGATGAAGGATGAAGGTTTCATAATTCATCCTTCATCCTTTATCCTTTGATGATCACCCTCCGCCCCATCACGCCGGAAGACCTGAACTTTCTCTGTCAGGTTTATGCGAGCACACGCCAGGAAGAAATGGCGCTTGTCACCGATTGGTCGGAGGCGCAAAAGACGGCGTTCCTGAAAATGCAGTTCAACGCGCAGCACGCGCACTATACCGAGCATTATGCGCGCGCGCAGTTTCAAATCATCCTGTTGGAGGGCATGCCGATTGGGCGGCTGTACGTGGATCGGCGCACGAAGGAAATTCGGATCGTGGATATTTCTTTACTGCCGGAATACCGCAACCAAGGCATCGGCTCCGGTTTATTGAAAGAAATTTTGAACGAAGGTGCGCAGGCCAGTTTGCCGGTGACGATTCACGTCGAGATGTTTAATCCGGCCTTGCGTTTGTACGACCGGCTCGGTTTTCACCAAATCGCCGATCATGGGGTGTATTACTTGATGGAATGGAAACCGGACACGAGAGAGGGATTAGCAACGGATTTTGTAACAGAGGGAACGGATAAAACCTCATCCGCTCCCTCTGTTATTTCATCCGCTGCTAATCGAACCACCGACGATGCTCGATAAACTCACCAGCGCGGACTTCTCCGCCCAGCTTAACCAAAAATTTCACATTCGCTATCAACCGGAGACGGCGCTGGAAGTGGAGTTAATTCAAGTGACAAAGCTCGGCACGGAGGATATGCCCGGGCGGAGGCCGTTTTCCCTTATCTTCCGGAGTTCGCAACGCAACAGCTATCTACCCCAGCACGTTTATATTATTGAACACAATCAGATGGAAAAAATGGAATTATTCCTGGTGCCCATTGGCCCGGATGAAGTTGGTATGCGTTATGAGGCGGTATTTACTTAAGCTAGACGAATGACCGCTACGCGCGACGAAAGACGAAGGTTCAAGTCTAGCTTTCGTCCTTCGTCTTTTGTCCTTCGTCCTTTACGAGGAGAACTCCCAATGTTGATTACCCGCTATACGCCGTGGCTAACTCGCTCCATCAACGTGGTGGCGATTGTTGCGATGCTTTTTAGTATGGTTCCCGTCACCGCTGCCTCCAGCAGCGCCGGAGTCGTGATCCATTCTCGCCTGACCGAAGCCAGCAAGGTGTCTATCCCGCGCCATGTTCGGGAGGCGCCGCTGAGTCGCGCGCCTCTTGCCGTCCAGCCAGACCTTAATGACCGCCCCCTCCTGGTTGGAGAGAACATCACCGCGACCAAACGGGACTCGTTGCTGGTAGATAATGCGCCGCCCGACGGACTCGCTGATCCTGGTGACGTGCTGCTTTACACCGTGGTCATTAGCAACACCGGTTCGACGGCGACGGGCGTGGTCTTCACCGATACAGTGGACAACAACACGACCCTGGTTCCCGGCTCGGTCAAGACGACCCCGCTGGCGCTCAACGATACCTATACCGCGACCGGCAATGTGGCGATCAGCGTGACGGTCGCCAGCGCCGGCTCCAACCTGCTGACGAATGACTCAGACCCGGACGGTAGCGGCGCGGTAGTTGTCTCGAGCTTCGACTCCACCAGCGTGCAGGGCGGGAACGTCACCGTCGCCGCCAATGGTGACTTCACCTATAACCCCCCGGCCGGTTATGAAGGTGTGGACACCTTCAACTATACCGTTCAGGACGTTGACGGCAATACAGATATAGGGACCGTCACGATCACCATCAGCGGGATGATTTGGTTCATTAACGCCACCGCCGGCGCCTGTGTTTCCGGTTGCAATGGCCGGTTGACCCATCCCTTCACCACGTTGGGCGATTTCAGCGCGATTAACAACGGCACGGGGAATAACCCGGCGGCGGGTGACAACATCTTCATGTATGAAAGCCTCACCGACTACATCGGCGGCGTCACGCTGCTGAATAATCAGAAACTCATCGGCCAAGATTCCGGTTCGTCGCTCACCAGCCTGACCGGCCTGACGCCGCCCAGCTACAGCTATCCACTGCCGGCGATGAACACCGGCGCCCCTACCACCAACCTGGAGGATGGCGTCACGCTGGCTTCCGGTAACGCCTTGTACGGCTTCACGGCCGGCGATGCCAGCGGCATCTCAATCACCGGGACGAACTTCGGCACGTTAACCGGCAACGATCTGAACATCAATAACACCCTCAGTTCAGGCTTGGTGCTTGTCACCGGTACCGCGAACATCACCTTAACGACTCTCTCATCCTTTGGCGGCTCTAGCAACATCCGACTGACGACCGTCGCCGGTACACTCAACCTGGGATCAGGCGCTTTGAGCGGCAGCAGCGCGACGGGCGCGGCGTTCCGGATCAACAACAGCGGGAGCACGGCGACCGTCACTTACAACGGCGCCATCTCCAAGACGAGCGCGAATTTCCTCGCGGATATTGACAACCATTCGACCGGGACCGTCACCCTCGGCGGTAACTTAACCTGCAACTCAGGCTGCACCGGCATTGATGTTTCTAACAATTCGAGTGGTGCCATTATCTTCAGCGGCAATTTAACTTGTACCTTGAGTTGTGCCGACTCCATCTCTGCCTCCAACAACTCTGGCGGCACCTTCACCTTCAGTGGGGGCACAAAGACGATCAGCACCACGGCGACCAGTGCCATCATGTTGACCAACAATACCGGCGCGGCATTCAACTTCATCGGCGGTGGATTGGATATTGACACGACCAGTGGCATTGGCTTCAACGCGACGGGCGGCGGGACGATCACTGTGACAACCGGCGCGAACCCAAACACGATCAACACGACGACTGGGCAAGCGGTTGTGATGAACGGGGTGACGGTTGGCTCGTCCGGCATCACCTTTGCAACCATCAGCGTGAGTGGTTCGACCACGAGCGCAGATGGGCTCTCCTTTCAAAGCGTCGGCGGTTCCGGCAATACTTTCAACGGCGGCAACGTCACCGTGGCGGGAACGACAGGCAGCGGCAACGGGATCGGTATGAACAACTCGGCCGCCACGTTCAGCTTTGCCAGCGCGACGACGGATAACATCACTGGCGCAGGCATTGACCTGAATGGATCCAATGGGCCGGTGACGTTCACCACAGTGGACATAGATAACACAACCGGCGCGGGCATTGCCATCAACAACAACACCAATCCAGTCACTGTGACCGGCGGCACAGTGGGCACAGCAAACGATCCGGCCGGGAATGTCGTGATCAATAGCGGTGGGAGCGGCAATATCACCATCGCCGCGGCGCTCACTAAGAACACAGGTAGTGGTCGCATTGTAAACATCACCTCGCGCACTGGCGGGACCGTTGACATTACCGGCAGCCTGAATTGCACGTCAGCGTGTACCGGCATCAACATCGCCAGCAACACGGGCGGGACAATCAACTTCAGCAACGCAACCAAGACGCTCAACACCGGGTCGAGCGCCGCCGTGACGTTGAGCAGCAATACCGGCGCGACGGTCAACTTCACGGGCGGCGGTTTGGACATTGACACCACAACCGGCAATGGCTTCAACGCCAGTGGCGGCGGAACGGTCAGCGTGACCGGCTCCAACAACACAATTGACTCGGGGGCGACCACTACCGCCGCCCTCCGAGTGAACAACACAACCATCGGCGCGAGCGGCCTGACTTTCCGCAGCATCGCGTCGAATGGCGGCACGAGCAACGGCATCATCCTCGACACCACCGGCGCCAACGGCGGATTGACCGTGACCGGTAACGGCGGCGCCTGCACCTCGGTGGGCACCTGCACCGGCGGCGCGATTCAGAACAAGCTCGGCGCGGACGGCAGCAGCGCCACGCAGGGCACGGGCATCTACCTGAACAGCACCCTCAACCCCTCCTTTACCCGCATGGACATCGAGGGCAACCAGAACTACGGCATCCGGGGCATCAGCGTCACCGGCTTCACTCTGGATAACTCCCTGGTTGGCAACACCGCCACCAATGGCACCAGCAACACGGCTGACTCCGACGTCAACATCCAGGGCGAGGGCAGCGTGCGGTTTACCAACCTGACCGGCTCCGCGACGATTAGCAACAGCACGCTTGATCTGGGTTTCTCGCGCAGCTTAGTCGTCTTTAACAACGCCGTCGGCAGTTCGCTAAACCGGCTGACCATCTCGAACTCCACCATCAAGGATACGCTCGTCAACGTCGCGACCAGCGATGCCTTTTTCGCCGGCGCGGCCAATGACGCCATCGTGAACTTCACAGTCACCGGCAGCACCTTCAGCGCCGCCCCTCAATTTCTCATCCAGACGAGCGCGCTGGGTACCTCCACGATGGACATCGTCATTGACACCAGCACGTTCTCGAATAGCAACTCCGGGAATGCCTCGAACAATCTCAGTCTCAGCGGCGGCGGCACCGACTCGCTCGTCACTTTCAATATCCATGACAATTCGTTCCGCCAGGGCACCGGCGGCACCGCCCCGTCCAACGGGGGACGCATCATGACCGCCGGCATGGTGTCCGGCGCCGGTAAGTTCGACGGCAAGTTTGTCAACAACACCGTCGGCGTCACCGGCATCGCCTTTTCCGGCGGCGGTAACGGCGCCGACGGCATCGGCATCTTCGCCAGCGGGAACAAGGCCGCCACGACGCGCGGCACTGGCACCACCGACTCCCGTTTCTTGATCCAAGGCAACACCTTCAAGCGGTACGGCCAAACGGGCGTTCAGATTAGCGCCACCAACGGCAACTCCACGCTGGATGCGACCGTCTTCGGCAACACAATGAACGAGCCGGGCAGCATCGCCGGCGGCGCCTTCGCGGCCATCTGGGTCAATGCCGGCGCGCTCCCCGCCGACACCAACACCGTGAACGTCGTTATCGGCGACGCCAATGTTGCGGCGAACAAGAATACGATGCAGGACAGTGATCCGAACAACGTTGACGATGTGTTCCTGGACCGGAATTCATGCGGCGGCTGCGCGAGCGTGCTCAATCTCTACCGAAACGGTTCTACGGCGGCGGCGGGACAAAGCGAGGCGATTGATCGGCAAATTCTGATTGACGACTACAACGCCACGCTTGATTTGCTGGCGGGGTTCACCAATGGCTCCGGTCCGACAATTGGCACGCCCGCCGGGGTTCCGCCGGTGCCCCCCCTCCTCGCCGCCGGCGGCGAAGCGCCACGCCGAGCCTTCAGCGCTCCGCTCAAGGCCGCTGACCTATCCGGCATCAAAGCGGAGGCCATTGCGCGCTGGAGCGCGGCCGGCATTTCCGTGCGTGAACTCGCTCTGTTGCAAAGCGCGGCACTCACGATTACCGATCTCCCGGCCGGTCACCTCGGCGAAGCAGACATGCTCGCGAATACCATCCGCCTCGATCCCACCGCCGCGGGCTGGGGCTGGTTCGTAGACGCGACTCCGGGCAACGACTCAGAATTCGGTCAGCCGGCCACCGTCACCGAGTTCCACGCCGTGGCCGGCAGTCTGGCGGTTGAGCGGATGGACTTGCTCACCACGGTCATGCACGAGATGGGACACCTGCTTGGCCGGAGCGATCTGCACGATCTGGGTCAAGCCCACACCCTCATGGCCGACTCGCTTTTGTTAGGCACCCGCCGTCTGCCGGCCGCAGCGTCTTCGATCATCCATCCAACTCGCATTGGTGTAGGCCACTTCGGTCTGGCGCGACCAGTGACTAGCCCTCTATTCTCGGGCGAAAACATCTCCATCACCATCGGCACGCTGCCGGCGGGTGAAGTCATCACGGTCACGTTTGCGGTAACGATCAGCAATCCGCTGACCAGCCCGCCCACGGCGACGAGCGTCTCCAACCAGGGCACCGTCTCCTGGAGCTCCGGTTCCACCGTCACCGACGACCCGGATACCGGCACGGTGGGCGACCCAACCGTGACTCCGCTTGACCTTGAGGCGGATTTGGAATTAACCAAGAGCGATGGCGGGATCACCGCGCAGCCGGGTGACATCATCACTTACACCCTCTATTACTCGAACACCGTCGGCCCGAACCCGGCTCCCAACGTCACACTGACTGAGACCGTGCCGACGAACACGACCTATACGGATCCGGGCAGCATTTGGAGCTGCTCACCGAATAACAATGCAGGCAGCACCTGTACGAAGAACGTAGGCTCACTTGCGATGGGCGCCAGTGGCTCGATCACGTTTACGGTGACAGTCACCAATCCGGTTCCCGCGGGCGTAACGCTGATCACTAACAACGCTAGCATTGGCAGCGGCATTCCGGACCCGGATATGGGCAACAACACCGCGCAGGACACGACATCGGTGGACGCCGAACCGGACTTCCAACTGAGCAAGACGGACCATGGCGTGAGCGCTGTACCGCTCGGTATCATTACTTACACGCTGACCTATACCAATACCGGGAATCAAAACGCAACCAGCGTCATAATAACGGAAACCGTCCCGGCTCACACAACCTACACCGGCAGTCTCCTTGAATGGAACTGCCCGTCGGGACCCGGCCCAGGTAACCCCTGCGGCAAGACCATCGGCGCGCTGGCCGGCGGCGTTGTGACCGGCACTGCGCTCTTCACCGTGACGGTTGTGGCGGGCGGCGAGCCTCCGATTCCCGCCGGTGTGAACACGATCACCAACACCGCCACCATTACTGACGATGGCACGAACGGCGCGGACCCCACTCCCGGCAACAACACCGCGTTGGATACCACGCCGCTGAACGCGCAGCCGGACTTCACCCTGAACAAGTCGGATGGCAACGTGACGGCCGTGCCCGGCGATGTGGTGACTTACACCTTAAATTACGCCAACCTCGGAAATCAGAGTGCGACGGGCGTCGTGCTGACCGAAACCGTGCCCGCCAATACGACCTTTGCGGGCAGTGGCTGGACCGGCTGTACCCTCGGCAGCCCCGGCGGAACCGTCTGCACCCAGAGCATTGGCAGTCTGCCCGGTAGCGGTCTCGGGTCCGGCTTGGCGTTCTTTGCCATCACCGTCACCAATCCGATTACGGCCGGTGTGATCTCCATCACGAACACCGCCCAAATCGGGGACGACGGGAGCAACGGGGCCGATCCCACACCCGCCAGCAATACGGCGACTGACTCCACGCCGGTGACTGCGGCGCCGGATTTGCAAATCGTCAAAGACGATGGCGATATCCACGGCACGCCGGGGTCCGTCATCCAATACACACTGACCTTTACCAACACCGGGGACCAGGGCGCGACCGGCATCGTCCTCACCGACACGGTTCCAGCCAATAGTAGCTTCAAGCCGACGAGCAGCCATCCGGATTGGGTTTGCTCTCCCGACAACGATCCCGGCAGCACCTGCGTCATCACCCTGACGACCAGTTTAGCGGGCGGCAACGCGACCAGCGTCATCACCTTCGCGTTGCAAGTAGACAATCCCTTCCCGCTCTCCGAACCTTCGATCACGAACACGGTCACCATCGCCGATGACGGCACGAACGGCGTGGACGTGACACCAGGGAACAATGTCTACACCGACACAACACCGATTGATAACCTGCCGGATTTGAAACTGACGAAGAGCGACGGCGACATCACCGTCCCGCCGGGCGGCATCATCACCTACACGTTGAGCTATACCAATCTCGGCGGCTTGGCCGCGCCTAACCCTGTCATTAGCGACACCGTGCCGCAGCACACAACCTTCGCGGGTAGCGGCTGGAGCGGCTGTAGCCTCGGTAGCCCCGCCGGAACCGTCTGCACTAAGAGTGTGAGCACCGTCCCTGGGGGCGACAGTGGCTTTGTACTATTCGTCGTCCAGGTGGATGACCCAATCGCCACCGGCGTGGATAAAATCTATAACACCGCTGTCATCACCGACGACGGCAGCAACGGCGAAGACCCGAACTCCGGCAACAACGCGGCAATGGACTATACGCCGGTGGATGCTGCGCCGGACCTCGCGCTGTCGAAAGATGATGGCAGCGTCACCGTCACACCGGGTGACACCATCACCTACACCTTGACCTATAACAACTCCTTGGGGACGCAGGGCGCAACGGGTGTGGTCATCACGGACACCGTGCCCGATAACACAACCTATACCGATACCGGCGCGGGCTGGAGTTGTTCGGGTGTCACCCCGGGCAGCATCTGCACGAAGAATGTGGGGCCACTCGCGATGAACGCCAGCGGCTCGATCACGTTTACCGTGACCGTGACGGACACTGTCTTAGCAGGCGTCGTGGAAATCTCCAACACCGCCACCATCGGCGATGACGGCGACAACGGCGAAGACCTGGACAATAGCGACAACGAGGCCAGTGACTTCACCCCGCTCAACGCCGCGCCCAATCTTGGGGTGAGCAAGGACGACGGCGGAATTACCGTCGTGCCCGGCGACATCATCACCTACACCGTGACGTTTGCCAACACCGGGAACCAAGGCGCAACTGGCGTGGTTCTCACCGAGACTGTCCCAGCGAATACCACCTTCACCGGGACCGGCTGGACATGTACGCCGCCAACCGGAGTAGCCGGCAGCGTCTGCACCTTCTCGATCGGCGACCTGGACGCGGGCTTCGGCGGTTCCGAGATCTTTGTGGTGACCACTGCTATCTCCATGCCGGCCGGCGTGACGAATATCAGCAACACGGTCAGCATCGGCGATGACGGCACACAGGGCGCGGATCAAAATAGCGGCGATAACACCGACACGGACACTACGCCGGTGAATGCTGCGCCGGATCTGCAAATCACCAAATCCGATGACGGGATCACCGCAACCGCGGGCAGCCCCATCACCTACACCCTGACTTACACCAACACGGGTAACCAGGGCGCGACCGGCGTCGTCATCACCGAGACAGTGCCGACCAATACAACCGTCACGGGCACGGGCTGGACCTGCGTGGGCAGCACCTGCACCCGCAGTATTGGCAGTGTAGTGGCAGGCTCCGGCGGCTCAACCACCTTTACCGTGACTGTCGCCAGCTCCATTCCGGCCGGCGTGAACTTCATCACCAACACCGTCAAAATCGGCAATGACGGCACGAACGGCGCGGACCAGATCAGCACCACCGACAACATCTACACGATCACCACGCCGCTCAACGCCGCACCGGACTTGAAAGTGACTAAGACGGATGGCGGTGTGAGCAAGACGCCCGGCAGTGTCCTCACGTACACGGTGACGTACACCAACACCGGCACCCAGGGCGCCACCGGCGTCGTGCTGACCGAAACCGTGCCGGCGAATACGACCTTTAGCGGGGCGGGCTGGAGTTGCGGAGCTATTACCCCAGGCGGCATCTGCACCAAGATCATCGGCGGCTTGACGGCCGGCGGCAGCGGCTCAACCAGCTTTGTGCTGACCATCGCCAGTTCGGTCGCGGCCGGCGTCACAACCATCACCAATACGGTCACCATCGGCGATGACGGCGCGAACGGCGCGGACTTGAACCCCGCCAACAACACCGGCACGGATACCACGCCACTCAATGCCGCGCCGGATCTGAAGATTACCAAGAGTCATGGTAATCTGAACGCCAGACCCGGCAGTTTCATCGCTTACACTTTGTTCTACACCAACACCGGCACCCAGGATGCGATCGGCGTGGTCATCACAGATGTGGTCCCGGCCAACACCACTTTCAACTCCTCGACGCCCTCTAGCAGTTGCTCGTTAGGCGCGCCGGCGGGGACGGTCTGTACCTTCACCCTCGGCAGCCTGGCCGCCGGCAGTTCCGGTACCCCGATCAACTATACGGTCCTGGTCAATCTGTCTACACCGGCTGGTGTCACAACCATCACCAACACCGCGACCATCGGCGATAATGGTAGCCAGGGCGCGGACTTGAACACCGCCGATAACACTTCCACCGATACCTTAGTGTTGAAACGGCCAGACCTGTCTTTGACGAAGGATGATGGCGGCGCGACCGCCGCGCCGGGTGCTACTGTTAGCTATCTCCTGACTTACTCAAACATCGGCAGTTGGCAGTCCGACGGCGTGGTTATCACGGATACGGTCCCAGCGAACACGACCTTCAACTTGGGCGCGAGTTCCGGCGGCTGGAGTTGCGCTAACGGCGCGCCCGCCGGTAGCGTCTGCACCTTGAGCATCGGCACGGTCCTCACCAGCACCGGCGGAACCCGCACCTTTGCGGTCACGATCAATAACCCGCTCCCCTCGGGCGTGACGACGATCACCAACACCGCGACGATTGCCGATAACGGCGCTTACGGCCTGGACCTGAATCCGGCAAACAACACCGCCACGGATGTCACCCCCGGCTTGTTCAAGATGTTCTTGCCGGTCGTGATGAAGAACTACGCCGATGGGCCGGACTTGGTCGTCACGCAACTACTCGCCAGCAGCAATGCGATCACGGTCACCATCCAGAACATCGGCACCGCGGCGACGGCGAGTTCCTTCTGGGTAGATGTGTACATCAACCCCAGCACCCCGCCCACACAGGTAAACCAATTGTGGAGCAACCTGGGCACCCGAGGCGCCGCTTGGGGTGTGACCACCGCCATTGCTGTCAATGGGATCCTGACCCTCACCATTGGCGGGCCGTATTACTCACCCGCGAACAGCAATCTCGGCGGCCCACTCACGCCGGGCACGCCCGTCTACGCTCAAGTGGACTCGTTCAATAGTTCCACCACCTATGGCGCCGTCTTGGAAAATCACGAGATGGCGGGTGGTGCGTATAACAACATCACCGGGCCGACGTCCTCCGTTTTGAGTCTGGGCGCTCAAGCGGCGACGTCTATCGCCTCACAACCGGCGGAGAGCAACGCTCCCGGATTGGCCCCGCTGCCGCCCAGAAATTTGAATGATGTGAATAGAAGGAGACCTGAATGAAAGCCTATAAGTTACTTAGCGCCGGATTACTCTTGACCTTCCTGGTCACAGGGCTGTTACCCGGCTTGAGCTGGGCGGCGCCGTCCCAACAACTCCCGCCGCCGCCGCCGCGGGACACACCGGTGCCCACAACGACTGGAACGATCGTGTTATATGTCCACACTTCCCAAACCGGTTTGGGAAGCCTGGTGCAATGGCAAGATGGCTTGGGAAACTGGCATGACGTGGATAGCTGGCGCAGTGAGTTGACTTGGTTGACGAGCTACGTTTTCTTCCAGGCCTGGGGAGTCGAGTCGAAAGACTTTGGAACCGGCCCCTTCCGCTGGTTAATCTATAACCTCCAGACCGGTAAGACGGTTGGGACCACCAACTCTTTTTACCTGCCCGGCGCGGGGGGGGTGGTGACCGTGCAAAAATCGCTGACGCCCTGAGTCAGCCACCACGAACCCGACCCGGCTTAAGCGTTACACCGTTTAACTTCGCCCCGCCTCCGGCGACAAGCTCAGGCACTGTCCTGCGCCTGCCCCAGGAACGCGGGGCGAAGTTTATCCTCATATATAATACAAGCCTTATGACTCACTACTTCCTCGGCGTAGACCTCGGCGGGTCTAAAAGTCACGCCTTAATCGCCGACGAGACCGGGCAGGCGTTGGGCTTTGGGGAAGCCGGCGCAGGGAATCATGAAGTTGTCGGCGAGGCGGGTCGGATCGAGGCCTTGCAGACGATCACCACCCAAGCGCTGGCCGAAGCTGGAATCACGAAAGACCAAATTGCCGGAGCCGGCTTCGGCATTGCCGGCTACGACTGGCCCTCCGGTCGCGCCTCGACGTTAGCGGCCATCCACACCCTCGGCTTGCAGACCCCGCTTGAAGCCGTCAACGACGCCATCATTGGACTGTTGGCCGGCGCCGCCGAGGGCTGGGGCATCGCCGTGGTTGCCGGCACCGGCTGCAACTGTCGGGGCTGGGACAAAAACCGGCGCGAGGGCCGGGTCACCGGTCACGGAATTTTGATGGGAGAAGATGCCGGCGGCGGCGTGTTGGTCTTCAAAGCCATCCACGCGATTTCTCACGAATGGGCTTCCCGCGGCCCAGCCACCCAACTCACCCCGGCGTTCATCAAATTGGCCGGGGCGCACGACATCGAAGATTTGATAGAAGGGCTGACGATGCACCGGTATGAGATCGACTCGGACGCCGCGCCCATCGTCTTTCAAATCGCGCGCGCCGGTGATCCGGTGGCGAAAGAGATCATCGCTCACGCCGGGAAAGAATTAGGGAGTTTGGCCGTGGGTGTCATCCGCCAACTAGGATTTGAAGCGCTGACCTTCGAGGTCGTTTTAGTCGGGAGTTTATATAAAGGCGGCCCGCTGCTGATTGAGCCAATGCGCGAGACCGTCCACGCCCTGGCGCCGGGCGCGCGGTTCGTGCGCTTGACGGCGCCGCCCGTCGTCGGCGGGGTGCTGTTGGGGATGGAGCAAGCTGGGCGGGAGGCTTCCCAATTCCGCAACCGGCTGATCGAGACCACTGCCGAATTATTGAAGACGCGAACTCTTCAACAGGAATTGATGGGCGGTAGTTGAGGCGAAGATAGTATTTCACGCAAGCGTCCTGAGCGGAGCGGCGGTTTGGGCCGCGCAGTCGAAGGATGCGATTCCAAGTCATGCCCTGTTAGGGAAACGCCCCTTCGACTGCGCCCGGCAAAGAGCGCCGGGCTCCGCTCAGGGTGCTAGCTTCCCGCGTGAAGTATTGATTCTTCGCACCTGAAAGGAGTCCTCCGTGACTGGTGACGCGTATTCCCTCCTCGCCGAGCAAGTGACTCAAGCCGGCATTGACCTCGCGGCGGTTAAAGCCGCGCTGAAAGCGCAGCGCATTGAAACGCCGAGTTGGGGTTACGCCAACAGCGGCACGCGCTTCAAAGCCTTTGCCTGGCCCGGCGCGGCTCGCACCACGCAAGAGAAATTGGATGATGCGGCCCTGGTGCATCAAATGACCGGCATCGCGCCGTCTGTCGCTGTCCACATCCCGTGGGACAAGCCGGAAAATGGCGATTACGTCGCCATGTGCCAGTACGCGCAGGCACGCGGCCTCGCCATCGGCGCGGTCAACCCCAACGTCTTCCAGGACGATGACTATCGCCTCGGCTCCTTTGGTCACCCCAGTTCGGCGGTGTGGGAAAAAGCCCTCGACCATATTCTGGAATGCTGCGAGATCATGGTCAAAGTAAAAAGCAACGTGCTCAGTCTGTGGTTCGCCGATGGCACGAACTATGCCGGCCAGGACAGCCTGCGCAGCCGCAAGCGACGCTTTGAAGAGGGTCTGCGCGCAACTTACGCCAAGCTGCCACCTCAAAGCCGGATGCTCATCGAATACAAATTCTTCGAGCCGGCGTTCTACAGCACCGATCTACCGGATTGGGGCACGGCTTACGCCTGGTGTCTGAAGCTTGGCCCGCAAGCACAGGTGCTCGTGGACTTGGGCCACCACGCGCACGGCGTCAACATTGAACAAATTGTCGCGTTCTTATTGGATGAAGGCCGCTTAGGCGGTTTTCACTTCAACAACCGCAAATATGCGGATGATGACTTGATCGTGGGCAGTGTCAACCCGTTGGAGCTTTTCCTGATCTACAACGAATTGACCGGCGCGGCGCACGGGAACGACGAACCCGCGCAAACGACCGCCGCGAACGTGGCGTATATGATTGACCAGAGTCATAACGTGGAAGGCAAAATCGCGCCGATGATTCTGTCCGTGCTCAACTGCCAGGAAGCCTACGCCAAATCACTGCTCGTCCCGCGCGCGCGGCTGGCCGAACTTCAGGCGCAGGGCGAAGTGCTGCAAGCGCATCACCTTTTGAACGAAGCCTATCGCACCGATGTGCGCCCCCTGCTCGCGCAGGTCCGCATGGAGCTTGGCGCGCCCGCCGACCCGCTGGCCGCGTATCAAGCCAGCGGCTATGAGAAAAAGATCCGTGATGCGCGGGGCCTCGCGGCGACGAGTGGCGGGTTTCAGTAAGACCCTCTACAAAGTAATTGGAGTAACAAAATCCTTTAACCGCAGAGTACGCCGAGTTCGCTGAGAAATCAGCGAATCTTTGCGTTCTCGGCGTTCTCCGCGGTTAAAGCTTTTAGAGCAGTTTCCCTATCAATTTATGGAATACATGCTACAAGAAACCAGGTTTCTGAGGTTACAATGAGCAGGTCGTAGAGAAATTCAGAAACCTGGTTTCTTGGTATTCCGTAAGCTGAACTGGAAAGTGCTGTAAGCGGCGGGAAATAGACTATGCCTAAAAATCTCTGGAACAACACCGAAGCTTCCAAACTCACCGGCCTTGATCTGCTCACCTATCGCTCGCGGCTGCTGGGTACGGATCGAACGGTGTGCAACATCTACGGCGGCAACACCGGCGCGAAGACGACTGAGACGGATTTTCGCGGACGGCCTACTCCAACGCTCTGGGTTAAAGGCTCCGGCTCCGACTTAGCCGACATCACGCGCCAGGGCTTCGCCGGACTCCGGCTGGACGACGTCCTGCCGCTCATGGAACGCGAAGCCATGTCCGACGAGGAAATGGTCGCCTATCTCTCACAATGCCTCACCGGGCTGAACATGCCGCGCCAGTCTATCGAAACGCTGTTGCACGCTTTTGTCCCGGCGGCGCACACCGATCACACTCACCCGGACGCGGTCATCAGTCTGGCCTGCTCGGCGGACGGGGAAACGCTCGCGCGCAAACTCTACGGCGAACGCATGGCCTGGGTTCCGTACATCCGCCCGGGCTTCACGCTCAGCAAATGGATCAGTCAGGCAATTCGGGAGCATCCAAAAATCGAATGCGTGGTCATGGGCAAGCACGGTCTGGTCACGTGGAGCGACGATGCCCATGACTGCTACCACAACACGATTCGCATCATTCAAGAAGCCGAAGATTTTATTGCCGACCGCGCCCGAAGATTTTCGCGGGCTGAGCCTGTCGAAGCCCGCCCTTCGACCGTTCGACAGGCTCACGGCTCAGGGCACACGAGCGTGTTTGGTGAGATGCGCGCGCCTACGCTCACGCCCGAACGCCGCCGCGAAATTGCCGCGCAGATCATGCCGGCGCTGCGTGGCGCGGTGAGCGCCCAGGGGTGTTCCATCCTGCGCTTTGACGATAGCGAAGATATACTCGACTTTGCGGGTGCGGAAAAGGCCGAGGCCCTCGCGGCCGTCGGGGCTGCGTGCCCCGATCACCTCGTCCACACTAAACGAACACCATTGTTCATCGAATGGAACGCGGTCCTTCGACAGGCTCAGGACGACGTGGAAGCGCTCAAAGCCCAAGCCTGCGAGGGGGTTGCGCGCTACATCACTGACTACCAAACTTACTTCAAAGACCATAGCGGCCCCGACGACCGGATGGGAAACCCGGCCCCGCGCATTATCCTGATCCCTGGGCTGGGAATGTTCACGACCGGCAAAGACGCGACCAACGCGCAAGTCTCCGCTGACCTGTATCACCGCGCCATCTCCGTCATGCGCGGCGCAACGGCGCTGGATTCCTTTGTCTCGCTCACCGCCGCTGAATCTTACGCAATTGAATATTGGCCGCTCGAACTCTATAAGCTGAAGCTGCGTCCGCCGGATCGGGAACTGGCTGGGCGCGTCGCGTTCATCACCGGCGGCGCATCCGGGATTGGGCGGGCGGCGGCGTTCCGATTGGCCGCCGAAGGCGCGCACGTCGTCATCGCCGACCTCAATGCCGAGGGCGCAAAAACCGTCGCCGCAGAAATCGTCAAAAAGCACGGCGCACGGCGCGGGCTGGCGGTCACTTGCAACGTCGCCGACGAAGCGCAGGTCGCAGCTGCCTTCCGAGAAACAGTTCTGGCGTACGGCGGGGTGGACATCGTCATCAACAACGCTGGGCTGGCCTCGTCCACGCCGATCACTGAAACATCGCTCGCCGATTGGAATAAACTCTTTGATGTGTTAGCGAAAGGCTATTTCCTTGTCGCGCGCGAGGCCTTTCGCGTTTGGCAGGCGCAGGGAATCGGTGGCAGCTTGATCTTCGTCGCGAGCAAGAACGGACTCATCGGCAGCAAAAACGCGGCGGCCTATGGGGCGGCCAAAGCGGCTGAGATTAACCTGGCGCGCTGTCTGGCGGAAGAAGGCGGGCAGTATGGCATTCGCGTCAACACCGTCAATCCGGACGCGGTACTGCAAGGCTCAAGCATTTGGGATGGCCGCTGGCGCGAGGAGCGCGCGCGGTCAGCACGCATCACGCCCGATCAACTCGACGAGTTTTATCGGCAGCGGACAACGCTCAAGGTCAACATCTTCCCGGAAGACATCGCCAACGCCATCCTATTCCTCGCCTCCGATCAATCGTCCAAAACGACGGGCGGGATTCTGAACGTGGACGGCGGTGTCGTTGCGGCTTACGTGAGATGAGAAAAAGCGTACACGGATTGCACGGAAATAAAGGCCGGATGCCACTGATTTTTTTGTTTTTTCCGTGTGATCCGAGTTTGTCAGTGTAATCCGTGTACTCTTCTCCCTTTATGACAACAGCTAACTTCGCCGCCATAGACCTCGGCGCCGAGAGCGGTCGCTGCATGTTGGGCCGCTTTGATGGCGGCACGCTTCAGCTCGAAGAAATTTACCGCTTCCCCAACATCCCCGTGCGCGTGCTGGACAGCCTGCACTGGGACCCGCTCCGGCTCTTCGCTGAGATCAAGCATGGGCTGGAGTTATGCGCGCGACAATCTGACCACGCCTTGAGTGGAATTGGAATAGATACCTGGGGCGTGGACTTCGCGCTGTTGGGCCGCGACGACGAACTGCTCGGCAACCCGTTCCATTACCGCGACCGGCGCACAGAGGGGATGATGGCGAAAGCCTTCGAGCGCGTCTCGCGCGAAGAAATCTTCGAGCACACCGGCATCCAGTTCATGCCGATCAACACGCTCTACATGCTGCTCTCCATGCAAGGCACGCCCGCGCTCGAAGCCGCTCAGACCTTCCTCACGATGCCGGACTTATTCAACTTTTGGCTCTCCGGGCGCAAAGCCTGCGAGTTCACGAATGCGACGACGACTCAACTCTATGACCAACGCGCAGGCGATTGGTCAAAACCACTTATTGAGAAACTTGGACTACCGAGTCACATCTTTACGCCCGTCGTTCAGCCCGGAACCATGCTCGGCCCAATTCTAAAATCCGTCGGTGAAGAAATTGGGCTGGCGCCTGTTCCCGTCATCGCTCCGGCGTGTCACGACACCGGCTCGGCGGTTGCGGCCGTTCCGGCACGCGTGAAGGACTACGCTTATATCAGTTCAGGCACCTGGTCTATCGTTGGCGTTGAAACAGAGTCGCCCATCATCACGCCGCAGAGTCTCGCCAACAACTTCACGAACGAAGGCGGCGTCGCGGGAACGGTGCGCTTTTCAAAAAACGTAATGGGTCTATGGCTTATTCAAGAATGCCGCCGCGCCTGGGCGCAGTCCGGGGAAACGCTGGACTACGCCGATTTGACCGCGCTCGCCGAACAAGCCGCGCCCTTCGTCTCCTTCGTTGACCCGGACGACGAGGACTTTCTGCGCCCCGGCGACATGCCTGCGCGTCTGCGCGAGTTTTGCCGGAAAACCGGCCAGTCCGTTCCAGAAGACAATGGCGCGCTACTGCGTTGCGTTTTTGAAAGCCTCGCGCTCAAATATCGCTTCGTCATTGAGCGCATTGAAGCCATGCTCGGTCAGCGGCTCGAAGTCATCCACATCGTCGGCGGCGGTTCACAAAACCGTTTCCTCTGCCAACTCACCGCCGACGCGACCAACCGCCCAGTCATCGCCGGCCCCGCCGAAGCCACTGCGCTCGGCAACGTGCTCGTCCAAGCCATGGCGCTCGGCCATTTCACTTCGCTCGCCAAAGCGCGGGAGGTGGTTCAGAATTCGGTTGAGTTGACCAATTATGAACCAGATGGTTCAGTGGGGTGGGAGGAAGCGTATGGAAGGTTTGTTAAATTAGTAGCTCACGCTTGAAGCGTGAGCTACTAGCTTTTCGTTTCCTATCCGCTGAGAATGCTGATCCATCCTCTTCAGCGGTTCTCAGTGATTCAGTTCCACGAAATCGCTGAAGGTGATTAAAAGTGAGAAGGATCAAATGAATTTCACTCGGCTCCCCCAAAATCCAAGCCTACTGTAACTGGGCCTAACTTAAGTCGGTTTTTCTTTCCTACCTGAACTCCTAACTCCAGCTTTAAACCGGCTTCGCCAACTAATGCGACATTATACCCTGCAAGATTCAAACCGGCTCTTGCTTCTCCAGAAATGAGCTTCACTCCGGCACTTGCACCTATGCTTTTATCATGTACACCGAAGAATCCCTCAGCCTTGAGAGCCTCTCCAGTTAGCCCTCCAGTCACACCTAAGTTGCGATCACCAACAACAGTACCTCTGTTCTCTAAAGTTAATCCAGTGGCTTCTCCATACAACCCAATATAGGGTCCTTTTTTACCCTTCCAGTCTGCCCCAGCACCATATTCATATTGCCCAACATGTCTTTTCCATCCATAACCCAAATCTTTTTCCTTGCCTATTTCTCCTTCATCCACTGCCAATCTCAGAGAAGGATTGAAATTACTCGGTCGTCCTTTTTTAGTTGGCCATAGATTTCGTTCACGTCCCAAGCCGAGAAAATCAAATCGAGCAAAGTGAGGGGCAGAAGAGACCTCCGAGATATCTGGCTGTAGAGGACAACTCATGTTGTATCCACAACCAGTCAGTGATGATGGTGCACAACTCTTGATCACTCCACATCCAGACCTTGGCGTGTAAGGACAACTCATTGTTACACCACAGCCAACAGGTCGGGTACCACCGTTCAAGGAGTCACTAGCAGGATCGTTCTGTGTTCCATTAACAATTACACTATCTCTGGCCCTTGAGACATAGCCGTCAGAAGGACAACTCATAATGACACCACACCCTGAAGCTGGGGTATATGGGCAACTCATATTGACACCACAGCCGCTGGTCATAAACCCATACCAGTCAACCAAATTGATTGGGTTATCATTAACATACATAGTCCGATGCAACGTCATCGGTTCCATCAGCCTCCCACGGTATGGGTCCTGCTCTATCCATGTCCCCGTCGTCGAGTCATAGTCTCGCGCGCCGAAGTAGTTGAGTTCGGTCTCCGGGTCCCAGGGCTTACCGCTCCAGGTCAGGTTGGTGTGCGGGTCGGTCTGGTTGCTAGAGTTATCCGGGCCGTTGTTGTCTATCAGCCGCCCGTAAGGCGCGTACATATACTCCTGAGTTTCCATCCCAGACTGGTTCGTCCACGCGCTCGTGTCGCCCAAGCCATCGTAGTGATGGAAGTATTGCAGACCGGAGCCATCGCCTTGAATCTCGTGGCGGCTGAGAATCTGCGTGAGGTCGCGGTAGTAGTAGGTCGTGCGCGGTGAGCCGGGGTCAACGTATTGAGCCATCAAGTCATAGCTCAGGCCGTCATATAAGAACTCCGCTACCTTCCGCACACCATTGTCTATAATGCCGCGTTCCATCCGGCGACCCAACCCATCGTAGGTAAAGTCCAGCGTCGAGTCGTAATGCCAGTCGTCGTTGTTGTGAACGTCAAACGTCACCGCGCCAATCAGCCGGTTTTCGATGTCAAAGGTGTAGCTGACTACACGGGCCGTGCCAATCATCGAAAGGCGGTTGCCGTTGTTGTCATAGGCGAACTGCGTCGTGGTGAGCGGCGAGGTGGTGCTGAGCAGTTGGTTGGCGTTGTTGTAAACGTAATTTGTAGTCACCGGCGGGTCGAGCGCGGGCGTGTTGGGCTGGTCGGCGATGTTCGTCGTCTGTGACAGACGATTGCCCACCGGATCGTAGGTGAAGTCGCTCGTCAATACCTGGTAGGGATTCAGATCAGGCGTGAAGACGGATTTCTTCAGGCGGTAGAGTTCGTCGTAGGTGTAGTCCTTCGTCCAGGTAAGAATCTGGCCGCGTGTGACCTTTTCCACCGTCTGCGTGATGTTGCCCACCTTGTCCAAGGTGTAATCAAAGCTGCTGATGATATTAGAGCTGGCATCCGGCTTGCCATTGAACAGATTGGTCAGCCGGTCGGCGGCGTCATAGGTGTAGTCAGCCCAGGTCCCGTTGGGGTAAGCCACATGCGTTGGCAAGCCAACGTCATCATACTGGTAAGTTGTTGTGCCGGTCATTGGATCAGTGACGGAGGTCAACCAGTCGTTAGCGTTGTAGACATAGTCCACGACCTTGCTGGTGTCGGGATAAGTAATGTGCGTGCGATTACCGGCCGGGTCATAGTCGTAATGCAGCACCGTGCCCACGAGGAGCGGCAGGCCCGCCGTACGCCGCGAGTCCGTCAAACGATCAAGCGCATCATAGTCAAACGCAGACGCGCCGGAGGAATCCACGAGGCCGGTCAGATTGTTGTTGGCGTCATAAGTGTAGTCCACACCGGGGAGGGACGGATAGGTGATATGCGTGAGCCGGTTATCGGCGTCGAAGGTATAACCCGTGACAGCGCCGTTCGCATCCGTGCGCTGGATGAGATTGCCGACCGGGTCATATTGATATTCCCAATCGCTCTCAATCGGATTCGTCTCACTAATGACGCGGCCCAACAAGTCCACGCCAAACCGAGTGGTGTTCTCATTCGCGTCGGTGTAAGCCGTCAAGTTCCCAAGCGGGTCGTACTCGTAGCCGGTCGCCTGGTTTAGCGCATCTATGACTGTAATCAGCCGATCCAGCGGGTCATACTCATACTCGGTCGCATGGTTCTCGGCGTCAGTGACTTTGATCAACCGGCGCAAGTCATCATAATCATAAGCCGTGGTGAAAGTCAGCGGGTCGGTGCGCGATTTGAGCAAGTCAAGCTCGTCGTACTCAAAATGGGTCGTGTTGTCTTTGGCATTGATGACGTCAATCAGGTTGCTATTCTCGTCATACTGGAAGAGCGTGGTCTGACTCAACGGCAAGGTTACACTGATTAGATTGCTCAATGGATCGTAGGCAAACTGTGTCGTGTGGGTATTCTGGTCAGTCACAGACAGTCGGTTGTCTTCCTCGTCATAAGAGTAGCGGACGAGACCGTTGAGGGCATCGGTGACCTGCCGCAAGTTATCATTCTCATCGTAGGCAAACAAGGTCGTGTGGCTGAGCGGGTTCGTGAGTGTCAGCACATTGCCCACGCCGTCGTAGCCCAACTGCGCGGTGTGGCTGAGCGGGTCCATGATCTGGATTAACTGATTGACCGCATCATAGGCATAAGTGGTTGGGAAGCCGCGCGCGTTGACGGTGGAGGTGAGGTTGCCGACCGGGTCGTAGTTGAATTGGGTCAGATTAATCAACGCATCCGTCGTCGTGATGACGCGGCCTAGTTGGTCATACCCGTAGCGCGTGATGCCTCCCTTTGGATCAAGCACACGGACAGGGCGGCCCACCGGGTCATAGACATACGCCGTCGTGCCGGTCAACGCATTAGTTACGGTAATGACGCGATCGAGGGGATCATACCCAAAATTTGTGGTTTGAGTGAGTGCGTCGGTCACGGAGACCAGGTTGTGGTCGGCGTCATACCCAAAGGTCGTCACCTTGCCCTTCGCGTCAGTGACATGTTCCAGGTTGTACACCGGATCGTAGTCGTAATGCGTTGTATACTCGCGCCAATTCGTGAAGCTGGTGCGGTGGTACATCTTGTCGTACGTGAAAGTGGCGACATTGTCGCGCGGGTCCGTAACTGTAATCAGGCTGTCGTTTTCGTTGTACTCGTAAGTCGTCTCGAAATTGCGCCGGTCGGTGACGCTCGTGAGATTGCCAACGGGGTCGTACTCAAAGATGGTTGGCTTGTCTTTCGGGTCAATGATCGTCGTGATCCGGTCGTTCGGGTCATAAACAAACTCGACGGTATGACCATTGGCATCGGTCATCGCCGTTCGACGGCCTACGTCATCATGTTCAAAGGAGGTGACGTTGTGCGCCGCGTCCTCGACTGTCTCCAGGTTCCCATCCGCGTCATAGCTGAACTGAGTCTGATGGGCATTGGCATCCGTCAGCGTTTCAAGCAGGCCATTGTCGAAGTACGTCAGGTAGGTATCGCCGTCTTCAGCGTCCTGGATGTGCGTCAGGTTAACGCCATCGTAAGTGTAGAACGTCTCCGCGTCGGACTCGTCGCGGGCATAGATCAGGTTATTTTGATTGTCGTAATCAAACGTCGCAGTCTGACTTAGCGCATCCGTCACCTCGATCAGATTCGACCCGTCGTACTCCATGAAAGTCTCGTGTCCATTGCGATCCTTCACGTAGGTCCGGTTGTTGTCCTGGTCGTACTCGTACTCCATCACATTTCCGAGCGCATCGGTTTCCTTGACCAAACGGTACTGGTCGTCAAATTCATGGATGGTCTGGTTGCCTTCGTTGTCAAGAATCGTCGTCGTGAGCGGGCTTTCTGTGTAAGCGAGAGTCGTCGTAATCTGGCTGGCATCCTTTTGCCAATCTATACGCCCCTCACTGTCATAGTGATTGGTGACGAACGTATGAGTGTTCGGGTCGGTGATAGTTTCCATCCGGTCTTTGCCATCGTAGGTGTAGGTAATCGTACCGCCTCCGGCATTGTGGAAGGCTATGAGTTTGTCTTCCTCGTACTCGTAGTTGTACGTGCGCCCGATGGGATCAGTGATCTGCGTGATATAGCCATCGGTGTTGAAATCAACCCGGAAAGTGCGTCCGACCGTGTCGGTCAGAGTGTATCCTTCCCGGTCATAGTCAAATTCGAGCGTGTTGTCGTTGGGGTCGGCGATACTCGCCAGGGTGCCATCAATGTTGAAGGTATAAACCGTCTGGTCAACGTCGGTGAGGGTCAGTTTACCGCCTGACTTAGTCAACTCGCCGAAGAAGCCATCCGGCCGTTCATACCCACCGCTACCATCAGGCACGTAGAGTCCTGCCCGGCCATCGGCCAGTGTGACAATGATCTCGCCGTTGCCCCGGTCAATGGCGCGGATGTCGTAGGTATAAGACGTGCCCATGCCAAAGGAACCGAGGCGCGTGTCATACGAGTTGTACGCGCGGGTGAAGTCCACATTCAGTCCAACGCCAGGGACAAACAAATCCTGGTGCTGTGTATAGAAATTACCAAACGCGGTTGAAACCGGCTCACAACAGGTTCCACTCCAGGCCGGCAAGCCTAAGAGCGCCCACATTTGATCGTAGGGAACCAGGGTTTGGGTAATCGTCCAAGTCACGCTTGGTGGCAGCCAAATCACTGCGTCATAGCCATATTGTTCCGTGACATTTGGCAGGCCCGTAGCGCCAATGTCATCCAGATAGACCTGTCCTTGTTCGCCCACGGTATAAGGATACGTTCCCAAATTAGCGCAGAAGCCTCGATTGGTGAGTTGGTTGACTATCACCGAAGTCGTCCCACTGCCATCCGTGACCTTGTATTTTGCATAGCTGGTCGTGGCATTGGCTAAGGGGATGCAGGCCAGGATAGTGTAGTCGCCAGCCTCCGTGAGCGCTGGAGTCGTCCAGGTTGCCCAGTTGGTTGGGCCAGGGAAGTAATTCGTGTTCCAGGTGTACCACATCTTGCCGCCGTAGGAACCTGAATCCTGGCGTTCCCACCAATAGTTGGGCGGTCCAAAGCGCGCGAAGCTGCCCACGCCGCTCTCGCTGTCCACCACAATCACCCCAGCGGGAGGTCCGCTGGACGAGGTTGCCTCAAACGAGGCAACCGATTCAATAGCTGACCTACCACCGGAAGATGAGAGTGATGTCTGAGGGCGCGTCAAAAGCGCAAAGTCACCAAGTTGGTCCGTGTAGGCTGTAACCGTATGTTTCAGTGGGTCGACCGTAGAATCAAGAAATATCCATGCGCCAATGCTTTGATTGAACAGGGCTAAACCTAAATGCTTCTCCAGGCTCTTTGGCACGACGCCGGACGAATAGTTGACGGTGATGGTCATATTCCCCAGCCCGCTCGCCTGGCTGGGCTTGCCACTCCCAACCCGCAGCCGGTCGAGGCTGGCGTTGTCTGTTAATCGCGTGGCTCCCAGATTGAAATAGAGATGCGCATCCACATACAGTTGAGGCACCGGATGATGCCACTTGGCCCGGTTATAGCTCAACTGAACCGTGCTGGTCACAGCATCCGAGCGGACGATAACCGTCGCCATCCCATCCGCAGTGCGAAGCGTTCCGCCCGTTGTCAAAATCAGACCTCCGCCCAAATCGCTTGCCCCGAAGCCCACGAACGGAAGATGGATTCGGTACTCCGGCGTTGGGGTGCTAGCGACTTGAGCCAGCGTATCAGAGTAGCTGGCGCCTAAAACAAAGATGGAGACAAAAAGTAAGCTGAGGCCAATGACGGAGAGACCTCGCCCGGCACTGAAGTTGATTTTCTTTGACATGAGCCAGCCTTTCTATACGGAAGCAGAAGAAATTCGCAGAACCTTTCCAACCACATTGACCCAGTTGACGAGCAGTGTTAAGACGGATTCCGGGCCGCAGGCTTCCCCCTAATCCTTGTTACTGATAGTCGCAAGAAAATAATAACGGGGTCGGGATTGGACGAGGGATTATGAAATAATGGCTCTCCCGACTTTGACGGGGTAAGCCGTTTCGGCAAGATTTGATACCATTGCCACCTCATCCTAATCCGGGAGGTGTGCCATGGCGAAGTA
>Ga0209382_10002426_pt1 | contig 27215 bp, 23 predicted proteins | sample SoiMetdeltSBSDD5_FD_187599 | JGI IMG/M metagenome (GOLD analysis project Ga0209382, IMG submission 187599) | Bulk soil microbial communities from a Populus tree surrounding site in Tennessee, USA - Soil MetaG P. deltoides SBSDD5 (SPAdes) (version 2) | ecosystem: Environmental > Terrestrial >... | reverse complement strand
TATGGTCACCAGGTTCGGATACAGCGCCTGCCCCAAACGACACTGACGCCGCAACACGCACCACGGATGCGTGAACGCCTTCAGGCCCGCAGGAGGAGAACCATGGCCGCCTCAGGCAACACCACCGCCGCCGCACCGCAGGACGAAAAGGGGGCCGGGGGAGGGCTCGACATCCCCGAGGAGCGCCGCGCGCTCGCCAAGGCGCACGCCGCACTCCTCGCCGAGACCGCGGCGAGGATCGCCGTGGAGCTGCCGATGAGCGCCGATGTGGACGACTTCCGCCGCGTCCTCGCCGCCGAGGCGAAGCCATGACGGACCTCGCCGGTCTTTCGGCCCGTGCGCTCGCCGAGGCGATACGCGCGCGGAAGATTTCCAGCGTGGAGGCGACCAGGGAAGCGGTCAAGCGTCTCATCGCGTGTCATGAGCTGACGGGCTGCATCGTCTCCTTGGAAGCCGACGCGGCGCTCGACGGCGCCCGCGCCGCGGACACGGCGATTGCTGCCGGCGGGGCCGCGGGCCCGCTCGCGGGCGTGCCGCTCGCCCACAAGGACATGTTCGACCGCGAGGGCAGGATCGCGAGCTGGGGCGCAAACATTCGCGCGGACCGCCCCGCCGCCCGGGATGCCAGCGTCATCGCCGCGCTCGCCGAGGCGGGCGCCCTGCAGATCGCCGCGCTGCACCTCACCGAGTTTGCCTACGGGCCCACCGGCCACAACTACGTGCTGGGGCACGCGCGCAACCCCTGGGACCCGGCGCGCATCACCGGCGGGTCGTCGTCGGGAACAGCTGCCGCCGTCGCCTACGGCGCCATCCCCTTCGGGCTCGGCTCCGATACCGGCGGGTCGCTGCGGCTGCCGGCGGCCTGCTGCGGCATCGCCTCCATCAAGACGACGTGGGGGCGTGTCAGCCGGGCCGGCGCCATGCCGCTGGCGCCCGCGCTCGATACCATCGGCGCCCTTGCCCGCCATGTGGAGGATCTGGCCCTTGCGCTCGGATGCCTCGCAGGCCCCGACCCGCGTGATCCCGCCGCCTTGCCGGTCCCGGTGCCGGACTACGTCGCCCGCCTCGCCGATCCCGTGCGCGGGCTCAGGGTCGGCATCGACGAGAAGGTCGTCTCGGAGGCGCACCCCGAGGTGCAGCGCATGGTGGACGAGGTGGCGGGCATCCTCACCGGGCTCGGGCTGGAGCGCAGGGCTTGTGCCATCCCGGACTGGCAGACGCTCGACCACCTCGTGCAGCTCGTGCAGCTGCCCGACGCCTCTGCGGCGCACGCCGCCTTCCTGCGCACGCGGCCCCAAGACTATGGCCCGCAGGTGCGGGCGCGCGTCGAGGTCGGGCATTTCGTCGGTGCCGTCGATCACCTCACGGCACTGCGCGCCCGCGGCACCTGGCTGCAACGCACGCTGGACGTGACCTTCCGCGATGCCGACATCGTCATCTTGCCGGTGCTGGCCGATCCGCTGCCCAGCATTGCGGAGCTCGACGTGGGGGGCGGGCCCAAGGTGCAGGCGGCGATGGGCCGCGTCGTCAAGTTCACGCGGCCGATCAACTACCTGGGCCTTCCCGCCCTGACACTGCCCGTGCCGCGCAAGGGCGGGCTGCCGAACGGCGTCCAGCTCGTCGGCCGCCCCTTCGCCGAGGCGCAGCTCCTGGCGGTAGGTCACGCCTACCAGCGGGAGGTGCCGCCGGAGATCGCCAAGCCGTCAATGCAGGGCGAGATAGGGCGTTAGCCCGTATTTTCGCCGGGCTGTCCCGGTCTGAGGCTGCATCGGTGCAATCGGGCTGACGCCCGATTGACACCCTGCATCCGGCAGCTTCACGGCGCCAGGGTGAAGCGCGGCGGCGGGGCTTCGTCGGGATCGCGCTCGTTACTGGCAACCGCATCCTGCACGCCGTCGCGGCCGTAGATGTCCGGCCGGAAGATGATGCGCCCGTCGAGCTCGGCCCATGCCGTGATGTAGGTGAAATACACCGGCACCGGCCGGGTGAGGGTCATATCGAGGGCCTGCCCGGTGGCAATCATGTCCTGGGCGCGTCCGGGCTCGCTCCAACCCGTCTCGTACTTGGCGATCCACTCTACCAGGGTGAACACGTCCTGCACGCGCACGCAGCCGGCGCTGAACGCGCGCCAGCGCTGGTTGAAGAGGTGCTTCATCGGCGTGTCGTGCATGTACACACCCTCGGAGTTGGGCATGTCGATGCGCACGAGCCCCAAGGCATTCTGCGGGCCGGGGTCCTGCTTGAACCGGATCCTGGCGGCGTCGACCTTGCTCCAGTCGACGTTGGTGGGATCGATCTCCGGCCCGTTGTAGGAGCCGGTGAGGACGCGGATCTTCTCCTTCTGGAGATAGTCCGGCTCCTTGACGAGGCGCGGGATGAGGTCGAGCTGTGCCACGCTCTCGGGCACGCGCCAATGCGGATAGAAGTTCAGCGCCCTGATGTTGGCGCGCACGATCGGGGTCTGCCGCTCGACCTTGCCGACGATGACGCGGTGGCGCAGCTCGACCTGGTGCTTCTCGACCGCCTCCAGCTGGAAGGCCGCAGCGTTGACGAGGACGTAGCGGTCGTCGTTGCGCGCCATCAGGTCCCTGATGCGCTGCAGATTCACCCGCAGCTGGGCGAGCCGCGCGAGCACCGGGATGTTCAGGGCCTGCAGGGTCTGCCGGTCCACGCGGCCGGTTACCCGCAGTCCGTGATTTTGCTGGAAGCGGCGGACCGCGTCCTCCATCCCCTCCGTGTAGTCGTAGCCGAACAGGCCTTGCGAGGGCCGCTTCGTCCACTCGCCGCTGATGGAAAGGCGCTTGTAGAGCAGCGCCACACGCTCGTCGTTGTCGTCCACGCGGATCGCCCCGTTCCCCGGGATCGTCGGCCACCCTCCGTTGGTGTGGATGCTCTGGTAGCGGTGGATCGCCTGCTCGAGCGCGTCGACCATCTCCTGGCTGCGCAGCGGCGTGCGGTCCGGGCGCAGGTCGCTGAGCGGTTCCGGACGCCGCCGATCCTCATGGGCGGCCTGGCGGGGAGCCTGGTCAGGCTTCTTGAACCCGGGAAAGAGCTCCCACCACTCGCCCTGGGCGAGTGCGGGCTGCGGGCCCAAAGCAAGAGCGAGGGCGAGGATCGCGCCGGCTCTGCGCAGCGGCCTGGGCCGGCCAGCCTGCCGACGCCTGCTCCTGCCCTGTCCCATCATGCCTACCTGCTTCCCGTCCGTCCCGAGACCAGCCAACGCATCACCCTGCATCGACAATATGCCGAACCGAGCGGCAGCCCGCGCCGACGGCTCTGGGATCGCGGTGCTCCCCCGTGCCCATTGCCCCTACCACCGCCCCTATAGCTACGCGGCAGAGTTATGGCCAAACAAAGACACGTTATGGCGGGTAGAGAGGCCGCAGGTGTGTCCGCCAGTCCACGTGTGCCGGCATTGTAGCCGCATCCGTGATACAGATGCTGCCTGCCGATCACCGGGCGCCACGAGGTCCTCGGGGCGCCGGTGCATTTTTCTGCCCTGCAATAGAAGGAACGGAGCGCCATCCTATGCCCGTCGTCGTCACCGATCTCGACTCGCGCGGTGTGGCCAATGTCACACTCAACCGGCCGGACGCCGGCAATGCCTACGACAGCGAGATGATCGAGGGCCTGCTGGCTGCCATGGACGAGCTGGTGGCCAAGCCGGGACTGCGCGTCGTCGTGCTCGAGGGCAACGGCAGGCACTTCCAGGCCGGCGCCGACCTCAAGTGGGTGCGACGGGTCGCCGCCGAGTCCCTCGAGGAGAACGTGCGCGTGAGCCGCGCCACGGGCGAGGCGGTCGACCGCCTCAACCGCCTGCCGGTGCCGACCGTGGCCCTGGTGCAGTGTGGCTGCTTCGGCGGCGGGACCGGGATGGTTGCCGCCTGCGACGTGGCGATTGCCGCCGACAATGCCATCTTCTCCATCTCGGAGGTACGCTGGGGGCTGACGGCAGCCATCATCATTCCGCAGCTCTCCGATGCGATCTCCGCGCGGCAGCTGCGCCGCTATGCGCTGACGGGCGAGCGCTTCGACGCCGTCGAGGCGCGCCGTATCGGCCTCGTGCACCAGGTCGTGCCGGCAGGTGAGCTCCAGGCGGCCGGCGCGGCGATGGTGGCTCAGCTGCTGCAGAACGGCCCGCAGGCGATGGCCGAGACCAAAGCCGCCATCCTGGAGAGTTCGTGGGGCGGCTTCGACGCCGCCACCCTCGAGGCGCTGGTGGCGAGCCATGGTGCCAAGCGACGGACCCCGGAAGCCGCCGAGGGCCTGGCCTCCTTCGCCGAGAAGCGCGCGGCGCATTGGTAGGTGTCAGACCCTCCGGGTTTGACACCGCGCGGCGCGGTCTAGCAGGAGCGTGCGCTCGCGGGCGTTGCGCGTGAGAGAGGCGCCGCGCTCGAATTCGGCGCGCGCCTCCTCGAGGCGGCCGAGCTTCTGCAGGAGGTCGCCGCGCACGCTGGGGAGCAGGTGATAGGCCGCCAGTGCGGGCTCGGAGACGATCGCATCGACGATCTCGAGGCCCGCCGCAGGCCCCTCCGCCATGCCCACCGCGACCGCCCGGTTCAGCTCCACGATCGGCGACGGCGTAATCCCGGCCAGCGCCGCGTAGAGCGATGCGATGCGGCCCCAGTCCGTCTCGGCGGGCGTGCGCGCCCGGGCATGGCAGGCGGCGATGGCGGCCTGCAGCTGGTAGGGACCCTGTGGCTCTTCCAGGGCCTCGGCCCGCGCCAGCGCCGCAAGCCCGCGGCGGATCAGGAGCCGGTCCCAGCGCGCGCGGTCCTGGTCGAGCAGCAGGATCGGCGCGCCGTCCGGCCCGATGCGCGCCTTCAGGCGCGAGGCCTGGATCTCCAACAGTGCAACGAGGCCGTGGACCTCGGGCTCCCCAGGGGCAAGCTCGGCAAGCACGCGGCCGAGCCGCAGCGCCTCCTCGCACAGCTGCGGCCGCAGCCAGTCGCCGCCGGCGGTCGCCGTGTAGCCCTCGTTGAACACGAGGTAGAGCACCTCCAGCACCGAGGCGAGGCGCTCGGCGCGCGCCTCCCCGTGCGGCACCTCGAAGGGCACCTGCTTCTCGGCGAGCGTCCGCTTCGCCCGCACGATGCGCTGCGCCACGGTGGGCTCCGGCACCAGGAAGGCACGGGCGATCTCCTCCGTGGTGAGGCCGCCCAGCAGGCGCAGCGTGAGGGCGACGCGCGCCTCGGCTGATAGCACCGGGTGACAGGCGGTGAACATCAGGCGCAGAAGGTCGTCGCCGATGTCGTCGTCGAGGGCGGCATCGAGGTCGGGCGTGGCGCCTGCGCCGTCCGCCTCGAGGTCCCGCCCCAGCTCCTGGTGCTTGCGCTCGACGAGCTTCGCACGGCGCAGCCGGTCGATGGCGCGGTTCTTGGCGGCGGCCATCAGCCACGCGCCCGGCTTGTCCGGGATGGCGGACCTGGGCCACTGCTCCAGCGCGGCGACGAGGGCGTCCTGCGCCAGCTCCTCGGCGAGGCCCACGTCGCGCAGCACGCGCGCGAGCCCCGCGATCAACTTCGCCTGCTCGATGCGGAAGACCGCCTCGATGGCGCGATGGGTGTCGGTGGCCGTCACGGCCACCGGTTACAGCATGCGGAGATGTAGGGCGCAAGCCGTAGGGCGGGGTAGCGCCTCAGCGCGTAACCTGCCGGAATTCCGGTGGGTTACGGCTGACGCCTATCCACCCTACGATTTGGCTACGACTTGGCGACGTTGCCCTTCATCCTCGCGCGCGTTTTCTCCTCGCGCGCACGCTCCTCGGGCGTGAACACCTCCGTGGAGAAATCCTCCGGCTCGAAGATCGGGCGCAGCTCGCACTCGCCCTGGCCGAGCACCTCCAGGAAGCGCTTGGTCCAGTGGATCGCCTCGTCCATCGATTTGACCTGGAAGAAGGCGTAGGACGCGACGAGCTCCTTGGACTCCGTGAAGGGCCCGTCGGTGACGGTCATCTTGCCGTCGGCCAGCCGGACTCGCTTGCCCTTCTTGCTGGGGTGCAGGCCGTTGCTGTCGAGCATCACGCCGGCCTTGGTGACCTCCTCGATGAATACCCCCATCCGCTCGATCAGCTCCTTGCTGGGCGGCGCTCCTGCCTCGGAGCTAGCGTCGGCTTTGAGCATTCCCAGAACGCGCATTGTCGTTCTCCTCATCTCTGTTGCGGCCCGCCCGAGCGGCGGGCTCTGTGATCTCGACGAACGAGGGGCTGCGCGATCGACACGGGCCCGGCGATTTCTCTCTGCGATGGGTCCGGCCGATCCGCGCGAGCCGCGGCGTCACTTCTTCTTGAGCTCCTCGCCGAGCTGGCGGTGATGCTCGACGGCCGGGCTTCCGCCGAAGTCCTCCAGCTCGAACACCTGGCGGATCTCGATGTCGCTATCCTCGTTCATCGGATTGGGGCATCGCTTGGCCCATTCGATCGCCTCCGCGAGCGACTTGCATTGCCAGAGCCAGTAACCGGCCACCAGCTCCTTGGTCTCGGCGAACGGGCCGTCGACCACCGTGCGCTTGGTGCCGGAGTAGCGGACGCGTGCCCCCTTGGAGCTGGGCTGGAGGCCATTGCCGTCGAGCATGATGCCGGCCTTCACCAGCTCCTCGTTGTACTTTGCCATGGCCGAGAGCAGCTCCTCGGACGGCATCACGCCGGCTTCCGAGTCCCTGGTTGCCTTCACCATCACCATGAACCGCATCGTCGTTCTCCTCGGTTGTGTGCCGCAGAGCCGTATCGGCCCCGCTCTGTCATCACGTCGAACGGGGGCAGGCGAAATCGACATCACCCCGGGCGTTTCGTTGCGATTTCTATCAACCATTTGATATCACGAATATTTTTCTATCGGTCTGCCGGTGCATCTGCCGGAGCCCGAGAATTGGCTCAATGCCTGCCAGTGGCCGACGGCGATCGAGACAATGAGCAACAAGACATAAGGATCGCCCGCACCGTGCCATGCTCGGCCATGGCACCGTTCCCGTGGTCGCCTGCAACGCCGACCGAAGCCCGGGGCGCCCTCTACGGCTCCAGAGCCTCGTGCCTGGTTTCGTTCAATTGCCGGCTGGATGCGCCGGCTTCCCCGTCAGGAAGGCGACCACCTCCGCCAGGACGAGCTCGCGGTCGTAGTCGTAGGTGAGGATGTGGTTGCCGCGGTTGCAGGGCACCAGGCGCACCTCTGCGCGTCCGGCGAACAGCCGCTCGGTTGCAGCGAAGGAGGCGACGGTATCCTTCTGCGAGGCCAGCACGAGCGTCGGCACCGCGAGGCGGGGCGCCTTGCTGGTGGCGATCTTTGCGAGCCCCGCGAGCTGCAGAAACGCCGGCATGGACACCAGCCAGGAGCCGGTGGCGTAGGCCTTGTAGCCGTCGGGGTCGACGATCTGCGCCTTCTGGACCTTGGGCACGACGGGCAGGACCCACTGCAGCCATCGTACGGATCGGGTGATCCACGTGTCGGCGATCGCCAGACTGAAATAGGGAGAGATCAACACGAGCTTGCCGATGGCGTTGTCGGCCGCGCCGATGACCGCGAGCGCTCCGCCCATCGACATGCCGACGACCAGGGGAGGAGCGCCGCCGATCGCGGTCTCGTTGTCGAGGATCTCGCGCAGCCAGGTGCGATAGTCGTCGTGGGTGTAGCGTCCCCGCCGGTAGGCGAACGATTCGCTCGTCTGATCGGGCAGCGCAGGAACGACGACGCGGTAGCCCTGTGCGGAGAGGCGCTCGGCAAGAGCCTGGAAATCGCGCGGGGTTCCGCCGAACCCGTGCAGAAGGACAACCGACGGCCGGCCGTTGCGCGGCTCGGCCAGGAGCACCTGGGTGGCGCGCTGCCAGGGGTCCTTGCCCGGCGATGCGCCGTGCTCGAGCCAGGCGAGCGCGAAAATGGCGAGATTCGCCACGGCAAGAACGAGAACCCCCAGCCCGATCACGGTCGCGGCGACTTGCAGCATGTCACATCGCCCCAATCCGGCCGGCCGGCGCCGAGGCCGCCGCGGGAGGTGGCCCCTCCCGCAGGAATCTGATCTAACCTGACGGACGACCGTCCCTCACGGCTGCGGCTTTTTCGCGTCCGAGCGAGCGGCAGGTCGGAGCCTCGCACCCGTTCACAGGCGCTGGGCGACCGGCGTGCGCTCGTAGAACTGGGGCCGCGGCTCGATTAGGGTCTGGCGAGACCGTTCGCGGAGGAGTGAACCATGGTCGAGACGACTCAGCTGGTCGTGGCCGGCAAGAAGATGTCCGTGCCCCGGCTTCTCAAGAGACTCCTGCAGATCGCCATCGCGGTCGCCGTCACGTCGGCCGTGTTCTTCGTGGTGATCGTGGGCAACGGGTTCCTGGCCCCGGCCGGGCGAGGCACCACCTTGCAGGCCGGCTACAACCAGTGGTTGGCATTCATCCGGCGGCCGGAGATCCTGACGACGATGGTGCTCACCTCGATCGTCACCGTCCTGCTCGTCTACTGGCAGCGGGACAAGGAGCGCAGGGGAGGGTCGCCGGGCCGGCCGTCGCTGTGAGGGCCGCAGAAGGCCAGGCGGGAGGCGCCCGCACAGGGCGCTACTCGGGCGGGACGGCGAGTGCGACGGGAACCACCTCGCCGCCCTCGACCTTCAGCGCCACCTCCCCGCGCTTCAGGCGCTGCGCCTCGGCTCCGAACAACCGGTAGCGCCAGCCCTTGAGCGCGGGGATGTCGGGCTCGTCCTCCACGGCCAGGCGCTCGAGGTCGTCGGCGTCGGCAATCAGCCTGGGCGCGACCTTGTTGCGCGCGGCGCAAGCCTTGAGCAGCACGCGCAGCAGCTCGATGGTGGCCGTCTTCTCGGCCGGCAGCATCGAGCCTTCGCGGATGGGGGGAATCGTCTTGGGATCGCGCTTCAGGCCGCGCTTGACGGCCTCGACGACCTCCTTGGCGCGCGCGGACCGGGCAAAGCCTTCGCTGAGCGACCTCAGCTGCGAAAGCTGGGCGGTCTCGACGGGCGCGTGGCCGGCGATGTCGTAGAGGGCCTCGTCACGCATGATCCGGTTGCGCGGCACATCCAGCGTCTGGGCGAGTTGGTCGCGCCAGGCCGCGACCTCCATCAGAACGGCGAGGCCCTTGCGGTTCCTGACCCGCAGCTTGAGCCTCTTCCAGGCGTCCTCTGGACGTGTCTCGTAGGTCTCGGGGTTGGTGAGCTCGGCCATCTCCTCGTCGAGCCACCGCACCCGGCCGGTCGCCTCCAGCTCGTTCACGAGGTGGCGGTAGATGTCGCGCAGATGCGTCACGTCCGCCAGGGCATAGACGAGCTGCTTCTCCGACAGCGGCCGGCGCGCCCAATCCGTGAAGCGCGAGGTCTTGTCGAGGTTGATGCCGGTGACCTGCTTGACGAGGCTCACATAGCTCACGGCCTCGCCGAAACCGCACACCATGGCGGCGACCTGGGTGTCGAAGATCGGGCGCGGAATGAGCCGCGCCTGGGTCCAGACGATCTCGAGGTCCTGGCGCGCGGCATGGAACACCTTGACGACGCGTTCGTTGGCCATCAGGCCGTAGAAGGGGGCGAGGTCGATCTCCTTCGCCATGGGATCGACAATCGCCTCGCCGCCGGGCCCCGCAAGCTGAATGACGCACAGCCTCGGCCAGAACGTCTGCTCGCGAATGAACTCGGTGTCGACGGCGACAAAATTGTGCTCGCTGAAACGACGGCAAAGGTCGTTCAGGTCCGAAGTGGTCGTGATCACACGCATGGGCGCGCGGGTTATAACCGTTACCGTTGCGCCACACAATGCGTACGTGCAGGTGCGACCGTACGCTCGCAGAAGCGGAGCGGAGCGCCCTCGTAAGGCGCTCCGCCGCGGTCACCGTCCCGTCGTGACCTCGATGTTGAAGCTGGCCAACAGGCTGTCGGGGCTGGCGTTCGCCGCCATTATGAGCTCCATCAGGCCCACGCGGCTCTTGGGTGTCACCTTGATGGTCAGCGTCTCACCCTTGCCCTGGAGGAACCGATCCACGGCCTGGAAGAGCTTCTCGACGTCCGGACTGGGGCTTGCGAGCCCCTGCCTTTTCATCGTCGCGCTCTCGAGGAGGAGGGCGCGGCCCGTCTCCGGCGGCGCGCCTTTTTCGCGCGCGATCTCCGCGGCGAGCACATCGACGAACCCGAGATCGCGCAACGACAGCTCGATGGGCCCTGCCTCCACCAAGAACATGGCGGCCATCGACTTCATCGGGTCCAGGGAGAGCGCGTCACGTGTGACGTTCTTGAGCGAGGCCTTGAGCGAGATGGCGAAAAGGTTGCTGATCTCGAGAGTCCCGGGCTCCAGTGTCACGGCCTGGGTGGCCTCCGTCCAGACCGAGCCCAGGTCGAATACGACCGCCAGCGTGCTGACGCCGGTGCTGGCGAGCGTCCGGAAAAGGGGCTCCTGACCGAAAGCAGAGATCGGAGCGCCGAACTTGAAGGTGACACGGGCCTGGGTGGGAATGCCGTCGACGTACTGTCCCCACGATGCGTTGAACGTGTCCACCTTGATCAGACGCCGTGTGGCCGGATCCGGGACCGCAACGTCCTTCACGTCGATCCCCTGGATCAGGGAGAGCAACGCCGTCAGCTGCTCGGGGGACGGCCCCTGGCCGCGAGGTCCGGCAGGGGCTAGCTGCGGCACCAGGCGCAGCAGCTTGGAAATATCGAACTCCCTGAACGCAACGCGTCCCATATCCACGGGATCGCCGAAGGGCGGCTTGGCATTGAAGCCCTCGATGGCGATCTCGCGGAACCGGCCGTTCTCCAGCCTGTCGACGCGCAGAGCCGACATCTTGAATTGCTCGCCCATCGCGCCGGCGTCGATCCTGAAGCCCTGGGCGTCAAGCTTGCCGAGATAGAGCCCTTCATAGAGGCTGGCGACCTTGTCCATGAGCATGGTGGTCTGGGCGGGAGACGGCACCACGTTGGGCACCGAGGTGACATCGGTGATGAAGAGCAGATCATCCAGCTTCAGCTTCGACGAGCGCAGGCCGATGTCCTCGGCGACGATGCTGTCCACGCTCACGCTGGTGGCGTTGCCCATCCGCACCGTGTAGGGCCCGATCTTCATCTGGCGATAGACGCGCTGGTAGTCGTCGGATCTCGGTCGCGACGGATCGAGGACCGCCAGAACCGGCCCCACGTCGCCGTCGAGGATCGAGGACTTCCCCATCTCGCCGCTGAACTCGGTGTGCGGTCCCCCGAGGCGGCTGCGCAGGGCGATGCCATCCATGGTGGCTTCGGCGAAACGGCCGTCGCGCACGTCCCGAACCACCACGTTGGTGTACTTGTACTCCGCGGACCCCCCGGGCACACCTTCGGCTGCCGTCATTGTCACGGTGAGCGAGGGCACCTCGATCGATGCCGCCGTGATGGAGCTGAACTGCTCGAGCCACAGCCGCGACAAGTCGAACATGGAGCCGACCTTGGTCGGCGTGAACGGGCGTGCGGAGAAGTCCGTCAGGACAATGCTGGGCGCCTTCTGCTCCACGCGCATGCCCAGCTGTCCCGGCACCACCTCGCTCGTCTCCAGGCCGACGATTTCGACGCGCGAGGCCTTGCCCGACAGGCCGATGCCGGAGGCGATGAACTGCGTCAGCGTGACCTTGGGATGCGGCCCGGTGTTGGACTGCACCACGACATCGCTGACCTTCAGCGTTCGTGACCACAGGTCGAACTCGATGCGGCCATGGGTCGCCGAGCCGACGCTCTTCGCCCAGCCCGCCAGCGTCGCCTCCACCTCGCGTGTGGCAGCGTGTTGCGTCCAGTAGACGACCCCGAAGTAGCCGCCGACGCCGATGATCGCGGCGACGACAAGAGCCACAAACAGCTTGCGCATGGAGCTCCCCCTGATGGAGCCGGATCGACAGGACCGGCAGCCCCGCCGGCTGGCCGCCGGCTGGCGCCCACCGCAGTACTCTTGCTCGAGGGCGAGCACAAGGCAGAAACGGGGCCAACGGCGAGTTGGCTCAGTCATCGTGTCAACACCACGAAGTCGGTGTTGAGAGGCGCGGTCTCGTGGCTGGCGGCGTTGTCGGACACGATCAGCGTGACGCCGGCCCACAGCCGGTCCTCGATGAAGCGGAGCGTCGCCTCGGGCAGCTCGAAGCGCTCGAGGACGCTCGCCGCCGTCTCCTGCGGGCCGGTTACCTCGACCTGCTCCGACGCCTTGCCGCGCCTGCGCGGCGGCTCGGTCGAGGGCGGGAGAGAGACGGACAGCCAGCGCACGGACTCGCCGTCCCGCGCCGCGCCCATCGCCATGTAGACATGCGTGCCGAAAGGCCGCCCGCTATAGGTGAAGGTCACGGGCGCCTCGTGGACGGGCACCCAGGCCTGCCGGATGAAGACCTTGCCGGCCTTGCGGCTCACCAGGATGGAGATGGGCTCCTCGGCCCGCTTGGAGGCCTTGAGTGCCCCGTCGGCCTCGCGCCGCGCGTTCTCCGCCTCGACCACCGCCGCCTGGGCGGCAGCCGCATTGTCGCGTGCCACGGCCCCGATCAGCCGCGCCTGCTCGGCCTTGCGCTCGGCGGTGACGAGATCGGCCTCGGCGGCGGCAGCTGCCTCCCTGGCCCGCTCGGAGGCATTCGGCGCCTCGGCGGCCTTCGCCGCCCACTGATGCCGGCGCCGCGCCGCCTCCAGGGCGGCCTCGGCGTCGCGCAGCTCTGCGGCGGCCTCATTGGCCTCGGCGGCCTTGGCGGCTGCCGCCTCGAGGGCCAGCTTCGCGGCCTTGGTCTTGGCGGCGGCATCCGTGACGACGAAGCCCTTCGTGGCCCTGACGCGCTCGAGCGGATCGACCATGCGTACCTTGGTCGACACTACGCCGGCGTCCGAGACCGTCCCGCCCTCGGCAGACGCGAGCTCGGCGCCCATCTCGGCCGGGGTCAACCTCGGCGCCGGCAGGCGCGCATGCTCGATGGCGACCGCGGTCGCGTCGTCCGGCGCCACCACCACGCGGGTGCCGAGCTTGGTCATGCCCCACAGCTCGGAGGCGAAGTGGTGCGGCAGCCGGATGCATCCGTGCGAGGCGGGATACCCCGGGACCACGCCGCCGTGGAGCGCAACCCCCGACCAGGTGAGGCGCTGCATGTAGGGCATCGGCGCGTTGGAGTAGATGTTGGACCGGTGGTGGCGGCTGCGCTGCAGGATCGAGAAGACGCCCGGCGGCGTGCGGTGGCCCGCCATGCCCGTCGAGACCCGGCTCTCGACCACGAGGCCGGTGCTGCCGTAAAGCAGGAGCTGCTGCCTGGAGAGCGAGACCACGACGAGCAGCGGGCCCGCCGGCACCTCGATCCTGCCGTTGGGACCGGCCGCGGCGACGCCGGTAGGCCCCGTATGCGCGAGGACCGGAGCGGGCTGCATCGCCACGAGAGCCGCGAGCGCCGCGCCACCGAGGAACCGCAATCCAGCACCGGTAAAACGCGAGGCACCACAACCGAAAGCCATACTCTCCAACGCCTCCAACCCGGGATCGAAAATCGACCAGTTCCTATGCGATCGCCGCCGCGGTCGTGGTGACCCAATAGCAACGCTTACGCTCGCTTATCGGGGTGCGCCCGTCAACCTTGACAAGGTGCAGGGCTCGTGTGCCTTTCCGCGCACGCAACGGGAGAGAGAAGTCTCGCATCGGTTCAGAGGTGTCATGGCTGAGGCAAGAGGGGGGGGCCGAGCGGTCGCGGCTGGCGCCCTGCACCGGTATCGCTCCCATACCTGCGGAGCACTGAGGAAGAGCGACATCGGCAGGACCGCGCGCCTGTCGGGCTGGGTGCATCGCGTGCGCGACCATGGCGGCCTCCTGTTCATCGACCTGCGCGACCACTACGGCATCACGCAGGTGGTGGCCGACCCGGACAGCCCGGCGTTCGAGACTGCCGAGGCCGTGCGCTCCGAGTGGGTGATCCGTGTCGACGGCAAGGTGCGCGAGCGGCCGGTGATCGACGGCAAGCCGACGGTGAACCCGGAGCTCGCCACCGGCGAGGTCGAGGTCGTGGCCGGCGAGATCGAGGTGCTGTCGGTGGCCAAGGAGCTGCCCGTGCCGGTGTTCGGCGAGCCCGACTACCCGGAGGACCTGCGCCTGCAGTACCGCTTCCTCGATCTGCGGCGCGAGACGCTGCACGCCAACATCATGAAGCGCCTCGCCATCGTCGCCTCGATCCGGCGGCGCATGACGGAGGCGGGCTTCTTCGAGTTCTCCACGCCGATCCTCACGGCCTCGAGCCCCGAAGGTGCGCGCGATTTCCTGGTGCCCTCGCGCGTGCATCCGGGCAAGTTCTACGCCCTGCCGCAGGCGCCGCAGCAGTACAAGCAGCTGCTGATGATCTCGGGCTTCGACCGCTACTTCCAGATCGCGCCCTGCTTCCGCGACGAGGACCCGCGCGCCGACCGCCTGCCCGGCGAGTTCTACCAGCTCGACGTGGAGATGAGCTTCGTCGAGCAGGCCGACGTGTTCGCCGCCATGGAGCCGGTGCTCACGGGGGTCTTCGAGGAGTTCGCCGAGGGCAAGCCGGTGACCAAGGCCTGGCCGCGCATTCCCTACGACGAGGCGATCCGCAAGTACGGCACCGACAAGCCGGACCTGCGCAACCCCATCGAGATGGCCGACGTTTCGGAGCACTTCCGCGACTCCGGCTTCAAGGTGTTCGCGGGCATGCTGGAGAAGGATCGCAAGGCGCGCGTGTGGGCAATTCCGGCGCGCGGCGGCGGGAGCCGTGCGTTCTGCGACCGCATGAACAACTGGGCCATCAAGGAGGGCCAGCCGGGCCTCGGCTACATCTTCTGGCGCGAGGGCGAGGAGGGCGGCGCCGGGCCCATCGCCAAGAATGTCGGCGCGGAGCGCGCGGCGGCGATCCGGAAGCAGCTGGGGCTGAAAGTGGGCGACGCGGTATTCTTCGCGGCCGGCACGCCCGACAAGTTCTACAGGTTCGCGGGTGAGGCGCGCACGCTGATCGGCCAGGAGCTCGAGCTCATCGACGAGAAGCAGTTCGCCCTCGCCTGGATCGTCGACTTCCCGATGTACGAGTGGAACGAGGACGAGAAGAAGATCGACTTCTCGCACAACCCGTTCTCCATGCCGCAGGGCGAGCTGGCGGCACTGGAGGCCGCCAAGTCGAACGAGGACCTGCTCGGGATCAGGGCCTGGCAGTACGACATCGTCTGCAACGGCTTCGAGATCGCCTCCGGCGGCATCCGCAATCACAAGCCGGAGACCATGATCAAGGCGTTCGGCATCGCCGGCCTGGGACCGGACGTGGTGGCCGCCAGGTTCGGCGGAATGTACCGCGCGTTCCAGTACGGGGCGCCGCCGCACGGCGGCATGGCGGCCGGCATCGACCGCATGGTCATGCTGCTGGTGGGCGCCAGGAACCTGCGCGAGGTGGCGCTGTTCCCCATGAACCAGCAGGCCAGCGACCTCTTGATGGGCGCGCCATCCGAGGTGACCCCGCAACAGCTCCGCGAGTTGCACATCCGCTTGGCCCTGCCGGACAAGAAATCGTAGGTCCGCACATCAGCTCGTCCGGCCGAACCCTCGAGGTGGTCGATGCGGCCGTGCCAATACTCGGCGCACCGCCTGCAGCTCTTCTACGGAGCAGACCATAGCGCCAGGCGGACCTTCAACTCGCCGTGCGGATCGGGCGCTGTTCGATATCACGCGCTCCGGCCGGCGGGCGGCAGCACAAAAGTAACGGTTGCAGCCGCTGGTCCGATTCCTGCGCAGGAAGCTCGCCGGCTGCCACCTGCGGCGGGAGGGACCGAAGTGCCTGCCGAGGCGGGAGGGCCCTGGAATCGCGTCCTACGCAGCGGGAGAGGCCATCCAACTGGGTGCCGGGTCTCGCCCTGTCGGGCTCGCCCGGTATGACAGCAACTCGTCGAGGTGTTCTCGATGCAACGCGGCTTCGCAGGCGTTGCAACTACCGGCCGAGCGCGCGGTCGATCATGGCCTGGGCCGAGCCCAGGTAGTTGACGGGGTCGACGAGCTCCAAGAGACGCTCGGGTGGAAGGTGGCGCGTGACCTCGCCTTGCTGCTCCAGCTCGGCGAGCAGGGTGGTGCCCTTGTCGAGGGCGGCGCGGCAGGCGCCGTAGACGATGTCGTGCGCCGCCTGGCGGCCGGTGTGCGGCGCGAGCGCCATCATCACCGCCTCCGCCACGATCAGGCCGCCCGTCAGGTCGAGGTTGCGGCGCATGCGGCCGGCGTCGACGACGAGGCCCTCCAGCATGAAGCGGGACTGGCGCAAGGCGCCGCTGGCGGCGATGAAAGCCTCGGGAAGCGCCACCCACTCGAGGTGCCAGGGGCCGGTGGCGCGCTCGTGGTCCGCCGCCATGGCGTCGAGCATCAGGCCGACGTTGCCGCGCACGATCTTGGCGGCGGCCACGATCAGCTCGCAGGAGATCGGGTTGCGCTTCTGCGGCATGGTGGAAGAAGCGCCGCGGCCGTGAACGAAGGGCTCGAACGCCTCCGCCACCTCGGTCTGCATGAGCAGCATCACGTCGGTGGCGATCTTGGCGAGCGAGCCGGTGACGAGGCCCAGGAAGGCTGCGGTCTCGGCGAGGCCGTCGCGGGCGACGTGCCAGGGTGTCGCCGGGCGCCCGAGCCCCAGCACCTCCATCAGGGCGTCGTGCACGGCGAGCCCCTTGTCGCCGAGGGACGCCAGCGTGCCGGCGGCGCCGGCGAACTGGCCCACCAGCACGCGGGGCCTGAGCTGGGCGAGGCGCTCGAGGTGCCGCTCGACCATCCCGTGCCACACGGCGGCCTTGTAGCCGAACGTGACGGGCAGGGCGTGCTGGAGATGCGTGCGCCCGGCCATCACGGTGTTGCGATGCTTCTGCGCCAACGCGGAGAGGGCGGCCTGCAGGGCGGCGAGGTCGGCCTCCAGCAGGGGGAGCGCGTCCCTCACCTGGAGCACCGTGGCCGTATCCATGATGTCCTGGGTGGTGGCACCCCAATGCAGATAGCGCCCGGCGTCGCCGCACTGCTCTGCCAGCTGCTGGACGAGACCGACGATCGGATAGCCGACGAGGTCGGTCTCTGTCTTGAGCCTGGCGAGGTCGATGGCCTCGCCGCGCGCGCGCTCCTTGATGGCATGCGCCGCTTCCGCCGGAATCACGCCGACGCGCCCCTCGGCTTCGGCCAACGCCACCTCGACAGCGACCCAGCGCGCCGCCGCGGCGGCATCGGAGAAGATTGCGCGCATGGCGGGCGCGCCGAACCAGTCGCGGAAAATGCCCGAGTCGAAAGCGGTGGAGGGCATGAGGCGCGGCTCGTGAGGCTGGGGGCGGGCGCCAAGGCAATCAGGGCTGCCGCGCGAAGGCAAGGGGCCGCGAACGGCGGGGATAGCAGAACTCGCGGGCGTGGCTCCCCCCACCCCTACCTCCCCGCAAGGGCCCGCAAGGGGGAGGGGAAGCACCAGCGGAGAGGGCGTGCTCTGCGCCGGGAGCCAGGCTCAGGTTTTGTGGCGGACGCTGTTCTTGACCTGGTTCAGGAGCGGGCAGGCGTCGCGCGACTTGTAGTCGTACGAGCTGAAGGCGACGAGCGTGCGGCTCATGCAGCGGGCCGTCACTACGTCGTCTCCGAACCAGAAGAACAGCGTGTCGACATTGACCGACGAGACGTAGCCCGCCTGCTGCGCCTGGGTCTGCACGTCGCGCACGCATTCCGACCTGCCGCTCGCGTTGTCCAGGTTCGTATCCTTGTATCCCGCGTCCAGGTGCACCCAGCTGGTGCACGCCGAGGCTGCGAGCGCGGACGTGCCCGCTCCCAGGATCAGCAGGGCAAGAAAGCCCGCTAGCAGGCTGCCAGACTTCATTTTTGCGTCTCTCCTCTACGCGCAGAAAATCAATCTCGCCGGGCGTTGCGATCGGGCCACGGCGTGACGACGAGGGAGCCATCAGCAAAGCGAGGCGACCACGGTCGCCGGTCCCCCCGGGAGTCGGCAGCACCATACTCGCACGGGCCGGTGCGAGACAATCCTGTCCGGCCCCCTTCCCCCTCCATGTCGGCGCAGTGTTATGCGGTTGCATCCGACCTTCACGGAATATCACTGCGCGAGGCACCGCCCTCGCCCGGCATCCACCCGGTTGACCTTGCGCCGTCGCCGGGCGCTAATTGGGTACCCGGCCGTCCCGGAGATGGCAGCGCCGGGTGCGGAGATCGACCTCCATGGCCTCCAACCGCTCGTCCCTGCGCCGGCGCGCCGCCGCCACCCTTGCCGCAGCGCTGGCCACGGCGCTCGCCACAGCTCTGGCGCCGGCAAGCGCGGGCCGGATCAACACCGGCGACCCGACCGGCGCCTACCACGCCGATCTCTGCCCGCTGCTCTCCGGCCAGCTCCGGCTCGCGCGGCTCGACTACGCCTGTGCCGCGTCGTCCGGCACGCGCGAGAACATGGGCCGCGTCGCCGTCGATCCGCGGCAGCTGGGCTACGCGCATCTCGACGTCTTTCTGCTCGAAAGCCGGCTCGGCGATGCGAGGCCGTTCACGCTGGTGCGCCAGGACGACATGCGCGCCTGCCTCTTCGCCGTCACCCGCAACAAGCAGCTGTCCAGCTGGGAAGCGATCGGCGCGCAAGCGGGCAGCTTGCGCTTCGTCCTGCCGCCGGAAGCCTCGGACGGCGCCACCACCTTCAGCTTCCTGCGCGCGATCGACCCGGAGGGACTGGGACGTGCGACGAACGTCACTTACGCTGGGTCGGAGGCCGAGGCCATCGGGCAGGCGCTGAGCGACGACGACGCAGTGAGCCTGATCGTGCATCTGCCCGATCCCGACAGCGCTCCGCTGGCGCTGGCGCGCAGCCTGGGCGGACGCCTGCTGCCCGTCATCGATCGGACGATCCTGCGCCGGGCCATCGACGACCGGAAGATCTACTTCCCGCACGAGGTCGAGGTCGAGAGCGCGAGCTGGACGAGGTCGGCGCGCAAGCTGGTGACGGCGTGCACGCCGCTGGTGGTGTTCACCGGATCGCCCGAGCGCATCGCGGGCGCGCCCGCACGCAAGGACCACGAGGACCTCATCCGCACGGTTGGCTCGATCGAGACGCTGATCCCCGAGGTCTCGATGCTGGGGCGGGCGCTGAAGCGCACCAGGGAGCTGACGGCCTCCGGTGCCGAGCCGCTGCTCGATCTCGCGGAGGAGGTGCGCCAGAGGGCGAAGCCCTACGCCGACAAGGCCGTGGAAAAGGCGCGCGAGGCCGGCGACCGGGCGAGGCGCGCGGCAGGAGAGGCCGGCGAGGCGGCTCAGAAGGCCTACAGCGAGGCCCTTCGGCTGGGCAGGGAGGTGACAGGCCAGGAGAAGCCCGAGGCCCCCAAGCAGGATTGAAGGATACCCGCGGGCACGAGCCTCGGGCCCGAGCCGGGGGCACGAGCCTGGGGCCCGACCGCCTCCTGCCAACCACGTGGCGTCGCGGCGACCGTCCGGATCGAACGGGCTTGCCATCGGCGCCGGGCGGGCGCTAACGAGGGGCCCATGAGCCAGCCCATGAACCAGCCCATGAACCAGCCCACGAGCCGGCCGCAACCCCAACGCCTCGCAGGCCGCCTGGCCCTTGTGACCGGTGCCACGCGCGGCATCGGCCGCGCCGTGGCCATAGCCTACGCCAGGGAAGGCGCCCATCCCATCCTCGTCGGGCGCACCACGGGCGCGCTGGAGGAGGTCGACGACGAGATCCGTGCGCTCGGTGGCAGCGCCACGCTGCTCACCCTCGACCTGAAGCGCCACGACAAGGTCGATGCCCTGGGGCCCACCATCTACCAGAGATGGCAGAAGCTCGACATCCTCGTCGGCAACGCTGGAGTTCTGGGTCCGCTCTCGCCCCTGGGCCACGTGACGGCCGAGGCCTGGGACGAGGTGCTCGAGGTCAACCTCACCGCCAACTGGCGGCTGATCCGCACGCTCGACCCGTTGCTGCGGCGCTCCGATGCCGGGCGCGCCATCTTCGTCTCCTCCGGTGCGGCCGCCAGTACGCGGGCCTACTGGGGCCCATACTCGGTATCCAAGGCTGCTCTCGAGGCGCTGGCCAAGACCTGGGCGCGGGAAGTGGAGAACACCGGCGTGCGCGTCAATCTGGTGAACCCCGGGCCCACTCGCACGGGCATGCGCGCCAGAGCCTTCCCCGGCGAGGACCCGGCGTCCTTGAAGGCGCCCGAGGACGTGGCGGAGACCTTCGTGCGCCTGGCCGAGCCGTCGTGCACCGACAACGGGCGGCTCTTCGACCTGCGGCCGGCCTCCGCCGACGCGCGCTGACCCGACGCTCCAGCGGCAGTTGACCCCGGCTGGCACCGCATCTGGCCGTTTACGCCCGCTCACGCGCTCCTCGTGGGGCGCACGCTCTCCGGCGAATGCAGCCAGCTTCCCAGGCGGACCTCAGCGAGGACCCACAAACCTGTTGGGGAAGCGGAGATTGTCCAGCCACGCGGGGCCGTGGGGGAAGTCGCCGTAGTTCCATGCGATGTAGATGGCGACGAAGAGGATGACCGCGATGATCGCTCCCACGAAGGCATTGCGCGTCAGTGAATGGCCAATCAGCGAGGCAAGGAAGGTGAGCCCGGCGAGGAGCCCGAGCGCTTGCCACGCTTCTGAAGTAAGGTTGAGCCAATTCGGCAGCATGACCAACGCTCCTGTCAAACCTTAACCCGACATCGGACGGCGGCACTCTATCAGATGCCATCCGCACAGGGCGATGACATAAAGCGTTGTGGTCGGCATAGTGGAAAGCCCGGGGCGGCCTAAGAAACAGTTTACTGTTCAAGTGCTTAAAGGCTGGATCGTATTGACTGTGACAAGCCGTGCGCGCTTCCAGAACGGCAAGTTGCGCTGCTACCACACCGTTTTCGTGCGGCACGGGCCGATGCCCGCCTGCCCCGTATGCGGGTTGGGCAGGCAGCGTTCAGACACCTGCACCGGCGGTCTTGCTCAGTGCCCACCGGAGGGCGAGATGCCTGAGCCACGTGTTGCCGTCCACCTCACGCGCGCCTTCCGTTCACGTAGAGCCACATCGCGCGCCGCAGCGCTGCTGCACCCGGTGTACGTCTCGGGTTCGGACTGCGACCGGCGCGCTGCTGTGCATGCAGGTCCAGGAAGTGGCGGCAGAGCCTGCGCCGGCGGCATTGACGGTCTGGGCAGACCCTTGGATCCGGGCACACGAGGCGCAGAACCTCCTCTGCACAGCGGAAGCGCCGTGCCTCGGCCTGCTCGGGTGTCTCCGGCACTCGCGCCTCTGAGGGAGCCCCCCATTGCCCGCGGAGCACCGCGAGGAATTGCTGCACGGCAGCGTCCTCGGTGAGATTGGGAGGGATTGTCATCGTCCTTTGCCATCCGGGTTGCGGCCGCGACCATCGCTGGACTTGCGGGCATGCGCGTTCGCTCCCGCCGGATAGGGCCGGCAGGTTGCAACGGGTACGCGGGTGCCTACACGGGCAACCGCGGGGCGGACGCGCCGCCCCAGGAGGCCCGCGCGGGCCTCCTCGGGAGGGTGTCAGACCCTCCGGGCCGGACACCATATCTCCCAGGGCCTCACGACCCGGGGGTTGCCTTTCGGCACCCGCGTTGGCGGCGACTTGTGTTCCGGGCCGATCCTTTGGCTTCACGCGTCCCCTTGCATGGGAGCGCGATCGCACCTTGAGCCACTGAAGGCGGTCGACGGACTTGGCGACATTGCTGGCGCCTCGCCGCAAACGGTCGGCCCGGACCTCCTGGATCTCGGCCATCCAACATGGCCTGCCTTCCAGGCGCCGGTCGCCGGCCATGTGAAGGGTTGGATCGATCACACCCCGTCGCGAGCCGGCGACGCCAACATTATATCACCCGGCTTGGAGGGGCAGGCGCAAGAGCAACGCGGAATTTCCCGCTGCATGGTAAAGGGCTTGTTGCGAGGCACCGGCAGCAACGCCGCGTTCACTCCGCCGGGGTGCGGCCGGGCGCCGGGACGGGCCTGGCAGCGAGGCTCGTGCGCTCGCGATGCAGGGTGTAGAGGCCGGCGGCGATCACCATGCCGATGCCCGCAAACCCGAGCGCATCGGGGATGTCTCCCCACCACCACCAGCCGAGCACGATCGAAAGCGGCGCGGCGATGTAGCGAAACGGGGCGACGACCGCGATCTCTCCCGTGCGCAGGGCGACGATCATGAAGATGTTGGCAACGAACAGGCACGCGCCGGAAACGACCATCAACGTCCAGGCCGAGGCCGTGGGCAGCGTCCACGGACTGTCGAACGGGGCCACGATGAAACCCGTCAGCGTAACGGCGGCCATGCTCGCCGCAGCAACGAAGATCGAGGGGATGCCACGATCGAGGCCACGTGTCGTGACATCGCGCGTCGTGGTGCAGAGCAGCGCGCCCAGCAGCACATAGGCGGCGACCCCGAAGGTGCCGCCGGCCGGCTTGACGATCAGCACGACGCCGGCAAAGCCGCTCAAGGCGGCGAGCCAGCGCGGCAATCCGACCCTCTCCCCGTAGATGATGGCCGCGCCCGCGGTAACCGCGAGCGGGGTCACCTGCAGCACCGTGTTGACGGTCGCCAGCGGCAGGTCGCGCAGCGCGATCACGATCATGGCCGTGGCGCCACCGGCAGCGGACAGGCGCAGCAGCATCATCGGCGTGAGGAGGATGGAGAGAGGCCGGGCGGCGCCGAGCGCGATCACGCCGACGACCAGCATGGCCGTTACCAGGACGCCGCGGACGACCAGAATCTCGCCCGGCGGCAGCTCGGCCGCCAGCAGCTTGACGACGGCGTCGTTCACGACGAACGCGCTGGAGGCGAGGAGAACCGCCAGGATGCCCTTGAGGTTGTCGGTCACGCGTGCCCAGCCTTGCCGAGGCGCCGCTCGCGCACCAGGGTGTAGAGGCCTGCGCCGGTCACGATGGCGATGCCGATCCAGGTGGCGAGGTCGGGCAGCTCCCCCCACACCACGAAGCCGGCGGCCACCGCCCACAGGATGACGGAATAGCGGAACGGCGCAACGGTGGCGATGTCGCCCCAGCGCATGGCCACCACGATCCAGTAGTTGCCGCCGAGCAGGCCGAGCCCGGCGCAGAGGAGCATCAGGAGGGCCGCCGGCGAGGGCCAGGTCCACGCCTCCCACAGCGCCAGCAGCAGGCTTCCCGCGGTCACCGCCGCCGCGGACACGGTGGCGACGACGATGGTGGGCACATCCGAGCCGAGCCCGCGCGTGAGGAGGTCGCGCGCGGCGACGAACGCGATGGCCACCAGCGCCAGCGCGGCATAGGGGTTGAACCCCTGCCCGCCCGGCCGGACGATGACGAGCACGCCGGCGAGCCCGACCAGGGTGGCGAGCCAGCGCCGCCAGCCCACAGGTGCCCCGAGGAACAGCGCGGCGCCGGCGGTGATGGCGAGTGGCGTGAACTGCAGGAGGGCCGTGGCGTCGGCAATCGGCATGCGCGTGAGCGCCATCAGATAGAGGATGGTGGCGACGACATCGGCGCCGGCGCGCAGCGGCATGCGCGGCCTGCCGGCGAGCCGCAGGCTGGAGAGGCCGATGGTCGCCGCGATCAGCCCGGCGCCGAGCAGCGTGGTGAAGACGCCGCGCAGGAAGATGGTCTCGCCGGTCGGCAACCCGGCGGCCGCCAGCTTGACGAAGCAGTCGTTGACGATGAGCGACCCCATGGCGGCCAGCATGGCAAGGATGCCGCGCAGGTTGTCGGAACGGGCGGGGGCGGAGACGGCTAGGCTCATGGCTGGCGTGGTGCCTTACCGCCACGCCCGGCGTCCGGCAACCCCGCGCGCTGCATGGCAGCTCCACCCCCTCTTCCCGGATGCCCGAGGGGGCGAGGCTACAAAGAAGCTGACGGTCGAAATTGGGCGAGAGGCGCGCCACAGCGTACCCTCCCCCTTGCGGGCCCTTGCGGGGAGGGTGGCACGTCGTGCCGAAGGCGAGCCTTCGGTGCGACGTGCCGGGTGGGGGTCCGCCGGAGGGGTCGGACAACCCGAACGACCCCCACCCCTAACCCCTCCCCGCAAGGGGAGGGGAACGCAGGTCATTGCTGTTCGATCTTGGCGAGCCGCACGTACTCGCCCCATTCCTTGATGGCGATCTCGAACATCCGCTGTGCCTCCTCCGGCGAGCGGATCAGCGGGTCGGCGCCGGCATCGTTGAGGAACTTCTTGGTCTCCGGCGTACTGACGATCTCGGTGAACCACTTGTTGATCTTGGCGACGACGGGATCGGGCGTGGCCGCCGGCACCAGCACGCCCCACCACAGGTCGAGCTTCATCGGCACACCCGATTCGGTCATGGTCGGAATGTCGGGCGCGGCGCCCAGGCGCTCGGCGCTGCTCACCGCGAGGATGCGCACCCGCCCCTGGCGTGCCTGTGCCATTGCGAACACCCCATCGTGCAGGCCGTAGTCGATCCTGCCGCTCTGAATCTCGCTGAGCGACTCCGGCGCCGAGCGATAGAGCACCTCGGTGGCCTCGAGGCCGGCCTTGTCCTTGTAGATGGCGCCCATGATGCGGCCCGGGTTGGCGGCCACCGCGTAGTTGGCGTCCTTGCCCTTTTTCTTCACCGCCTCCGTCAGCTCGGCCACGGTCTTGTAGGGGCTCTTGGCGTCGACCACGAGCATGAAGGCGAGGTTGCTGGTGGTCGCCGCCACGCGCAGCTCCTTGCCGACGTCGACCGGGGGCTTCTTGAAGAGATGCATGCTGGCGGCGACGGTGGTGCCGGCGAACGGATAGAGCGTGTGGCCGTCCGGCTTCGACCTGGCGACGAACTGGGTCGCGATGTTGCTCGCCGCCCCGACCTTGTTCTCGACGATGACGGTGCGCCCCGACACCGGCCGCAGCTTGTCCGCGAAATAGCGCACGAAGATGTCGGCGCCGCTGCCGGCCGGGAACCCGCAGATGAGGCGGATGTCCTGGTTGGGATACTCCTGCGCGCGCACACTCGTCACCGCACCCGACACAGCGGCGAGCGCGAGTGCCCAGACCGCAAGCCGCATCATTCCGATGATCTTCATTCCCTTCCTCCCTTCACCGCGCCGCCGCCCAAAGCAGCGGCGGCGCACCTTCTCTATTGTCCCGCAGCCGCTGTCAGCCCATGGGCTCGATCTTGGCCATCCGGATGTAGTCGCTCCATTCCTTGATGGCGGTCTCGAACATCTCCTGCGCCTTCTCGGGCGTGTTGATGAACGGGTCGCCGCCATTGTTGTTGAGGAATGTCTTGGTCTCGTCGGTGGAGACGATGTCGACGAACCACTTGTGGATGGTGTCGATCACGGGCTTCGGCGTCCCGGTGGGCACGATGGCCGCCCACCACCCCGTGAGGTCCATGGGCACGCCCGCCTCGGTCATGGTGGGCAGCTCGGGACTCGCCTGGATGCGCTCGCCCGTGCTGACCGCGAGGATGCGAATGCGGCCCGCGCGCTGCTGCGCCAGCGACAGGACCGGGTCGAGAGCGGCGAAGTCGAGCCTGCCGCTCGCAAGCTCGTTGAGCGACTCGCCGCCGGACTTGTAGAGCACCTCGACCGCCTGGAAGCCGGCCTTGATCTTGTACAGCTCGGCCAGGATGCGCCCGTTGGGAGCGGCGGTCCCATAGGTGACCTTGTCGCCCTTGAGCTTCATGGCGGCGGTGAGCTCGGCGACCGTCCTGTACGGGCTCTTGGCGTCGACCACCAGCATGAAGGGCTGCCGGTTGATGGTGGCGGCGATGCGCAGGGCCTTGGCCACGTCTACCGGCGGCTTCCGGAACAGGCTCTGGTTCGCGGCCACCGCGGTGCCGGCGTGGACGTAGATGGTGTGGCCGTCGGGCTTCGCCTTGGCGACGTACTCGGTCGCGATGTTGCCCTGCGCGCCGATCTTGTTCTCCACGATCACCGTGCGCTTGGCGATCGGACGCAGCTTCTCGGCGAAATAGCGCACCAGCACGTCGGCGCCGCTGCCGGCGGGAAAGGCGCAGACGACGCGGATGTCCTGGCTGGGATACTGCTGGGCGCCGGCTGGCATGACTGCAAATCCGGCAGCCAGGCCGAGGGCCAGCCCCGCCTGCAACCGCCATCGCGATCTCGGTTTCATGTTTCCTCCTCCGTTATCCACCCGTCATCCCGGAAGCTGAGGGCGCAGCCCGAAGCTATCCGGGACCTCGTGAAGCGAGTCGGAGCTTGCCTCGCGAGGTCCCGGATAGCCTCGCCTGCGGCTCCCCCGGACTTGATCCGGGGTTCCGGATGACGGGTTGGTCATTCCCGGAAAGCCTCCTTGCGTGTACGGCGGAGCTGCGGCAGCACGATGAGGGCGAGCACGAGCACGACGGTCGTCGCCAGCAGCGCGGCGGAGATGGGCCGCTCGATGAACACCCACGGGCTGCCGCGGGAGATGACGAGCGACCGGCGCAGGTTCTCCTCCATGAGCGGGCCCAAGATGAAGCCCAGGACCAGCGGCGCAGGCTCGCACCCGAACCGCAGGAGGATGTAGCCGAACACGGCGAACACCGCGCAGATCGCGAGCTCGGTCGCGTTGGTGTTGACGCTGTAGATGCCGATCACGCAGAACAGCAGGATGGCCGGATAGAGCAGGCGGTAGGGCACGGACAGCAGGCGAACCCACACGCCGATCAGGGGCAGGTTGATCACCAGAAGCATCAGGTTGCCGATCCACATGCTGGCGACCATGCCCCAGAACAGCTCCGGGCGTGCGGTCATCACCGCTGCGCCCGGCTGGATGCCCTGGATGATCATCGCGCCCATCATGAGGGCCATGATGGCGTTGGACGGCAGGCCCAGTGTCAGCAGCGGAATGAAGGAGGTCTGCGCGGCGGCGTTGTTGGCGGACTCCGGGCCCGCCACGCCCTCGATAGCGCCTTTTCCGAACCGGCTCGGGTCCTTGGCGACCTTCTTTTCCAGCGTGTAGCTGGCAAACGAGGCGAGCACGGCGCCGCCGCCCGGCAGGATGCCGAGGACGGAGCCCAGTCCGGTACCGCGCAGGACCGCGCCCCAGGCGTCGCGGAAGTCCTGCCCCCTGGGCCACAGCTCGCGCATCCGTGTACTGAGTTGCGGGCGCGGCAGACTGGTCTGCTCCAGGTTGCGGATGATCTCGGTGATGCCGAACATGCCGATCACGAGCGGCACGAAGTCGATCCTGTCCCAGATCTCGGGGATGCCGAAGGTGTAGCGCGTGAGCCCGCTGTTCACGTCGGTGCCGACGAGCCCGAGCAGCAGGCCGACCAGCACCATGCCGACTGCCTTGATGAGCGAGCCGTGCGCCAGGATCACCGCGGTGACGAGTCCGAGCACCATCAGCGAGAAGTTGTC
>Ga0209382_10002423_pt1 | contig 27245 bp, 24 predicted proteins | sample SoiMetdeltSBSDD5_FD_187599 | JGI IMG/M metagenome (GOLD analysis project Ga0209382, IMG submission 187599) | Bulk soil microbial communities from a Populus tree surrounding site in Tennessee, USA - Soil MetaG P. deltoides SBSDD5 (SPAdes) (version 2) | ecosystem: Environmental > Terrestrial >... | reverse complement strand
CGCAGCGCGTGCCGGATTGCGGCCGCCGCGAGTGAGCTTGGCCCACGCGTCGTACTCGGTAAACACGATCGGATCGAACTGCGCGCTGGCGGGGTCGCAGTTCGCGCCGTTGGGGTCGCAGCCGAGCGGATCATTTACGCCGAACGTGAACGAGCGCGTCGAAAGCGCCTCGGGACCGCCCTGCGCACCGGCGGTGGTGAGCGCTCCGGCGGCACTATCGAAGACCTGGGCGGTGAAGTTGCCCATCTCGTACGCGACGATCGTTTCGCGGGTGTCGTTGTCGAGCGGGTTCGGGGCCTGGGCGTGGCCCTGCGTCGCGCTGTTCGATTGATGGGCGAGATCGAAGTGAATGGCCGCGGGGGAGCCTCTCTCGATGGTCTCCCGGCCATCCCACATGACAGTGCTGAGGAAGCCGAGGTTCGTAGCTGGCAGAGGCCGTCGGAAGAGGGAGAGCTCGTTAGCATTCGCATTCTTGCCGGCATAGCCGTACGGATCGTCGACCTTGACGAGATCGAACTCGGCGTCGGCCGGGATGGGCAGGCCGACGCGGATGACCCCTTTCGCCAGGAGCATGCTGTACGCGGCACGCCGCGCCTCCACCGTCGAAACGTCCGCAAGCGGCGAATTCGAACCGTCATTCGTCCGGAAGATCGGATCGGTGCCGCCGGTTGCATCGAACCGCGCCTGGACTCCGCTCGCGCTGACCGTCATGTTGTTGTTGGGCTGGTGGCAGGTGACGCACCGACGTCCATTGACGCCAAGATCCAGGAAGAACGGGTTGTCGCTCGCCACGACCGGAAAACCCCCGACGTTGATAGTTCGCCCCTGACCGGATTCATTCTGTACGTCGAAGACCGCGTCCTGAGATCCGCCGCTGTTCTGTCCACGAACCGACCCAGTGATCAAAATGCTGCCGATTGCCGCAAGAATCAGACCGAGTGCCCATCGAGCCTGGTTCCGCACCATAGCCTCCAATCTCGCCGGGTTGCAGTTGACGGCCGAGATCCATCCGGACTACGTTGTCGTGACGGTACGGCCGTGCCGCATACGTACTACGCGGCCGGACGGCCGACAATTCCTCTAAACAGAGGAATCGCGTTGATGACGAAATCAGATCTGCTGCGTGTCCAGGACGTCCGCGATGCCTACCGGCTCATCGGCGAGTGCCGCGATCTCGGAAGCGATCCGACGCTTTGGCAGCGCCGGATGGTCGACGGACTGCGCCGGCTCGTTGGTGTCCCCGTGGTGGCGGGAGGCGAAGGCCGATGGACGCGGCCGCGTAACGGTGGCGAGGCCGTCTCGACGTTCGACGCGGGGTTCGATGCGCGGGGACGTGAGCTCTACCGGGCGTATCTACGTGAGCTGGGTCCTCGGGACAAGCCGATCTTCGAGGCGCTTCGACGCATTCCCGGTCGACTGGTGACCCGCGCCCGGCGGCAAGTGCTCTCCGATTCGGCGTGGTATCGATCGATCACGTGGAACGAGTATCGCCGGCCAATCCGAATCGACGATCAGCTCACGTCGGTCTATCGAATCTCGGACACGGGGGATATCAGCGTCCTCGCGCTGCACCGCGCTCAGGGCGAGCGGGAATTCTCGCCGCGGGAGCACCGGCTGCTGAGCTTCTTCCACGGAGAGCTCGGGCGGCTGATCGGGCGCGCGCTCGTCAGCAGCCTCGAGCCCGGTCCGGACAACCTTCCGCCGCGGCTCCGGCAGACACTGGCGTGTCTGCTCGAGGGCGACACCGAGAAGCAGGTCGCCGCGCGGCTCGGCGTGAGCCACGCAACAGCGCACCAGTACGTGACGGCGCTCTATCGCCATTTTCGGGTCAGCAGCCGCGCTCAGCTTTTGGCTCACATCATCAGGCGCATGCGCGGGGCGCGATTGACGCCGCCTGCTTGACGACGCCAAGCCGAAACTGCGACGTCGAGGTGAGCGGCGACCTTCTGGATACCGCGCCCGACGGCGCCTTTGCCGCGACGCTTTCAGCGGTCAGCTGCGCTCCATGCTTGGTGTAGGCGACGCGAACATGGTCGCCCTTCTTGACGTCGCTGAACATCGCGCGGTCCTTCGCGGCGAACGTGAACGTTTTCTGGCTCTTGTCTTCCGTCACCGTAAAGGTCGTGGTGTCGGGATCGATCGCCGTGACATTGCCCGTGACGTGATGCTTCATGCCCAGCAACGCGACGGTCGCGACTGTTGATGCGAGGCGCGGGCCAGTAGCTGGCCTTTAGGCCAGGGGACGTACAGGCTACATCGCCCGCTTGACGACGACCGGTTCGCACTCGCTGAGCGCGTTGTCGCCGCGGAGCGCCTTCAGCGCCTCCTGACGGAACTGCGCACAGAACGCGCGATCATTGCCGCCCGCAGCGAACTGCTCGGCGTCGTTCTGGGTGCTGAAAACCCAATAGACCGAGTCCGCGCCCTCCTGGTACGGCAGCACGGCGAGCGGCTCGCACCGCGCGGCGCGCTGCGACGGCACCGGCACGCCGCTGCGCGTCTGCGCCATCGCGCGGCTGAATTCACACGAGGGTCGATCCACGGCGTAGGTGACCATCGACAGATTCGGCGCGCTCTCCGACGTCAAGAGATAGCCCCACATCTCGCCGGTGAGCGGATGCGGGTACTGACGCGACGTCGCGCAGGCGGCCGCCAGCACGCATATGACGACGACGAGCGCGCCGCGAGTCACAGCAGCGTGCCTCGCAGCACGAAGTACGCGACGGTGAAGTAGATCACGAGGCCGGTCACGTCGACGAGCGTGGCGACGAACGGAGCCGACGCGCTCGCCGGGTCGAAGCCGAGGCGGCGCAGGACGAACGGCAGCATGGAGCCGGCGAGCGAGCCGAAGGTCACCACGCCGACCAGGGCGAACCCCACCGCGAGAGCCACCAGGAACCAGTGCGCGCCATAGTCATAGAAACCGAGCATCTGCCACGACACGATACGCGCGATCCCGATCACGCCGAGTATCGCGCCGAGCGCGAAGCCGGCCGGCAATTCGCGCAGCGCGATCCACCACCAGTCGCGAAGGCGAACCTCGCGCAGGGCGAGCGCCCGGATGATCAGCGACGTCGCCTGCGAGCCGGAGTTGCCGCCGGAGCTCATGATCAGCGGGATGAACAGCGTCAGCACGATGGCCCGGCTCAGCTCGCCCTCGAAGTGCTGCATGGCCGTCGCCGTGAGCATCTCGCTGAGGAACAGCGCGCAGAGCCAGCCGCCGCGCTTGCGGATCATCGTGCCGAAGCCGATCTTCGTGTACGGCTCGTCCAGCTCTTCCACGCCGCCGAGCTTGTGGACGTCTTCCGTCTGCTCCTTGACCATGGCGTCGATGACGTCGTCGACGGTGACGATGCCCAGGAGATGACCGCCCTCGTCGATGACGGGGACGGCGAGCAGATCGTATTTCGCGATGAGCCGTCCGGCGTCCTCGCGATCCGTCCACGGGTTGACCGTGATCGGCGGATGGCGGTCGCCGACCTCGAGCAGCGTGAGCGTGGGGTCGGCCAGCACGAGCTCGCGAAGCGTCACCATGTGGACGAGCCGGCGATCGACGGGATCGAGCACGTACACGGCGTAGACCGGACGCCGCGCGTGGCCGGCGGCGCGGATGTGCGTCAGGGTACGCTCGACGGTCCACGTCGCGGGCGCCTCGACGTGCTCCGTGGTCATGATGCCGCCCGTGGTGGTCGGCGGATAGCTCAGCAGCGAGCGCAGTGACTGCTGGGCGCCGCCGTCCAGCGCGGTCAGGAGCCGCGCGGCCGTACGCTGGGGTAGATCGCGGAACACGTCGGCCCGCTGATCGGCGGACATCGCGGCCATGAGCGGCACCGCTCGGTCGAGCGGCAGGTGCTCGAACAGGCGTGCGCGGTGATCCAGCTCCGGCTGATTGAGCGCGCGCACCGCCTGATCGAACGGCAGTGCGGCCAGCACCCGCGCCGCCGCCGGCGGGTCGATGTTGTTCAGCACGTCCGCGATGTCGGCGTCGTGGGCGCGCTCCAGCGTGCTCGCGAGATGCGATGGGTCCATGCGGTCCTCGGAGGCTAGGCCGTCGTGTTCGGGCGATCCGGCGTGAGCGGAAACGACCACGGACTCATTTGCTCGGCGGTGCGGCCGAGCGGGTCCCACTCCTGCACGCGCTGCCACACGGTGTCCGCCGCTTCCTGCGCCTGCCGGCGAATGGCGGCGAGATCCACCCCGGGAATCGTGCGATCGCGCATGCGGACGACGCCGTCGACGATGACGCTGACCACGTCGTCCCCGATGCCGCACTCGACGAGCGCCTTGATCGGATCGCGCACCGGCCCGAACCGCAGCGTGTCGCGCGTGGTCAGATCGATCATGATGATGTCGGCCTTCGCGCCGGGCGCCAGGCGGCCGAGATCGTCACGCCCGAGCGCACGCGCGCCGCCGAGTGTGGCGGCGTCGAAGACCTCCGCGGCCGAGGCTGCGAACAGATCGTGGCTCAGCACCTTGCCGAAGTACGAGGCGGTCCGCATCTGCATGATGAGATCGCGTGGATAGGTGTCGCTGCCTAGGGCGAGGTTCACGCCCGCCGCACGATACTTCGACCAGGAATCGAGCGAGCGCGCGCGCCGCGCGATGTTCACCGGGCAGTGCGAGACGGTCACGCGGTGGCGGCCCATCAGCTCGAGATCGCGCCCGCCGGAATAGTTCAACAGCGCATTGTCGGCGATGAGGTTGCCGTGCCCGATCGTGAGGTCGGGCCCGAGCAGCCCGATGCGCTCCATCAGCTCGATCGGCGTCATCCGGTGCTCGCGCAGGATCTCGTAGAACTCGATGACGTTGTAGGCGGCGTGGGTGACGATCGGCAGCCGTAGCTCGTTCGCGGCCACGCGCGTCGCGCGGAGCAGCTCGAGGCTGCACGTCTCGACCTCGCGCGGCGCGAGCAGCCCTCGCACACGGCCGCCCACACTGCCGTCGACGCGACGGATGAACGCGAGCGCGCCGTCGAGCTCCTTGCGGCCCGCCGCCTCGTCGACGACGCGCTTGAGTCGGCCGCGGTCGTCGCCGACCCAGCGCCCGGAGTCGTAGCCCGCCCCGAGGTAGGCACGCAGGCCGAGCCGCTCGACCTCGGGCAGCAGCGCCTCCTGCACCCTGAGCTGGCTGCCGAACTCCATGAACGTGGTGGTGCCGTTGCGCAGCATCTCCGCCACCGTGAACGTCGCGAGCAGGCGAGTGCCGGCCTCGGCGTCCCCGTCGGTCGGCCGCGCGTAGCGCGGATCGCCGCCGACGCGCGTGCCCTCGCGCGGCACGGTGATCTCGAGAAACGGCTGGCCGTAGAAGTCCGGTCGTCCGGTGTCGGTGATCAGCCGGTGCGACGCGCGATGACCGGAATGCACGTGGGTGTCGATGAATCCCGGGCACACCAGCATGCCGCGCGCGTCGATCTCCGCGTCGACGCGGCCATCGAAGCGCTGGCCCACGTGCAGGATGCGAGCGTCCTCGTACACGACCACGCCGTCCGGGACGAGCGTGTGACCGGCGCCGGCGAAGCCGACGACCCAGCCGCCGCGCACGAGCGTCCGCACGCTATGGCCTCGTGGGCGGCGTCACGAGCCCTTCGGAAAATCGTAGAGCGTCGCGGGATTGTCCACGAGGACGCGGTGGCGTGTCCTCTCGTCGGGTACCCAGTCCGAGAGCAGATCGAACAGCACGGCGTCATCGGGCACCTGCTTCTGCTGCTCCGTGGGATGCGGCCAGTCGCTGCCCCAGACGCAGCGCTCTGGGTAGGCCTTGCCGTAGGCCCGCGCGACCGCGCTGGAGTCGCTGTACGTGGGCGGGCCGACCTTCGTGTCCGCGTACGCGCCGGACAGCTTCATCCACGTGCGCCCCTTGTCCATCAGCGCGCGCACCTGCGCGAAGAGCGGATGGTTGACGCCGTCCGGCTGCGGGATGTGCGCGAGATGATCGAAGACGATCGGCGACGGCACCCGCTCGAGGAGCGGCATGATCTCCATGATCTTGGCGGCGGGGGCGTTGATCTGGATGTGCCAGCCGAGGTCGTTGATCCGTTTCGACAGCGGCTCGATCATCTCGGGGGTGGTGGCGCCGCCGGTGGCGAGGTTGAACCGGATGCCGCGCACCCCGAGCGCATGCATGCGCTTGAGCTCGTCCGTCGACACGCTGTCGTTCACGACCGCGACCATCCGGGCGCTCGGCCCGAAGGCGGCGAGCGCGTCGAGGTGACAGCGGTTGTCCGTGCCGTACGTCGACGGCTGCACGAGCACGTTGCGCGTGGTCCCGATGCGCTTCTGGAGCGCCCGATAGTCGTCGACCAGCGCGTCGGCCGGGCGCAGCGTGGCCTTCGGATCGACCGGATACTTCGCGTCGTAAATGTGATGGTGGCAATCGGTCGCGTTGGCCGGTGCCTTGAACCTGGGCGCCTCGGTGCCGGCCGACCATTTGACGGACTGGGCGAGCGCGGGACGCGCATGGGCGGCCAGCGCCACGCCGGGCACCGCTTTCAGCAGGTCACGGCGGCTCCAGAACTGTGCGCTCATCGGGCTCTCCTCCTCGCTGCGCTGAGGCTATCACGTGCGTGCGCGCGGGAAGAGAGACCACTTCGCGCTCACTGAGACGTCCGCGACCTCTCGGGGCCGGCCTCAATGCGACGACAGGTCTCGGCATGGTCTCGCACGGCGGCTGCGAGATCGTTGCGACAGAGCGGGCACAGGAAAGGGCGCGGCGGGGTCGAGAACACATCGACGGCGAGACCGGCGACACGGTAGTCCGCCGCGCACGTTTCGCATTCAACAACGCAGTCGCTCGCGCAGGCGGCCAACTGCTCGAGCAGCTCGAAATCCGAGACGCCATGGATGCGGCGGGGCGTGAGCACAGCAGACATACAGTAGGGCCGCGGGCGTCGGCGTCGCAATGAAAACAGCGTGAAGCGGCCTTCAGAATCTCTTCATCGTTGCTTCATCGAGAGCGTCCCGATTCGTTCGGGACGCTCTCGATGATCGAGACGGGCGATCGGGTTACTTCGCGCTCGCCGTGAACCGGTCGGAGAACTGCTTCACGATCGTCTCCGCGAGCGGGTCGGCGATCATCTGCATGTGGCCGGCGGCGAGCCGTACCGCGGTGAACGCTCTTGCGGGATCTTTCGTGGCCTGGGCATCGACCACGTCCTTGAGCGTGAGCACATGGTGCTTCACGAGGTCGGCGACGACGGCTTTCGGCAGATTCGGGCTCGCGGAATTGAGGAACGCCCCGAAATCCTGCGTGTAGCCGACGAGGTCGCTCACCGCTTTGTCTTGCTTGCTCTTGTCCTTCGTCGCCACGCCCACCGTGTAGTCGACGAAGAACCCGATGTGGCGGCGCCACAGAGGCAGAAATGCCTGCTCGGCATCCCCGCCGTAGACGAAACCGATCGACTTCGCGATGTCCACCGAGTTTCCATCCAGCGCGGCCGCGGCGGCCTTGAATTCCGCGTCGCGACCACCGAGCGCGGCGTTGGTCGCGGCGGCGGCAAGATAGGCGTGCTCGCGCAACGCGACGTTCAGGCTGGTACGCAGACCGGCCGCGGCGGCTAGCGGGTTGCCGGCGAACTTGTCGGGGAACTGCTTCACGATGGCCTGCGCGAGCGGATCGGCGATCATCCGCATGTGCGCCGTCGCGGCGCGCTGGGCCGCGTACGCCCGCGTGTAGTCCCGCGAGGCCTGGGCATCGATGACGTCCTTCAGGGTGACGACGTGATGCTTTACCAGATCCGCGACGACGGCTTTCGGCAGGTTCGGATTCGCCGACTCGAGAAACGCCCCGAAGTCCTGCGTATAGGCGATCAGGTTTTCGACCGCCTTCTGCTGCTTGGCGGCGTCCTTCGTGGCCACACCCACGGTGTAGTCCACGGCGAACCCGATGTGGCGACGCCAGAGAGGCAGAAACGCCTGCTCGGCATCCGCCCCGTAGACGGAGCCGATCGCCTTCGCGATATCCACCGAGTTGGCGTCCAGCGCGCCCGCGGCGGCCTTGAACTCGGCGTCCCGGCCGTCGAGCGCGGCGCTCGTTGCCGCGGCGGCGAGGATGACGTGCTCGCTGAGCAGCGCGTTGAGCGCCGTGCGCAGCGTGGCCGCCGACGTCGTCGATGTGGCGGCCGTGACTTCGACTTTGTCGGCCGAACTCTGACCGGCCATGGACTTGACGCAGCCGACGGCGAGCACGGGAATCACCGCCAGCGCGCAGACAGACTTCACCACCGTTGCCTTGAGCATGATCCTTGACCTCCTGGGTTGCGATCAGTTGACGCGGATGTCGCCGCGCATTGAGGGATGCCTCTCGCAGAAGTACGGGTAGAGCCCGGGCTCCTTGAGCTCGAACGTCGTCACCGCGCCCTTGCCTTCCAGCCGCTGAGCGAAGCGGCCGTCACGCGCCTCGGGCGTGCCGGACGTCACCGTGTGCGTGATGGCGTCCTGGTTCGCCCACAGGACCTTCGTGCCGGCCTTGACCTCGAGGTGGCCGGGGCGGAACTGGAACGTTCGGATCTCGACGACCGGCGGCTCCGCCATCGCCGCCGTGGAGAAACCTGCGAGGATGAGCAAGATCGCGAGGCGCATCGTCATTCCTCCTCCATCGCCATGTACTACGGGCGGGAGGCGGATTCGGATGGCTCAGGAGGCGAGCCGGTAGAACCTCTGCGCGTTCAGCCCCAGGACTTTACGCCGCGCCTCCTCCGGCAGGGGCGCCAGGCGCTCCTTCAGCTCGCGCACGACGCCGAACGATGCGTCGATGTGCGGATAGTCCGAGGCCCAGACGAAGTAGTCGGCGCCCAGATGCTCGATCATCTGCGCGGTGACCGACTCGTCGGGATCCGCCGAGATCAGGCATTGCCGGTAGAAGTACGCGCTGGGCGGCATCGTGATGGGCGTCTGGTGGGCCAGCACGCGGTACTTGTGGTCGAGGCGATCGAGCCACGCGGCGATCCAGTTCGATCCGGCTTCGAGCACGACGCAGCGCAGGCGCGGATAGCGCTCGAACATGCCGGCGCTCAGCATCTGCGTGAACGCCGCCATCACGTCGATGGCGAGGAACACGATGCTGAAGAGACCGTCGGATGGGTCTTTTCGCTGCCACTGACGGAACCATTGCCGATCGCGCACGACGACGTGGAAGCCGACCGGCATCTCGAGATCCTGCGCCGTCTCCCAGAAGCGCGCGAAGACGGGATCGTCGAAGTGGCGTCCGCCCCGCGCCGTGAGGTCCGGCGACAGATAGATGCCGACGCAGCCGTCCTTGCGCGCCCGGATCGTTTCCTCCACCGCGCCGTCGGGATCGAGCAGCGAGATGTGCGCCACGGGATAGAGCCGGCGCGGCTCGGCGCGGCAGAATTCCGCCAGCCAGCGGTTGTAGGCGCGCGTGTACGCAGTGGCGAGGGCGCCGTCGGTGACGTGACCCTCCCAGCAGATCCCGATGGTCGGATACAGCAGGACGGCGTCGATGCCCTCCGCATCCATGACGCGCAGCCGCGCGACGGGATCGTAGGAGCCCGGCGGACTGCCTTCCGCGTAGCTGATCTGGCCGCGCGTCAGGAGCTTGGCGGTGTCCATGTCGATCCCGCCGAGCGCGCCGAGCTGACCGCGCAGCGTCTTGAGCGGCTGCCCATCGATGAGCAGCACCTCGAGGCCCTGCTCGTCCCGAGCGATGCGGATCGCCCGGTCCCGGTAGGACGGCTCCAGATATTTCAGCCAGGTGTCGGCCGGCTCGAGGACGTGGCCGTCGGCATCCACGACGTTCATCACGTCGCGTAGTGTAGCCGACTCCCGCTTGACAGGCGCGCCGACGGCGCTGTACGTGGGGCGCCAAGCTCTACGTGGGTGCCAAGGAGGATGGGATGGCGACGACGCTCGGGTTCATCGGCCTCGGCGTGATGGGCGAGCCCATGTGCCGCAACCTCGCGAAGAAGTCCGGCGCGGTCGTGGTGGCGTTCGACCAGCGCCCCGAGCCGCTCGACGCGCTTGCGCGCGACGGCGTGGCGCGCGCGGCCTCCGCGGCGGACGTGGCGGCGCGCGCCGAGATCGTGTTCATGTGCCTGCCGGGTGAGCCACAGGTGCGCGCAGTCGCTCTCGCGCCCGGCGGCCTTGCCGTCCACGCGCGGGCGGGGCAGACGGTGATGGACATGAGCACGGTGCCGGTGGCCCTGGCGCGTGAGCTCGCGGACGCGTTCGCCGCGCGCGGTGCCGACTTTGCCGATGCGCCGGTGGCGCGCACGGCGCAGGCGGCGAAGGACGGCACGCTGTCGATCATGGTGGGCGGCGACGCTGCAGTGTTCGAGCGGCTGAAGCCGTACCTGGCGTGCATGGGCACCGAGATCACGCACTGCGGAGCGGTCGGCGCCGGGCAGGCGGTAAAGCTCATGAACAACATGGTGGTGGCGCAGACGGTCGTCGCGCTCGCCGAGGCGCTCGCCGTCGTGCGCGCGTCGGGCGCCGTCGATCCTCGCGTGCTGTTCGAGACGCTGACCAAGGGCTCGGCGGACAGCTTCGTGTTGCGCAACCACGGCATGAAGTCGCTGCTGCCTGACTCGCATCCCACCCAAGGCGCGTTCCCGACGAGCTACATCATCAAGGATCTCTCCTACGCGCTGGCGCTCGCGGAATCCGCCGGCGTGACGCTCGAGCAGGCGAGCACGACGCGGCGTCTCATGGAGCGCACCGTCGCGGCGGGCTATCGCGACAACTACTACACGGCGGTGCTCCGGACGATCGCGAAGGGTTGATCGTCGTCACATCGCGGTGAGACCGCCGTCGACGAACAGCAGCGTGCCCGTCACGAACGACGCGTCGTCGGAGGCGAGAAACAGGATGCAGGCGGCGACTTCCTCCGGCGTGCCGGGACGCTTGAGGATGGTGCTCTTCGCTGCATCTTGACGGTACTGCTCCAGCGTTCGACCGAGCTCACGGGTGCGGCGCTCGTGAAACGGCGTGAAGATGGGGCCCGGACACACCGCGTTCACGCGAATCCCCTCGGCGGCGTGATCCACCGCCATCCCGCGTGTCAACCCGGCGATCGCGGCCTTGGTCGTGTCGTACTGCGTCGTCTTGCCCACGCTCGTCACCGACCGAACCGACGCGACGTTCACGATGCTGCCGCCACCGCTCTGATGCATCAGCGGGATCGCCGCCTTCGCGCAGAACGCATAGCCCTTGAGGTTCACGCCCAGGATTTCGTCCCAACTCTCGGCGCTGGCGTCGACGACCGTGTGATAGAGGCGGATCCCGGCGTTGTTGACGAGGATGTCGAGTCGGCCGAAGCGGTCGGCGGCCTGCCGCACGAACGCCGCGGCCTCGGCCTCGCGCTCCACGTGCGCTTCCACGAACAGCGCGGTCGGCCCGATGTCCGCGGCGAGGCGCTTGCCTCGATCCACGTCGCGGTCGGCGAATGCCACCTTCGCGCCTTCCGCCACGAACCGTCGCACGGTCGCTTCGCCGATGCCCGACGCGCCGCCGGTGACGGCGGCAACTCTTCCGCTCAGTCGTTCCATTTCTTGCCCTCCGCGAGCCGACTATAGCGGCGTTGTCGTTGCAGCGCTTCTTCGATCGTGGCTACGCTGCGAAGAGTGAGAGGAGGAAATTCCGAGTGACCCCGGGCAGCTACCAGCCGGCGTCGCGTGCGGCGGCCTGAGAAAGGGAGGAGATCGTGCCGAGCGCCGCAGTCGATACCGATATCCTGATCGTCGGCGCGGGGCCCGTCGGCCTGTTCCTGGCGAACGAATGCGCTCGCCGCGGGCTGCGATGGCGACTCGTCGAGATGCGGGCGGCCCAGTCCGAGCATTCCAAAGCGCTGGCAATCTTTCCCAGGACGCTGGAGATCTTCGACATGGCGGGCGTCGTCGGTCCGTTCCTCGAGGCGGCCAATCGTGTGACGACGGTCGCGGTCGTGACCCACGGACGGACGCTCGCCCGAATGCGCTTCGCGCCCGCGGAGAGCCCGTATTCGTTCGTCGCCATGGTGCCTCAGAACGTGACGGAGAGCCTGCTAGCTGCAGCGCTCCGCTCGCGGGGCGGCACGATCGAGTACGAGACGACCTTCGTCTCGGCCGTCCAGGACAACGACGGCGTGAGCGTGATCCTGGATCGCTGTGGCGAACAAATCCAGGTCCGCGCGGCCTTCGTGGTCGGCTGCGATGGTCCCCACAGCGCGGTCCGGCATCTACTGGGCTTGCCGTTCGAGGGCGCCCAGTACGAAACGGTGTACATGCTGGCCGACGTGGACACGAACGACGCCCTCCCGGGCGACGAGCTGCAGCTGTGCCCCAGCGAAGCGGGCCCGGTCGCGATCTTCCCGATGAGCGCTACTCGCCGACGGATCGTGGCGTCGGTCGACAGACCCGAAGGTGACGCCCCATCGCTCGACCTCGTGCGGACGATCCTCGGTGAACGCGCCCCCCGTGGCTTGCAGGCGCTCGAGCTGCACTGGAGCAGCTATTTCCGCACGCATCACCGCCAGGTCGCACGGCTTGGTCTCGGCCGCATCTTCATCGCCGGCGACGCCGCTCACATCCATAGTCCGTTCGGCGGCCAGGGCATGAACACCGGGCTCCACGACGTCTGGAATCTGGCGTGGAAGCTCGACCTCGTCGTGCGCGGTCGCGCTCACCGGGCCTTGCTCGAGACCTACAGCGCCGAGCGCCGCCCGGTGATCAAATCCGTGATCGAGACGACGGATCTTCTCGCCAGGGCGCTCGGCACGCCGAGCAAGCTCGCGCAGATCCTGCGTGATGCCGTGATCCCCATGGTGTCGCGGCTGGCTCCGTTCCGGCACGCTTTCGTTCAGCGGCTTTCGGAGCTCGGCGTTTCGTATCGCGGAAGCCCGATCGTCGAAGGCGCGGGCGAACGCTACTTCTACGACTCGCTGCGTGGCGGAGCAGGCATTCGCAGCCGGTTCCTGCTCATGCTGGGTCCCGACGCCGCGGCATCGACGGTCGAGGCGGCTACACAGCTCGCCGGGTCCTTACCCGATGTCGTGGAGGTACGACGGGGGGACCGCCACGGTCTCACGCTTGTTCGGCCCGACGGCTATGTCGCGTATGAGGCCCACGACGGCGACGACCTCACGGCGTTGCGAACGACCCGCTCGGTCCTGGAGCGCCAGCTCAACGCGCCCGCGAAGGCGGCGTAATATCCTCTAGGCTCGATCTCGGGTCGCAGGGGGTCGCATGCACAACATGATCCGCATCAGTGCCGTGCTCGCGCTCGGGTCCATCGTCTTCGGCAGCGCGGGCATCGCGCGCGTGGCCCATGCCGCCAGTGGTCAAATGATCTGGGCCGTCCATGTCACGATCGCGCCGCGCTGGCTCGATCCCGCCGACACCGAGACCGCGATCACGCCGTTCATGGTCCTCTACGCGCTGCACGACGCGCTCGTGAAACCGATGCCGAAAGGGCAGACGACGCCGAGCCTCGCCGAGTCGTGGACGGCCTCTCCGGACTGGAAGACCTACGACTTCGTGCTGAGGAACGGCATCAAGTTTCAGAATGGCGACCCGGTGACCGCGGAGGACGTGAAGTTCTCGTTCGACCGCTACCGGGGTGGTGCGGCGAAGCTCCTGAAAGACCGGGTCAAGGACGTGCAGGTCGTCGACGCTCGCCACGTGAGATTCGTCATGAAGGATTCATGGCCGGATTTCATGACCTTCTATGGCACCACCGCCTCCGGCGCGGGATGGATCGTGCCGAAGAAGTACGTCGAAAAGGTGGGCGACGACGGGTTCACGAAGGCGCCGATCGGCGCCGGCCCGTACCGCCTCGTGAGCCAGACGCCGGGCGTCGAGCTGGTGCTCGAAGCGTTCGACGGTTATTGGCGCAAGGCGCCAACCGTCAAACGTGTCGTCTTCAAGAGCGTGCCGGACGAGACGACGCGCGCCGCCGCGCTCAAGCGCGGTGAGGTCGACATCGCCTACTACCTGACCGGACCGGTGGCGGAAGACGTTCGGCGCACGCCGGGCCTCAAGCTGAGCGCCGCGCGCACCAACGCCACCTTCTTTCTGGATTTCGTCGATCAGTGGGACCCGAAATCTCCGTGGCATGATCCGCGCGTGCGGCTGGCCGCGAGCCTGGCCATCGACCGCAAGGCGGTGAACGAGGCGGAAGCGCTCGGATTCTCCGGCCTCACGGGCAGCATCGTGCCCCGTCACATGGAGTTCGCGTTGCCGATCGAGCCCCATCCATACGATCCAAAGCGAGCCAAGAAGCTGCTCGTCGAGGCTGGCTACCCGAATGGGTTCGATGGCGGAGACATCTCGCCGAATCCGCCGTATTTCACGCTCGCCGAAGCGATCGGAAGCAATCTCGGCGCGGTTGGCATCCGGGTCACGCTGAGGACCATGGAGCGGGCCGCGTGGCTTACGGCGTGGCGCGAAAAGAAACTCAAGGGAGTGGTGCTCGCCGCACAGGGGGCAGGAGGCAACGCGGCCACCCGCATCGAAGGCCTGGCGACGAAAGGCGGCATGTTCGCTTACGGTGTGCTCCCCGAAGTCGAGGATCTGTTCCAACGCCAGGCGCGCGAGCTCGATCGCAAGAAGCGCGAAGAGATGCTGCAGCAGATCCAGAAGATCCTCTTCGAGCGCGTGGTCTTCGCGCCGATCTGGGAGAATGGCTTCATCCGCGGCGTCGGACCGCGCGTACAAGAAGGCAGCCTCGAGCTCATCCCGGCGTTTCCGTACTCCGCGCCAATGGAGGACGTGCGGCTCAAGCCATAGACCATGCGCATCGTCGCGACCGAGCCCGTTCTCGTCGATGTCCCGCTCGCCGCACCCGTCCAGGGCGTGCACGGGACCACCAGCGTCCAGCGCAGCGTGCTCGTGCGGGTCACGACGGACGAGGGCGTCGAGGGCTGGGGCAATGTCGACCCGACCCCGGGCTACTCGCTCGTGTCGGCGGTCGACATCCACGACGCCGTCGCGCGCCTCGCACCTGCGCTCGTGGGCGCGGATCCGTTCAACATCCATCGCGTGCTGGCGCGTATGGACCGCGAAACGGCCGACGGCTTCGAGGCGAAGGCGGCGATCGAGATGGCGCTGCTCGACCTCAAGGGCCGTGCGCTCGGCGTTCCTGTTCATTCGCTCCTCGGCGGCGCGCTCACGTCCGACGTGACGCTCAATGCGTGGATCGGGACGGTGGCGCCCGAGCAGGCGGCGCGCGAGGCGGCCGAGTGGGTGCACCGCGGTTTCACGACCGCCAAGATCAAGGTCTCGGGTTCGGGCGACGAGGGCATCGCGCGGGTCGCTGCCGTTCGCGCCGCGGTCGGCGACCGCCTGGCGCTGCGCGTGGATTTCAACGAGAGCCTCACGCGCGCCGAGGCGGTGGCGTGCATCCGCCGGCTCGAGCCCTATGCGCTGACGCTGGTCGAGCAGCCGATTGCACGGACCGACATCGCGGGTCTCGCCGAAATCCGCCGTGCGATCGGCATTCCGCTCATGGCCGACGAGAGCGTGACACGGCCCGCCTCGCTGATGGATATCATCCGTCGCGCGGCGGCGGACATCGTCAAGGTGAAGGTCATGAAGCAGGGCGGACTGCTGCGGACGCGACAGATGATCGACTGCGCGGCCGCCGCCGGCCTGCGGGTCGTGATCGGACACGGCTTCGGCCTCACGCTGTCGACGCTCGCCGAGGCCGCCGTCGCCGCCACCAGCGACGCAGTCATCCCTGGCTGCGAAGCCGTCGGCCCGCTGAAGATGGCCGGCGACGTCGTCGCGGATCCAGTCCGGCTCGGCGGCGGCGTGCTCCACCTCGTCGACGCGCCGGGCCTGGGCGCGACGATCGATGCCGAGATGCTCAAGCGCTATCGCGTCGAGCGATAGCGTCGCGATCGTGCCGGTGAGGCGGCTCAGTTAACTTGTCGGACATTCCCGGGATAGTGGTTGGATAGGGTCTGGGACAGAATTCCATAGAGAATAGAACGCGCATTCGAAGACTGGGCAGGGCTCGAACGCGCATTCGGATGCCCTTCTTATAAGCGGTGCATTGCGCTAGTAACGCGAATGGCCGCCGCGCCTGCGCCGTGGCGCCCGAGCGCCACGAGGCTAAGCAAGCCAATAAACTAACGCCGACGAGCCGCATTACACTCTCTCTATGCCGGAGTCATGGAACGAAGGCGTCCGCGGCACGCAGGTGCTGCCCCTCATCAACTTAGACGCGAGCACCATCCGGTGCGTCGCCGGGCCGGGAAGCGGCAAAACGTTCGGCCTCGTGCGGCGCGTCGAGCGCATCCTGCGTCCCGATGGACTCGGTGCTGACGGCCACGACGTTCTTGTTGTCGCGTTCAACCGAGTCATCGCCCGGCAGCTTCGGGACGACATCCACGCGCGGTTGGCCACGTTCGATTACAAACACCGGCCAGTCATTCGCACAATCCACGCGCTGTGCGTCGATGTGATCGGCGAGGAGCTGCGGATGCTGCTCCCGCACGAACTCGACACCATGATCTACGACGTCCTTCAGGAATATCCAGCGGTGGCGGCACTCTACGGCGACTTCTACGAGGCCGAACAGGCGCTACGACATCACGAGGCTGGTCACGCTGACCATCTAATTTTGTGGCAGGCGGCACAGAAATGGCTCACGCGGCACAAGGCACACCTCGTCAGTGACCTCCCGCGGTTTCTCCTCGAGCGTCTGAAGGGCGGAGACTTTCCCGAACAGGGTTACGATTACGTGATTGTCGACGAATTTCAAGACCTCACGCCCGGCGAGCAGGAGCTAATGTTCCGCCTCCGCCGACCTGGCGGGCAGTTGGTAGCGCTGGGGGACCCTCGTCAGTCGATCTACAAGTTTCGTGGGAACGATCCGCAGGGGCTTGCAAAGATCGAAGCGCACGTAGGCGCCGGCGCCTCCGTCGCGGACGTTCCTATCGCCGAGTGCCAACGGTGCCCGAAACCAATCGTCATAGCTGCTAACCAACTGATGGCATTGTCCGGCGTCGAGGCGATGGTGCCCATCAGTGACACGGCGGCCAACATCCATGTCGTCACTTGGAAGAGGCCAGAGGCCGAGGCGGCTGGCATGGCTGCGGCCATCGTGAACAACATCCAGGTGCACCCGGGCGATCGGCACCTCGCGATGGTCACCAGACGGCAGTTTGGGTATTGGCTTCGCGACAAGATCGCAGAGCTCGACACGACGCTGCGGGTCGAGCTCGGCTTCTCCGAGGGGTTGTTGGAGTCCTGGGCAACGCGGGAGGCGTTCCTGCTTTTCTGTCTTCTCATCGATCCTAACCCGCCGACATGGCGGGCCTGGCTCGGGTACAAGAATTCAGTCACCGGCAAAGACTTCAGCGCACCGAAGCGGAACGCTGGCGCCTATCTGCAACTTCTGAAAGGAGCCGACGACGCGATCACCGAAGCCACGATCGAGGCGCTCGCCGCAGAGCCTCGCGGAAAATCCCGCGGGGCTGGCGGGCTAGCCATCTGGGACCGAGCGAGACGGCTCCTCGATCTTCGGACAAAGTTCGACTGGAACGGTGAGAACGCGGCGGACTTCGTGAGCAACCTCTTCGACCCCAAGCACTGGCTAGGCGCAGCATACGTCGAGGACAGCATCGAGGGTGCGACCCTCGATATGCAGCTTCTCCGCGAGAAGATCCTCGCGCTGCTGAAGCAGGAGCAGGAGCGTAAAGCGGACGATCAGCCGGTGCAGCACCTGCAGCGGGTTACAGAACGGCTCCGACACCAGATCGCGACTAACGAACCGCTCGACACCGGTGAACCGAGCAACCTCCAGGTCGCGACGCTCTGGGGCGCGAAGGGCGTTACCGCCGAGCACGTCTACATCCTCGGCGTGTGTCAGGAAGGACTCCCTGGCCAGCGACGGGACGAGTATCCCGGCACCGACGCGGACTACGTCGACGAGCAACGGCGGCTTTTCTATGTTTCGATCACACGCGCGAAGAAGACGCTGGTCATTTCGAGGGCGCTGCATGTGGGTCGCGGCGCTGCGCAACAGCTAGGATTGACCGTGACGACCGGAAGCAAGTTCTGGGCAGATCTGAAGATGTCACCGTTCCTCCGCGACATCATGGGTCTCCTGCCGACTGCCGTACCCGGAGACTCCTGGGGCGGGTGCGTCCCGCAGTAGGCCGCGCTCCGAGCGAAGACAAAGTTAATGGATGAATTTTAGTCCCGGCGGTTGTCGAGTTGACTCAACATTCGAGAACTGCTCGACAGATTTAAGAAAGCGCGTGGCGGACCTTAAACACGGGTTGGCGGGCCGGATGCGCACGGGACCCACACGCGACTGAAAACACGGTTCGAATCCCGTTAGCCACCGCTGTGGCAGCAGTGGTAGCGTCGGCGCCGCTACTTGTGCGACTCGCCGCAAAATCTTTGGCACATCGTCTAGGTAGCGCAGCTGACGGCGGTCAATGTCTTCGCGCTCATCGGCTCGTGAGCTACCTCTAGTTCAAAGTCCGAGTCTGGATCTCGGCCTCTGAATCGCGTCTCGGTTTGCGTCCCGCTCTGCGCATATGCGAGGTAGCTTTTTAAAGCGCGGAGGGCCCATGAACTGCCCGGCGCGTGATCTGCTTCCCAATTGAACTAGACACCGATGGGCTATCCTGCTGCTGGGCAAAAAGCAGATGGGGATCGAGATCCCGCGGGCGGCGCAGGACGTCGTAAAAAAAGTTCGTCGTTGCGCAAAGGATCCGGGCGGTGACCCAGCATACCGTGGCTCGTCCGTGCCGGCGTGCACGACTACAACGACGCGTCACATCTCCTTCAAGTACTGGTGCACGAACATGATGGCCATCGCACCCTCGCCGACCGCTGAGGCGACACGCTTGATCGAGCCGGACCGCACGTCGCCAGCGGCCAGCACGCCCGGTCGACTGGTTTCCAGCAGATACTGATCACGCCCGGCGGTCCAGCGGTCCGAGCGTGCGGCCGGCCCGGTCCGGATGAAACCTTTGCCGTCTTTCTCGATCTCCGGAGGAAGCCAGTCGGTCCGCGCCACGGCGCCAATGAAGCTGAACACGGCCGGGGTCTGGAGCGTGCGCGTCTCGCCGGTCGTCGTGTTGACCAGCTCGACCACACGGAGGCGGATGTCGCCAAGCATGCGCCGGACTTCCGTGTTGAGGAGCACTTCGATGTTAGGCGTCTGCTCGATGCGCCACGCCAGGTAGGCGGACATGTCCTTGTAGAGGTTGTCGCCGCGGACCACGAGGTACACCTTCTTGGCGACGCCGGCGAGAAAGACGGCGGCCTGGCCAGCGGAGTTGCCGCCACCGACGACCACCACTTCGGCCCCATGGCAGAGCGGCGCTTCGGTCAGGGTCGCTGCGTAGTAGACGCCCTTGCCCTCGAATGCCTGGCAGCCCTCTGCCGTCAGCCGACGGTAATCGGCGCCCGTCGCGATCAGCACGCACTTCGCGATGACCGTCTCACCGCCGTCGACGTGCAGCACGGGATAGGAGTTCTCGAAGGTGAGAGAGGTGACGGGTGTCGGCACCGGCATGCGGGCGCCGAACTTGGCCGCCTGAACGACGGCGCGCTCGGCAAGTTCGCCGCCCGTCACGCCAGTGGGGAAGCCGAGATAGTTTTCGATCCGCATGCTCTCGCCGGCCTGCCCGCCGGGCCCCGCCCGCTCCAGCACGAGCGTGTCGAGGCCCTCGGAGGCACCGTAGACCGCCGCGGCCAGCCCGGCGGGCCCGGCCCCGATCACCACGAGGTCGTATACCTTCTGCTGCAACGGCCGCCGGATGCCGAGCGCCTCCGCGAGGTCGCGATTCGACGGATTGCGCAGCAGCAGCCGGCGGCCCCACGCGACGACGGGTGTGTCGGCTTCGCTCACGCCGAACCGTTCGAGCAGCCGCCTCACCTCCGGGTCGTCTTCGAGGTCGAGCCAGGCGAACGGCATTTGGTTCTTGGTCAGGAAGTCGCGGATGCGCCAGGTGTCCCGCGAAAAGCGCGACCCGATGACGCGCAGGCCCCTGAAGGCCGCCGACTGCCGCAAGAGCTGGCGGCGGGCGATGAAGGCCTGTAAAATCACGTCGCCCAGGTCGGGAAACCGGTTGATGATCTCGCGCACGCCCTCGGCGGCCACCTCGTAGACATCGCAATCGACGCGGGCCACGGCACTGACGAGTGATGGGCCGCCGGACAGGTGGGCTACGTCCCCGGTGAACTGGCCGCGTCCGAGCACCGACAGGATCGTCGGGGTCTCGCTCGACTCGTCCACGATCAGGATCTCGCCCGACTTGATGACGAAGAACTTGAAGCCGCGCTCGCCGACCTCGATGAGCTTGTCCGCGGTCGCGTAGTGCTTGAGCGTCGCCCCGGCGCAGCGCTCCAGCGCGCCCATGTGGGCGTCGTCGAGCCGGGGGAATGCCACGGAGTTCAGTTCGGGCGCGGCCATCAGCTTCCTCCGTTGGCCCGAATCGGCCTGCAGGACGTGCTCATCATGCCAGATTGAAGGTCAAGCGCATTGTCTTACGCGGACGCTTGGTGGTACGGAAGACGAGCCGGGCGCGACTTCGCGCCGCCTAACGGTGCGCTCCGGTCAAATCGAGTGGCGAAGGTGCCGGCGTAGCGCCCGGCACCGCGCCAGTACTTCAGGCAAGCTGATACCTACGCCGCGCGTGCGAGGGGTACGTCGCGCAGCTGCGCGTGGGCGCGGCGAGTCGAAATGCCAGCGCCAGGAGGAGTCCGCCGAAGACGATCGCATACGCGCCGATCCACAGCGTGATCGCCAACGCGCCCGCTGCTGGCGCCGCCATCACGAGCCCGCCGAAGACGATGGACAGGATGCCGCTCAGCACCAGCCGCCATTCGCCCGTGAGCTGACTGCGTAGCCGCACCGCCGCGACGATCTCGAGGACACCGGTCAATACTGCCCACGCGGCGATCACGTAGAGGATCATAGCGGCCGTCACGCCCGGCAGAAGGAACGTTACGAGCCCGGCCGCAATGCCAACGATGCCCTCGACCAGCAGGGCCCACCACGGCGAGGCGCCCGCCCGTCGTCGGACGGCGGCGATCACGTTGAAGAGTCCGTCGACCAGCGCGTAGGCGCCGAACAGCAGCACGAGCGCGGCAAGCGTCACCCCCGGGAGCACGAAGGTCAGCAGGCCGAAGAGAATAGCCGCGATGCCTCGGACGGCGATCGCGCCCCAGTTCCGAGCCAGGACCATCGCTTCCATGTCTCGACCTCCGAGTCTGTGGATGCTCGGTGCGCAGCTCAGGCGACGTTTGTTTCCGATCGCCGCCCGGCCGTCCGGAATACTGCTGGCGCGAGGCCGTGGCAGGCGGAGAAGGCGCGCGTGAACGAGCTCCGACTCGCGTATCCGACGCGCGCGGCGACGCCCTTCACGGGCAGGTCCGTGCGCGCGAGCAGCGCCGCGGCCCGCGCCAGGCGTAGCGCTTTGAGGAATTCGATCGGCGACTGGCCGACGGCGTGGGCGAAGCGCGCCGCGAACACCGAGCGGCTCATACCCGCCAGTTCGGCGAGTTCTGGCAGGCTGAAGCAATGTTGCGGCTGCTCGTGCATGGCGCTCAGCGCCCGGCCGAGACGCGTGTCCTCCAGCGGTGCCAGCCAGCGGAGCCCGCAATCGCCGCGCTCGAAGACGCGTCGGAGCAGCCAGATGAGACACTGCCGTAGCAGCGCATCCGACATCGCGCGGGAGCCGGGGCGAGGGGCGTGGATCTCATCGAGTAGCTCCTCGAAAGAGCGGCGGATCGGATCATCGACGCTGAACCGCTCGACCATCGGCTGGCGCAGGTGATGGAACAGGCCGACCGAGCCGTGGTAGGTGGCGTGGATCGGCAGGCAGGCGACGACGACGTCGCCCGGGCGCATGCCACTCTGGATGACGACGCGCGTGCGCCGCCGCGGCGGCGCGACGATCACGGTGCGCGCCGAGAGGCTGACCCAGTCGCCCTCCTCGATCTCCAACCGCGCCGCGCCACGGAGTCCGTAGTGGATGGCCGGCTCATCGATCTGTCCGTAAGCGACCGAACCGTCGGGACGAACGACGTGGATTGCGAGCCGCCCCATCCTGACGTCAAGACCGTCCAGGAGATAGTCGAGAGTCATCATTTGTCGACGACCTCGATGTGATCCGAGCAAGAGCAACGCCATCGGCACCTGGAGGCGACGGTCTAAACCCGTGAGTCAAACTGGTACTACATACGTGCTTAACGCCTCGGAAATGCGCGTCGACTCACCGACTGCAGTAACGGACACGAAAGGTGCGCGGGGACGTGCGCAGCCGCCCTCGGAACGCTTTGTCGAAGTGGGGAAGATCGTAGAAGCCCGCCCGGCCACACTGGGTCGGTGGATGCGCGGAGACGTCTTGCGGACCGCCAGAGACGACCCCCGCGCAATCCTCGGCAGTGGAGCTTACTTACGGCCATGACCGCCGAGTCCCGACTCATTCGCTGCCCGAGCTGCGGCGCGACCAACCGCGTGCCGACCCACAAGGTCGAGGCGGGCCGCCAGCCCGTCTGCGGGCGATGCAAGACGCCGCTGCCCATGGGGGCCACCGGAACGACAGCGCCCATGACCGTAAGCGACGCGACGTTCGCGGCCGAAGTGGAGCGCTCGGCGCTGCCGGTGCTGCTGGACGCCTGGGCACCATGGTGTGGGCCGTGCCGGATGATCGCGCCCGTGGTCGATCAGCTCGCGGCGGAGTTGGCCGGCCGCGCACGCGTCGCGAAGCTGAACATTGACGACAATCCCATCACCGCGAGTCGCCTCAACGTGCGCAGCATCCCGATGCTGCTCGTCTTCAAGCGCGGCCGCGAGGTCGACCGCATCATCGGCGTGCACTCCAAGTCGGAGATCGCGCGGCGGGTAGAGCGGGCCATCGCCTGACGGCCCCGGGCGGCGTGGGCCGCGCCGGGCGTCACCGCGGTGGACAGCCGCATCGATGATCGCTCTGAGACGTCAGGGCACCGGTTTCGGACGCTCAGACACCTGCCGGGATCGATACTCCGGATTTATACGGCCTTCATACGGATTGAACCAGCCACGAGCGTTCGTGGCGAGGAGGCGGCGGCGATGGAGGTGAGGCTACCATGAGCAAGGTCATCGGCATCGATCTCGGCACCACCAACTCCGTCGTGGCTGTGATGGAAGGCGGCGATTCCACCGTCATTCCCAACCAGGAGGGCAGCCGTCTGACGCCATCCGTCGTGGCGTTCACCAAGGACGGCGAGATCCTGGTCGGGCAGGTTGCCAAGCGGCAGGCCATCACCAACCCCGAAAACACTGTGTTTTCGATCAAGCGGTTCATGGGCCGTCGCTACGACGAGGTCCAGGAGGAGATCAAGAAGGTCCCGTACAAGGTCGTATCAGCCGCCAACGGCGACGTACGCATCGAGATCCGCGGCAAACAGTACTCGCCGCCCGAGATCTCGGCGATGATTCTACGCAAGCTGAAGGAGGCGGCCGAAGCGCACCTCGGCCAGACGGTGACACAGGCGGTCATCACGGTCCCCGCCTACTTCAACGACAGCCAGCGCCAGGCGACGAAGGACGCCGGCAAGATTGCCGGTCTCGAGGTTCAACGCATCATCAACGAGCCCACAGCCGCCGCCCTCGCCTACGGCCTCGACAAGAAGAACGACGAGCAGATCGCCGTCTACGACCTTGGAGGTGGGACGTTCGACATCTCGATCCTCGAGATCGGGCAGGGCGTGTTCGAGGTGAAGGCGACCAACGGTGACACGCATCTGGGCGGCGACGACTTCGACCAGCGGGTCATGGACTGGATTGCCGAGGAGTTCAGAAAAGAGAGCGGCATCGATCTCCGCCGGGACCGCATGGCCCTGCAGCGCCTCAAAGAGGCGGCGGAGAAAGCGAAAGTCGAGCTCAGCTCTGTTCTCGAGACCGAGATCAACCTGCCATTCATCACCGCCGATGCTAGCGGTCCCAAGCACCTGGCGATGAAGCTCACGCGCGCCAGGTTCGAGGCGCTCGTCGATGACCTCATCCAGCGCACGAGACCGCCGTGCCGGCAGGCGATGAGCGACGCCGGTGTCAGCGCGAACGACATCGACGAAGTCGTTCTCGTCGGCGGCCAGACGCGGATGCCGAAGGTCCAGGAGCTCGTCAAACAGCTCTTCGGCAAGGAGGCGCACAAGGGCGTGAACCCGGACGAGGTCGTGGCCGTCGGTGCCGCCATTCAGGCCGGCGTCCTATCGGGCGACGTCAAGGACGTCGTGCTGCTCGATGTCACGCCGCTCTCGCTCGGCGTCGAGACCCAGGGCGGTGCCATGACCGTGTTGATCCCTCGCAACACGACGATCCCGACGAAGAAGAGCGAAATCTTCACCACCGCCGCCGACGACCAGACGGCCGTCGACGTCCACGTGCTCCAGGGCGAGCGGCCGCTGGCGCGCGATAACCGCACGCTGGGCCGGTTCCGGCTGGAGGGCATCCCGCCCGCGCCCCGCGGCATGCCACAGATCGAGGTCACGTTCGACATCGATGCCAACGGCATCCTCAACGTGTCCGCGAAGGACACCGCCAGCGGCAAGCAGCAGCAGATCACCATTACCGCGTCCTCAGGGCTGAGCAAGAGCGAGGTCGAGCGGATGGTCCGTGAGGCCGAGGCCAACGCCAGCGAGGACGCGCGCCGCCGCCAGGAGATCGAGGTACGCAACCAGACGGATGCGCTCGTCTACGCCACCGAGCGCGCGCTCAGAGAGCACGGGGGCAGCGTCTCCGAGGGCGATCGCCGTGCGGTGGAGGTGGCGTTGAACGACGCTCGCGAGGCGGTGAAGAGCGACGACATCGAACGGATGCGCCGGGCGCAGGAGAGCCTGAGCCGCGCGTCACAGTCGCTGGCGCAGGCGGCATCCCGCGGCCCGCGCGCCGAGGCCGGTGAGGGCGGGCGCCCGCCGGGCGCGCCGCAGGAAGGCGACGTCATCGACGCCGAATTCACGGATGCGGATGAACGGAAGGCGTCGTGACGGCGCTCGCGTGAGCTATGGCGGACGCCAACGCCCGCGCCGAGGCTGACGACCGACATCTTCACCTTCTCGCGGAATTCGAGAACTTCCGCCGCCGCGCGGCGAAGGAGCACGAGGCCGCGCGGCGCGAAGGGCGCCGGTCGGCGCTGCTGCCGCTCCTCGCCGTGCTCGACACGTTCGAGCGTGCGCTTGGCGCGGGGTCCACCGACCGAGACTTCTACGAGGGCGTCGCCGCGACCCACCGGCTCTTCCTCGACGCCCTGCGCGAAGCCGGGGCGGCGCCTATCGAGAGCGTGGGCCGGCCGTTCGATCCGAACGTCCACGAGGCGGTCGCGACGGCGCCCGCCGATGGCGTGCCGCCAGGCACGGTGGCGCGCGAGGTGCGGCGCGGGTGGCAGCTGGGCAACGAGCTGTTGCGCCCGGCGCAGGTGGTGGTGGCGGCGGCCAAGGAGCCCGCCAACGAATGGCGGTGAAGTTTCGCGACTACTACGAGGTGCTCGGCGTGCCGCGCACCGCGACGGCGGACGAGATCAAGCGCGCCTACCGTCAGCTCGCCCGCAAGCACCATCCCGACCTGCAGCCGGCCGCCGAGCGCGCGCGCGCCGCCGAACGATTCAAGGAGATCAACGAGGCGTACGAGGTGCTCAGCGATCCCGACAAGCGGGCGAAGTACAACGCGCTCGGGGCCGACTGGAAGGGGGGCATGGATTTCACGCCGCCCCCCGGCGGCGGCCGTGGGCCCACCGTGAGGACGGGCGAGTGGGAGGACGGCGGCGACTTCAGCGATTTCTTCGCGTCGATCTTCGGCCGCCCTGCCGGCGGGACACGGCGAGGCGGCGTGCGGATGCCAATGCCCGGCGACGACATCGAGGGCGAGCTGCCGTTGACGCTGGACGATGTGCTGCGCGGCGGCCAGCGCCGGATCACCCTCGATGGGCGCAGTCTCGACGTCACGATTCCGCGCGGGATCCGCGACGGCGCCACGCTGCGACTGGCGGGTCAGGGGGGACGTGGCAGCAACGGCGGTCCGCCCGGCGACGTGTTTCTGCGCGTGCGCCTCACTCCCCATCCGCGCTACCGCGTGGCCGGCGACGACCTGGAGATGGATCTGCCGCTCTGGCCATGGCAGGCGGTCCTTGGGGCGGAGGTGCGCGTCGACACGCCCGATGGGCCGGTGACGCTCACAGTGCCGCCGGGCACGCAGAGCGGACAACGCCTGCGATTGCGCGGCCGCGGGCTCCCACGCGGCGACGGGCGCGGCGATCTCTACGCGGTCGTTCGTATCGTCGTGCCCACGCGCCCGAGCGCGGCGGAGCGCGCGGCCTACGAGACGCTCAGGCGTGAGGCGTCGGCGCCCGCCGATCGGCCGGCGACGCCATGAGCATCGCTCGCGTGCCGGCGCAGGCCGAGGTCCACCTCTCGCTCCGCGACCTGGCGGTCGCGTGCGGCATGAGGGCGACGCGCCTCGAGCGCCTCATACGGCTCGGGCTGCTCGAGCCAGAGCCCGACAATTCCGACCGCTTCAGCAGCGCGACCGCCGCGCGTCTGCGCCGCATGCAGCGCCTGCACGCCGACCTCGGCGTCAACTTCACCGGCGCCGCCATCATCGTGGATCTCATGGAACGTCTCGAGCGTCTCGACGCGGAGCTGGCGAGACTGAGGGGGCAAGGATGGACGTGAACCGCTTGACCGAGAAGGCTCAGGACGCGCTGCGCCAGGCGCAGACGTCCGCCCAGCGTCAGGGTCAGCAGCAGATCGAGCTCGAGCATCTCGCGGTGGCGCTGCTCGCCCAGGACGGCGGCATTGCCGCCCGCGTCGTCGAAAGAGCTGGGGCCAACACGTCGACGCTCGTGCAGCGGCTCCAGCAGGCGATGGAACGGTTGCCGCGCGTGTCCGGCGGTGGCGCGCAGGCCGGCCAGGTCTACGTCTCGCCGCGCGTCAACGAGGTCTTGAACAACGCCGAGGCCGAAGCCCGCCGCATGAAGGACGAGTTCGTGAGTGCCGAGCACCTGCTGCTCGCGCTGGTGGGCGTGCAGGACGGGGCCGTCGCGGACGCTCTGCGTGCCGCCGGCCTCACGCGCGAGAAGCTCGAGCAGGCGACGGCGGCCGTGCGCGGCGGCCAGCGCGTGACGAGCCCCACCCCTGAAGGCACCTACGAGGCGCTCGAGAAATACGGGCGCGATCTGACAGCGCTCGCGCAGCAGGGCAAGCTCGATCCGGTCATCGGCCGCGACGAGGAGATCCGCCGCGTCATCCAGATCCTGTCGCGCCGGACAAAGAACAACCCGGTGCTCATCGGCGCGCCGGGCGTCGGCAAGAC
>Ga0209382_10002422_pt1 | contig 27247 bp, 18 predicted proteins | sample SoiMetdeltSBSDD5_FD_187599 | JGI IMG/M metagenome (GOLD analysis project Ga0209382, IMG submission 187599) | Bulk soil microbial communities from a Populus tree surrounding site in Tennessee, USA - Soil MetaG P. deltoides SBSDD5 (SPAdes) (version 2) | ecosystem: Environmental > Terrestrial >... | reverse complement strand
CGCCGCGCGAGCGGGGTCCAGCATCGTGACCAGCATCGTGACCAGCATCGTGACGCGGGTGTAGCATCGCCTCGCTGATGAGCAGCGAGGTCCTCGCCGGCGATCCGATCCCCACTCCGGCTCAAGGGAGCCCGGCGCCGGGCAACCCTCACGGGGTGATCGACTGCGCCGCCTACAGCGGCGGCAAGCGGGTCGCGACGCTGGGGCTCGACGGGTTGCGCTCGGCCCTCGGCGTCCCCGGCCAGTTCGTCTGGCTCGGGCTCAACGAACCGACCGAGGAGCTGATGCAGGCGGTGCAGCGCGAGCTCGCCCTCCATGACCTCGCCATCGAGGATGCCCACACCGCGCACCAGCGACCGAAGCTCGAGCAGTACCAGGACTCCCTCTTCGTCGTCCTGCGCACCGTGCAGGGCGCGGCGGACGGCGCCGAGCTGGAGTTCGGCGAGACGCACATCTTCGTCGGCCACGACTACCTCGTCACCGTCCGCCACGGCTCGCTGCGCTCGCACACCGGCCTCCGCGCGCGCCTCGAGGGGCGGCCGGCCCTGCTGGCGAAGGGCCCGGGCTTCGTCCTCTACGCGCTGATGGACTTCATCGTCGACCAGTACTTCCCCGTCGTCGAGGCGCTCGAGGAATCGTTCGAGCTGCTCGAGGACCAGATCTTCACCGAGACCTGCTCGCGCGACACCACCAAGTCGATCTACCGCCTCAAGCGCGACCTGGTGGCCTTGAAGCGCGCCGTGATGCCGCTCGTCGAGGTCTGCAACCGGCTGATGAAGTTCGACCTCGAAATGGTCCCGTCGGACACCCACCCCTACTTCCGCGACATCCACGACCACGTGCTGCGGCTCAACGAGATGATCGACAGCCTGCGCGAGCTGCTCGGCACGGCGCTCGAGGCCAACTCGTCGCTCATCTCCGAGCAGCACACGGTGCAGACCAAGCGCCTCGCAGCCTGGGCGGCGATCATCGCAGTGCCGACGATGGTGGCCGGCGTCTACGGCATGAACTTCGAGCAGATGCCGGAGCTCCACTGGGAGCTCGGCTACCCCGTGGTCGTCGGCTTCATGGTCGCTGCCTGCGTCGGGCTCTACGCGGGCTTCCGGCGCTCCGGCTGGCTGTAGCGCTTCTGGTCGCGACTACGAGGAGGCCCGCGACTACGAGGAGGCCGTCGCCGGCTGCCGCCGGTCGGTGCGCCGGACGCTGAGCACCTTCTCCACCTCGGCCACCAGCTCGCCCGCCTCGTCACGCACCTCGGCGAAGAACACCGGCTCCAGCTTCTCGCCGGCGTCGGCGGCGGCGCGGATCTCCTCCACCTTCACGCGGGGGATCTCGAAGACCGCACGCACCGTGCCGCGGCCCGGCCGCCGGAAGCGGATCGTCGCCGCCTTGTCCCAGACGGCATAGTCGTGGCCGAGCTCGCGGGCGAGGATGAGCACGAAGAAGGGGTCGCACATCGTGTAGAGCGAGCCGCCGAAGTGCGTCCCGAAGTAGTTGCCGTTCCAGAACCGCAGAGACATCCGCGATTCGAACCCGGGAGGGTCGCCGGGCACCACGCGGACGCGAATCCCGGCGCCGGCGAACGGCGGGTAGAGGCTGAGGAGACGCAGGAGCCAGGGGCGACCTCGCGGCGGGGGGCGGGTGGGCTTCGTGGCTTCGGCGGCCATCGCGGCATCCTACCTAGGTGGCGCCGGTGCACCATCGGAGCGGGGGTCCGGGCGAGATCGAAACCGATCGGGCGCAGAGGGGTACTACAATCTGCGCCGCCAGGGAGGGCACGGGGGGCACGATGGAAACGCTCGACCGCGACCACGCGCTGCGGCAGGTGCAGGAGGTCCTGATGGACGTCCTCAACCTCGATCAGCCGCCGGCGCCCGACATGCGCCTCGTGGAGGACCTAGGGGCCGAGTCGCTCGACGTGATCTCGCTCCTCTTCGAGTTCGAGGAGCGCCTCGGCCGACGGATCCCCGACGCCGAGGTGGGGGCGCTGGCGACCGTCGCCGACGTCGTCGCGCGCGTGCTGTCGGCGCCGCCCGCCGGGAGCGTGGGTTAGTGCCGCGGGCGCCACGCGCCGCCCGGGTGCGGCGGGTGGTGGTCACCGGCGTCGGCGCCATCAGCACCCTCGGGCCGGATGCTCCGTCGCTCTGGAAGGGCTGCCTCGAGGGGCGCACTGTCGTCGAGCCGGTCCCCGGCGGGTGGCGGCGCTACTCCGACCTGCGCTCGCAGGTGTGGTCTCCGCTGGGCGCCGCGGCCCGGCCGGCGAGCGCGATGCTCGGCAAGGCCGAGGGGCGCCGGCTCGACCCGGCGAGCCAGATGGCGATCGCCGCCGCCGAGGAGGCGGTGCGCGCCGCCGGCCTCACCCTCGTCGCCGTCGACGCCAAGCGGCGCACGTTCCGCATCGACGGGTGGGACGGCGAGCGCCTCGGGGTCTTCATGGGCACCGGCGCATCGGGCCTATTCACCATGGTCTCCAACACCGGCCACGTGGCGATGGCGCGGCCGCGACGACGCCTCGCGGCAGTCGCCGAGAGACTGGCGGCGAAGCCCGAGCCCGGCAAGCGCGAAGCGGCGGTCGGCGGCGCCGCCCGCGCCCGCGCCGCGCTGGCCGCCGAGCTCGAAGGGATCGCCGAAGAGCTCGTCTTCGCCGACGTCTTCAACCCCTTCGTCGTCGCCAGCGGCATGGGCAACGCACTCTCCGCCAACCTCTCGATCAAGCTCGGCGCTCACGGCCCGACGCCCACCTTCGCCGCCGCGTGCGCCGCCGGCACCATCGCCGTCGGCCGCGCCTTCCGCGCCATCCGCGACGGCGAATGCGACGCCGCGGTCGCCGGCGGCAGCGAATACATGAACGATCCCTGGGGCGCGATCTTCCGCGGCTTCGACGCCACCGGCGCGCTCGCCCACGGCGACTTCCCCCGCGACCGCATCAACCGCCCGTTCGACGAGAGCCGCTGCGGCTTCCTCTTCAGCGAGGGCGGCGCCGCCGTGCTCGTGCTCGAGGAGCTCGGCGCCGCCCTGGCGCGCGGCGCGCCGCGGCTCGCCGAGGTCAGCGGCTACGGCGAGGCGAGCGACGCGCACGACCTGATGGCGGTCGAGCCGAGCGGGGCGCAGATCCGGCGAGCCATCGCCGCGGCTCTTTCCGACGCCGGCATCGACGGCGCGGACGTCGGCTACGTCAACGCCCACGGCACCGGCACCGCCGGCAACGACGGCGTCGAGGCCGACGCCATCGCCGCGGTCGTCGGCCGCCAGGCGCTCGTCAACTCCACCAAGTCGCTCCTCGGGCACAGCCTCGGCGCGAGCGGCGCGCTCGAGGCGGTGGTCACCACGCTCACCCTGCGCGACCAGGTCGTACATCCCAGCCTCAACGTCGAGCGCCCGGTGGCCGACCTCGCCTTCCCCCGCGCCCGCACCCGCGCCAGCGTGCGGCACGCGATCTCGCAGTCGGTGGCCTTCGGCGGGCACAACGCGGTGCTGGCGTTGTCGCGGCTCGAGAAGTAGCCAGGGGACCGCACCTTGTCGGCCCTCTACGCAGAGCCCTTGCTCGTCACGGATGTGAACGAGTGCAACTTCTACCACACGGTCGAGCTGCCGAGTGTAGGCCTGGTGGAGGGCAAGTGGGACCTGCGGCCAGGCCTCGATGCGTACCTTTCCGCCACGCCCTTCGAAGGCCGCCGCGTGCTGGAGGTCGGCACCGCTGACGGCTACTTGTGCTTCGAGCTCGAGAAGCGCGGAGCAGAGGTGATCGCCTTCGATCTCGCCGGCGGCTCGGCGTACGACCCCCTCCCCTTGAACGACCCCGGCCTGTCCACCGTGGTCGATGACATGGCGGCGCGCCTGCAGCGGATGCGCAATGCCTACTGGCTGAGCCACCGGCTCTGGCGATCGCGGGCCAAGGTCGTGTACGGCCACATAGCCCGGCCGCCCGACACGATCGGCCAGGTCGACTACTGCTTCATGGGAAACGTGCTCCAGCATCTGGAGAGCCCGCTGCGCGCGCTCGCCCAGGCAACTCGTCTCGCACGGCAGGGCGTGATCATCACCGAGGCCAACTGGACCACCGCTGGCGACCAGGATTCACCGCTGATGTACTTCCTCCCTTGCCTGAGGGGCGACAAGCCGCTCGAGGAGTGGTGCTTCAGCTGGTGGCAGCTCACACCCGGCCTGGTCAGCTCGTGGCTCGACCTCCTGGGCTTCGACACGGTCGAGCGATACGAGCACCGTCAGTTCTTCGCCAAGATCCGACAGCAGGTACCTCACTTCACCATCGTCGCGAACCGCAGGACCACGTCTGGCGAGGGTTGAGAGCATCTCGTCACCGGTCCTGGCGTCCGCCTTCCCGTCGCAGCCCGTTTCTCGCGTTAGCTAGTAGACACCCGAGCTCGACCTCCCCGAGCGGGTTGCCACGAGCCATGCGCGCGCCCCGTCAGGCGCGGCCACCGCCAGCTCCACGCCGGCCGAGAAACCGGGGGAACCATGCGACATTCGATCGTCTGCTCAGTCGTCGGTCTGCTGGTCTCCGCGTCGGTCGCGCTCGCCGATCCGAAGCCGACCCTGGTCGCCCCCCGCGCGGCGCTCGTCGACCCCGGCGACGGCGACAACGTCCTGATGTCCAACGGGCTCCACTCGAAGGCGCTGCAGGGCAGCATCGCCAAGCTGATGACCGCCTACGTGGTCTCCTGGGCGGTCGACGAGGGGCACGTGAAGTGGACCGACAAGATCAAGCTGACCAAACGCGACACCCAGCAGGCGTGCACCTGCATGAAGTTCACGTCGTCTCCGCCGTCCCCCTGCTCGACGTCGTCGGCCACCCAGGTGGGCGATCAGTTCGAGCTCGAGGACCTCGTTCGCGTGACGTTGAACCAGTCCACCGGCGAGTCGAGCGACGCCATCGCCCAGCATGTGGCGCGCAAGGTCTACGGGCTGCCGGTGGCGGCCTCGGTGGACGACTCGAACCACCTCATGGACCTCTTCATCGGCCTGATGAACAAGCGCGCCAAGGAGCTCCACCTCGACGACTCGACCTGGATCACCGTCCACGGCGGCGACAGCTGCGACTTCGGCAACGAGGGGTGCGACCCCAAGTGCACGAAGTCGAGCTGCAACCCCACCCAGTGCGGCGAGTGCAATGGCGGCACCTCGGTGCACGACCTCGCCCTGCTCTGGCACGCGCTGGTGCGCGACGAGCCGAAGTTCCTGCGGCTCATCGGCTCGCGCGCGTTCGAGCTCGACGAGGCGGACGGCTCCTTCTACAACAGCTACCGGCACTCGTTCAGCTACTACCCGGGCCTCGACGGCGACAAGAACGGCGGCTCCGGCGAATGCCCGGCCGACAGCGGCTCCACCTCGGCGTCCTGCCACATCGCGCAGGCCACGCGCGGCGGCCACGCGCTCATCCCCGTCGTGCTGCAGTCCTTCAACGTGGTCGGCAGCAGCAAGCTCGGCGTCGGCACCGACGACGTCACGGCGATGCTCCGCTGGGGCTTCGACAAGGTGCTCGAGCCGAAGCGGCGCATCGACAGCGCCACGCTCCTCGCCGACGTCGCCAAGGACCACGCCATCGCCTGCAACGAGGGGATGTGCTTCACGGCGCTCCGCACCACCACGGACGCGCTCAAGGTGGTGGCCTGGTCGGTGAACCCCAGCGCGCCCAGCCTCAGCAAGCTCGCCACCTCGAGCGGGCCGGCGAGCGGCTACTCGTCGCTGACGGCGCTCGACGTCGACGCCAACGCGCTCGGCACCGTCGTCGCCATGATCAGCGGCGGCAAGCTGGTGCTGGCGCGCTGGTGGATGACCGGCGGCATCAGCCCGCCGCCGCCGCTGCCGCCCAACGTGCACCTCACCTTCCTCGGTGACAGCGGCACCGCGGGTGGCGACGGCACGCTGGCGCGGGTGCGCCTGGCCGGCGACCAGCTGGCGGTGACGGCGGTGCGTCGCGCCGACGGCACGTTGCGGCTCTCGACGTGGAAGCTCGGCGGCGGCGCCAGCCCGACGGCGCAGAACGCGGTGAAGCACCTGGCGGATGGCAGCTCCGCGAGCGCGCCCAACGTCGGCGCCACGGGCGAGCTGGTGCTGGCCGTGGCGCCCGATCCCGACTCCGCAGGCAACTACATCGCCGTCACCGCCGACGTCACCGCCGCCGGCGCCGCCGCGCTGCAGGCCTGGCGCGTCAACGCCACGAGCGGCGCCGTCACCTACCTGGCGGCCAGCTCGCTCGGCAGCGGCCGCAACATCTCGATCGCCGACGACGGCGTGGGCAAGATCGGCGTCACCTTCACCACCGGCACCGCGACGACCGGCACTCCGCGCGTCGAGGCCTGGGACGTGACGCACGCCGGGACCTTCGTGCGCACCATGAGCTGGACCGAGCCCGACGTGGCGACCGCCACCGCGATCGCGCCGCTCGGCCCGCCGGCGACCAAGTCGGGGATCGTCCCCGCCGCAACCCTGGCGGCGTCGGCCAACGTCTACGCCTCGGCGACCTGCGGCAGCAACTCGACGAGGACGGGCAAGGACTCGCAGCGCAACGCGGCGTCCTTCCTCACGGCGGCGCGTCGCAGCACGGGCGCCCAGCTCGCGGCGTGGGACGCGCCGATCCACTACAACGAGGTGACGGGCACCCTCGGCGACTACCGGCTGTCCGACAGCGAAAGCGCGTGGGGATCGGCAGACAACATCCGGCTGGCCGTCATGCGGCAGTCGGACCCCCTGCTCAACCACTACGTCACCGAGCAGATGCGCTCGGACGGGACGCTTCTCGTCATCGCCTGGCGAGTGGGAACGGCGACGCACTAGCCCCCGATCAACGTCAGCGCGCGCCGACGGCGACGAGCATCTCGCACGGCCCGACGAATCCCTCCGTCGTCTCGAACTGGCGGAGGGCGTCTCCCACCTCCTCCCAGGCGGCCTCTCGCCCCGCCGGGGGAAGACCGGCGAGCATCTGGTGCAGCGCGCCGAACGACTCCTTCTCGAAGCGAAGGCACTCGGCAGCGGACGCGAGCCTCACGGGCGATGCCACACGTTCGATGACGATCGAGCGAAAACCCGCGCCGGCGAGCTCTTCCTCGAGAACGGCCGGATCCCCGAGGCTGAACGGCCCCGGCTGGCCCGGGAGGGGAGGGCCGAGGCCTGCCTTGCGCCGGATGATGCTCACCGGCGCCGAGAAGAATCCGTTCCGGTCCGCGGTGGAGTACACGACGTGGGCGGTCTTGCCTCCCTCCTTGAGAACCCTGCGCATCCCCGCGAGGGCGCGCGCTCGATCGGGAAAGTAGATGAGCCCGACCCGCGAGACGACGGCGTCGAAGCTCTCCGCCGGAAGGTCGAGATCCTCACCGTCGAGGACGCGGGTCTCGACCTGGCGAAGCCCGAGCTCGCGGGCCTCGGTGGCTGCGATCTCGAGGATGCGTGGCGCGATGTCGGTCGCGAGGACGCGCCCGGCCGGCCCGACGCGACGGGCGAGGGGAATCGTCTGGCTGCCGGCTCCGGCGGCGACGTCGAGGACGTGCTGGCCGGCGCGGATTCCAGCGAGATCGAGCATCCGTTCGGTTGCCGGCCCGAGCCACTGCGACAGCACGGGGCCCCACCGATGCCAGGCCTCCGCCGCCTCCTGCCACTGCTCGCGGGTCGTCTCCTTGAATCGGACGGGGTCGAACTGGGTTGCCTGGGATTGGGCCGTCTGGGATTGGGTTGCCTGGGATTGGTGGGCCATCTGGTCTGTCTCCTTCGTCGAGGGCGCGGCCATGGTTTCGCGGGTCGTCGGAAGGGCTCCAGTAGCCCGTCTGGACGAGACTGGTTCGAAATCTGGACCAACCACCCCGAGCGCACTCCCCTCGCGCTACTCTCGAACGCGATGACCCGTTACGGCCAGTTCTGTCCCGTGGCGAAGGCCTCCGAGGTGCTGGCGGAGAGGTGGACGCCGCTCGTGCTCCGCGAGCTCCTGTGCGGGAGCCACCGCTTCAGCGACCTCTGCCGCGGGGTACCCCTGATGTCGCGCTCCCTGCTCGCCAAGCGACTCAAGGAGCTGGAACGGGCGGGCGTCGTCGATCGCCGGCGAGCACCCGGCCGCGACACCGCCGAGTACTACCTGACGCCGGCCGGCGAGGAGCTGCGGCCGTGGATCGAGGGGCTCGGCGTCTGGGGCCAGCGCTGGATCCTGTTCGACGTCGACGAGAACGACCTCGACCCGTCGCTGCTCATGTGGGACATCCGTCGCGGGCTCGCGAGCGACGCCCTGCCCGATCGGCGAACCGTCGTCCGCATCGATTTCGTCGACGTCAGGGGTCCTCGCCGTCGCTGGTGGCTCATCGTTGGCGACGGCAGCACCGACCTCTGCATGACCGATCCCGGGTTCGACGTCGACCTCTCCGTGCAGGCCACCCTTCGAAGCCTCACCCGCTACTGGCTCGGTCAGCTGGAGTGGCGCGCCTTGCTCGCCGGCGGGCTCGAGCTCAGCGGACCGCGATGGGCCCAGCGGGCCTTTCCGCGATGGCTGGGACGGAGCGCTTTCGCAGAGGTTCCGCGCCCTCGATCCCGGCCTTCACGCGCCCGCGCTGGTGCCAACTCGCTGCCCTAGGCAGCAGCCATCCATCGGCGCCGCGGCTCCGTAGTCCGCGCACGGTCCCTCGGAGATGGCCCGGACGGCATCGGAGATGCCTCGGATGGCGATGACCTACAATGACGTCACATCCGATGATCGGCGCCTCGGCATGATCGGCACCAGCCTGGCTGGGCGGTACACGGTCGTCAGCGAGCTCGGGCGGGGCGGGATGGGCGTCGTCTATCGGGCCCGCGACGCCGTGCTGTCGCGCGACGTGGCGGTCAAGCTCGTGCCGCCCCACCTCGTCGGCCCGGCCACACGCGAACGATTCCAGCGCGAGGCACGGCTGGTGGCACGCCTCGACCACCCGGCCATCATCGCCATCCACGACTTCGGCGACCACGATGGGTCGCTCTTCCTCGTCATGCCGGTCGTCGAGGGGCGCTCGCTACGCGCGCTCCTCGCACACGGGCCGCGCGGGCTCGACGAGGTGCTCGAGATCGGCATCCAGACGGCCGAGGCGCTCGACTACAGCCACGCGCGCGGCGTCGTCCACCGCGACGTCAAGCCCGAGAACCTGATGCTCACCGGCGGCGACGGCGGCCTGCGGGTGCGGGTGATGGACTTCGGCCTCGCTCTCACGGCGGCGAGCGATCGCCTGACGCAGACCGGCGGCCTCATCGGCACGCCCGCATACCTCTCGCCCGAGCAGCTCGCCGGCGGCGAGGTCGACGGCCGCGCCGACATCTACGCGCTCGGCGTCGTGCTCTACGAGTGCCTCGCCGGCGAGGCGCCCTTCTCCGGCATCCCGTACTCGCTGCTCTACCGCATCGCCAACGAGCCGCCGCAGCCGCTCTCCGAGCGCGGCGTGACGCTGCCGTCCATTCTCGAGTCGATGATCCTCGCCTGCCTCGCCAAGCGGCGCGACGAGCGGCCGCCCCGAGCCGGCGAGATCGCCGAGGCGCTGCGCCAGCTCCGCGCCGGCAAGCTCGCCGGCACCCGCCCCCTCGAGATGGCCCCCACCCTCGCCTTCGCCGCGCCGCGCGCCGCCGGTCCGCCGCTCGTCGGCCGCGGGCGCGAGCTCTCCGAGCTGCAGCGCAACCTGCTGGCGATGGCGGCCGGCGAGTGCCGCTTCGTCGCCATCGGCGGCGAGGCGGGGATGGGCAAGAGCCGCCTCCTCGAGGAGGTCGACCGCCTCGCTCGCGCCCGCGAGCTGCCGGTCTTGCACGGCCGCTTCGCCGAGCACGACCGCGCCATCCCGTTCCACGGCTTCTGCGACGTGATCCGGCACTACTTCCGCAGCCGCGACACCGCCGAGACCGCCGACTTCCGCGACCTCGCCGGCGACCTGCTGGCGTTCTTCCCCGTGCTCTCCGAGATCCCGGCGCTGCGTGCGGCGGCGAGCGAGCCGTCGAGCGGCGCCGTGGCCGGCCCCCGCGGCGAGGACCGGACCTACCTCTTCGAGCTCCTCGCCAGGACGCTGGCGCGCTGTACCGGGGGCAAGCCGCTCCTGGTGCTCCTCGAGCACCTGCACGAGGCGGACGTCTCGGTCGAGGCCCTGCGCTACCTGCTGCTGCGGCTCGCCGGCACGCCGCTCCTCGTCGTCGCCACCTACCGCACGAGCGAGATCGACAAGCGCCACCCGCTCCGCACGCTCCTCAACGACATGGCCGGCGAGCCGCGCAGCGCCCACCTGCTCCTCGCTCCGCTCGGCCCCACGGAGTGCGAGCACCTCGCGCACGCCGTGCTCGGCGGCAGCGCGCTGGAGCCGCGGCTCGCGGCGCGGCTCTACGAAGCGAGCGAGGGGAACCCGCTCTTCCTGCTCGAGCTGCTCCGCTCGCTCGTCGAGTCGGGCGGCATGGCGCGGGACGCTTCTGGAGGGTGGCACCTCTCGGGCGCGAGCGCGCTGACGCCGGCGGCGCTGCCCTCGACCGTCCACCAGGCAGTCGAGCGCCGGCTGGCGCGACTGCCGGAGGACCAGCGCGAGCTGCTCACGTTGGCCTCGGTGCTCGGGCGCGGCTTCGAGCTGCGCGACCTGGAAGCGCTCCTCGAGGAGCGCGCGGGCCTGGAGACCCATCTCGACCGCCTCGTCGCCGACGGCCTCCTCGAGGAGGACCGCTCCTCGCGCGCCGACCGGTTGGTCTTCTCCTCCGGGGTGCTGCGCGACGTGCTCTACGCGGCCATTCCGCGGCGCCGCCGTCGCTCGCTCCACCAGCGCGTCGCCGAGCACCTCGAGCGGCGCTGGGCGGGGCGGCTCGAACGCGTCGTGCCGCAGCTCTTCTTCCACTGCGAGCAGGGGGACCTCGCCGAGAAATGCGTCGAATACGGGCTCGCCGCCGCGCGCTTCCAGCTCGAGACCTTCAGCCCCGACGACGCGGCACGCACGCTGCGCACGGTGCTCGAGTTCCTGCGCGACGAGGGATTCGAGGGCGGGGTCGCGGGAGTCGAGACCGAAGCGCGGCGCCTGCTCGCCGCCGCCCACCGCCAGGCCGGCGACGTCGCCGCGGCTCTCGCCGAGCTCGAGACCGCGCTCGCCCGCTGCGACCAGGGGGACACCGCGCACCGGCTGGAGCTCACCGCGCTCGCTGCCGCCACTGCGTGGGAGGGCCGGCGCATCGCCGACACCCAGCGCTGGGTCGAGGAGGGGCTCGCCGCCGCGCGCGCCGCTGGCAACCACGATGAGCTGCAGCGGTTCCTCACCCTCGGCGCCACGGTCGCCAACCTTGCCGGCCGCCAGGCGCAGGCCACCGAATACCTGAGCGAGCTCGAGAGCCTCGCACCCGCCGCGGCGTCCGCCGGCGACCTGCCGCTCGGCGGCATCGCCCGCGTCGGCATGCCGATGGTCCTGCGCGCCGCCGACCCGGTGATGGCGACGACGGTCGAGGAGGCAGAGGTCCTCGCCACGGTGTTCGAGACGCTCGTCACCACCGACGCGCGCGGCATCCTGCTGCCGCTGCTCGCCGAGCGCTGGGAGGCGCTCGAGGGCGGCCACGCGTTCGCGCTGACGCTGCGCCCGGGAGTGCTGCTGCACGATGGTCGGCCCTTGACCGCCGAGCTCGTGCGCGCGTCGCTCCTGCGCGCCGCGGAGCTCGGGCGCGAGGACCTGCCCGCCGCCATCGCCGCGCTGCGAGGCGGCCGCGAGGGGGCGCCCGCCATCGTCGCCACCGGCGAGCGCGAGCTGCGCTTCGAGCTCGCCGAGCCGCTCTCGATCTTCCCCGCCATGCTCACCGACCTGCGAACCGCGGTGGCGGTGCCGCGCGTCGCCGACGGCGGCGAGGGCGGCAACGGCGGACTCGCGACGCTCGCCGGCACGGGACCGTTCGAGCTCGCCAGCGTGGCCGCCGACCGCATCGTCGTCGAGCAGTGGGCGAAGCACTGGCGCAACGCCCCGCGCGTCGACGTCGTCGAGTTCCGCGGCGGGCTGTCGCCGAGCGCGCTGGCCCAGGGCGTGCGCGACGGGACGCTCGACCTCGCGCACGGGCTCGAGCCCGAGGCGCTCGAGGACGTGGCGCGCGACCGCCACCTCGGGCTGACGCTGCTCGAGTCGCCGCGCCGCAGCCTCTACTTCCTGCTCTTCGCCGCCGGCGGCGCCCTCGGCACGAGCCGCGGCGCGCGGCGTGCCCTCGGCGGCGTGCTGCGCCTCCACGACCTCGTCCACGCCTCGCTCGGGCGCCTCGCGCAGCCCGCGGTGGGCGTGCTGCCGCCGGGGGTGCTCGGGCACGACTCCGGCGCGCGGCGCGCGCCTCTGGCTCGCGAAGAAGCGGAAGGGTTGATGCTCGCTTCGGGCCTGCGCCGCCCGCTGCAGCTGCGGGCCGCCCTGCACCCGGCGCTGCAGGACCGCTACGCGTCGCTGACCGCGGCGCTTCTCGCCACCTGGGCGGACCTGGGAATCGAGGTCGAGGTGGTGACGCGCACGCTCGACGAATACCGCGCTGCCGTCCACCGCGCCACGGCGCCCGCGGCCGCCGGCGGGGACGACGCGCCGCTCGACCTCCTGCTCGGCCGCTGGATCGCCAACTACGACGACCCCGACAGCTTCGTCGGCGAGCTCTTCCACTCGCGGGCGGGCTACTTCCGCGCCTGGTCCGCGGGGCCGCACCTCGACGAGGCGATGGAGCGCGCCCGCGCCGAGGCCGAACCGGCGGCGCGCGAGCGCCTCTACCGGCGGCTCGAGGGGCAACTCGCCGACGAGGCGTGCGTGGTGCCGCTCTTCCACGACCTCGACTGCCGGGTGGCCGGACCGCGCCTGCGCCACGTCGTGCTGCGCGGCACGCTCCCCTACGTCGGCTACGCCGAGCTGGCGGTGGGCGAGCCCCCGCCGCGACCGGTGGCGCGGCGCGAGCGGCGCGGCGCGCTACGGATCCCGATCGCGGGACGGGTGCAGACGCTCGACCCGGCGCAGACCATCTTCACCTGGCAGCGTGAGGTGATCCCCACCGTCTTCGAGACGCTCACCCGCGAAAACGAGGCGGCGCAGATCGCTCCGTTCCTCGCCGCGCGCGTGGAGTCCGCCGACCAGGGGCGCCGCTTCCGCTTCCGCCTGCGCGAGGACGTACGCTTCCACGACGGCAGGCCGCTCACCGCGCGCGACGTGCGCTGGTCGTTCCTGCGCCTGCTGAAGAACCGCGCCAACGAGAATCGCTGGCTGCTCTCCCCCATCCGCGGCGCCCGCCATCTGCTGGAGGACGGGGACGGCGACCTGCCGGGCTGCCGCGTCGAGTCGGATCACGAGCTGGTGCTCGAGCTCGAAAGGGCGGTGTCGGTGCTCCCGGCGCTGCTCGCGCACCCGTCGGCGGCGATCGTGCCCGAAGGCGCGGACACCTTCGACGGCAACTGGACGAGCGGCGTCGTCGGCACCGGGCCGTTCCGCGTCACTCACTTCGCGCGCGGCGCGCGCCTCGAGCTCGAGGCGAACCCGGGCTACTGGCGGCCCGGTCTGCCGCGCAGCCAGCGGCTGGTATTCACCTTCGGCTGGTCGCCCGCCGAGATGGCCGCGGGCCTGCGCGCCGGCGAGCTCTCCCTCGTCTCGCAGCTGCCGCCGGCCGAGGTCGAGGAGCTGCGGCGCGACCCGCGACTCTCGGCGCAGCACCACGAGATCCCGACGCTCTCGACGTATTACGTGGTGCTCAACGCGCACCAGGGGCCGCTCGCCGACGAGGCGTTGCGCCACGAGCTGGTGAGCGCGCTCGACGTCACGGCTCTCGTGCACAAGCACATCGGGCGGCTGGGGGTGCCGGCGCGCGGGCTCGTGCCCCCCGGGCTCCTCGGCTACCGCGGCCAGTACCGCGCGGCGCCGACGCCGGCGCCGCGGGCGGTGGCGACGACCGGCGAGCGCGAGCTGACGGTGCTGTTGCAGACGGCGTATCGCGAGCTCTACCCGGAGCTCACCTCGGCGCTGCTCGCCACGCTCACCGCGCGAGGGTTCGAGCTCAACGTGATCGAGCTCAAGTCGAGCTACCGCGAGCTGCTCGCCTCGACGCGCGTGGACCTCTTCCTCGCGCGCTGGGTGGCCGACTACCCGGATGCCGACACGTTCCTCTACCACCTCTTGCACTCCGACGACGGGCTCCTGGGTCACTTCCTGGGAGACCCGGAGATCGACCGGCTGATCGAGCAGGGGCGGCGCGAGGACTCATCCGAGGTGCGCCACGACCTCTACCTCGCGGTCGAGCGGCGGCTGGCGGAGCGGGCGCTGCTGCAGCCGCTGTTCCACGAACAGAGCCACTGCTTCGTCAGGTCCGAGGTCAGGGGGTTCGCCCGGCGGTTCGCCAGTGTGGACGTGGATCACGCACTCTTGTGGGTGGAGTGAGCCGCATCCCCCATTTCGAGCGAGGCGAGTAGCGCGACCAGGTCGGGTGGTAGCGGAGCTTCGAGCTCGAGGCGTTGACCGCTGACCGGATGATCGAGCGCGAGGCGAGCCGCGTGGAGGGCCTGCCGCGGGAGGAGCGGCTCCCCGGTGCCGTAGAGCGGGTCGCCGACGATCGGGAGGCCGATCGCGGCGAGGTGGACGCGGATCTGGTGGGTGCGGCCGGTCTGCGGGCGGCAAACGAGCAGAGCGATCGGCCGGTCGGGTGCCTCGGCGACCAGCTGCCAGTCAGTGAGCGCGGGGCGTCCCGATGGATCGTCGGTGGTGCGGCGTTTGGGGTCGGTGGGAATGCGGCTGATCGGGAGGTCGATGCGGCCACGGTCGGCTGAAGGACGGCCGTGCACGAGGGCCAGGTACTCCTTGCTCACCTGGCGGCGCTGGAACGCCCGGGCCAGCTCGGCGTGCGCGGCTCGCGTCTTGGCGACGAGGAGCAGGCCCGAGGTGTCCTTGTCGAGACGGTGCACCATGCGGGGCCGCGCGACGGCGGAGTCCCACTCGCGGGCGCGCCAGAGGAGGGCGTTGAGGAGGGTTCCCTCGCGATGGCCCCAGGTCGGGTGGACGACGAGGCCGGGGGGCTTGTCGATGGCGAGGAGGTGCTCGTCCTCGAACAGGATCGCGAGCGGGAGCTCTTGAGCGAGCAAGGGCGGCGTATCGGGCGGCGGCAGCGGGAGGGTCACCGCGACGAGGTCGCCCTTGGCGAGACGGAGCGATGCTTTCGGCGCGCCATCGCCGTTGACTGCGACCTTGCCGTCGCGGATCCAGCGCGCGACCTCGACCCGGGGGAGGGCGAGGTCGGCGAGGTGGCGCACGAGCGCGCGGTCGAGGCGCTCGCCGGCGTCGCCGCGGTCGGCGCGGATCGTGCGGATCGGCTCCACGACCGGCAGCATAGTCGGGGCTCGCCGGCACTGGGGGTCCTGGTCGCGAATACTTGACATGTCAAGCAAAAGAGGCTACCGTCCTCCCGTGGCTGGCCGACCACGAATCCTCGACGAGCTCCGGCAGGGGCGCCCGTTCCGTTCCAAGCAGGACGAGGCGCTGGTGAGCCTGCTGCGCACGAGCGACGTGTTGCGGAGACAGCTCGGGCGCTGCATCGAGTGCTCGGAGGTGACCGCACAGCAATACAACGTGCTCCGCATCCTGCGGGGGGCCGGCACCGAGGGGATCCCCACGCTCGAGATCGCCGCGCGGATGATCGAGCAGACGCCCGGGATCACGCGGCTCCTCGACCGCCTCGAGACCAAGGGCCTGGTGCGGCGCGAACGCTGCGCCCAGGATCGGCGTCAGGTGCTCTGCTGGATCACCGAGCCCGGCCTGGCGCTGCTCGCCGAGCTCGAGGCGCCGGTGGCAAAGGCGGCGAAGCTGGCCTTCGCTCCCCTCTCCGGCACCGAGATCCAGACCCTGCTCGGCCTCCTCGAGCGACTGCGCGAGGCCGCCGAGCCCTTGTCCTAGCTCCTGCCCCTTTTTTCTGCAAAAGCATGATCAGTCAACGTTAGTGCAGTTAACCAATCGAAGGAGGCATCCCATGCGCAAGACACTCTCCACCCTCGGCGCCGGCGCGCTGCTCGCCATCGCCGTCGCCCTCCCCGCCCACGCCGCCGACACCTGGGCCATCGACCGCGACCACTCGACGGTGAGCTTCCAGGTCCGACACCTGCTCACCAAGGTGCGCGGCTCGTTCGGCGACTTCTCCGGCACCGTGCTGATGGATCCCAAGAGCCCCCAGACCGGCTCGGTCGAGTTCTCGATCGACGCCAAGAGCATCGACACCGACCTCGACAAGCGCGACGAGCACCTCCGCAGTGCCGAGTTCTTCGACGTCGCGAACCACCCCAAGATCACCTTCAAGAGCAAGAAGGTGGCGCCCCTCGCCGAGGGCCGCTACGCCGTCTCCGGCACGCTGACCATCCACGGCGTCGCCCGTGAGGTGACCCTGCCCGTCGAGCTCCTCGGCACGAGCAAGGACCCGTGGGGCAACACCCGTGCGGCGTTCGCCACCGAGATCACCCTCAACCGCAAGGACTACGGGATCAACTGGAACAAGTCGCTCGACGAGGGCGGCTTCCTCCTCGGCGACGACGTCGAGATCGACATCCAGCTCGAGTCGATTCTCCAGAAGCCGCAACAGCCGGCGCGCTGAAGCTCATCTTTCGAGTGCGCGGGGCGAGCCTGGAACGCTTCGCTCCGCGCCCCTCGGATGGGTGCGCACGGCGCACCCTGCTCCGGAGCGCTCGTCAGCCGATCTCGCGCTCCCGTGGGGTGCGCCGTGCGCACCATCCCTTCCGGCTTCGTTACGTCCTCTCAGAAGCGGAACGTCACGCCGAGCGACACCACCGGCAGGTAGCGGTAGTCGTCGAGCTCGCGCTCGAGGCGCCGCTCCTCGTCCGCAGCGACGAGCCGCACGGCCTGCTGCACCGACGCCGGAAGACCGGTGAGCAGCGGCGAGTCGACGGCGAGGTCCACCTCGGGCTTGCCGAGGTAGAGCGCGCCGAGGTCGAGGCTCGTCGACCAGCTGCCGTCGCCGAACGGCCGCCCCCAGCCGATGCCGGCGTACGGAGCAAGGGTATCCCCCTGCGCGCTCCCCCGCAGCGTGCCGATCCCCTCGGGGACGAGCGGCAGCAGGTCGGGACGCTCGCGCCGCACGAGCTCGCGCAGCGGGGCCGACACCTTCAGCTGGTCGTCGTTCCACCCGCCGCCGACGCTCACCCGGAAGGCGCTGCCCCCCGGGTGCCAGTCGAGAAGCGCGATCGCGTTGCGCAGCTCGACGGTGCCGTCGTAGCGAATGCCGGTCTTGTCGTAGGTGAGGTCGTACGAATACCACCCCGTGACCGCGCGCACGTCGACGGTGTCGGCGAGGGCGAACGCGACCTCCGGCCCGAGGCCCGTGGTGCCGGCGCGCACGCCCACCGCCACGTCGGCGGCGTGGGAGACCGCCGGCAGCATGACGAGGATGATGGCGAGGGCGTAGCGCGTGGGCACGGGCGGCAGTGTAGTCGACCTGCTGCGCATGTCGTGGTGACATGCGTCACTCTGGAAACCACTCTGCCGATTCACTCTGGAGGTCACCCTGGACAGCGTCTTGGACAGCGTTCCGGACATCATTCTGGACCTCACTGCGGCGCGACGACCTCGATCGGCTTCAGCTCGGCGCGGCGCAGATCGCGGTTGACGGCGGGGAGCTCGCGGTCGCGCAGCGCGTGCCATGCCTGGACCGCCGCGTGCGTCATCGGCGTCAGTCGCTCGAGACCCGCGCGCGCATCGGGGCTCGGCGCTGCGTCGGCGCCCTGCACGGCCTGGTAGACGCCGTCGAGGGCGTTGCTCACGAAGCGGAGGCTGTCCATCCGGCGCGGCGGGAACGGCCAGCCGTTCGACGGGTTCGCCACCACCTTGATCCCCACCACCTCGGCGAGCCGATCGTGAAGGGTCGACAGCTTGGGCCGGAGCCGCCCCGGCGCAGCCGGGATGAGCTCGCCCACCGCGCGCAGCACCGCGCGCGCCTCCTTGTCGGCGACGGCGACCTCCGCGCGCAACGCGTCGATCCGCTGCGCCAGGGCGAGCTGCTCGACGTAGACCTCCTGCGGCAGCGCGATGCGCGGGTCCGGCACCACCTCGACCGTCTGCTCCAGGCGCTTGCCGTCGACCGTGAGGACGAGCCGGTAGGCTCCCGGCACCGCCCAGGGCCCGTTCGCCCACACGTCGCCGTCGGCGAGCGGGGCCGGCGGCGCGTGACGCAGCGGCCAGACGAAACGGTGCATGCCGGGCTTCGCCGAGAGTGCAATCGGCGCCTCGAACCACTGCGGCGCCGTGCGCAGCGTCGCCGGGTCCGCGGTCGGCACGGTGTCGGCGCTGCTGTACCGGCGCACGAGGGTGCCCGCGCCGTCGAGCACCTCCAGGGTGACGGGTTGTGCGGGCGCGACGCGCAGCCAGTAGTCGACGACCGCGCCCGCGGGCGGGTTCTCCGCGTTCGGCTCGTCTTTGGGCAGCGGCGTGCCGGTGAAGCCCGCCGACCGGAGGCGGACCGCCGCGGTCGGCCGCGAGAGCCAGGCGTCGCCGGCGGTGGATGCGGCGTCCAGCTGCCGCAGCGGCCCGGCGTCGTCGAGGATCCAGAAGCCGCGGCCGTGCGTGGCGATGACCAGGTCGGCGTCCTTGACCACGAGGTCGCGCACCGACGTCACCGGCAGGTTGAGCTGCAGCGGCTGCCAGCGGTCGCCGTCGTCGAAGGAGACGTAGACGCCCTTCTCGGTGGCGGCGTAGAGCAGCCCGCGCCGCGCCGGATCGGCGCGCACGACGTTGACGAAGCTGCCGTCGGGAATCCCCTCGGCGACGAGTTGCCAGTGCGCGCCGCCGTCGCGCGTGCGATAGACGTAGGGACGGAAGTCGTCGAGGCGGTGGCGGTCGATCGCCACGTACGCGGACTCGGCGTCGAACGGCGACGGGTCGATCATGCCGACCTTCGACCAGGGCGCGAGCTCGGGTGGCGTGAGGTCGCTCCAGTGGGCACCCTCGTCGCGCGTGCGCCAGATCTTGCCGTCGTCGGTGCCGACCCAGAGGTCGCGGTCGACGAGCGGCGACGGGGCGATGGCGTAGATCACGCCGCGTCGCGCGCCGATGCCGAGGTGGTTCGCCGCAGCCGAAGGGTCGAGGCTCGGGGGCGTGCCCGGGTCCTCGCGCGTCAGGTCAGGGCTGATGATCGTCCAGTGCTCGCCCCCGTCCTCGGTGCGGAAGAGCCGCTGGTTGGCGAAGTACAGGACGCGTGGGTCGCGCCGCGAGAAGGTGAGCGGCAGCGTCCACACGCTGCGGTACTGATCCGGGTAGGCGAGGGTCGGGTCGACCGAGCGCGTCTGCCCGGTGCGCAGGTCGAGGCGGTCGACGCGGCCGCCGAAGACGATCTGCGGATCTTTGGGGTCGGGCGCGATCATGTCGCTCTCGCCGCCGGCGGTGACCTCGCCGAACTGCCGCATGGTGATGCCGTCGGATTCGGTGGTGCGGCTCGGCAGCCCCGCGGCCCCGGAGTCTTGCTGCGAGCCGTAGACCCAATACGGGAAGCGGTCGTCGGTGCTGACGTGGTACATCTGCGCCGTCGGCTGGTTGTGCCACGAGCTCCACGACGCGCCGTCGTCGACCGACACGATTGCCCCCTGGTCGACGCCGAGGATCCGGCGCTCGGGGTGCTCGGGGTCGATCCAGAGCTCGTGGTAGTCGTCGCCGGTGGCGTCGCCCTCCACCGGGGCAAACGTCTTGCCGGCATCGGCCGAACGGTAGAGGTTGGTGTTGCCGACCCAGACCACGTCGGCGTCCTTGGGCTCGACGGTGATGCCGGCGAAATACCAGCCACGCTGCCAGATCCGCTTGTCGCCGCTCGCCTTCTCGAAGTGGGCGCCGGCGTCGTCGGAGCGGTAGACGCCCCCCTCGTCGGCGTCGACGAAGGCGTAGACGCGCTGCGGCTTGCTGCGCGCCACCGCGATGCCGATGCGGCCGGGCTTCGAGGGCAGGCCGTTGGCGGTGAGCTCCACCCAGCGATCGCCGCCGTCGGTCGACTTCCAGAGGCCGCTGCCGGGGCCGTTGGAAGGCGCGTAGACGTTCCATGGTGGGCGCCGCGTCTGCCAGAGGGCCGCGTAGACGACCCGCGGGTTGCCGGGCTCGAAGGCGAGGTCGACGGCGCCGGTGTGCTCGTTCTTGCCCAGCACCTTCTCCCAGTGCGCGCCGCCGTCGCGCGAACGGAAGACGCCGCGCTCGGCGTTGGGTCCGTAGGGGTGGCCGAGCGCGGCGACGAAGACGACGTCGGGGTTCGCGGGATCGACGAGGATGCGGCCCACCTGCTGGCTGTCGCGCAGCCCGACGTGCGCCCAGGTGCGCCCGCCGTCCGTCGACTTGTAGATGCCGTCGCCCTGCGCGATGTCGGAGCGCATGTCGGCCTCGCCGGTGCCGACGTAGAGGACTCGGGGGTTCGACGGCGCCACGGCGATGGCACCGATCGATCCGATCGGCTGGCCGTCGAAGATCGGCTTCCACGTGCGGCCGGCGTCGATGCTCTCCCAGACGCCGCCGTTGACGCTGCCGAAGTAGAAGTGTTCGGGCTCGCCCGGCACGCCGGTGACCGCCAGCACGCGGCCGCCGCGGAAGGGGCCGATCAGGCGCCAGCCTAGGCCGGCGAAGAGCGCGGGGTCGACCGCGGCAGGATAGGCCGGCGCCGGGGCAAGCGCGAGGAACGACGCGGCGACGAGGAGCGCGACCGAGCGGATCCGGCGACCGTGCTTCATCGCGCGAGCGTATCGGGGAACGCCGCCTGGCGAAACGCCGGCCGTCGCGGCGGGGCCGAGTGGCTCGTCCCGACCGGCCGTCAGCCGGCGACGAGCTCTCGCTGGTAGAGCGCGCTCGCCGCGAGACAGCCGTAGGCGAGCAGGTAGAGCGCGTCGATCACCGCGATCAGGTCAGTGCGGCCGAGGTTCGAGAAGAAGCCGAACAACACGTCCGCTATCGTCGTGAAGAGGATCCCGGCGACGAGGGCTCCCCACACCAACCCGACCCGCCCGCCGCGCAAGCGCAGGCTGATCCAGAGCAGCACGAGCGCAGGGACGAGGGTCAGGAAGTCGAGCATCGGGTAGGCGATGTTGAGCGCCTTCTCGATCGGTGGCGCCGGCGCCGCGACGATCGGGCGCAACAGGGGCACGACGAGGGCGGCACCGAGGAGGGCGCCGACGATGCCCACCGTCCAGAGCTGGGCCGGTGGGCCGATCGGAAACCCGCTCGCCGCGTACGCTCGCACGAACGCCACCAGCGCGACGACGAGGGCCATCGTGCCGAGGACGAAGAAGAGGTCCCCCACCGTGGGGAAGGGGACTCCCTGCCCGGTGGCGCGGTAGTAGGTCAGGACCGCCTGCCCCAGGAACAGGCCGGACATCGCGAGCGAGAAGATCCTCCAGGCCGACCGCGCCGGGTTGCTCGCTTCGAAGCGGCTCGCGACACCCCGCGCCGCGAGCGCCCCGGCGAGGAGAAAGGCGTCCTTGGGCAGCGCGCCGATCAGGCCGATCGCTCTCGCGGAGAGGATCCGGGTGTAGAGCGCGGCCTCCGGAGCGAGAGCTTGCCCGACGAAAAACGCGACCGCGGCCGCAACCACGGTCCAGAGAATCCACACCACCGGCCGGCGACCGCTCATCGGGCCTCCTCCAGGCCGTCGATCGCCTGGCGCATGAGGCCGACGACGCTCTCCGTCTTCGCCTCGCCGAGGAAGATCACCAGGCCGAGCGTCAGCTTGCCCAGCAGCAGCGCGACCTGGTCCCCGTCGAGCGCCGGCCCGTCGAGGCCCAGCCGCTTGGCCTGGGCGGCAGCGGCAGTGCTGGCCATGGTCGACCCGACGTACGGGCGCAGCGCGGTCTCGATGGCGGCGAACACGTCGGTCGTCTTCTTGCGGGCGGTGGACAACCGAGTCTCCCCCATGCCTCCTGGGACTCCTTCTGCCGGCGCTCTCGGGCTGATCCAGAGTCGACTATAGAGGAAACTGGCCGCGTCCGCTGCAGTGAGTGGGCAGAAACCCCGAGGTCGCCGCCAGCGGACGACCGCCAAGCCTTGTGGCGTCAGCGCTTGACGCGACGGGCGTCGATCCGGGCCGGCGCCGGCGCAACGAGGTCGTTCGCGGCAGCCGGGACGGCTGGAGACACCACGTTGCCTTCCGCCGCCCCGGGGTCGACGCGGCGCCCGAAGCGCACCACCAGGTTGGCGGTGTAGCGGGCGGTGAAGCCCTCGTCCGCCGTCCCGTCGCCGCTGCGCTGGCGTATCCAGTCGCCGCCGAGGTCGAGCGTCACCAGCGACCGCAGCCAGGGAGGGCTCCAGGCGACGCCACCGTGGATCTGCTCGCTGGTGGCATCGAGACCCAGCGCCCGGTTCCGGGACCGGTTGTAGGCGTAATACGGCTGCAGGCGAAGCGCGGCGCGGCGGATCTCCCAGCTCGGCTGCAGGGAGGCGGTGACGCTGTCGGTGCGACCGAGCGACGGATCGGCCTCCGAGCGACTGCCGGCGATCGACAGCGAGAGCGCGCCCGCTCCTGGCAGTGACCCCGCAACGCTGGTCGCGAACGACGTCGTGGTGGTGTCGAGGAGCGGTTCGCGGCGGTCGTCGTGCTCGGCGAGGGAGAGCGATTGCGAGAGCTGGAAGGCGCCGGCGGTCGCCGTCAGGACCGCGCCGAGCCCCCAGTCGAGCCGCTCCACCTCGGGCGCGAAGGTCGTGAGGTCGGCGTCGGCGCGCGTCGTCGTCGCGTTGCCGGTGAGCCCGAGCTGGAAGCGCGTCCCGAGCGGCGCATTGAGCGAGGCGCTGGCGGTGCGGACCCGCGCCGGCGCTCCCGTCCCGGCGTCGCCGTCGATCGCCTGCAGGGCGAGCGCGAGGCTGGTCCGCCCGAAGGTGGCCGTGCCCGACAGGTCGAGACTGTCCCGGCCGGCGAGGCCGCCGGCGCTGACACCGCGGTCGGCGGGATTGGCGTAGCCCGCCTCGACGTGGCGCACGGCGAGCTGCCAGGTCAGGCGCGGGCCGCTGCGCTCCAGCCCGAGGCGCAGCGCGCTCCCCTCGCTGCGCTCGACGACATTGCCGGGAGCGGGGTCGAGCTCCCCGCGCGCGGCTTCGAGCAGGAGGTGTAGGCCGGCAGCGGACCCGATGCGGCCGAAGAGCCCGTACGTGCGGCCCGAGCCGCCGAGGCTCAGCGGCGTGGAGGGGGTGTCGACCTCGAGCGCCACGGCGCGGAGCAGGAAGCGGCGGTCCTCTCCGCCCACCTCGAGGGCCGCCGCCCGCAGCTCGTCGCCGGGCGCGAGGCTGCCGGCGCTCGGGATGCCGAGCGCGGACGACTCGAAGGTCGAGTAATACGCCGCGCGCAAGCCAGCTCGCGCGCTCACCTGTGCCTCCGCTCCCGTGCGTGCGAGGCCGCCGGCGAGCAGCTCCAGGCCGTCGAGGAACGACGGCGTGGCGATGCCGGCGCGGACCTCGCCGCGTCCGCCGCCGCGCTCGCCCGCGACGCGGGTGACCCAGCTCGCGAGCCGCTCGGTCGGTGCGCCGCCGGAATCGAGCTCGCGGCGCCAGGAGACGTCGGCCGTCGCGGCGGCCTCCGCGGCGGTCGCCGCGCGCGTGGCCTGGGTCGAGACGGCGAGCCCCGCCCCGTCCGGTGCCGTCGGCTCGTCGCCCCCCGAGCGGCTGCCGGTCGCCTCGACGTTGAAGCCGCCGCCGAAGAGGCGAGGCTCCGCGCCCTGGCCACCCTCCGGATCGGGCACCGGGTCGGGCAGCGGTGCGGCCGGTGCTTCGCCGGCGCTAGGCAAGGTGACTGGAACGAGCTCCGATTCGCCGGCGCGCTCCCCTTCGGCGTCGTAGGCCTCCACCTTGAGCGAGTCGCCGGCCTGCGGTTGAGGCCCCTCGCGCGAGAGCAGGTAGCTCGGCTCGCCGACGACCGCCGAGCGTCGCTCCTCCCCGCTCGCCGCCAGCAGCACGACGCGGTAGCCGAGCCCGGGCGCGCCGGGGCGCCACCGCACCATCACCCCCCCGGCGTCGCGCGCGCCTGGCTCGAGGGCGATCCGCACGACGTCCGGCAGCAGCGTCAACGCGCGCCAGGAGGTGGGCTCGGCGCGCACGTCACCCGAAAGGATGGGCCGCACGCGCCACCGCCACGCCCCGTCGCCGAGGGACCGCCGCTCCGCGTCGCTCGCCCGCCAGAGCGGCGCGGTGACGCGCCCACGGAGTGTGGACGTCCCGCCCGCGGTCTCGACCTCGACCTCGTACGCCGCGGCACCCGGCGCGAGGGTCCACCGGAGCGTGAGCGGGCGGCCGCGGAGCACGGCGCCCTCGGCCGGCGCGAGCGCCTGAAACTGCGACGCCGACCCGACCGTCTCGACCACCGCCACCGGCGGCGACGCCAGCCGCTGCGGGTGATCGATGACGAGGCTCAGCCCGTGATTGCCGCGGGCGAGCTGCGGGATGGCCACCCGCGAGGCGAGGGGGAGCGGCTGGCCCGCGACCGCCCGCACGGTGAAGCGGTCGAAGGGGACGCCGTCCAGAGCCCAGCTCCCGATCACCGTCCCGCTGCCGCTGGTGGCCAGGAGACCGTGGGCGAAGACCTGCTCGCCGGCGGCGATCTGGGTGCCGGGGCGCGGCAGCAAGATCGCAGTTCCGGTGACGGCGAGCGGCGCCTCGAGCGCGCTCGGCGCGAGCACGCGCAGCCGCCGGGCGTCGGGTGTCGCCTGACCTCCGGGGTTGACGAGCCGGAAGTGGACTTCGCGTCCGGCCGCGTCGCGTCGCGAGTCGAGCGTGACGATCGCCAGCTCGGTTGAGACGACGCGCACCGAGACGACGGTCACCGCCGCCGAGTCACTCGTCACGACGGCTCCCACCGCGAACCGCCGACCCCGGAGCTGCACGGTCTGCCCCACTGCGCCGCCGACGATGGCGTCGGGAACGATCGCATCGAGCACCGGTCCCGACGCGCCGACGACCAGGATGCGAAAGGGCGTCTCGCGCGCCACGCCGCCCGCGGTACCACGGAGCACGCCGTCGTAGCCCCCCGGCACCGCCCCCGGGGCGAGCGAGACGACGAGGTCGAGCGGCGCCCAGCTCGGCGGCCTCGCGACGCGGTCGCCGGCGATCCGCACGAAGGGCGGCAGGCCGACGAAGTCGTAGCTGACGGGAGAGGCGAAGCCCGGGTCCGTCGACGTCGTCACGGTGACCGGCGCCCCCGCGCCGCCCGCCGTCAGCGTCACCACGCCGGGCAACACCGCGGGCTCGAACCCCGGCGCGGCGACAACCAGCGTGAACGGCCACCGCTGCACGGCGCCGCCGGCGCTCCCGCGGAGCATGCCGCGGAAGGTCCCGGGCGTGGCGCCGCTGCCGAGCGAAACCGTGAACGCGACCGGGCCGTAGCCGGGAGCGGCGGCGGTGCGGACGCCGCCCGTGCTCACGAACGACGGCAGCCCGCCGAAGGAGTATTCGACCGGCAGCGTGAAGCCGGCTCCGGGTGCGGTCGTCACGGTCACGGTCGCGCTCGAACCGGCGGTCACGTGGAGAGGGTTGGGAGCCGCCGCCGCGGTGTAGGTCGCCGGCGGTGGTGGGGGCGGCGGGGGCGGCGGTGGAGGTGGAGGTGGAGGTGGAGGTGGAGGCGGCGGCGGGGCCGGATCGACCACGACGATGGTGAGCGGCGCCGTCTCGATCGGACCGGCGATCCCACGCACCAGGCCCGGGTAGGTGCCGGCGACAGCGCCCGCGCCGAGCGAGACCGGGAAGACGAGCGGCGCGTATCCGGGGGGGAACGCGATCTGGCTGCCTCCCGTCAGGATGAACGCGGGGAAGCCGACGAGTGAATAGCTGATCGTGGAGACGAAGCCCGGGTCGGGCACGGTCGTCACCGTCACCGCGCCCGCGCCGCCGCCCAACTCGAGGGTGAGGGTGCCGGGTGTCACGCCCGGCGTGAACGACTGCGCGGCCGCCGTGGCGACGCCGCCGACGGCGAGCGCACCCGCCACGAGCAGCAGTCGCAGGGAACCGAGCTCGCGGGCGCGTCGCATGCCATGGAGAGTCGGAATCCCCTGCTCGAAGCCGCCAGCCTCGCGACGAGCCCCGACGACGCGCGTCCGCGCGTTGGTAGACTGGATCGCGTTCCGCGCCGCGCCGAAGTCCTCGCTCCATGCACGACCAGCCGCCCACCGGCGAGATCACCAGCCTGCTGCACCAGCACCTGGCGGGCGATGGCGACGCGTTCGACCGCCTCGTGCCGCTCGTCTACGGCCGGCTGCGCGAGCTGGCGCGGCGCCAACTGCGCCGGCAGTCGCGAGGCGAGACCCTCGACACCACCGCGCTCGTGCACGAGGCCTATCTCCAGCTCGTCGACGAGACCGGCGTGTCGTGGCAGGACCGCACGCACTTTTACGCCATCACCGCCCGCGCCATGCGCCGCATCATCGTCGACCACGTGCGGCAGCGGCTGGCGATCAAGCGCGGTGGCGGGCAGCCCGCGCTGGCGCTCGACGAGGACCTCGCCGGCGGCGCGCGACCCGAGACCGAGCTGGTGATCGCCGTCGACCGCGCTCTCGAGGGCATGAGCGCCTTCAACGAGCGCCTCACGCGCCTCGTCGAGTGCCGGTTCTTCGCCGGCATGACCGAGGAGGAGACGGCGGAGGCGCTCGGCATCTCCCTGCGCACCGTGCAGCGCGACTGGATCCGCGCCCAGGCCTGGCTCCGCCGCGAGCTGCGGTAGAGACCGACGCCGCGCCAGCGACGCGCGGGCTCCCCGGAACGCGGAGGCCGCCAGGCCCCGTGCGCGTGGCGGGATCCGCCGCCAGCTCGCGACTAGGTAGGCATCCGCGAGGAGAACGCGCAATGCCCGGCTACAGCGACTTCCGTCACGAGTAGACCCGGCGCCAATCACCCGATCGACACGCGAGGAGACCGCCGTGAAGTCGAACAGAGCTTCCACCCGCATCTGCATCGCGGCGGCGATCGCCGTCGCCACGCTCCTCGCCGAGCCGCGACCGCTGCACGGCCAGGCGTGGGAGATCGTCAGGACGATCCGCCCGGCCACCTCCGCCGACCCGCTGCGCTGGGACCTCCTGGGACCCGCGCCCGTGGGCACGGCGCCCCCTCGCTACCGGCTCGAGCTGCAGCACGTTCCGCCGATCGGTTGGAAGTTCTCGAACCTCAAGCTCGACCTGCCCCGCGCTGCCCCCGAGACCTTCCCGGCCCGAATCGTGGGCTGCGGTGCAGACGGGTTCCCGGGCGCCGGCGTCGACCGCGCCGATCTGGTGCTGGAGATCCGGGAGGCGTCAGGGCCGAAGCCGGTGCTGATGGTGCTAGCGAATCGCGACTTCTACAACCATCCGTGCAGGCTC
>Ga0209382_10002421_pt1 | contig 27249 bp, 25 predicted proteins | sample SoiMetdeltSBSDD5_FD_187599 | JGI IMG/M metagenome (GOLD analysis project Ga0209382, IMG submission 187599) | Bulk soil microbial communities from a Populus tree surrounding site in Tennessee, USA - Soil MetaG P. deltoides SBSDD5 (SPAdes) (version 2) | ecosystem: Environmental > Terrestrial >... | reverse complement strand
GGGCGGGACCTACGCGGGCCTGCGGGCCAGCGCCAGGAGCGAGCTGCCGAGCGGCATATTTACGAGGCGCAGCGCGGCGGCCTCCATCGCGAGCAGGCCGGACAGCGTCCGGTTCACCGGTGTCGAAGGAACGGTCATTTCCATCGTCGACTCACGATGGCCACCCAGCCGCTGGCCGAACCGGACGGCGGCGACGATCGGCAAAAGCGTGAAATTCGTGTAAGTAATGCGCGAAACCGTGAAGCCGGTTCGCTCGAGATGGTCCTTCAACTCGGCGCGATGGTATCGGCGAACCTCACCGCCGAGCACCGAATGGTTGCCCCTGAGAATTTTCAGGGCCGCAACGTTGATCAGGATCTGTCCTCCGGGCCGCAACACCCGATACATCTCATTGAGCGCGTCTCGCTCCATCTGGTCGTCGAACGCGTACAGCACGTCGAACGACGTCACGAGATCGAATTCGCCGGCAGCAAATGGCAGGCACGTGGCCGATGCGCGTGCGACTTGACGTTCGCCCTGCCGCCGCGCGTACGCGAGACCGCTGAACGTGATGTCGATCCCGCAGGCGCGGCCGTACTGGCGCAGCAGCGTCAGGTTGTTGCCAGTGCCGCACCCGCAGTCGAGGATCGAGAGATCACGTCGTCCGCGCGTCGCCTCGGCGAGAATCGGCGAGACAAACCGTCGAAAACCGTGGAACCAGAAGTGATCGCGCTCGGCGCGTGCGGTGGCCTCGAGCAGTCGGTCCATGAATGTGTGTGAGAGAATGACCCGTGCTTACCGCGGGAACGTGAGCACCATCTTACTCCGAGGAGAACAACGGTGATGATAGCGAGCTTCAGACTGGGTGTCGCGATAGTGCTGGTCAGTGCGATGGCGGCCGGTGCGTGTGGAGGCAAGAAACCACCACCGCCAGCGCCACAACCGCCGCCGGCGGAGAAGCCCGCGACCACCCCGCCGACGCCGCCGCCGCCCGCGCCGCCGCCGCCGACCACGCCACCGCCTGACCGGCCGCCGACGGAAGAGGAAATCTGGGCGAAGAAGACAGCCCAGCAGCTGACCGAAGAGAAATGGCTGCAGCCTGTGTACTTCGAATACGACTCGATCGCGCTCTCCGAAGCCGCGCGCGGGATTCTGCAGAAGAACTCCGACAGCATGAAGAAGCGCACGGCTGTGAAAGTGCTGGTCGAGGGCCACGCCGACTCCCGAGGCACCAACGAGTACAACCTCGCGCTTGCGGAGCGCCGTGCCGATGCGGTGCGTGACTATCTGGTGAGCCTTGGCGTCGTCACCGATCGCATCGCCATCGTCAGCAAAGGGGAAGAGCAGCCGTTCTGCAAAGAAGATACTGAGGCGTGCTGGAAGGAAAACCGCGTCGGCTTCTTTATCGTGACGGCGAAGTAGCCAATCTCAGCCGATCGTTGCCGCCGCGATCGTTTCCGCGGCCTTGCGCGCGTTCGCGGCGGCAATGATCGGACGTCCGACGACCAGATAGCTGGCACCCGCCTCGATCGCTTCCGCCGGTCCCATCGTCCGTTCCTGATCGTCTCTGCCCGATGTGGTGGCGGCGCCGCCGCGAATGCCAGGCGTCACGATGGTGAAGTCCGGGCCGCAGCGCGCGCGCAGCACGGCCGTTTCCTGTGGCGACGCCACGACGCCGTCGATTCCGGCCGTTTGAGCCAAATCCGCAAGCCGAAGCACTTGATCGAGGACCGGGCTTGGGACGCCGGTCTCACTCAACGCCGCGTCGTGCATGCTCGTGAGCACTGTGACGGCAATCACGAGCGGCGCGGTTCGGCCTTCGGCGGCCGCGGTCTCGCCGGCCGCGTCACGTGCAGCCTGCATCATCTTCAGACCGCCTGACGCATGGACGTTGACCATCCACACGCCGAGCGACGTTGCGGCTGATACGGCGGTGGCGACGGTGTTCGGGATGTCGTGAAATTTCAGGTCGAGGAAAATTCGATCGCCGTTTCGTGCCAACGCCCGGACGAAGTCAGGACCTTCGGTCGTGAAGAGACGGTTGCCGACTTTGAATCCGCCGACCACGTCACGCACGCGATCCGCTAGCGCCAGCGCTTCGGCGCCGCTCGGGAGATCCAGGGCAACCAGCAGCTTCTCGGCCTTGGCGGTTACGAGCTGATCCACGCTTTCTCCTGCCGTGTCGTGTCGATGGTTCCAGTGATCTCGGCGAGCCGGGCAATGCCGTGCCGGTCCATATACGCACGGAGGCCGTCGAGAAGTGTGCGCCAGATGAACGGATCGACGAAGTTCGCCGTGCCGACCTGGACGGCATCCGCGCCGGCAATCATGAATTCCAGGACGTCGTTCGCCGTCGCAATTCCACCCATCCCGATAATCGGAATCTTTACGGCGCGCCGACACTCGTACACCATCCGAACGGCGATCGGCCTGATCGCCGGGCCGCTCAAACCACCCACGATATTGGTCAACCGCGGCCGCCGCGTCTCGACATCGATCGCCATCGCGAGGAACGTGTTGACCAGCGAAATCGCGTCCGCGCCGGCTTCTTCCGCTTGACGCGCGAACGAAGCAACGTCGGTCACGTTGGGCGTGAGCTTGGGAATGACCGGCAGCGGTGTGACCTTTCGAACCGCGCTGACGACCGTGTGCGTGCCCGGCAGGCTGCAGCCGAAGGTGATGCCGCCCTCTTTGATGTTCGGGCACGAGATGTTGAGCTCGAGGGCGTGCACGCCTTCCGCGTCAGAGAGGATCCGGGCAAGCTCGACGTACTCGTCAACCGTCGTGCCGCAGATGTTGACGAAGACAATGGCGCGGCGATCGCGAAGCTCGGGCAGTTTCTCGCGGATGAAGCGGTGCACGCCAATCCCTTGCAGCCCGATGGCGTTCAGCATTCCGGCCGGAGTTTCAACGATGCGCGGCGGTGGATGTCCCTCGCGCGGGGCCAGGAACAAACCTTTCACGGCCACGCCGCCAAGCGTCGACAGGTCGACGACGTCGCTGTACTCCACGCCGTAGCCAAAGCATCCGCTGGCGGCGATCAATGGGTTCGGCAGCCGCAGCGATCCGATCGAAACGGAGAGATCTTTCTCGGCCGTCAATGGGTCAGGGCCTCCCAAACGATGCGATCGGCGTCGAAGACCGGGCCTTCGAGGCAAGATCGAACGAAATGCGGGGTGGCGCCAGCCTCACGCGTCAGCACCACGCAGCTGTAGCAACCGCCAAGTCCACATCCCATGACTTGCTCCAGCGAGACGTCGCAGGGCTGGCGGTACGATCGAGCGATTGCTGCGACCGCGCGCATCATCGGCGTTGGGCCGCAGACAGACAACCGGACGGCCTGGCCCGGAGCGAGGGCCGAGAGCGCCGCTTCGAGCGGCACCGTGATGAAGCCTTTCGTGCCGCGACTGCCGTCTTCGGTAGAAACAACTGTTCGAACGCCAAGTCGCTCGAACGCCTCGACGTAATAGAGCTCGGTGTGGCGGCGGGCACCGTAGAAGAGCGTCGCAGGTGTGCCGCGTGCGGCGAGCGCTTCGGCCAACGTGAGAAATGGCGCGAGACCGACGCCGCCGGCAACCATCCACGCGTGCATCGGGAGTTCGACCGGCTCGAACGGCTGCCCAAGCGGGCCGAGGCACATCACGCGCGCGCCAGGCTCGAGGTCGTACAACAGCCGGGTGCCGGTGCCGATGCGCTTGTTCAGAATTGAAATGCCTGCGGGCGTTCCGTCTGCGTTGCGAAGAATCTCGAACACCGAGAACGGGCGTCTGAGCAGCGGATCCGCGCTCGGAGACGCCTTCACCATCACGAACTGTCCGGGTCGCGCGAGGCCGGCAATCTCGGGCGCCGCCAGCGCCAACACGTTGTAATCGTCGGACAGACGCGTGTTCGCGGTTACGACGGCATCGATGTCGCAGGGCACCTTCGAAGTATACACTTCGGGTGATGCGGTTCCTGCGCATGCTCACGAACTCGTTGATCGCCGGCGCGTTGGGCGCCGCGTACCTCACGATCGTCGTGATGCAGCTCAATCCGCACGTGCCGTGGTTGTCCGACACCACCTGGCGTCTGTACGCCGCGCTCGGATTGTTCTACGGCATCCACCTGGCAGTGATCTTCTATCTGCTGCTGGTCGCGCGAGAGATCATCAGCATGAACGCGCTCTCACCTGGCTGGGTGAGCGTGCGCGTGCTGGCGTGGTTGGGGGCCGCATCGGCTGCGGCCGCGGCAGCATTGATGTGGTCGAACGTTGAGGGGTTCGCCCTGGCGTTGGACGAAACCGCTGTACGACGGATGACCGCCGGCGCCGCCGCGACGACGGCGACCGCGGCGGTGTTGCTCGGTCTTGCGGCAGCGCACTTCTCGTTCGGCCGGCGCGGCAGCCGGGTCGGCGCCGCGCTCCTCACGATTGCTGTATTCGGATCGCTCGCGTTGCCCGTGGCTGCGCGCGGGCCCGCCGTGTCGGCACCGCCCCCGGCATCTCCGCGCTCCGTCGAAGCATCCGCGTACCCAGGGGCATCGCCCGGACCTCGCGTCGTCATGTTTCTGCTCGACGGCGCGTCGCTCGATTACATCTGGCCGCGAGCCGCCGGCGGGCGGCTGCCGCACTTCGCGCGACTGCTCGAGAGTGGTGCGTCGATGGACCTGGCGACCGTGCGACCAACCGGTCCGGATCCGGTCTGGACGTCGGTCGCGACCGGGATGTATCCGTCCAAGAATGGCGTGCGCGCGCCGGCGCTCTACTACGTCCGCGGCGATTCTCGGCCGCTCACGCTATTGCCCGATCACTGCTTCTCCCACGCCCTCGTGCATCTCGGATTCCTTCGTCGCGAAGCCAACTCCTCCTCGTCGCTTCGGGGCCGTCCGCTGTGGAGCATCCTCGCGGATGCGGGAGTATCAGTCGGCGTCGTGCGCTGGCCGCTGACGTATCCGGTGCAGCCAGTACGCGGGTTCATCTTGAGCGATCGTTTCCACGAGTTGATCGGATCGTTCTTCGAGTTGAACGATCGCGCCGCGTTTCCGCCTGACGCGATGCCGGTCGTGCAACAAGCGTTTGCCGAGCTCGGATCCGCCGGCGATGGCATGCGTGCATCAGATCGCGGAACCGTAACGCGTCCCGGACCGGAGCGATCGGCGGAGGTCCGCGATCGTTTCTATAGCCGGGCGATGCGCGACCTGTATGCCAACTGGCCCGTGCAGTTTGCCGCCGTCCGCTATCAGGGGCTCGATACGGTTGGACACTACAACCTTCGATTCACCCAACCACGGGAGTTGGGCGACGGCGGCGAGAAAGAGCGGCGGGTTCGTCTGCAGGCGGTCGACGATTATTACGCCTTCATCGACGACGAGATCGGCGGCGCGCTTGCCGCGCTGAAACCAGGCGATTTGTTCCTGGTCGTGTCAGGGTTCGGCATGCAGTCGCCAAGCCTCGCGAAAACCTTGATCGCGTGGGTTCTCAGAGATCCGATGAACGGCACCCACGAGCGCGCGCCGGACGGGTTCCTGCTCGCCTTCGGCTCCGCCGTCGAGCCAGGCCGTCGTCGACGTGGCTCGATCGTCGACGTGACGCCGACTGTTCTCTATTACCTCGGTCTCCCCGTTGGCCGTGACATGGACGGCTACGCAAGAGCGGACCTGTTCCGCGCGTCCTTCGCCGCAGCGCGGCCGATCGCGTTCGTCCCGAGTCATGGACGGTGAGCGAACCTTGAAACTTGAAAGTGTGAAGTGTGAAGTGTGAACCATGAAGGGTGAAAGCTGAAGGCTGAAGGGTGAAGGCGAAGGCTGAAGGTTGAAGTCTGAAGAAGCTTTAAGTGTGAATGAAAAGGCCTTCAGCCTTCAGCCTTTACCCTTCAACCTTCCACCTTCAGCCTTCCTGCTTCATGGTTCACACTTCCCACTTCAGACTTCAGACTTTCACGTGCTATACTCCCCTCGACTCTTTAACTCGGCCCTGAGAGGCCGGCAAGAGGTTCAGCGTGAACACGCCCGCCACATCCCGACTCTCCGCTCAACTGAATACTGCTGACTGCTGGAGCTGTCCATGCCGCAGGTGATGGATGCGGACCGGATGTCTCGCGCTCTGACACGGATTGCGCACGAGATCCTCGAGCGCAACCGTGGGCTCGACGAGCTCGCGCTCGTCGGCATCCGCACCCGAGGTGTTCCGATCGCGCGGCGCATCGCCAAAGCGCTCAAGGAGATCAACGGCGACGACGTGCCGACGGGCGCGCTCGACATCACGCTCTATCGCGACGATTTGATGCGGCATCCGGTTGGGCCGCAGCCGCTCGTCCGCCGAACGGAGATTCCGTTCTCGATCGACGACCGCAAGATCATCTTGGTTGACGACGTGCTCTATACCGGCCGGACGATTCGAGCCGCGCTCGACGCGCTGATCGATTTTGGACGGCCGCGCGTCATCCAGCTGATCGCGCTCGTCGACCGCGGCCATCGTGAGCTGCCGATCAAGGCCGACTATGTCGGCAAGAACCTGCCGACATCGCTGCGTCAGAGCGTTCAGGTCCGCTTGCAAGAAATCGACGGGAAGGACGAAATCGTCGTCGAGGGGGAATCATGACCACGCGAGCTGCCGATTTACCTGAAACTGTCGAGCGCGCGCACCCGACGCCAGGCGCCGCTGCGCGGCTCCGATCCCGCCACTTGCTCGGCATCACGGGCCTCGAAGCTGATGAAATCATTCTGATCCTCGACACCGCCGAGGCAATGAAGGAAATCGGCGGCCGCGCCATCAAGAAAGTTCCCACGCTGCGCGGTCGCACGGTGGTGAATCTGTTCTTCGAGCCGAGCACGCGCACGCGGACGTCGTTCGAGATTGCCGAGAAGCGCTTGAGCGCCGACACGCTGAGCATTGCCACTGCGACGTCGAGCGTGACCAAGGGCGAAACGCTCGTCGACACCGTCCGCAATCTCGAAGCCATGTCGCCCGACATGATTGTGATGCGCCACGCCTCATCGGGCGCTCCGGAACTCCTCTCGCGAATCTGCCGCTCCACAATCATCAACGCCGGCGACGGCATGCACGAGCATCCAACGCAGGCCTTGCTCGATGCGTTCACGATCCGCGAGCACAAGCGGCGCCTCTCGGGTCTCAAAGTGGCCATCGTCGGGGATCTACTGCACAGCCGCGTGCTGCGTTCCAACCTGCGGCTGCTGACGACGATGGGCGCGGAAGTGTGGGCGTGCGGGCCAGCCACGCTCATGCCTGCGGGGATCGGTCGCCTCGGCGCGACCGCGACGACATCGGTGGACGAAGCTGTGGAAGGCGCCGACGTCGTGATGCTGTTGAGAATTCAGAACGAGCGGATGCACGGACACTTCATCCCCTCGGTGCGCGAGTACTTCGCACTGTTTGGCATGACGCCGGAGCGGGTCCGGCGAGCGAAGGCCGATGTCATCGTGATGCATCCCGGGCCGATGAACCGCGGCGTCGAAATCGATTCGGCCGTCGCGGACGCGCCGTACTCGGTCATCCTCGAACAGGTGTCGAATGGCGTGGCGGTGCGGATGGCAGTGTTGTATCTGCTGGCGGGAAGGGACGAAGGCGAGAGCGAATGAGGCTGCTGCTGAAGAACGGGCGCGTGATCGATCCGGCCAACGGCCGGGACGGCGCGTTCGATGTGCTGATCGAGGACGGACAGATCACGCGGGTTGAACCGAATCTCCCGGCCGAAGGCGCGGAGATATTCGAAGTCGCCAAAGGCTGGATCGTCACGCCGGGGTTGATCGACTTGCATGTGCACCTGCGAGAGCCCGGGCAGGAACACAAGGAAACCGTCGCGACCGGCGTGGCGTCGGCGGTCGCTGGCGGTTTCACCGCCGTCGCGTGCATGCCCAACACGGATCCAATCAACGACCACGCCGGCATCACACAGTTCATCCTCAAGAAGGCGGCGGAAGCGCAGCTCGCGCACGTTTATCCGATCGGCGCCGTCTCGCTTGGCTCGAAAGGGGATCAGCTGGCGGAGCTTGGCGAGCAGAAGGCCGCGGGCTGCGTGGCGTTCACCGACGACGGCCGTCCGGTTGCGACGGCGCTGCTGATGCGCCGCGCCCTCGAGTACGCCGGGATGCTTGGCGTGCCCATCGTCAACCACTGCGAGGATCCATCGCTCAAGGGGGACGGCGTTGCGCACGAAGGTTACTATGCCTCGGCGCTGGGGCTGCGCGGCATCCCAGGCGTCTCGGAATCGCTGATGGTCGAGCGCGATGTGTCGCTCGCGGAGTTGACCAACGGCCACGTGCACGTCGCGCACATGAGCGCGCGGCAGTCGTTGCGCGCCGTTCGGGCCGGCAAGGATCGCGGCGTCCGCGTCACGTGCGAAGTTGCGCCGCATCACTTCACGTTGACCGACGCCGCGCTCGAAGCGCCGGTGAAATACGACACAAACTTGAAGATGAACCCGCCGCTCCGTGAAGAGGCCGACCGTGACGCCATGCTCGCGGGCATCGCCGACGGCACGGTGGATCTGATCGCGACCGACCACGCGCCGCACCACGCGGACGAGAAGATGCTCGAGTTCGACCGCGCCCCCTTCGGGATCGTGGGACTCGAAACCGCCGTATCGATCGTCTTCGACAAGCTCGTGCATGCCGGGCGGATTACGTTGAAGCGGATGGTCGAGCTGCTGTCGGTCAATCCGGCACGAGTGTTCGGAATTCCGGGTGGTGCGCTGACGCCAGGGAGTGCCGCCGACCTGACGGTGCTCGCGCCGGATGTTCGTACCACGATTCGCGCATCGGCGCTCAAATCGAAGTCAAAGAACACACCGTTTGATGGATGGGAACTTCGCGGCAGTGTCGCCGCGACGATCGTCGGTGGACGGATCGTTTACAGGAACGCACAGTGATCACGATGGCAGCTAATCGTCTAGAGGAAAAGCGCGAACAGGCGCTCGCCAGCCTCGAGGGCTTCGAAGTCCTCATGCGGGACGGGCATTTCGACTATGGCAACGGGTTTCACGGGCGCGTTTACCTCAACCCGCATCAACTCTTTCGCCAGCCCTCGACGATCTGGCGGCTCGCACAGGATTTGCTCGACGTGCTGCCCACGGAGGTGATTGACGGTACCGAGATCGTCGCCGGCCCGGCGATGGGCGGCGCGTTGCTCGCTCACACGATGGCAGGCCTGATTGATGGGCGACGTCCGCTGACCCACCCGCCGTGCAGCTTCGCGCCGTTCACGCCAGTTCAGAAAGGCGGCGAGAAGGCCTTCGAGCTGCGTGGGTTTTATGGGCGCTTGATGAACGGCCGGCGCGTGCTGTTGGCCGATGACGTACGAAACACCGGGAAGACGTTTCAGCAGTGTGCCGAGCTCGTGCGCAACGCGGGCGGCATCGTCCTCGCCACCGTCGAAATCTTCGATCGCCTCGAGGCGTTCGTTGGTCCCGGCGTGCCGAACTATTCCCTCGTCGACTACCGCGCGCCCGAGAACTATCCGGCATCGACGTGCCCGATGTGCACAGCGGGGCAGCCGATCACGGTGTTCTGAGATCCTTCCTCGCCTTTGACCACGCTCGCCAGTTCGCTCGACACGCTCTACGGCGATTTCAACCGCGAAGACTCGGCGAGCGATCCAGTTCACAAGGTCCGTCCCTTTGCCGATCCGGCCGATCGCGAGATCGCCGGATTCTGTGCAGCGGCGCTCGCCTTCGGCCGCGTCGCGAGCGTTCTCAACTCGATCGACACGCTCTTCCGGATCATCGGGCCGCATCCGGCAAAATACGTTCGAGCGTTCGACCCGGCAGACGCGCATCCGGAGCTCCGCGCGATGGTGCATCGCTGGACGCGCGGCGTGGACATCGCGGCATTGCTGTGGGTGCTTCGGCAGATGCTGGAACGATCCGGATCGGTCGAGGGATTCTTTCTCGAGGGAGACGTCGCCGAGACCCCTGACGTGGGTGTGGGGCTCGACAGCTTCTCGACGCGCGCGCTGGCCCTCGACATTCGCCGCGCGTACGGTCGCGTGCCAAAGCGTCCGGGTATCTGCTATTTCTTCCCGCGTCCATCGGCAGGGAGCGCGTGCAAGCGGTTGAACCTGTTTCTTCGATGGATGGTCAGGCGGGATGCGGTCGATCTCGGCGTGTGGACCCGTGTGACGCCGGCGCGTCTGATTGTTCCGCTCGATACGCACGTGATCCGTCTCGGACGTTGCCTGCGGCTGACGCGCTATGTCAGCCCGGGATGGAAGATGGCGGCGGACATCACCGCGTCGCTGCGCCGGCTGGATCCAGCCGACCCGGTGAGATTCGATTTTTCACTGTGCCACGTCGGCATGATGAACGCATGCGGCTTCGGCCGCAGGCAGGGAGATTCCCAATGTCCGCTCAGAGGCCTGTGTCATCCGCGCCTTCGTCGCGCGCGCTGATCGCGGCGCTGCTGCTCGGGATCGCGCTTGGCGCGGCCGGCGTCATGTTGATCGAACAGAGCCGCGGTTCGCAGCGGACACTGGCCCGCTCGACTTCACCCGACAACGCGCGCGTGGCTTTCGTCGCGGAGAAGAAATGCGCGGCGGATATGTGCCAAACCTTTCTCATTGGCGCAACAGCAGCCGGGGCGACCGAAGTCCGGACGATCGAATCGTCGAACCCAACCGAAGTAGTCTGGACGCCGGACAGCAAGCGCGTGGGCTTCCTGGCCAACGGCGCCGAGCTCGTACTCTTCGACGCCCAATCACTCAAGGAGATTGGCATCGTCCGCTTGATGACGGACGAGGCCGCCCAAACGCGCCTCGCACGAGGCGTCACGTTCTCCGAAAATGGCCGGGCCGTGACGTTCGACGACTGTCCACGGGGGCGGTCGGGGTGCAAGGGAGCGGTCGTCGGAGTGCCGTATTGATACTTGAAAGAGTCTGCTTTCCCACTTCAGCCTTAGCCTTCAGCCTTCCCCCTTCAGCCTTCCCCCTTCATGGTTCAGCCTTCACACTTCAGACTTCAGACTTTCTTGCTGGTCCTCCTCATCCCGGTCTTCCCGGTGCGGCACGAGCGCGACCCGCTTATACACCTCGACGGTTTTCTCCACCATCCGCTCGGCGCTGAACTTGTCGTGCACGCGAGCCGCGCCGGCGTTTCCCATCTGCTGTCTCAAGCCACCCTCCTTCAGCAGTCGCACGATCGCGGCGGCCATCGCCTGGTGATCGCGTGGCTGGACGAGAAAACCGGTCGAACCGTCCACGACAACCTCCGGAATGCCGCCCGTGTTCGTCGCGACAATCGGCTTGCCCGCGGCCATCGCATCCAGGAGGGAAGTGCCCAAGCCCTCGGTGATCGAGCTCATCACGAAGACGTCGAACGCTTTGTGAAGCGAGAGGACGTCGGGCCTGAATCCGGCGAGCAGCACGTGTTTCTCCAGCCGGTGCTCGCGAATCGTTCGCTCGAGTGTCGGTCTCAGTTCCCCTTCGCCGGCGATGACGAAGCGCGCGTCGGGGACTTGCCGGACGACGAGCGCAGCAGCTTCGATCAGGTGGCGTTGTCCCTTGTGCGGCACGAGCGCGGCGACGTTGCCGACGATTGGCGCGCCGTGCGGCAGGAAGAGGTCCTCGTGGAGCTTGGCCGGAGGCGCCGCGGCGACGCGCGCCAGATCGATGCCCTCGTGGACGGTGACGGCCCTCGCTTCCGGCACTCCGTCGGAGATCAGCATGTGCCGAATCGCCTCCGATGCGCAGATAAAGCAGTCGACCTGACGGTACTTCCAGCGCGACATGCGACCGCCGCGCAGGTGGAAGTCCACACGGCGCGATGCCACGAGCGGCGGCTTCGCGAGTTGTGTGCTCATCGACAGCGCAAGGCCGGCCATCGCGACGCCGTGCGGATCGTGCGCGTGGACGATGTCAGGCTTGAGCTGCTTCAGTAGCCGCGACAGCCGCCACGCGGCACTGAGATCCATCTCGGTCTTCGGCGCGAGCGGAATGAGGTCGAGCCCCTCCTTGGCGCGTTGCCGCAGCTCGCCTCCCGGATGCGCCACCAGCATGGTGCGATGGCCGAGCGAGCGGAGACCGAGTACTGTCACCAGCACTTGATTCTGCCCGCCACGCCACGTCCGTGCCGTGTCGATATGCAGCGAAAACATTATTGGGGTGCGGATTGCGCACTATTCGACGACGGGCTGTCGGCATTCGGAGCGCGCTCGAACTTACGGCGGCGCACCGGAGATCCAGGCGAGTGCCCCGGCTGATAACCGCACTGCAGCTCCCACAACTTCAGGATCTTCAGGAACACGTAGTACGAGTTGAGGACCGAGATCAGGAATCCTGCCGTGCCATCGCGGAAACCGCCGCGAAGGATGTAGTTCCGCAGGAACGCTGCCGGTGGATGCAGCACCACGTCGAGCGGGTTGGTGCGCCGTCCCGACGCGAACCATTCCTCGGCGGCGAGCGTCGTGTAGTGGTCGATGCTGGTGACGTGATCGGATATGTCCCGGTAGGGATAGTGCTGAAGCGCGTGGTGCAGCGTACCGGGTTTGCCGTCGGTCAGTTCAACGGACTCGTGAACGCGCTTGCCGTTGAACTGCCCGATCTTGCGGTTGTAGAGACGAAGCTGGTAGTCCGGATACCAGTCCGTGCCCATGATCCAACGGCCCAGGTAAAACGACATCCGCGGCATGCGGTAGCCATTCGCCGTCGGGCCTTTCTGCATGATCTGCTGGATCTCGGCAGCAAGCGCGGGAGGAACGCGCTCGTCGGCGTCAAGGGCGAGGATCCAATCGTGGGCGGCGATGTCGGCGGCGTAGTTTCGTTGGGCGCTGTAACCAGTCCAGTCGTGCGTTTCGACACGCGTGGCGTGTTGCTGCGCGATTTGCACCGTTTCATCGGTGCTTCGTGAGTCGACGACCACGATCTCGTCGGCCCACTTGACTGATTCGAGCGCCCCTTGAAGATTCGCCGCTTCGTTCCGCGTGATGACCGTAACGGTCAGCTTCACGTCGTTTAGTGTACAAGGGAAAGGCAGAAGTTGCCTTCTGCCTTTTGCCTTCTGCCTTTTGCCTTCTGCCTTCTGCCTTTTTAGAATCCGCCCCCGCCGCCCAGCGGAACGATCTGGACCGCCTCGAGGTCGATCAACGCCCGGTTGTAGTCGATGATCGACTGCAGTTCGGATTGCTTGGCGTTGTCGAGGTCGCGCTGTGCCTGAAACAGCTTGAACGTGTCCGACAAACCAACGGCGAGGCGCTTGTTCTCGGCTTCGAGCCGCTTTTCCATGAGATCCCGCGCCTTGCGCGTCGCCTGCACTCGCTCGAGCGTCGTCGAGATGTCGCGCACCGCATCGCGCACTTGCGCCGTGACCGCAATTTCCAGCTGACGCTGGCCGACCTGCGCTTGCTGCTTGGAGAGCTTGTTCTGCGCCAGCGCGACGTCCGCCTGGCTGCTGCCAATCGGGTAGCTGACGTCGACACGGAAGCTCCAGCTCCGGAAGTCATTTCGGAAGACGTCGTTCAGCGCATCGGTGAAGCTGCGCTGGCTCGTCCGAACGATTGAAGGAGGAGTGCCGTCGCCGGGATCGGGCCCATAAATAAACTGCGTTCCTGCGACGCCGGTCAGACCGTAACTTGCGGACAGGTTGACCGCCGGCAGCTTCTGGTCCTGATTGAAGCGAATATCGAGATCCGTACTCTCGATCTGCTTCCGCAGCTGAACGAGGTCGGTGCGGTTTTCGAGTGCGTTCCGGATTGCGCCTTGGAGATCGACCGGCTGCTCCGTGAGCACAGGTTGCTCCGCCGGTTCTAGCTTCGTCGTCCAGAAGTCGGGCTGCGACGGGTTGAGGATGAGCGTGCGCAGGTTGTCTTCCATCGCCTGGATCTGGCCTAGACGGACGATGACGGCTTCTTCCTGACGCGCGACTTCCGCTTCGGCTTCGACGATGTCGATCGGCGCCATGGTACCAACTTCGACGCGGCGTTGGTTGTTGCGCAACGACTGACGCGCCAGATCGAGAGATCCCTGCGCGACATCCGCGGCGCTAATCGCGAGAATCAAGTTGAGGTACGCATTCCGCACCCCGCGGGAGGTGACGGTGATGCGTTGTGCGAGCTGAACGTCCGCGATCTCGAGCTGCTTCTTGTTCTGGAGCACGCCCTGGCGGAAGCTGTCGATCCGCAGTCCGCGGAGCAGAGGCTGCGTGAAATTGAAATCGAGGTCCGACCCAAGTTGTGGCGAGAACGGCGTGCGCGGTGCATCCGATGTCGTTCGCAGCCCGCTCAGGCCCAACGAATATTGCGTTCCAAAAAAGGGGAGGATCTGTCGCACACCCGCCGCCCCTGTGAGGCCGGTGGTGCTGGTGATGGCAACACCCTGTGAAAGGAAGTCGCGCGGCGGCGCAACAGTCGAGCTCTTCGACGTCGATCCGAACACCTCCGGCGTGAACGCCGAGAGCGAACGGGAGACCGCAAGCGCTTGCAGCTGCGGGTTCAACCGCTCGGTCTGAATCGACAGATTGTTCTCGAGCGCCAGCTTCACCGCTTCGTCAGCGGTGAGGCGCAGGGTCGATGTATAAGGCGTGGCGTTCGCCTGCCGCTTTGGCGGCGGAGCCGATTGAATTGGCTTGGCGGGTTCCTGTCCGAAAGCGGACACTGACAGACCAGAAACGAACAGCGCACCAGCCAGACCAAAGGCCCTAACAGCACGCGTACACGAGGATATTCGCGAGTTCAAACGCATTGCCCTTTCTCCAAAGTCACTCACAGGAAAGCTCTCAGAAATGGAACTGCAAGAAGTGGCGCGATCCGGCCCCAGGCGCCGGACCCCGATATAATCCTCGGTTAGGCGGTCCAGCCGCTCCCGCCCTCCCGGGTAGCCAGCTCAAAATGTCCAGGACCCAAGGATTAGACGAAGATGCAGGCAAATAGTGTTGGGATTATTGTCGCGGTCCTGGTTCTGGTAATCGGTCCTGCCCTCGGAGCGCAACGCCGGACCGGCGGCCCCGAGGTTTCAACCGAAGCCGGGGGTACCGACCGAAGCGGCCGGTTCGACCTGACCGTTGACTCGATTATGCGGGGGTCCGACGTCGTTGGCTACCCGCCAACTGGCCTCCGGTGGTCGGCCGATTCACAAAAGCTCTACTTCGAGTGGCGCAAACCCACCGAGGATAAGGCCGCCTCATATGTCGTCGGGCGCGACGGATCCGGCCTGCGCAAACTGACGGATGAGGACGCGAAGGCTGTCCCGCCCGCCTCGGGCCGTTGGGATAAAGCCAGGCGTCGCGTGCTTTTTGTCGATGGAGGCGATGTCGTTCTCGTGGACTCGACACCCGGGCAGCGACGGCAGATCACGCGCACGTCCGGCGCGGAGTCAAATCCGCGCTGGGCTCGACATGACACGCACGTCACCTGGATCCGCGAAGGCAACCTCTACATCGCTCCGGTCGATACCGCGCCGTCGGCCCTGCTCACACAGCTGACCGATGTCGCGCCGCGTCGGCCCGAGCCGCGCCTCTCCGATAGCCAACGGTTCATTCGCGAGGAAGAAGAAAAACTGATCGACTTCGTTGAGAAGCAGCGCGCCGAGAAGAAGAAGACGGAAGACGAGCAGAAGAAAGATCGACTCCCGTCGTTCGAGCTTCAAGAACGGCAGTCGGCCTCCGACTTGATGCTGTCGCCAGACGATAGCCACGTCTTCATCCTCGTGAACGAGCGTGCGGCGAACACCAAGAGCACCATCGTGCCGAACTACGTCACGGACAGTGGCTACACGGAAGACATTTCCGCGCGCACCAACGTGGGCGAGACGCAGGAAAAGCGCATGATTGGTGTCCTTGACGTGAAGACCGGCAAGAGCGTCTGGGCGGATAGCAGCTTCGCTGGCGACAAGCGAGAAGTGCGCTGGTCGATGCCGATCGTGTCCGACGATGGACGGCAGGTGGTTGCGTCGGTCCGCTCGATCGACAACAAAGATCGATGGCTCGTGACGATCGATCCCGCAACGGGAAAGACCAGGGTCGTTGACGTTCTCCACGATGACGCGTGGGTGCGCGAGGCGGGGCAGGGTGGGAGCGGCCTGAGCTTTTTGCCCGACAACAAGCGGATCGCGTTTCTGTCCGAGCGCGACGGCTGGAACCACCTGTACACGCTCGACGTTTCGGTGGAGGGTGCGACGGCTACCCAGCTGACGTCGGGAAAGTGGGAGATTGCGTCCGTCGATCTCGCGCGTGACGGAAAGAAGTTCTACATCACGAGCGGCGAGGAACATCCAGGCGAGCGGCACGTTTACACGGTCGGCATCGACGGCGGAAAGCGGACCAAGATCACATCGATGGCCGGCTCGAACGAGGCGGAGGTCTCGCCCGACGAATCAACGCTCGGCATCATCCACTCGTACAGCAACCGGCCGCCCGAGGTGTTCGTGATGCCCAACACGGCCGGCGCGAACGCAAAGCAGATCACGACGTCGCCGATCGAGTCCTGGCGATCGTTCAAATGGATCGATCCACGCGTGGTGACAGTCAAGGCGAGAGATGGCGCAGATGTCTACGCGCGGCTGTTCACGCCGGAGATGATCGGGGCGCGCCGGGATGCCAGCCGCCCTGGCGTCGTTTTCGTGCACGGCGCCGGATACCTGCAAAACGCCCACAAATACTGGTCGTCCTACTTCCGCGAGTACATGTTTCACAATCTGCTCGCGGCGAAAGGCTACGTCGTCCTCGACGTCGACTATCGGGCGAGCGCGGGGTATGGGCGTGACTGGCGGACCGCGATCTACCGGCACATGGGCGGCAAGGACCTGGAAGATATCGTGGACGGCGCGAAGTACTTGACCTCGGCGGAGAAGGTCGATCCGCGCCGCATCGGCGTGTACGGCGGCAGTTATGGCGGATTCATCACGTTGATGGCGATGTTCACGACGCCCGATGTCTTTGCCGCGGGTGCTGCGCTCAGACCGGTCACCGACTGGGCGCATTACAACCACACCTACACGTCGAACATCCTGAACGTTCCGCAGAAGGATGCGGAGTCGTACCGTCGAAGTTCACCAATCTATTTCGCCGAAGGCTTGAAGGGCGCACTGCTCATTTGTCACGGCATGGTGGACACGAACGTGCACTTCCAGGATTCGGTACGGCTGGCGCAGCGCTTGATCGAGCTACGGAAGGAAAACTGGGAGCTGGCCGCGTATCCCGTCGAGAACCACGGCTTCAGCGAGGAGACAAGTTGGGCGGACGAATACAAGCGGATTCTCAAGCTGTTCGAAGCGAACTTGAGGACACGGAACGGCAAGGGAACCAACTGATGGAGCAGGAGACAGTTCTCGATCTCTTCCGGCAGGCGGGCGCGCTGCTCGAAGGGCATTTCAAGCTGACGTCAGGCCTTCACAGCGAGCGTTACCTGCAAAGTGCCCTGGTTCTTCAATATCCTGAGTTTGCGCAAGCACTCGGCAGCGCACTTGCCGACCGCACTCGACATCTGCAACCGACCGTCGTGCTGTCGCCCGCGCTCGGCGGCATCGTCATCGGGCAGGAGGTCGGACGCGCGTTGGGCGTGAGGTCAATCTTCGCCGAGCGCCAGGACGGCGCGCTGCGTTTGCGACGCGGTTTCAGCCTCGAGCCATCCGATCGCGTGCTGGTGGTCGAGGACGTGATCACGACCGGAGGTTCGACTCGCGAGACCGCCGTGGTCGCCGAGGCTCAGGGGGCGCTGGTGGCGGGCGCGGCCGCGATCATCGATCGCGGAGCCGATCCGGGTCGACTGCGTCTGCCGCTGCAGACGTTGGTGCGGCTCGAGGTCCCGACGTATCAGCCCGATTCGTGCCCGCTTTGCGCGAAGGGGATCGAGGTCGTGAAGCCCGGTTCACGCGCGTGACGTCGACCGGTCCCGCGCTCTGATCATCGAGGCCCGTGAGCGATCGTATTCTGAAGCTGATCATCGAATACGACGGCACCAATTACGTCGGCTGGCAGCGGCAAGCCGAGGGCGTGTCCATCCAGTCGCTGATTGAAGACGCGCTGGTGCCCTTTGAAGGTGGGCCGGTCACGGTTCATGCAGCCGGCCGTACGGATGCCGGCGTGCACGCCCTGGCGCAGGTGGCCAGCGTGGTCACATCCTCTGTGCACGACGTCGCAACGCTTCAGCGAGCGCTGAACGCGGTCCTGCCGGCTGACGTGCGCATTATCTCGATCGAGGATGCACCGCCGGGATTCCACGCCCGATTCGACGCCGTTTCGAAGACGTACGAATACCGAATCGTGAACGGGCCGTATGCGTCGGCGTTTCAGCAGCGTTACGTCTGGCACATTCCGGGCGTGCTCGATGTCGAGGCCATGCGGGCTGGAGCAGCGACGTTCATCGGCCGCAACGATTTCGCGGCGTTTCAAGCCACTGGCGCCAACGTCAGCACGACGGTGCGCACGATTCACGCGCTGGATCTTTTCCGGCGCGACGGTGGTGGAACGGAGCCGGCGCTCCTGGTGATGCAGATCACCGGCGACGGGTTTCTCCGTCACATGGTGCGGACCATCGCCGGCACACTCGTGGACGTCGGGCTCGGCCGGTGGCCCGCCAGCCACATCGCCACAATCCTCGCCAGTCGAGACCGCACTCGCGCTGGGCGGGCCGCACCGGCAGCCGGCCTCTTTCTCGTCGAGGTCTCCTATGCGGCCCCCGATTTTGCTTTATAATGCAAAGTAAGTGTTGGGCAGAAGGCAATGACGCCCTTGAATGGGCCTGTAAGAGCCTGTATTATCTAGGTTTATTAGAATCCTGAATACGATGGCGCTCGATGACTTCCTTTCCGTGCTGACGCCCGGCTCTGCCGAAGAGAGCCTCGCCCGCCAGGTCGACTTCGATCGCCTCCCCCGGCACGTGGCCGTCATTATGGACGGCAACGGCCGCTGGGCCGCACAACGGCACCTTCCACGCGTCGAGGGTCATCGTGCCGGAATCGAATCCGTTCGCGACGTGGTCGAGTGCTCTGCACGGCTCGGGATTCAGGTCCTGACGCTCTACGCGTTCTCCGTCGAGAACTGGAAACGCCCGGCGATGGAGGTGTCAACGCTGATGTCGCTGCTGAAGCGATATCTTCGGCTCGAGTTGAACACGCTGATTCGGAACAACATCCGGTTCAACGTGATCGGTCGTGAAGAGGAGCTCGCGCGCGATATCCGCAACGAGTTGAAAGCCGCGGAGGCCAAGACGGCCGACAGCACCGGCATGCTGTTCAACATCGCACTCAACTATGGCGGCCGCGCGGAGATCGTCGAAGCGGCAAAGCGCCTGCTTTCCGCGGGGGTCAGGCCCGAGGAACTCGACGAGCAGCGATTCGCTGGATTTCTTTACACCGCAGGTCAACCAGATCCCGATCTGCTCATTCGGACGAGCGGCGAGATTCGCGTGAGCAATTTTCTGCTGTGGCAGATCGCCTACGCCGAGATCTGGGTGACGGACACGCTCTGGCCCGACTTCCGCAAGCGCGATCTCCTCGAAGCCATCCTCGCGTATCAGAAACGCGACCGCCGCTATGGCGGCATCACGCAGCCTGTGGTCGCCGGCCGCTGATGACGCGCGTCCTGAGCGCGACAGTGCTGGCGGCGCTCGTCGTCAGCGTCGTCTTCCTGCTTCCGCCGATCGCGACGTTGGTACTTGCGGTGCTCGTCGCCGCCCTCGCCGTCGACGAGTACGCCGACCTCGCTGCGGCACTCGACGCTCGCGTCCCTCGGGTCCTATGCACGGCAGCCGTTACGGTGGCGTGTGTCGCGGTCGGCAGCGAAGCGTTGCCCCTCGATCTCGTGCTCCTGCCGTCTTTCGTTGCGATCGGTACGTACGTCGTCGCGCGCGCCGAGCCTGGTCCCGGCGTGTTGCGCGACGCGGCGGCCTCGGTGCTACCGATTGTCTACATTGGCGTACCGCTCGGATCGCTCGCTGCCATCCGCCTGATCGGTGGACGTGACGCCACGCTTCTACTCATCGTCACGATGATTGCCAGCGACTCGGCGCAGTACTATACGGGCCGGCTCCTGGGGCGTCATCCATTGGCTCCGACGATCAGCCCCAAAAAAACGATCGAAGGTTCGATCGGGGGATTGATTGTTGGTGGCGCAGTGATGACAGCCGGTGCGCGCTGGGTGTTCCCAGAAACACCAAGCCTCGTCACCGGTATTGCCGCAGTCGTAATTGTCGCGGTAGGAATGGTGGGCGACCTGTTCGAGTCGCTGATTAAGCGAAGTGCCGGCGTGAAGGACTCATCAAGCGTGATCCCCGGACATGGCGGCGTGCTCGATCGCATCGACAGCTGGCTCTTTGCCGGCCCGATGTTCTACGTTTTCGCGCGGTATTTGCAGGAGCCGTGAACGCGATGAAACGCGTGGCAATTCTCGGCTCTACGGGTTCTATCGGCCAGAGCGCTCTCGCAGTGGCCGAGGCCCATCCCGATCGACTCCGTGTCGTCGCGCTGGCTGCTGGCGAGAACGTGCCGAAACTCGTGGAGCAGGTCGCGCGCCATCGGCCCGACACCGTCGCCATGGCCTCCGCGTCAGCGCTTGCGGAAGCCACTGCGGGGCTCGAGCGTCAGCGCGCGCAAGTACCGTCTGTCACCGCGTGTGGCAGCGAAGGACTGATTGCGGTCGCCACGCATCCCGACGCCGATATCGTGCTGTTTGCGTCCTCAGGCACAGCCGGACTCGACGCGGTACTTGCGGCGATCGATGCCGGCAAGACCATCGCTCTTGCCAACAAGGAAATCCTGGTGATGGCGGGATCGGTCGTCATGCAGCGCGCGCGCCGGCGCGGTGTTGCGGTGCTGCCCGTCGACAGCGAACACAACGCCATTCATCAATGCGTCCACGGCCGGCCGCCCGCTGACATCCGTCGACTGATTCTGACGGCGTCTGGGGGCCCGTTCCGCTCGCTGTCGATCACTCGCCTGCAGCACGTGGGGCCCGACGATGCGCTGCGTCATCCAACGTGGCGGATGGGACCGAAGATCACGATCGACTCTGCGACGCTGATGAACAAGGGTCTCGAAGTCATCGAAGCCCACTGGTTGTTCGACGTTGGGCCTCGTCAGATCGACGTCGTCGTGCACCCGCAGTCGATCGTCCATTCCATGGTCGAGTTGATTGATGGCTCGATCATCGCTCAGCTAGGTGTGACGGACATGCGGCTGCCGATTCAGTACGCGTTCTCGTATCCCGATCGATGGTCGGCGCCGCTGCCGCCACTTGACCTGACCGGTGCCGGACGCCTCGAGTTCGAGCCGCCCGACACGACCCGTTTCCCCTGTCTGGCACTTGCGTTTCAGGCGCTCGAGGGAGACGCCGGGCTGCCGATCGTGCTCAACGCCGCGAACGAAGTCGCTGTGGCAGAGTTTCTGCATAGGCATTTAAGCTTCACGTCCATTCCTGAAGTGATTCGACGGTCCATGGAGGCGTACGAGCGCCAGGGCGCCTCGAAAATCAGTGGTTTAGACGATGTAAGAGCCGTTGATCGCTGGGCTCGCGAGTTCGCGGCTGATTTGGTGGGTAAGGTAAAATCAAACGTATGATGGGGTTGCTGTAGTGACCAGTATTGTCGCTTTCACTTTTGTCCTCGGCGTCCTGATTTTCGTCCACGAACTTGGTCATTTCGTGATGGCCCGCCGCATCGGCGTGCGGGTGCTGACATTCTCTCTAGGCTTCGGTCCGAAGCTTCTTTCATTCCGGCGCGGCGACACGGAATACTGCGTCAGCGCGATTCCCCTCGGCGGGTACGTGAAGATGGCGGGCGAGAGCCCGGACGACGCGCGTACCGGCGCCGCCGACGAATTCCTGTCAAAGACGAAATGGCAGCGCTTCCAGGTGCTCGTGATGGGGCCGGTCATGAATCTCGCCCTCGCGGTCATCGTGATGGCGCTGGTGCTGTACCAGGGCGCGCAGCTTCCCGCGTTCGAGAGCCAGCCGGTCGTGGTTGGTGGCTTAGTCGAGCAGTCCGTCGCGGCGGCCGCGGGAGTTCAAGTGGGCGATAGGATTGTCAGCGTCGAAGGAGAAGATGTTCCGCATTGGAGAGCCCTGACCTTCGCGATCGCGACCCGCACCCAGCGACCGACTAGCCTCGGTATCAACCGTGACGGGAAGTACATCGATCTGACCGTCGTTCCCTCGTCGATGGACAAGTACGGCACTGGTGGGATTGGCGTGCTTCCTTGGGCGCATCCTCAGATCTCTGAAGTGCGTCCCAATCAGCCGGCTGCCGAGGCCGGCCTGATGGCCGGCGATGTGGTTCTCGCCGCCGGCGGCGAAAAGAATGTCCTTTACGATCGTTTGCTGGTGCTCATCAGAGGGAGCGAGGGAAAACCGCTGCAATTCGAAGTGCGGCGCGGGACCGAGCTTCACTCGGTTACGGTGGTCCCGCGGATGCTGGAGGGCGGCCCGAAGATTGGGGCCACGATCCGTAGAATCGAAACGCGGACTCTCAAGCCAGGTCTGATCGAGGCCTTCAAGCTCAGTGTTGAGCAAAACTGGGAATGGTCGGCTCTGATCGTCAAGACGCTGGGCGGTCTCTTTACCCGCGAAACCTCGGTGAAGCAGTTGATGGGCCCCGTGGCAATCGCCGGCCTGTCGGGTGAAGCGGCTCAGCAGGACAGCTGGATCCCGCTCTTCACCCTCATGGCGATGATCAGCCTGAACCTCGGGCTGCTCAACCTGATGCCCATCCCGGTGCTCGATGGCGGGCACATTACCATCCTCGCTCTCGAGAGCATCTCCCGCCGCGACTTCAGCATGAAAGTGAAAGAGAAGATGCTGCTCGCCGGCTTCGTCCTGCTGCTGATGCTCATGGTCACGGTCATCTACAACGACCTGATGCGCATTCAGTGGATCGAGCGGCTCGTGCCTTGGCGGTAAGCCAGGTTCCCGGTTCTCGCGCCCTGGACTATTTGCGATAGCGGCGCTCGTGGTTCGACTCGACGAGGCGACGCAGTTCTTTCAGCGGCTCGGGACTGTCGTCGACTTGCAGGCGCAGCACGACGTCGTTGTTCAGCCACACGCCGCCGTTCTTCTTCACAATCAGCATCGCCGCTGACTGCATACCGCGCTTGTCGCCGCCCGCCACCTGACCGGCGTCGAGTGCGGCCATCAAACGCAGCGAAATATGGCCGGTCGTCTTCTCGAACGCTTCGACCATGCCGGCCACGACAGCTTCACCCGCGAGGATGTTGCCCTGCGCGGTGCAGAAGTTCCCGCCTTTGTGGCCCGCCCATGGCGTGGCTTTTTCGCCAGTGAATACTGAATAGACGCCTTTCGCGTCCATCACAGCGAACTGACGACCGGCCTTCGGCCACGGATTCTTTCCCAGACCCGGATCGGGATCCTCTTGCCAGATCGTCTTCACGATTTCGGCGGGTGCCATTCCCTTCTTGAGCAGCTGCAGCGCCTTCGGGCCATAGCTGACATCGACGATTGCCTGCGTCGCGACCATGCCGACTTCCGCTTCGCCCCACAGGACCCCGTTGCCGACGGAGAAGACGCGCGACTGGACCGCGCCGCCGACCTCGCCCGTATCAGGGTCGTAGCCCAGGATCGAGAACGTGGCGACTGGATCCGGAGCGCGATCCTGCGCGTGCACCGCCGAGATGAGGACAAGTGCGAGTAGAACCCAGGAGCAGCGTTTGATGTGCATTGGCGCGCTACTTCACCTTCCTGAGAGTCCGCATCACGCGCCCCTCGCCGCCCGTTTCGGCAGATCCCACCGTGGCGCGGACAACGTAGTCGCCCGGCGCCAGCGCCGAGAGATCGAACGTTCCGCTGATGATGAAGCGATCCGGATCCTTTGTGCCGGAGCCTGATGGCGGCACTTGCTGCAACGGGGGACCGTCCGGAGTCGCGGCCAGCTCCAGCCGCAGCGGAAGCGAGGTCGGCGGTTTTCCGTAGAGTTCGAACGTCGCCAACGCCGCCGGCTCGTTCTTGAACTCGAGCATCGGCTTGAAGCCGCCCTGGTTGGTGCCGAGCAGCAGCGTGCTCATCTTGAACGAGCCGGCAGTAGCCAGAGACGCATTGATCTCGTAGTCCGCGGCGCCACTCCGGCCCGAAGCATCACTCGCCGCGAAGCGGATGCGTTGCGGGCCTGGTTCGACGACGACCGCCAACATCATCGGCATCGAGCCGAGCGCGTCGGGCTGCACGGTCGACTGTGAGAGGCGCCCTTTCCCGTCGTAGACGCCAGCCACCGCGCCGGTGAGCTTCGTCGTTGGTTCGATCGGCTCGCCTACAACCACGAGCTTCAGCTTCTCGCCGGTGTCACGCGATACGAACGCCGCAACACGCAGGGGCAGATCGCGATACGCCGTCGCGTCCCGCAGCATGTCGCGCGGATTGCCGGGTTTTTTGCCACCCGCCGAGGCGCCGCCGCCTCGCGCGATCGACAACTGTGAGCTCGCCCGGGCGGTTGCCTCGGGCCGCGTGAGTTTGAGCTCCATCCGCTGCGACTGTCCGTTTCGCTCCGATGGTTCTGGATCGAACGTCGCGACATACGACGAAGATGTTTCAAGCGCGATCTTGTTCAGCGGATTCTCCGGGCTCGCCGCCAGTACGACTACCTGCGATCCCACGACGCCGGCGAGGTTCTCGAGCCCTTCGCTACGTTGCGTGACGTTGATGTCCCCCTGAATTACATAGACGTGCGCCCCTGCCGTCCCAGCGGCGACGCCGACGTTCATGAAGTGCTCGCTCGCCAGATCGCATTGGGTGCCGGTGCCCATCTGTCCGGCCGTGCGAGTTGTACCCGACAGGCCGCCCGAGAAAAACACGACCGTCGTGGGCGTCCGCGCTGCTGCGATGCTCGAGAACAACGACCGGAGAGAATCGAGGGTGTCGCGCGTCCGGCAGGCAACTTCGTCCTCTCTCATCGCGACGCCTGCCACGCGCGCGAGCGCCGTGCGCACTTCAGCCGGCGTCGTCGGTTCGATTCGGACCGTCGGCTGAGGGGCTGTGATCAGCCCGACGCGTTCCGTCGGTGGCAGCGTGCCAAGAAACTGGTCGATCGATTGTTTCGCGAGGCGTTCGTTGCCTGGCCTGAACGAGGTGTCGTTGATAACGAAAAAAAACGTTCGGCCTGACGCCGGCGATGCAGCTGACTGACCGTTACTGCCGTATGGTGCGGACAGCGGCGCTGCGGCCGCAGCCGTCGCGTCGCCGGATGCGGCGGCGTCGATGCGGGTCAAAGACTTCAAGGCCCGCTGCTTACCGCCGACGCGCAGCTGCACTTCGTCGCTCTTCAGATCCCCGAGCGGCTTTCCATCGCGGCCAATGGCGACAAAGCTGACGCTCACCGGATCGCCAGCGGGTGCCTGCGCGCCCAGGGCGCTGCCCACCACTGCGACGCCAACGCTTGCCAGAACGATTGCCGTCCGCTGAAGGGCTGTTTTCATGCGGGTGAGAATACTTCCGAATGCGCGACCGTGTGAAGCAGGAACCTCTGTGACATCATCGGACGTTTAGATGGTGCCCTCCGTACGCGATCTCACCCAGGAATTCCGACCAATGCTGCGCCTGGCGCTGCCCGTCATCCTCGCGGAGCTCGGGTGGATGGGCATGGGTGTCGCCGACACGCTGATGGTTGGACGTCTCGGCCCGGAAGCGATCGGCGCTGTCGGCATCGGCAGCTCGCTGCTGACGGGTGTCGTCATTTTTGCGATGGGATTGATGCTCGGCCTCGATACGTTGGTCTCGCAGGCGCACGGCGCTGGCCGCCTCGAAGACTGTCACCGCTGGCTGCTGCACGGCGTCACGGTCAGCTTGATCATTGCCGTTCCCACGACGCTTGCGCTGTTCGGGCTATCGCGCCTGCTCGCCGGTTGGGGAATGGATCCGCGAGTGCTGGTGCTCACCCAACCCTACTTGGACATCGTCACCTGGAGCGCGCTGCCGCTGCTGCTCTACGCGGCGTTTCGAAGGTATTTGCAGGGCATGGGCGTTGTCAGGCCCGTGATGATCGCACTGCTCGCGGCGAACGTCGTCAACGTCCTGTTCAACTGGATTCTCATCTTTGGCAAGTTTGGAGCGCCCGCAATGGGCGTGCGCGGCTCCGCATGGGCGACCGTCATCGCGCGGGTGGCAATGGCCGGCTACCTGCTGATCGTGATCGTCGTGCGGGAGCGCGGACGACGTCCGGGCCTGTTCGAGACGCCGATGGAAATCAGTCGGCAGTGGCTGCGACGGCTCATCGCGCTCGGATTTCCGGCGGCGGCGCAGATTACGCTGGAGGTCGGCGTGTTTGCAATGGCCACTGCGTTGGCAGGGAGGCTCGCGCCTGTCGCGTTGGCGTCGCACCAGATCGCGCTCAACATCGCGGCGTGTTCGTTCATGGTACCGCTTGGACTGTCGTCGGCGGGCGCCGTCCGCGTCGGCCACGCCGTTGGACGCCGTGACCCCGAAGGCGCCGAACGCGCGGGCTGGACGGCGTTGCTCTTCGGCGCCGGGTTCATGGTGTGCACGGCGTCTGTCTTCATCCTGGCGCCGCGCTGGTTGATCGGCGCGTTCACCACCGATCCCGGCGTGTTGACGCTTGGATCCTCGCTGCTATTCGTCGCCGCCGTGTTTCAGTTGTTCGACGGCATTCAGGGCGTCGCCACCGGCGTGCTACGAGGCTTGGGTGATACCCGGACACCGATGATCTGGAACCTCTTCGCGCACTGGTTCGCCGGTCTGCCGCTTGGCTACTGGCTGTGTTTCTCGCTCGGCCTCGGTGTGCTCGGTCTCTGGTGGGGCTTGTCGGCTGGCCTGATCATCTGCGGCGTCGCGCTGTCGATCGTATGGACGCGGCGCATTCAGGCGCTGAAATCGCTGAAATCGGATTTGGCCTGGTGAACGCGGATTGGAAGGGGACGCGAATCAATTTGGGGTGACGGGACGCGGATCTCGCGGATCGAGTTTGGGGTGACGGGACGCGGATCTCACCGATCAATTTGGGTCGACGGGACGCGGATCTCACGGATCGAGTTTGGGGTGACGGGACGCGGATCTCACGGATCAAGTTTGGGGTCGACGGGACGCGGATCTCACGGATCAAGTTTGGGTGACGGGACGCGGATCTCACGGATCAAGTTTGAGGTCGGCGGGACGCGGATCTCGCGGATCGAGTTTGGGTGGCGGGACGTGGATCTCGCGAATCGAGTTTGGGGTGACGGGACGCGGATTCACGGATCAAGTTTGGGTGACGGGACGCGGATCTCACGGATCGAGTTTGGGGTGACGGGACGTGGATCTCGCGGATCGAGTTTGGGGTGACGGGACGCGGATCTCACGGATCGAGTTTGGGGTGACGGGACGCGGATCTCACGGATCGAGTTTGGGGTGATGGGACGCGGAT